>Ga0255287_1000155_pt1 | contig 10323 bp, 19 predicted proteins | sample AtltaT_39_FD_183791 | JGI IMG/M metagenome (GOLD analysis project Ga0255287, IMG submission 183791) | Metatranscriptome of freshwater microbial communities from Altamaha River, Georgia, United States - Atl_Colum_RepC_8d (Metagenome... | ecosystem: Environmental > Aquatic > Freshwater > River... | reverse complement strand
GTCGAAGGACGAGGGTGGGCGTCACACGCCGTTCTTCAACGGGTACCGGCCGCAGTTTTACTTCCGCACGACGGATGTGACGGGTTCGGTGGATCTGCCGCAGGGCACGGAGATGGTGATGCCTGGGGACAACGTGGCGATCACGGTGACGCTGATCCAGCCGATCGCGATGGAGCAGGGGCTGCGGTTCGCGATTCGCGAGGGTGGTCGCACCGTCGGCGCCGGCGTCGTGTCCAAGGTGATCGAGTAACTATAATGGCCGTCAAAAATCAAAAAATCCGGATTCGCTTGAAAGCCTTCGATTACCGGCTGATCGATCAGTCGGCGCTGGAGATCGTGGATACTGCAAAGCGTACTGGTGCGGTGGTTCGCGGACCGGTTCCTTTGCCGACCCGGCTTCAGCGGTTCGACGTACTGCGTTCACCGCATGTCAACAAGACATCGCGTGATCAACTCGAGATTCGCACGCACCTTCGTCTGATGGACATCATCGATCCAACCGATAAAACGGTCGACGCGCTGATGAAACTCGACTTGCCAGCCGGCGTAGACGTAGAAATCAAGCTCTAAGCAGCACTACAATTTGGCGGGAAGTCTCCCACTTCCCAATTTCTGTCGCCGGTCAATTGCAACCGGCGCCCTTGAACAGAGGGAAACGATAAATGACTATGGGATTGGTCGGCCGAAAGGTCGGCATGACACGTATTTTCACCGACGAGGGTGACAGCATCCCCGTTACGGTGTTGGATGTCTCGGACAACCGCGTCTCGCAGCTTAAGAATGCTGAGGCAGATGGCTATGTTGCTGTCCAGGTTGTCTTTGGCCGACGTCGCGCGACACGCGTCACCAAACCTGCGGCCGGTCACTATGCCAAGGCTGGCGTTGAGGCGGGGAGCGTCATTCGCGAATTCCGCGTGACGGCGGAAGAGGCTGCGGCCTATGCACCTGGTGCCGCAGTCGGACCGGAGCTATTCAAGGAAGGCCAGCTGATCGATGTAGTGGGTACGACGATCGGCAAGGGTTTCGCTGGTGCAATCAAGCGCCACCATTTCAGTTCCAACCGTGCGAGTCACGGCAACTCGGTCACGACGCGTGCTCCGGGTTCCATCGGTCAAGCGCAGGATCCGGGGCGTGTGTTTCCGGGCAAGAAGATGCCAGGGCATCTCGGGGCCAAACGTCGCACCGCGCAGAACCTGAAGATCGTTCGAATTGACGCGGACCGAAAGCTCCTGCTGGTGCGAGGCGCCGTTCCTGGGCACGCGGGCGGTACGATCATGGTCGCGCCATCCAAGAAGGCGAGGGGCTGATGGATCTACAACTCATCAACGATAAGGGCGAAGCCACGTCATCGGTGGCTGGCTCCGACGCAGTGTTCGGGCGCGTGTACAACGAAGCGTTGGTGCATCAACTGGTCACTGCGTACATGGCCAACGCACGCAGTGGAACGCGTGCTCAAAAGGCCCGTAGCGACGTGAACAAAAGCACTGCGAAGCCATGGCGTCAAAAGGGAACCGGGCGCGCCCGTGCAGGTATGGCGTCGAGTCCGATATGGCGTGGGGGCGGTAGAGTGTTTCCGTCAAATCCGGACGAGAATTTCTCGCACAAGGTCAATCGCAAGGTGTACCGCGCGGGGATCGCGACGATATTTTCGCAGCTCGTTCGTGAGGGACGGCTCAAAGTCGTGGAGTCCTTGGCGCTGGACGCACCCAAGACCAAGTTGCTTTCGACAAAGCTGAAGGGAATGGGCTTCGATCGTGTGCTCATCGTGACGGATACGGTGGACGAGAATCTGTATCTTTCGTCGCGCAATCTGGTGAACGTGCATGTCGTTGGCGTGCATCAGGCCGATCCGGTCAGCCTCGTCGGGTTTCCGCAGGTGCTCGTGACACGGGGGGCGCTTGCAAAGATTGAGGAGGCCTACGCATGAGCGAAGCCAAGCCAATGAGCGTCGGCCGCCAGCAGCGGTTGATGCAGGTGCTGATCGGACCAGCAATCTCTGAAAAGAGCACGATGGTGGGCGACAAGCACAACCAGATGGTATTCCGGGTCGATCCGAACGCGACGAAGATTGACGTCAAGGATGCCGTCGAGCTCATGTTCAAAGTCGAGGTCGATGGTGTGCAGGTCTTGAACGTCAAGGGCAAGGAGAAGCGCTCGGGGCGATTTATCGGACGGCGCAGTGGCTGGAAGAAGGCGTATGTGAGCCTTAAGGCCGGTCAGGAGATCAATTTCGCAGAAGGCGGGGAGGCCAAGTAATGGCTCTGGTCAAGGTCAAGCCGACGTCTCCGGGGCGTCGTTCCCTTGTGAAGGTCGTCAATCGCGAGCTTTACAAGGGTAAGCCATACGCACCGCTACTCGAGAGCAAGAGCAAACGTGCCGGACGCAACAACAGCGGGCACGTTACGATGCGCCATCAGGGCGGTGGTCACAAGCAGCAGTATCGCATCATCGATTTCCGGCGCAACAAGGATGCGGTGCCCGCCCGAGTGGAACGAATCGAGTACGATCCGAACCGGAGTGCGAACATCGCGTTGCTTTGTTACGCCGATGGCGAACGCCGCTACATCATCGCCCCGAAGGGAATTGCTGTCGGATCACAGCTGGTCAGCGGTCCGGAAGCGCCTATTAAAGACGGTAACTGTATGCCGCTGCGCAATGTGCCGGTGGGGAGCACGATACACTGCGTAGAAATGTTACCCGGGAAGGGTGCGCAGATTGCGCGTTCGGCGGGAACGTCGGTTCAGTTGCTGGCCCGCGAAGGCAGCTACGCACAGTTGCGCTTGCGTTCCGGTGAGATTCGTCGTGCGCATATCGACTGTCGGGCCACCATCGGTGAGGTGGGCAATTCGGAGCATTCGCTGCGTTCCATCGGGAAGGCCGGTGCGAAGCGTTGGCGTGGCATACGTCCAACCGTTCGGGGCGTTGCAATGAACCCGATCGATCACCCGCATGGTGGTGGCGAGGGGCGGACAGCCTCAGCACAGCCCCAGGTCAGTCCGTGGGGTGTGCTCTCAAAGGGCTACAAAACACGCAAGAACAAGCGCACGGATTCCATGATCGTGCGGCGTCGGAACAGCAACAAGGGATAATCCATGGCACGTTCAGTCAAAAAGGGTCCCTTCGTCGACCTGCACCTGCTGAAGAAGGTGGATAACACGCGGGCGTCGGGAGACAAGCGGCCAATCAAAACCTGGTCGCGTCGTTCGACGATCCTGCCGGATTTCGTCGGATTGACCATCGCCGTTCACAACGGCAAACAGCACATTCCTGTCTACGTCAGTGAGAACATGGTGGGCCACAAGCTCGGCGAGTTTTCGCATACCCGGACGTTCAAGGGGCACTCTCGCGCCGGTGGGGCGGACAAGAAGTCCGGCCCCGGCAGGAAGTAGAGGAAGCGAACAATGGAAACCACAGCCAAGCTGCGGGGAGTGCGTCTCTCAGCCCAGAAGGGGCGCCTGGTGGCCGACCAGGTCCGTGGACTGCGTGTCGACCGCGCGCTCAACGTATTGCAGTTCAGTCCGAAGAAGGCCGCTGCGATCATCCGCAAAGTGGTTGAGTCGGCGATTGCGAACGCGGAGCACAATGACGGCGCGGACATCGACGAATTGAAGATCACGAGCATTTACGTTGAGCGAGGAACTTTCCTGCGTCGATTCCAGGCGCGGGCGAAGGGGCGAGCCAACCGGATCATGAAACCGACCTGTCACATTTTTGTGACGGTTGGCGACGGAAGGAAGTAAGCCATGGGTCAGAAAATACATCCGACTGGATTCCGGCTGGCAGTCAACCGCGGTTGGGCGTCGCGCTGGTATGCGAACAATCGTAATTTTGCATCGATGCTCAACGAAGACATCAAGGTGCGTGATTACCTGAAGAAGAAACTCGCGCATGCTGCGGTCGGCCGAGTGGTGATCGAACGCCCCGCCAAGAATGCCCGCATCACGGTGCACAGCGCGCGTCCTGGCGTCGTCATCGGGAAGAAAGGCGAGGATATCGAGGTATTGCGCACGGAACTGCAAAAGATGTTGCGCGTTCCAGTCCACGTCAACATCGAAGAGATACGCAAGCCGGAACTCGATGCGCAGCTTGTTGCCGATTCGATCGCTACGCAGTTGCAGAAGCGGATCATGTTCCGTCGCGCAATGAAGCGTGCAATTACGAACGCCATGCGCCTCGGTGCGCAGGGCATCAAGATTGCCAGTGCCGGTCGTTTGAACGGGATCGAAATCGCGCGTTCCGAATGGTATCGGGAAGGGCGGGTACCGTTGCATACATTGCGAGCGGACATCGATTACGGGTTTGCCGAGGCGAAGACCACCTACGGAGTCATCGGCATCAAGGTTTGGGTATTCAAGGGCGAGACGATCGGCAAGGGTGAGCGCCCGGTCGGCCCCGCGGCTGGCGCGGATGTTCCAGCCGAGACGCCGGCGCCGCAGCGCCGCCCACGTAAGACGGGAGCGAAGCAGAATGCTGCAGCCATCTAGGCGGAAGTATCGCAAGGAGCAAAAGGGGCGGAACAAGGGGGTTGCAACGCGCGGCAACCGTGTCAGCTTCGGAGACTTCGGGCTTAAAGCCATAGGCCGTGGACGTCTGACGGCTCGTCAAATCGAGGCCGCACGGCGAGCGATGACTCGGCATATCAAGCGCGGTGGACGAATCTGGATCCGAATCTTTCCGGACAAGCCGATTTCCCAGAAGCCGGCTGAAGTCCGTATGGGTAACGGCAAGGGGAACCCCGAGTATTGGGTTGCCGAGATCCAGCCGGGTAAGGTTCTTTACGAGATGGACGGTGTGGACGAGGCGCTCGCGCGCCAGGCGTTCACGCTTGCGGCCGCCAAACTTCCGCTCCGAACGACTTTCGTCGTCCGTCAGCTCGGGGGTTAAATGATGAATACAAAAGAACTGCGAGCAAAAAGTCCTGCCGATCTGCAGCAGGAACTCACCGAGTTGTTGCGTGCACAGTTCAGTCTGCGCATGCAAAAGGCGACGCAACAGTTGTCGAACAGCAGCCAGTTGCGCAAGGTAAGGCGAGACATTGCGCGAGTGCGTACCGTACTCGGCGAGAAAGGATAGCGTCAATGAGCGAGGCCAAACGGGCGCGCACGCTAAGCGGACGCGTCGTGAGCGACAAGATGAACAAGACCGTCACTGTGCTCGTCGAGCGAAAGGTGATGCACCCGATTTACGGCAAGATCGTTCGGCGCAGCCAGAAATACCACGCGCACGACGAAACGAACCAATGCCACACCGGCGATGTCGTCATCATCCAAGAATGTCGCCCGTTGTCGAGGACCAAAGCTTGGAAGGTGGCCGAACTGGTAGAAAAGGCAAATACAGTCTGAATTCGGCGTTTACTTTTGGTTTTTCCTGGGCTAAACTCCCGGGCTTCCTTCACCCGCCCTTGCTTCTTGCCGGGGCGTCTGACCCGACGGGTTCCAAAACTGGCCGCCAGATTACGAAGTAAGGCGGACCAAGTTGGAAAGTAGTACGAGAGAACGAACATGATCCAGATGCAATCCATGCTGGATGTTGCCGACAACACCGGTGCACGTACTGTTATGTGCATTAAGGTGCTCGGCGGCTCCAAGCGACGCTACGCTGGTATCGGCGACGTCATCAAAGTCAGCGTCAAAGACGCCACCCCTCGTGGGCGCGTCAAGAAAGGCGAAGTGTATGACGCCGTCGTTGTGCGTACAGCAAAGGGTGTGCGCCGGCAAGACGGTTCCCTGGTGCGATTCGACGGCAACGCAGCCGTGCTGCTCAACCAGAAACTCGAGCCGATCGGAACGCGCATCTTCGGCCCGGTGACCCGTGAACTACGCACCGAGCGATTCATGAAGATCGTGTCGCTCGCGCCTGAAGTCCTGTAATCGGAGCCCACGCATGCGCAAGATCAAGAAAGGCGACGACGTCGTCGTGACCACGGGCAAAGACAAAGGCAAGCGCGGTTCGGTACTGCGAGTTGTTGACGCCGAATTCGTTATTGTCGAGGGCGCCAACAAGGTGAAGAAGCACCAACGTCCGAACCCCATGAAGGGGCTGACGGGCGGCATCGTCGAGAAGGAAATGCCCCTGCACGTCTCGAAGGTTGCGATCTTCAATCCCCAGACACGCAAGGCCGATCGTGTCGGATTTCGCCAGCTTGAAGACGGACGCAAGGTCCGCTTCTTTAAGTCCAACGGCGAAATGATCGACGCTTAGAGCGGATAGCGAGGCAAAGACAGTCATGGCGCGTTTGCAAGATCATTATCGCGAATCAGTAGTCAAGCAGTTAACCGAGCAGTTCGGCTACAAGTCGAGTATGGAAGTCCCCCGCATACAGAAGATCACTCTAAACATGGGTGTCGGTGAGGCGGTGGCAGATAAGAAAGTTATGGATCACGCAGTCGGTGACCTTACCAAGATTTCCGGGCAGAAGCCGGTCGTGACGAAGGCTCGCACATCGATTGCGAGCTTTAAGATCCGCCAAGGTTATCCCGTCGGATGTAAGGTCACCCTACGCGGCCAACGGATGTACGAATTCCTGGATCGCCTCGTTTCCATCGCGATCCCGCGAATCCGCGATTTTCGGGGAATCCCTGCGCGTTCGTTCGATGGGCGCGGAAATTTCAATATGGGCGTCCGTGAGCAGATCATCTTTCCTGAGATCGAGTACGACAAGATAGATGCGATTCGCGGACTGAACATCACGATCACCACCACGGCCAAGAGCGACGAAGAAGCGCGTGCCCTGCTCGCAGCATTCCGCTTCCCCTTCAGGAACTGAGATTAGTCATGGCGAAACTCTCACTTATCAATCGCGATCTGAAGCGTCGGGCAACCGTGCAGAAGTATGCGGCGAAGCGCGCCGAACTCCTCGCCGTGTTGAGCGACGTCCGGTCGACGGACGACGCAAAAGGTCAGGCACGCGAAAGGCTGCAGAAGTTGCCGCGCAATGCGAGCCCGGTACGAATTCGCAATCGTTGTGCGCTGACGGGACGTCCTCGTGGAACGTTCCGCAAATTTGGGCTTGCGCGAAACAAGTTGCGTGAAATTGCGATGCGGGGCGAAATTCCCGGCGTCATCAAGGCTAGCTGGTAGGAGATTCTGGATGAGCATGAGTGATCCGATCGCGGATATGCTGACGCGGATACGCAATGCGCAGCTTTCGGAGAAGCCGTCCACGACGATGGCCTCCTCAAAGGTGAAAGTCGCAATCGCAAAGGTTTTGAAGGACGAAGGTTACATTGAAGACTTCAGCGTAAATCAGGTCGACGGCAAACCGCAGCTCGAGATCGGATTGAAGTACTACGCTGGTCGCCCTGTGATCGAGAAAATCGAGCGCATTAGCAGGCCCGGCCTCCGTATCTATCGCCCGAGCAAGTCCGTTCCCCGTGTAATGAACGGCCTGGGTATTGCGATCGTGTCGACGTCGAAGGGCGTCATGACGGATCGTAAAGCTCGCGGAATGGGGATCGGCGGCGAAGTACTCTGTCTGGTGGCCTAAGGATAAGGGCGAGCAAATATGTCTAGAGTTGCGCGCAATCCCATCAATCTGCCGAGTGGCGTCGAAGCAACCATCGCCAATGGGCAGGTGTCGGTCAAGGGACCGTTGGGAACTCTGAACCAAGCGTTGTCGAGTAACGTGAAGATCGAGCGCATCGAAGATCGGCTGGAATTCACGCCGCTCGATGGAAGCATCCAAGCCAACGCCATGTCCGGGACCATGCGGGCGCTCGTGGCCAACATGGTGCAGGGCGTGTCAAAGGGATTCGAGCGACGCTTGAACCTCGTCGGCGTTGGTTACCGGGCACAAGCACAGGGGGACAAGCTCAACCTGACCCTTGGCTTTTCGCACCCTGTCGTGCATGCGATGCCCGTCGGCATCAAGGTGGAGACTCCTACCCAGACGGAAATCGTCATCAAAGGCATCGACAAGCAGCGAGTCGGTGAGGTCGCCGCCCAGGTTCGCGCGTATCGCCGTCCCGAGCCGTACAAAGGCAAAGGGGTGCGATATTCGGACGAGGTCATCGTGCTCAAGGAGACCAAGAAGAAGTAATCGGTGACTAGCGCAGTTTGCTCGCTCAACGGACGTTACTCCTTCGCGAAAAATACGCCATGCAAGACAAAAACCAATCCAGATTACGCCGTGCGCAGCAAACACGGCGTCGAATCGCGCAGCTACGCGCAGTGCGCCTTACGGTACACCGCACGAATCTACATATTTATGCTCAAGTCATCGACGCTTCCGGAGCCAAAGTGTTGGCATCGGCATCCAGTGCAGAGAAGGAACTGCGCCAGTCGTTGACGCGGGGTGGGAATGTGGCGGCAGCTGCAGAAGTGGGGAAGCGCATTGCGCAGAAAGCAAAGCAGCTCGGCATCGAGGCAATTGCCTTCGATCGCTCCGGCTATAGGTATCACGGGCGTATCAAGGCTCTGGCCGAGGCCGCACGTGAAAACGGTCTGAAGTTCTAGCGGGACGCACACGATGGCGAAGGCTCAATCGAAGAATCGGACGCAGGGCGGCGAAGAACGCACCGACGGGCTGCGCGAAAAGATGGTCGCGATCAATCGCGTAACCAAGGTGGTTAAAGGCGGCCGTGTGCTCGGTTTCGCCGCGCTTACCGTGGTTGGCGACGGGGATGGCGGTATCGGCATGGGCAAGGGCAAGGCACGTGAAGTGCCGGTTGCCGTCCAGAAAGCAATGGACGAGGCTCGACGCAAGTTGTTCAAGGTTCCGCTCAAGAGCGGTACGCTGCATCATGCGGTAATCGGGCGGCATGGAGCCTCACGGGTTTACATGCAGCCCGCATCGGACGGGACGGGCATCATCGCGGGGGGGCCAATGCGCGCGGTCTTCGAGGTGATGGGGGTGACGAACATTCTTGCCAAGTGTACGGGATCGACGAATCCTTATAACGTGGTCCGTGCCACGCTTGCAGGTTTGGCGGCATTGAATACGCCGTCCGAAATCGCTGCCAAACGAGGGAAATCCGTCGAAGAAATCATGGGGGATCGATAACCATGACGACCGAACATGCTAGGACTATTCGGGTAAAGTTGGTGAAGGGGTTGATGGGTACGAAGCAGACCCATCGAGCGACCGTGCGGGGATTGGGCCTGCGTCGGCGAAATAGCACGTCTGAGTTGCTTGATACGCCCGCGGTGCGTGGCATGATCAATCGCGTGTCGTACCTTCTGGAAGTCACTGAATCGGCCTGAAGAGGTCCTTGCCGAGAAATCGGTGAATATCAGTACAAGCGAGTGATTCAATATGCAGCTTAATACCATCAAACCGGCAGCCGGATCGAAGAAGGCGCGCAGGCGCGTGGGCCGAGGAATCGGCAGCGGGCTGGGCAAGACCTCTGGGCGTGGTCACAAGGGACAGAAGTCCCGAGCAGGCGGCTTTCACAAGGTTGGATTCGAAGGCGGACAGATGCCAATCCAGCGCCGCTTGCCGAAGCGGGGCTTTGTGTCGCTCAGCAAGGGGTTAACCGCGGAGGTACGGCTATCTGACCTGCAGCGGCTCGGGGCCGATGTCGTTGACATGAACGCTCTACAAGGTGCCGGTGTCGTGTCGCGGCTCGCCAAGTCGGCGAAAGTCATTTTGTCCGGAACGATCGAGCGTGCTGTCACGGTCAATGGATTGGGGGTGACCAAGGGCGCGAAAGCGGCGATCGAAGCTGTCGGTGGCAAGGTGAACCCGGCCGTGCCGGAAGCACCGGCGAAGGCCAAACGCGGTAAGGCCGCGGCGAAGGCTTAGGCGAGTAAAGGGTAAATCGTCTTGGCGGCTGACAGTCAATCGATGCTGGGCCTCTCGGGAAAGCTGGGCGATCTCAAGCGCCGCCTGCTTTTCCTGATTGGGGCGCTGATCGTCTACCGTATCGGGGCGCACATACCGGTACCCGGAATCGATCCGCTTCAGCTCGCCGAACTGTTTCGCTCGCAGCGCGGCGGCATCCTGGACATGTTCAATCTGTTCTCCGGCGGCGCCTTGGGCAGATTCACGATTTTTGCGCTCGGGATCATGCCTTACATTTCGGCATCGATCATCATGCAACTGATGACCGTTGCGGTCCCTACGCTCGAAGCACTAAAGAAGGAAGGCGAGGCAGGGCGCCGAAAGATTACCCAGTACACCCGCTACGGCACATTGGCCTTGGCGCTATTCCAGGGATTGGGTATCGCCATTGCATTGGAAGCCCAAGAGGGGCTAGTGCTCGATCCCGGGTTCGTCTTCCGAATTACTGCAGTTGTTACGTTGGTTACCGGAACGATGTTTTTGATGTGGCTCGGCGAACAGATCACCGAACGTGGCGTGGGTAACGGGATTTCGCTCATTAT
>Ga0255287_1000153_pt1 | contig 10356 bp, 11 predicted proteins | sample AtltaT_39_FD_183791 | JGI IMG/M metagenome (GOLD analysis project Ga0255287, IMG submission 183791) | Metatranscriptome of freshwater microbial communities from Altamaha River, Georgia, United States - Atl_Colum_RepC_8d (Metagenome... | ecosystem: Environmental > Aquatic > Freshwater > River... | reverse complement strand
GCCGCCCCGGCGCCCGTGGCGGCGCCCGCTGGCGACGACCTCGCCATCATCACGTCGCCGATTGTCGGCACGTTCTACCGCGCGGCCGAACCCGGCGCCAAGCCCTTTGTCGACACCGGCGACGTGGTTCGGAAGGGCCAGGTGCTGTGCATCATCGAGGCCATGAAGCTGATGAACGAGATTGACTCGGAGTACGAGGGCGAAATTGTCAGTGTCTACGTGCAGAACGGTCAGGCCGTGCAGTACGGCGAGCGGCTGTTCGCCGTCCGGCTCAAGTCGTAGACCATTACCGTATGTTTAAAAAAATTCTGGTCGCCAACCGCGGCGAAATCGCGCTCCGCGTCATCTTTGCGTGCCGGGAACTCGGCATCAAGACCGTGGCGGTGTATTCGGAAGCCGACGAAAATTCGCTGCACGTGCGGTTCGCCGACGAAGACATCTGCATCGGACCCGCGCGAAGTGCCGACAGCTACCTGAATGTGCCGTCCATCATCAGTGCGGCGGAAGTGACCGGCGCGGATGCCATTCATCCCGGCTACGGCTTCCTGTCCGAGAGCGCCTATCTGGCCGAGGTGTGCGAGGCCTGCCATATCCGCTTCATCGGTCCCGATCCGCATGTCATTCGGCTGCTGGGCGACAAGGCGAAGGCGCGCCGGGCCATGAAGAAGGCGGGCGTGCCTATGCTGCCGGGCAGTGAGGGGCCGGTCGACAGCGAAGAGGCCGCCCTCAAGATGGCCAAGGAAATCGGCTACCCGGTCATCATCAAGGCCGTGGCGGGTGGCGGCGGACGCGGCATGCGCATCGTGCGTGAGCCATCCGAACTGGGACACAGTTTCCGCACGGCCCAGCGCGAAGCGGAAGCGGCCTTTGGACGGGGAGACGTCTACATCGAGAAGTATCTCGATGCGCCCCGGCACATCGAGTATCAGATCATCGGCGACCATCACGGCAACGTCGTCCACCTCGGCGAGCGCGAATGCTCGATTCAGCGCCGGCACCAGAAGCTCATCGAGGAATCGCCGTCGGTGGCGGTGTCGGACAAGGTGCGCCGGAAGATGGGCGCCGTCGTGGTCGATGCGGCGCGTGCCGTGCAGTACACGAATGCGGGGACCTTCGAGTTCCTGATGGACGACAAGGGGCAGTTCTACTTCATGGAAGTGAACACCCGCATCCAGGTGGAACACCCCGTGACCGAATGGGTTACCGGCATCGACCTGGTGAAGGAGCAGATTCGTGTGGCCGCCGGCGAGCGGCTCTCGTTCCGGCAGGGCGACGTCACGTGGACAGGGCACTCCATCGAGTGCCGCGTCAACGCGGAAGACCCCGTCACGTTTGTCCCGTCCCCGGGGAAGATTCATGCGTTCAGCATTCCCGGCGGCCCCGGTGTGCGCGTGGATACGGCCTGCCACTCGGAGGCCACCATTCCCCCGCATTACGACTCGATGATTGCCAAGGTCATCGTGCACGGCCGGGATCGGGCGGAGGCCATCGCCCGCATGAAACGCACACTCGAGATGTCGGTCGTCGAGGGCATCCGTACCTCGATTCCGCTGCATCTCAAGATTCTCAACGACCCCGATTTCGTGGCCGGCCGGCTCAGTACGCACTTCATGGAGCGGTTCATGCCCGCGAAGAAGCCGGTCGCCGCGGAGCAGTCGGCCTGAGTGCCGACGCCCGCCGACTGGCCGTCGGTCTACGCCATTCTTGATGCCGAGGCCTGCCGCGCGCGGCAGTTGTCGACACGCGTCGTGCTGCAGGCGTGGCTGGAGGCCGGCATTACGCTCGTGCAGGTACGCGGGAAGTCACTGGCCACCGCTGACTTGTGTGCGCTCGCCGCCGAGGCTGTCGCGCTCACGCGCGGACGGGCCCGCCTGCTCGTGAACGACCGCGCCGATGTGGCGCTGGCCGTGGGTGCTGACGGCGTGCACGTGGGGCAGGACGACCTGCCCGCAGACGCCGTGCGGGCGCTGCTGGGTCCGCAGGCCCTGATTGGCATGTCGACCCACTCGGTGGCGCAGGCGCAGGCGGCGCTCTCCGCCCCCATCGATTACCTGGCCATCGGTCCCGTCTTTGAGACGGGCAGCAAGGTCATCGGCCACGCGCCGCTCGGACTGGACGTGGTCGGTGAGGTCTGCGCACGGGCACTCGCGCACGCCCGGCCCGTGGTGGCGATTGGCGGCATCACCATCGAACGTGCCCCGGCCGTGAGGGCCTGTGGTGTGTCGACGGTGTGTGCCATCGGTGCGCTGCTCAATGGCGACGACCCCGGTCGGGCGGCGACGCGTCTGATCGCGGCGGCGCGCTGAGCGCGATTGGCGTCCGAAGGGGCTGCGACGCCGGTTACCTGCTGTACAATCCCGCCCGGAGGTCGAATGGATTCGAATCTGTTCAAGACGAAGTCGATTGAGCAACTGGTCGGCGACGTCGAACATGGCAGCAAGGCCCTCAGGCGCAGCCTGACGGCGTGGGATCTGACCCTGCTTGGGGTCGGGGCCATCATCGGCACAGGCATCTTTGTTCTGACGGGCACTGCCGCGGCCAACCAGGCGGGGCCGGCCATCATGATGTCGTATCTGGCGGCGGGTCTGGCGTGTGCCTTTGCGGCCCTGTGCTATGCCGAATTCGCCTCGATGATTCCCATCGCCGGCAGCGCCTACACCTACGCCTACGCCACGCTGGGCGAAGTCGTGGCGTGGATGATCGGCTGGGACCTCATTCTCGAATATGCCGTCGGCTCGATGACGGTCGCCATCGGCTGGTCGGGCTATATGCAGCGTCTGCTGCAGGGCTTCGGCATCACCCTGCCGGCGTGGATGGCCAGCCCCTATCCGACGGGAGTCATCAACCTGCCGGCGTCGCTCATCGTGCTCGCCATCATGGTGCTGCTCGTGGTGGGCGTGCGTGAGTCGGCGCGGTTCAACGCCACGATGGTAGCCATCAAGGGCGCGGCGATCGTCTTCTTCATCGCGGCCGGCGTGACCTTCGTGAAGCCCGAGAACTGGACCCCGTTTGCGCCCTACGGCGTGTCGGGGGTCATGGCCGCCGCAGCCGTGGTGTTCTTCGCCTACATCGGGTTCGATGCGGTGTCGACCACGGCTGAGGAAGCGAAGAACCCGCAGCGCGACCTGCCCATCGGCATCATCGCTTCTCTGGTGGCCTGCACGCTGCTGTATTTGGCGGTGGCTGCCGTGCTCTCGGGCATTGTCCCGGTCATCCAGTACCGTGTGAATGCGGACGCCCTGCCGGGCGTGCCGACCGTCGACCCCTCGCAGGCGCAGGAATTCCTGAACGCGCCGGTGGCGTATGCCCTGTCCGTCATCGGACAGGATTGGGCGGCGGGTCTGGTGTCTGCGGGCGCCGTCGCCGGGATCACCTCCGTGCTGCTCGTCATGCTGATGAGCCAGCCGCGCATCTTCTTTGCGATGAGCCGTGACCGCCTGCTGCCGCAGGGCGTCAGCAAGGTGCACCCGAGGTTCGGCACCCCGTACATCACCACCATCATCACCTGCGTCATCGTGGCGCTGGTGGCCGGTCTCACCGAGATTCAGACGGTGGGAGAGATGACCAGCATCGGCACGCTCTTCGCGTTCGTCGTGGTCTGCGCCGCCGTGCTGCGGCTGCGCCAGACGCGGCCCGATGCCAAGCGTCCCTTCCGTGTGCCGTTCGGTCCGGTGTTCCCCGTGCTCGGCATCGTGTCGTGTCTCTACCTGATGCTGAGCCTGCCGGTGCTGACCTGGGTGCGCTTCCTGGTGTGGCTGGACCTCGGGCTCGTCATCTACTGGTTCTACGGCCGCACCCATAGCCCGCTGGCTGATGCGCGCGAGGCCGAACGCCGCACCGCCCTGCAGCGCCTGGCGAACCTGGTCACTGTGTTCGGTCTGCTGCTGGTGTTCAACGCGGTGTGCATCACGGCGCTGGGCTACATGACCGAGTTCGGCATCACCACGGAGACCCTGGCCAAGTGGGACGAAATTGGTGTCACCGCCGAAGAGGCTGACAAGTTCGGCCTGCGGTTCCTGGCCATGTCCGTGGCCGTCTATCTGGCGGGCGTCGGATTGACGAAGGCCTCGGGCGAGCAGTAGGGCCGGCATGCCGGCCCGTCGCCTGGATGGCACCGCGTGGGCTGACCGCCTGCGCCACGAACTGGAACCCCGTGTGGCGGCCGTGCGCCGTCACGCGGGGCGTCCCCCCGGCCTCGCCGTGGTGCTGGCCGGCACGCATCCCCCCTCGGAAATCTACGTCAGGAACAAGATTGCCACGGCGACCGCGCACGGTTGCCACGCCGTGCTGCACCGCCTGCCCGAGACGGCCTCCGTGGACGAGGCGCTGGCGCTCGTGCGGCAGTTGAATGCCGACGACACCATCGACGGCATTCTGGTGCAATCGCCCCTGCCGGCCGCGATGGGGGCGGAGGCCGAGTCTCGCGTGTTCGACGCCGTTGACCCGGCCAAGGACGTCGATGGCTTCCATCCGGTGAATGTCGGTCGCCTCGTGCAGAAGCGGCCGGCGCTGGTGGCGTGTACGCCCCTCGGGTGTGCCTCGCTGCTGGACCGCGAAGCGATTCCCCTCAAGGGGCGTCACGCGGTTGTGATTGGCCGCAGTGACATTGTCGGCAAGCCCATGGCGCTGTTGCTGCTGCACCGCGATGCGACGGTGACGATCTGTCACTCGCGCACCGTGGACCTGCCCGCCGTCTGCCGCACGGCCGACGTCCTCGTGGCCGCCATCGGTCGGCCGGGTTTTGTCACCCCGGACTTCGTGAAGCCCGGCGCGACGGTCATTGACGTGGGCATCAACCGTGTCGAGACCGCCGAGATTGCCGGTGCACTGCTGGCTCCGGGCACACCCAAGCGCCTCCAGTTCGAGACCAAGGGCCACGTGCTCATGGGGGACGTCCATCCCGATGTCGCGGAGGTGGCCGGGGCGCTGACGCCGGTGCCGGGCGGGGTCGGACCGCTCACGATTGCCATGGTGCTGACCAACACGGTGACCGCGGCCGAGTGGCGGCTCGGTCTGCAGCCCTGATGCGGCGACTGGCGCTGACCGGCGGCATCGGCACGGGCAAGAGTCGCGTGGCCGCGCGCCTGCGCCTGCACGGCGTACCTGTCGTCGATGCCGATGTGCTGGCACGCGAGGCCGTTGCACCTGGCACACCGGAATTGGCTGCGGTGGTCGCCCGGTTCGGTACCTCCGTGCTGCGCTCGGACGGCACGCTCGACCGGGCCGCACTGGCCGGCCTGGTCTTTGGCGATCCCGGGGCGAGGCGCGACCTGGAAGCGGTGGTGCATCCCGTCGTACGCCGCCGCATCGAGGCCTTTTTCGAGGCGTTACCCCCTGACACGCCCTGCGGCGTGGCCGAAATTCCCCTGCTGTATGAAACCGGACGTGCGCGCGATTTCGATGCGGTGATTGTGGTGGCCTGTGCGCCAGAGACCCAACAGGCCCGCGTGATGGCACGCGACGGGGCGTCAGCCGAAGAGGTCGCGCGTCGTATGGCCGCACAGTGGCCCATGGCCGCGAAGCGGGAGCGGGCGGATTACGTGATCGAGACGGATGGGACCCTGGACGAGACCGACGCGCAGGTCGACCGTCTGGTGACGCAGTGGGGGCTTACGGCGCCGAAATCGTGACGCGGAAGGCCGCGACGCGGGCCACCTGACCGGTGGTGTCTGCCAGCTGCACGCAGAACGCACCGGGGTCCACGGACGTCGACACCGAGCTGCCAGGACCGGCGGTCACCGTCACAGCCCGGCTCAGAAAACAGCCCGATCCGCTCAGACGGGGAATCCCCAGGCCGAGCTGCAGCGGCACCCCACCCTGGTCGAGAAACTCGAAGGTCGCCGTCGCGGTGCCTGCCGAGGCGGCATCGAACGACCGGGTTGCGGTGCCACCGGTGACGATACTGCCGGAGAACACCGAGGTGGTCCCTGATGTCGTGGGCGCGGTGATGATCGGCGTGGTGCTGTTGCTGTTGCACGACGCGGTCAGCGTGGCCAGCAGCACAGCGGCGGCAGAGAGCGTGCGACGCATATCAGAAGAAGTGCTCGAAGCGGACCGCGAAGTTGAGGGGGACGGTCATCCCCCCGGGATCGTAGATCGCGACGCAGTGGACGCCCTTGGTCAGCCAGCCCTTCAGCTGGGCGGTGAGTCCGGAGGTGGTCACCACCGACTGGGTCACCGTGCACGTCGTGCCTGACGGATACCCGAACCCGAGCCCGATGCGCTGGGTGGCGTCCACGCGACCGTCGAGCCGCACGATGCTGCCGAGCATGGCCGAGGCCGTGCTGTCGCTGGGCACGGAAAACGAGTAGAACCGCAGGGCACCCGGCTGCAGCGTATCGGTGTAGAACTCGGTCTGCAGCGTCGCCTGCACCACGGGCGACGGCGACGTGCCGGTGTTCTGAGCGGCGTTGTTGCAGGCGCTGGCGACAAGCAACGCGGTCACAATCAGGAGCAGGCGCATCATGGGTGGGCGATGGTGATGCGGAAGCGTGCCGGCCCTGGCATGTTGCCGAGTTCGCGGAGGCGGACGCACCAGATGCCGGCGTCGAACACGCCGGACGAGTGCGGTCCCTCGCCTGGTGCGACGACCAGCACAGAGTTGGGGGAGCAGCCGGTGCCGCGCGGCACGCCGGGGCCGATCTCGAACTCGAAGGGCACGTCCTCGGAGACCTGCACGCCCGTGACTTCATCGAGGGTGATGTTGACCGTGCCGTAGCTCGCCACCGTGAACGAATAGAACACGGTCGCATTGCGTCCCAGCGTGCCCGTGAACGTTTCGGTGGTGATGGGGTCGGCCGGAGTGGTGGAGGGCGCCGTGATGGACGTGCCGGACGTCGCCGTGTCGCCACGCGTGCAGGCGACGCTGGTCGCAACGGCCATGGCGCACCACGCGGCCAGCAGGAGGAGTCGCCCGAGAGACATCTGAACCGCCCCAGTATAGTGCCGAAGGGCGACGTGCCACAAGGCGCGGCTAGAGTTCAGCGGCTGGCTGGCGGGCGGCCGCCATGCGTTCTTCCACGAAGCTGTTCCATTCGTGGCAGTGCGGACACCGCCACAGCAATTCCGTGCTCCGATAGTGGCACTTCAGGCACACATGCGGGTCGAGAAAGAAGACCGCAGTCCGTGCCGCCTCGATGTACTGCTGCACGAGCGTGCGGTCAAGGTCGAGCGCCAGCAGCGCAGACCAGACCGCCTGATGCACCGTGAATCCGTGCGGGTTCTGCTCGAGGGCGGCCAGCAGCAATGGCATGGCCTGCGCGGCGTGTCCGTGCCGGACGAGATGCGACCCCAGCAGCGCACGGATGCGCCAGTCGTGCGGGTGCTGCGCGATGAACCGGTGGCAACGGTCCTGGAACTCCGACAGGTCCCCGCGCTGCTCGGCCAGCCGCTCGACGCGCTCGAACGCCAGATGAGCGCGCTCGGGCGCATGCGTGACCAGTTGCATCCACGTATGCAGCGCCGCGGCCGGGTCCCCCGATGCCAGGGCCACATCGCCCAGTTGCAGGTAGGCCGGGGTCGTTTCCGCAGAGAGGCTGATGGCGGTCTCGAAGTGGCGACGCGCGCGGTCCCGTTGTCCCTCGGCCAGCGCGGACGTCCCCAGTTCATATTCGAGGAAGCTCAGGATGGCGTGGTGGCGCGGCTGGGTGTCGGGCCCGCCCAGGGCCATCAGCTGCGTCCGGACGCGATGGGCGTCGGCCCACTGGTGCTGATCCTCGTGCAGCTTCTGGAGGTACACGAGCGCATAGGGATTGTCGGGCGTCAGCCGCAGCACTTCGGTGAAGGCTTCGAGCGCACGATCGACAAAGCCGCCGCGCTTGTAGTCGAGTCCCAGACACAGCAGCACATAGCCATGCTCGACGCGTGTCAGCTTCGGGCGCTGCAGCAGGCTCTGGTGCACCTGAATGGCGCGGGAGACCTGTCCCCGTTCCCGGTAGACGTTCCCGAGAATCATGTGAATCTCGAGGGCATCCGCGTCCACCCGCGCGGCCCGCGTGAGTTCCTCGATGGCGAGATCCAGCTGATTCGAGACGAGAAAGTTGAGCCCCAGCACGTAGTGCTGTGATTCGCGGGCGCGGCGGCGATCGATCCAGCGGCCATCGCGCAGCTTGTAGCGTTCCCAGGCTTTCCCGATGGCCAGCCCGAGCAGCAGCGAGAGCAGGCCGACCACAAGGGGAATGTAGGTCGAGACGTCCATGCCCTACACCATGCCGGTGCGCCACAGGTCGTGCAGGTGCACGATGCCCTCGACGCGCTCATCGCTGTCGACAACGACCACCGACGTAATCTTGCGCTGCTCGAGCAGGGCCAGTACCTCGGCGGCCAGGGTGTCCCGCCTGACGGTGACCGGGTGGCGCGTCATCAATTCGCCGGCCCGTCGCTCCAGAATGTCGGCAGCCGTGGTCATCTGCCGCCGCAGGTCGCCATCGGTGATGATGCCGACGAGCCGCCGACCCTGATCAATCACGGCCGTCATGCCCAGGCCCTTGCTCGACATGACGTAGATGACGTCGCGCATCGGTGTGTCGAGCGCCACGACGGGCGCATTCTCGCCGCCGTGCATCAGCTGTTCTGCGCGCTTGAGCCGCTGGCCGAGCTTGCCGCCGGGGTGCAGGGACGCGAAGTCTTCGGGCCGGAACCCCTTGTCGACCAGCACCGCCATGGCCAGGGCATCCCCCATCGCGAGGGCCGCAGTGGTCGACGCCGTGGGAACGAGGTTCATCGGGCACGCCTCTTCCGACACGCTGCAGTCGAGCAGCACATCGGCCGCGCGGGCGAGTGTCGACTGGGTGTCGCCCGTGAGGGCAATCAGCGTGGCCCCGAGGCGCTTGATGGTTTCCAGCACCCGCGTGAGTTCTTCGGTCTCGCCGCTATACGACATGGCCAGCACCACATCGTCGCTCTGCAGCACGCCGAGATCCCCGTGGATGGCTTCGGCCGGGTGCATGAAGAAGGCTGGCGTGCCGGTGCTCGACAGCGTGGCCGCAATCTTCCGGCAGACAATGCCGCTCTTGCCCATGCCGGTGAGGATGACCCGTCCCCGGCAGAGGCGAATGCGTTCGACGGCCTCGGCAAACGCCCCGTCAATCCGGTCGACCAGCGCGACGATGGCTGCCGCCTCGGTCTGCAGAACCTTCCGGGCCAGGTCGAGATCAGCCATGGTGCACCAGGGTGTGCAGAGCGGTCAGCCGCCGCAGCAGGGGTTCCAGCAGGTCGAGCCGCAGCGCGTTGGCCGCATCGCTGAGGGCACGTGCGGGTTCTTCATGCACTTCCATGAAGATGCCATCGATGCCCGCGGCCACCCCCGCCTGCGCGAGGGGCTGAATGTACTCGGCGAGGCCGGCGGTGACCCCGTCACCGGCCCCGGGCAGTTGGAGGCTGTGCGTCACGTCGAAGATGACCGGGCAGCCCCACTCGCGCAGCATGGGCAGCGCGCGCATGTCCACGACCAGGTTGTTGTAGCCGAAACTCGTGCCGCGTTCGGTCAGCAGCACACCCGTGGCCGCGGCGTCAGTCAGCTTCTGCACCACGTGCCGCATGTCTTTCGGTGCGAGAAACTGCCCCTTCTTCACGTTGACCACCCGCCCCGTCGCGGCTGCCGCGACGAGGAGGTCGGTCTGGCGGCAGAGAAACGCGGGAATCTGCAGGATGTCTGCGACGTCGGCGGCCCGAGCCGCCTGTGAGGGCTCGTGGATGTCCGTCACGATGGGCAGGCCCGTGCGCGCCTTGACCTGCGCGAGGATGCGGAGCCCTTCCTCGAGCCCCGGGCCGCGGTAGGAGCGGATGGAGGTGCGGTTGGCCTTGTCGAACGAGGCCTTGAAGATTACCGGGGCTCCGAGGCGGCGGGCGATCGTGGCCACCTCGACCGCGATGTCGACGGCGTGCGTGGCACTTTCAATGACACACGGGCCCAGCATGAAGCCCAGCGGGTGCCCGGGACCGAACGTGACCGGGCCCGCGGTGACGGGGACGACGACAGGCTCAGCCATGCGTGCTCAACGGGGTGCGGCCCGGCAGGCCGGCCTTCTGGTCGAGGCCCGCCCTGACAAACGCCGCGAACAGCGGGTGCGGGGTCAGCGGCCGTGACTTGAACTCGGGGTGGAACTGGACCGCGACAAACCATGGATGGTCGGGAATCTCGGCAATTTCCACGAACTTGCCATCGGGCGAGCGCCCTGAAATCTGCATGCCATGCTCGGCCAGGGGCTGCTCGTAGAGCGTGTTGAACTCGAACCGGTGACGGTGTCGCTCGTTGACGAGCGGGGCCCCGTAGATGGCCCGGGCGCGCGAGCCCTCTGTCAGCGCGCACGCGTACTGGCCGAGGCGCATCGTCCCGCCGAGTTCATCGACGCCGAG
>Ga0255287_1000150_pt1 | contig 10413 bp, 11 predicted proteins | sample AtltaT_39_FD_183791 | JGI IMG/M metagenome (GOLD analysis project Ga0255287, IMG submission 183791) | Metatranscriptome of freshwater microbial communities from Altamaha River, Georgia, United States - Atl_Colum_RepC_8d (Metagenome... | ecosystem: Environmental > Aquatic > Freshwater > River... | reverse complement strand
GCGAGTACACCTCCCCGCGGGCCAGCTGCCCCACCACCTCGCGCGCGCTGAGGGGGCGGGTGAACTGATAGTCACCCGCCTTCAGCACGCGGGCCTGCCCGGTGCGCCAGAGCGCCACACGGAAGACCAGGGGATGCGACACCACACCCGCCCGCGCCAGCTGATCGCCGATCGCCGACGTGCCGGTGCCCGGGGCAATCTCGACGAACTGTTCGCCGCCCTCGTAGCCCTTGAACGGGGTCTCGATGGTCTGCAGCGCAGCCACCACGCCGCCCCCTGCCGCCACCACCAGCACGATCAACAGTCCCACCCAGCGACGCATCGGCACTCCTCACGAACGATGATCGAGATAGTCCTGCAGGATGATGGCCGCCGCCTCGGCGTCGATGAGCGCCTTGCGGCGCTTCCAGTCCCGCTCACCGCGGGCCATCAGCCGTGCGTCGGCTTCGTGGCTCGAGAGCCGTTCGTCCTGCAGGGTCACGGGCACAGACACCGTGCCGCGCAGAGCAGCGGCGAAGGCCTCGGTCGGTCCGGTCATGTGCGTCGCACTGCCATCGAGCCGGCGCGGCCAGCCAATCACCACGGCCTGCAGGCCATCATCATCCCGCTGCAGATCGTGGATGAGTGCCGTGACCAGTGCCAGGGCCGCCGGGGCGTCCGGGGGCCGCGGCACCATCTTCCAGGGCGACGCCAGCAGGCCCGACGCGTCGCTCAGCGCCAGGCCGAGGCGGCGCTCTCCGTAGTCGATGCCCAGAATCCGCACAGCACAGTCTCTGCTGACACGCGTCGGCGATCAGGCCGGGGGCAGGCCGGCCAGCAGGCCGCGCAGATACACGGCGACCGCTGCGGCGGTCACAAAAATGCCGAGTCCGCGCATGAGCGCAGCGCCGGGCCCGAAGGCCCGCTGCATGACCTGCTGCAGGGGCTGGAGCGTCAGGAACACCAGCGCGTAGCTGGCCCCCATGCCACCGGCAATGCCAAAGCGGGGCACCAGCAGCGCCGGCAGGGCCGTCAGCACGAACGTGCTGCCGAGCCAGGCCGCCACCATCAGGCCATAGAGTTCACCGCGGGTCACCAGCGACGGCGACGGTGACGAAGAGGGGTCCATGAGCCGATCTTAGCAATTGCGTGGTTGCGGCGGCGGATGATTCCTCTAGAATGAGGTCATCCCATGGTGACGCGCCGCAGTCGTGCTCTCGTCCTCGTGCTGTCGGTGCCGGTGGCCCTGTTCTTCGTCGTGGGCGGCTGGCTCGGTCGCACCATGTCGGCGCAGGTGCCCTCGACCTACGAACACCTCCGCATCTTCGAGGACGTCGTCTCGCTCATCTCGCGCAGCTATGTCGAACCCGTCGACGTCGACCGCGTGATGCACGGCGCCATGCACGGCCTGGCCGATGGCCTCGACCCCGATTCGGCGTATCTCGACAAGACCCAGGTGGCTGCGTATCAGCGCAAGGCCGCCCTGCCGGCTGGTGACACCGGCCTCGAACTGACCCGCCAGTATTACCTCCGCGTTATCGCGGCGCTCGACGGTTCACCGGCAGCGCAGGCGGGCCTGCAGCCGGGCGATTACATCCGCGCCATCGACGGCCAGTCGACGCGCGACACCTCGGTCTTCGAGGGGATGCGGTTGCTGCGCGGGGAGCTGGGCACCACCGTTCGGCTCACGGTGCTGCGGGGCAACGCCGTCGATCCGCATGATGTGGTCCTGACGCGCACGGCACTCAAGGCGCCTGCCGCGACCGGTCGCATGGCCGCACCGGGCGCGGGACTCGTGCGCATTCCTGGATTCGCCGCCGATACGGCCGCGCAGGTCACGCGCGAAGTGGCCGCCCTGCGGCAGGCCGGGGCGACACGCCTGCTCATCGACCTCCGTGGCACGGCCACCGGCGACCTCGACACCGCGCTGCCCGTGGCCCGGTTGTTTGTGCGCAGCGGCACGCTAATCTACCGTCAGGATCGCGAGGCGGAAAAAGTGCCCGTCGCGGCATCGGGTGGTGACGGCGCCATCGCGCTGCCCGTCGTGCTGCTGACCGACAACGGCACGTCTGGTGCCGCCGAAGTGTTTGCGGCCGCACTGCACGGCAACACACGCGCCTCGATCGTCGGCGAGCGCACGCTCGGCCGCGCCGCGCGGCAGAAGTTTGTGCCGCTGCCCGACGGTACCGGACTGCTGCTCACCTATCAGCGCTACCTGATGCCGGGTGGAGCCGCCATCAGCGCCCGCGGGCTCTCGCCCGATGTCGCCGTCGCCCAACCGGTCGTCGAATTCGGGGTGGCGCCACCCACTGGCGATCCGATTCTCGAGAAAGCCCTCGCGGCCGATGCGCCGGCACCGCCCGCTTCGCCGGGTGCGTGATATACTCTCGTCTCGTACGACGTTCCCTCGGAACCTTTAGGCGCGTAGCTCAGTTGGTTAGAGCGCCTGCTTGACACGCAGGAGGTCGGCAGTTCGAGTCTGCCCGTGCCTACCAGTCTTTTTCGTCCGTCCATCGGCCGTTCACCCATGAGTCAGGTCACCATCACCCTTCCCGACGGCTCTCAGAAGCAGGTCGAGGCCGGCGCGCCCGTGCGCGCCGTGGCTGAACTTATCTCCCCGCGGCTGGCCGACGCCGCATTGGTCGCGTGGGTCGGTGACCGCATGGTCGACCTCACCCATCCGCTGACCGACGATGCCACGGTCCGGTTCGTGACGCCCAAGAGCCCCGAAGCCCTCGAGGTGTATCGGCACTCGACGGCGCACCTGCTGGCCGCTGCCGTCACCGCGCTCTTTCCCGACGTGCAGTGCGGCATCGGGCCACCGACCGACGAAGGATTTTTCTACGACTTCGTCGTCAGTCGACCGTTTGTCCCCGAAGACCTCGCCGCCATCGAAGCCAGGATGCGCGAACTGGCCGAGGGCGACTTCATCTACGAGCGACAGGCGTGGCCGAGGGACGAGGCCATCGCGTTCTTCCGCCAGCGCGGCGAACCGCTCAAGGTGCAGCTCATCGAGGAGAAGACGGCCGGACAGTCGCACGTCTCGTGCTACACCATCCGCGACCGCGAGACCTTCCTCGACTTCTGCGTGGGGCCGCATGTGCCATCGACCGGCCGGCTGAAGGCCTTCAAGCTGACGGCCACGTCGAATGCCTACTGGAAGGGCGATGCGAAGAACCAGCCGATGCAGCGCATCTACGGCACGGCGTTCTTCACCCAGAAGGAGCTGGACGAGCACCTGGCGCGGATTGAAGAAGCCAAGCGCCGCGACCACCGCAAGCTCGGCAAGGAACTGGGCCTGTTCACCTTCCACCCCTGGGCACCGGGCTCGACGTTCTGGCTGGCCAAGGGCGCCACGCTCTACAACACGCTGTCCGACTACATGCGCGACGTGCTCTTCCCCGCCGGCTACGTCGAGGTGAAGACGCCCATTGTGTTCAACAAGGCCCTGTGGGAAACCTCGGGCCACTGGACCCACTACCGCGAGAACATGTTCCTCGTCGAATCGCGCGACGGCGAGGAGATGGGGCTCAAGGCCATGAACTGCCCCGGCCACATGCTCGTGTTCGGGGCCGAGAAGCGCAGCTACCGCGACCTGCCGCTGCGTTATCACGAGCAGACGCCGCTCCACCGCAACGAGGCCTCGGGCACGCTGTCGGGACTCACGCGCGTCCGCCAGTTCTCGCAGGACGATGCGCACTGCTTCGTGGCGGAGGACCAGATTGCCTCGGAGGTCGAGGCCCTGCTGAAGCTCATTCAGCGGGTGTACGGCGACTTCGGGCTGCCCTACTCGGCCAAACTGTCGACTCGTCCGGCCGACTTCCTGGGTGAAGTGGCCACGTGGGATCACGCCGAGGCGTCGCTCAAGGCCGCGCTCGAACAGGCCGGGCAGGCGTACGTCGTCAACGACGGCGACGGCGCGTTCTACGGGCCGAAGATCGATTTCGACGTCACCGACGCGCTGGGCCGCAAGTGGCAGTGCGCCACCATCCAGCTCGACTATCAGCTGCCGCAGCGCTTCGACCTGACCTATGTCGGGGCCGACAACGCCGAGCACCGGCCGGTGGTCATTCACCGGGCGATTTTCGGCAGCTTCGAGCGGTTCATGGCGATTCTCATCGAGCACTTTGCCGGGGCGTTTCCGCTGTGGCTGGCGCCGCTGCAGGCGGTGGTCCTGCCGATTGCGGATCGGCATCTCGACTATGCCCGCGAGGTGCAGGCCACCCTCGCCGCCGCAGGGCTGCGGGCGACGGTGGACGACCGTCAGGAAAAGGTGAATCTCAAGATCCGCGAGGCCCAGCTGCAGAAGGTGCCCTACATGCTGGTCGTCGGCGACCGCGAGGCGGCCGACGGGGCGGTGGCGGTGCGGAGCCGGGCCCAGGGCGACCTCGGGGCACGGCCCGTGGCGACATTTGTGCACGAAGCGCTTGCCGAGGTTGCCCGGAAGCAGGTATCCTAAGCGTCTTTGTCAATGGAGGACCACTATCGCCTTCGACCGTAACCGCCCGGGACGCCGGGATGACCGCCTGCGTATCAACGAGCGTATCCGTGTTCGTGAAATCCGCGTGATTGACGACACGGGGCAACAGCTCGGCATCATGCCCCCGCCTCAGGCGCTGGCTATCGCCAGACAGAAGGGGCTCGACCTGGTCGAGATTTCGCCTACGGCCATGCCTCCGGTCTGCCGGATCATGGACTACGGCAAGTATCAGTATCAGGAGCAGAAGCGGTCTCGCGAGGCCAAGAAGCATCAGAAGGTGATCGAGGTCAAGGAGATCAAATTCCGTCCCAAGGTGGACGAGCACGACTATCAGTTCAAGAAGAAGCACATCGAGCGCTTCCTGGCTGAAGGCGACAAGGTCAAGGCGACGATCTTTTTCCGGGGCCGCGAAATGGCGCATCCGGAGATCGGCCATCGGATTCTGATGCGGTTGCTCGAGGAACTGGCCGAGGTGGCCACGCCCGAGACCATGCCTCGTCAGGAAGGCAACCAGATGCATACCATCCTCACGGGCAAGCGTGGGGCGGCCCCGCGCAAGACCGTGGCGCGGGCCGAGGACGAGGCACCAGAGGGAGACGAACAGGAATCATGAAGCTCAAGACTCATCGCGGCGCTGCCAAGCGCTTCAAGAAGACCGGCAGCGGCAAGATCACCCGGGCGTCGGCGTTCAAGCGCCACATCCTCACCAGCAAGGCCAGCAAGCGCAAGCGCCACATGCGTGGCACCGAAGTGGTGTCCGACGCGGACGCGCCCAAGCTGCACCGGATGCTGCCCTACTAACGCCATTCGGGGTGTCTCGCCTGGCGAGGCACCCCCGATTGTCGGCACGCTGCAGCCCGCAGTCTGGGGCATTTCTGCTGCAGCACCCTGTGCCGACCCGCTCCCCCGGGAGCGGACCCAAGTGCCGTGAGACACGGCCCCCCAGTCACTGCGAACAGGAGCAGACATGCCGCGCGTCAAGCGTGGAGTAGTTCGTCGTCAGAAGCGCAAGAAGCTCAGCAAACTGACGAAGGGGTACTTCCAGAACAAGAGCAAGCTCTACAAATTCATGCGGGAAGCCGCCGAAAAGGCGGGCGTCTATGCGTATGTCGGACGCAAGCGCAAGAAGCGCGATTACCGCAGCCTGTGGGTGGTCCGCATCAATGCGGCCGTGCGTGAGCACGGACTCACCTACAGCGTGTTCATGAACGGCCTGAAGACGGCCGGCATCGAACTCGACCGCAAGAGCCTGGCCGAACTGGCCGCCCGCGAGCCCGCGTCGTTCGCGTCGCTCGTGCAGCAGGTCAAGGCGAAGGCCGCCTGAGACCCCGCGCCGGCGACCTCGTTCGTCCGGCCGTCGGTCCTCACGACTGTGACAGGGCCTCGCGCCACCCGCGCGAGGCCCTTTCTGTATCATCAAGCCGATGCATATCGACCCTTCCATTGGTCCCGACCGCGCCCGTGCGGTCTTCGACGAGGAACTGCAGCGCGTCACCTCCGAGGCCGCCCTGCGCGACCTGCGGCATCGCTGGCTCGCACGCAGCGGCAGCTGGGTCGCCGGGTTCATGGACCTGCTGGCCGCCGCCGCCCCGGCCGAGAAGAAGGCGCTGGGCCGCGGGGCCAACGACCTGAAGCGTCATGTCGAACAGGCCCTCAGCGACCGCGAAGCGGCGCTCGCCGCCACGAAGCGACCCGACGGTGCCGTCGATATCACCCTGCCCGGCCGCCAGCCGTCGCTCGGCTTCCGCCACCCGCTGAGCCTCATCCGCGAACAGATTGGCGACATCTTCAGCCGCCTGGGCTACCAGGTGCTCGAGGGCGGCGAAATCGAAGACGACTACCACAACTTCGAAGCCCTCAACATGCCCGAGGAGCATCCCGCGCGCGACATGCAGGACACGCTCTATCTGGCGACGCCGGTCCCGCCACCGGATGTGCCGCCGCCCACCCGCGGCCGGGCGCCGCGCACGCCGCAGCCCCTGACGCTGCTGCGCACGCATACCTCGGCCATGCAGATTCGCCAGATGGAACGCCACGATCCGCCCGTGCGCCTCGTAGCCATCGGCCCCGTGTATCGTCGCGACAACCTCGACCTCACGCACACCCCGATGTTTCATCAGGTGGAAGGCCTCGTCGTGGGCCGAGGCATCACGCTGGCCGATCTGAAGGGCACCCTCACCTCGATGGCCACGGCCCTCTTCGGCGAGGGGCAGGACGTGCGCTTCCGCCCGAGCTTCTTCCCCTACACCGAGCCCAGCGCCGAAGTCGACATCCGCTGCATCCGGTGTCAGGGCGCCGGCTGTGCCATGTGCAAGCGCACCGGGTGGATCGAAATTCTGGGCAGCGGCATGGTGCACCCGGCCGTGTTTGAAGCCGTCGGCTACGACCCGGCAGACATCACCGGCTTTGCGTTCGGCATGGGCATCGAGCGCGTGGCGCTGCTCAAGTGGGGCGTGGAAGACATCCGCCTGTTCTACGAGAACGACCTGCGATTCCTGGAGCAATTCGGCCGATGAAAGTGCTGCTGTCGTGGATTCGTGAGTTTGTCGACGTCGCCGACCCGGCCGAGGAGATCGGCCGCCGGCTGTCGCTGCGCGGGCTGGCGCTCGAGGGCCTCGAGGCCCACGGCGACGACTGGCTGCTCGACTTCGATGTCACCGCCAACCGCCCCGACTGCATGTCCGTGGCCGGCATCGCGCGCGAGATTGCGGTCGTCTACCAGCTCCCGTTCCGCGCCCCGCACACGCGACTGGCCGACGCCGTCCGCACCCACACGGCGCCGTCGACGACCGCGCCCGCCGTGCCCATCCGCATCGACGCGCCCGATCTGTGCCGGCGCTATGTCGGGGCCGTCGCCGAGGTCCGCATCGGCCCTTCGCCCCAGTGGATGGCCGACCGCCTCATCGCCTGCGGTGTGCGCCCCATCAGCAACGTGGTCGACATCACGAACTACGTGCTGCTGGAACTCGGCCACCCGATGCATGCCTTCGACTACGACCGTCTCGCCGGCCCAGCCATCGTCGTGCGTCGCGCCGACGGGCAGGAAGCGATCACCACCCTCGATGGCAAAGCGCGCACGCTGCGCGCCGACATGCTGGTGATTGGCGATGCCACGCGCGCCAGTGCCGTCGCGGGCGTGATGGGTGGGGCCGAGTCGGAAGTGCATGCCGCCACCACCCGCATCGTCCTCGAGGCCGCATGGTTCAAGCCCCAGTCGGTGCGCGCCACCAGCAAGGCCCTGGGCCTGCGGAGCGAAGCATCGATGCGCTTCGAACGCGGTGCCGACCTGACGGCCGCGACCGTGGCCATGGCCCGCGCCGGCGAACTGCTCGAACAGACGCAGGCCGGCCGCATCACGGCGCCCTTCATCGACGTCTACCCGGCCCCGTATGCACCACAGCCAGTGTTTCTGGCACAGCCGCGCATCGCGGGCCTGCTGGGCATGACGGTGCCCGATGCCGATGTCGAGCGCATGCTGACAGCCCTGGGCTTCGACGCCGTCCGTGCCGACGGCGGCTGGATGGTGACCGCCCCGGGCTGGCGTGTCGACCAGCACCGTGATGTCGACCTCATCGAAGAGATTGGTCGCCACTTCGGCTTCGAACACCTGCCCAGCACCTTCCCCGGTGTGCAGCAGGCCCCACAACCCTCCGACCCGCGCATCGCCCGCGACCAGCGCGCGCGCCGCATCGCCCTGGCGCGGGGCTTCTCGGAAGCCATCAGCTTCGCGTTCATCGATGCACGGCACGCCCACCCGTTCCACGCGGGTGCTGCACCGGTGACCCTGGCCAATCCCCTGTCGGAAACGTTTGCGGTGATGCGGCCGAGCCTGTTGCCAGGCCTGCTCGCCGCAGTCAGCCACAACCGCCGCCACGGCCGCCGCGATGTCCAGCTCTTCGAACTGGGCACCCGCTTCTCACCGGCCGGTGAAACGCGCGCCCTCGCGCTGGCATGGACCGGTCTGGCCACGGCCGACCACTGGTCGGGCCAGCGGCGTGACGTCGACTTCTTCGACCTGAAGGGTGTGGTCGAACAGTTGGCTGATGCGTTCGATGCGCCGCTGACGTTTGATGCGCCCGACGCACACGAGCTCGCCGCTGCCGTGCTGGTCCCCGGACGCGCCGCTACACTGCGCCTCGCCGGCGCTGCCGTCGGCGTACTCGGACAGGCGACGACCGCCGTATGCGATGGCCACGACATGCCCGGCACGGAGGCCACCTTCGTCGCCGAGCTCGACCTCGATGCCCTGTCGCGGCACGGCGGTGTGTTGCGCATGGCGCAGCCCCTGCCGCGCTTCCCAGCGGCGGTGCGTGACGTGGCGCTGCTGCTCGACGAGCACTTGTCGGCGGCCGAGGTTCGTGGCACCATCCTCTCCGACGCGCCCGACACGCTCGTGAGTGTGGTCGAATTTGACCGGTATCAGGGCACAGGCATTCCTGACGGCAAGGTCAGTCTCGCGCTACGGCTGACGTATCAGTCGCGCGAACGCACCCTGACCGATACCGAGGTCGAAGCGGCCACCGCCGAGGTCGTGCGTGTGCTGCAGACATCGCTGGGGGCCGTGCGCCGATAGGCGTGCGCCCCGTATATTCCTGCTGAAAGAGAGCGTTCCTCGTGACCACATCGACTCCCGCCCGACTGGAACCCATCGACCGGCTCGAAGACAAGATCAGAACACTGGCGGCCCACATCGGCCGGCTGCGGCAGGAGCAGACCCGGCTGACGGATGACAACGCCCGCCTGCAACTGGAAGTGGAATCGCTGCGGGTGCAGCTGGCCGCCGGCTCATCCGCCGCGGCCGAACTGACGACCCTCCGTGATGAGCGTGACCAGATGCGCGGACGCGTCGCCGAGATGCTCGAGCAGCTCGACGCGCTGCCCCTCTGAGCCGGAGCGGCATGGCACCGGTATCTTCGGGAGTCGTGACGGTCGAGATTCAGGGCCAGCAGTTCCCGATCCGCACGTCACTCGACGCCGCATATGTGCAGCGACTGGCCGCGCACGTCGACGAGCAGATTCAGCACGTGTCGCGCTCGGCGCCGTCAGCCGATCTGCTCTCGCTGGCGATTCTCGCCGCGCTCAATGTGACGGACGAATGCTTCCGTGCGCGCGACGACAGCGACGAAGCACGCACCACCCTCGCACGTCGGGCGCTGGCCCTCGAAGACCTCGTCGACGCGGCCCTCGCGCTCGACCCGCGGACGGGCGACTGACATCCGCAGCGGCCGGCGCTTGACCCGCTCCCCCCGAGGCACTAAGCTCGGAGGGTCCTGCGCTGCTCGTGATGGTTTTCCGGAGGCTTGTCTGAGCCAATGTTTATCCCAAGCGAGTTGCGACAGCTGCGTGGTGCGCATGCCTCCGTCGAGAGGAAGCCTGAAGCGCGGCGTATACAGCAGCTCCACCTGCTACTGCAGGTTCAGCAATCCTCCCCACACGGCAGCGCGGGACATTCTCTGTGACCACCGGTGAACTTGGCGAGCGGGCCCTCATCGCCCGACTCCGCGCCCGTCTTCCACGCCCCTCCCCGTCTCTCGTTGTTGGCCCTGGCGACGATGCGGCCATTGTGCGTCCGGGTCGCGGGTCCCTGCAGGTGCTGACGACCGATGCGCTGGTGGAAGGCGTGCACTTCTCGCGTGCGTGGTGCCCCCCGGAATCGATTGGCCACAAGGCGCTCGCCGTCAACCTGAGTGACATCGCCGCCATGGGTGCCCTGCCCCGCTGGGCTCTGCTCTCACTGGCGCTGCCGGTCGACACGCCGGTCGCGTTTGTCGACGGCCTCATCGACGGCCTCTCTGCACTCGCCACGACCCACGGTGTGTCAGTGGCCGGTGGCAACATCACGCGCAGCCCGGCCGGGATCGTGATTGACGTCACGGCCGGCGGCGAGGTCGCGCCGCGCAAGTACCTCACGCGCGCCGGTGCGTGTCCGGGCGACGAACTCTGGGTGAGCGGCG
>Ga0255287_1000145_pt1 | contig 10489 bp, 6 predicted proteins | sample AtltaT_39_FD_183791 | JGI IMG/M metagenome (GOLD analysis project Ga0255287, IMG submission 183791) | Metatranscriptome of freshwater microbial communities from Altamaha River, Georgia, United States - Atl_Colum_RepC_8d (Metagenome... | ecosystem: Environmental > Aquatic > Freshwater > River... | reverse complement strand
GCCCTCTGAGGCGGGTCTGCCGCACGGCCCTCTTGTATTCTGCCACGGGCCCACCCTGGACAAAATCTGACCTCAGCACCCGGCAAAATACGGTCAGGGGATCTCTGGGTCGCCCGGACTTCCAGAGCCACCCAGACCGCCAGAATTCGATTCCTGATTCCGAAAAATTGGCGTTGCCCAATCAAAACGGCTCAAGTATTGTCCCGGCCCCTTCACGTCACTCCGCCGGGCCCATTCGCGGCCCCGGAGCCCGTCCCGATCGCACCCGCCGTTCCGGCAGGCGCCGACCCAGTCCAGGAGATACCCGCATGTCCTCAGCCGCCACAGGCTCTCTTGGGGCGCTGTTGATGATTGCTCCCTTGGCCGCCATTCCGGTGTTTGCCATTGTGGGAGTTCCCTCGATTGGTTCGATGGTCGCGGCTCCGACTGACGAACTCGAGGTGTCTGACTACGAACCGGTCGATGAAAAGCCTTCCGTTTCCGAAGACAAGCCACTGCGGCGCAACCGCAACAACCTCTTTGAGCCGTATGAAGCGCCGGGCCGCGACTCGTCCAGGAAGCGACCGCGGGCCATCACCCCGCCGGGCAAAGCGATTTCCAGAGGTGCTGCGAGCATCGACGCTGATCTTGGGCCTGACGATGTCGATGAAGACGGCACGGGCACAGCTCGTCCAGCCGAATCTCGTATGGGAATGACCGGTTCCGCAGGTCGTCGTGAGTTCGATGCCGGACTGCTCTCCTCCGAGGGTGGGGCAGGTCGTGGCCGACGGAATTCGGACACCAACTCCCGGCGGAGTGCGTCCGATGAGCTTGCCATGGGAATGGGCAACGACGCTTCACATCGGGTCCTTTCGGAAGACTCCGCTCGCTGGATGAAGGCCCGGGAACGGATTCGCCAGCACAACATCACCTGGCACCAGTTGAGCCCCGAGGAAGACCGCGAGGGGAACCTGGTATTTGTGTTTACCTGCTTTGTGACGGCACCGGGCGAACCATCGCACCGTTACCATGCATCAGGAAAAACCCCACTGGATGCCGTCGAGTCGACACTGCGCAAAATCGACGATTTCCGGCGGGAATTTCCCTGACATGTGGCCGAAGTCCTGGGCCAGATTCTGGGCCCCCATCACCAACCACGCCGGCCCACTGGCACCATCGTCGGCAGGTGCCTCGACCGACGACGCGTGGAAAAAATGGAAGCGGTGTGAATCGGCCGAGGGGGGGCAGCCGCGACAACCGCAGTCGGTGGTGCTGGGGAAGCGGACTCCGAAGATGGCCCGGGTCGAGGCCGTCCTGCTGGTGGCGGGAACAGCCGTCCCGCCGCGACGCCTCGCGCAACTGGCGACGCTGGCCGATGCCACCGAAGCCCGGACGATCGTGGGAAAACTGAACGCGGTGTACCAGCAGTGGAACACTCCGTTTCGGGTGGAAAAGGTGGCGGCAGGGTACCGGATGTTCACCCTGCCGCAATATGCCCTGTGGCTGGGCCGGCTGCATCATCGTGACGCCGAACTGAAACTCAGTCCACCAGCCCTCGAGACCCTGACGGTGATCGCATATCGGCAGCCGATCACCCGGGCCGACATTGAGGCGATTCGTGGGGTTCAGTGCAGCGAGATGATCCGGCAGCTCATGGAGCGCAGTCTGGTCCGGATTGGTGGAACCGACGACGCCCTGGGAAGACCGTTCCTGTTTGTGACCACTCCCCAGTTCCTGGAGAGTTTCGGCCTGCAGGACCTGACGGAACTCCCGATGTCGGACCGGTTGCGCAAGCCTTCTGCCGACGCCGAGATCCCTCCTGCAGTGGCCTGAGGCTGGATTGACGCAATTTCATATGGCAAATACACTTTGCCCGCGTTCTCCATCCGGAATTTTCGGCTCTTTCGGCATCATTGCGCATGTCGGAACTGCACAAAGGACAAGATGAAGAGCGACTGCCAGCTTGGCCCCCAGCGGAGGGGGTGGAGGTAGGTGTCTCTGGAACATGGAGATTCGGGATGATCGCCCCCTTGGGGAGCGGTCTTTTGGGAATCCCCTGGCTCAGAAACACAGCAGGGACTGGTCTTAACTTCGCAGCCAGCCGGATCCCCATTCGTCTGACTGCAACACGGGCGGAAGCATGGATTTTCTCGAGAAGATTGGCGACTTTTTCGTCGGCCTGACAGCCCTGATCGAACGGCTGATTACCCGCATGTTCGGGGCCTCCAACGAGCGGATGATCCGCAAGCTGGGCTTCGAGCGCAAAGGGAACGTCAGCCGGATTCTTCCGGGAAGCACGCTCGACCAGATCAACCAGCTGGAACCCAAGCTGCAGCAGTTGACGGATGATGAACTGCGGCAATCAGCCGCCCGGTTCCGCGAACGACTCGCCAAGGGGGAGACCCTCGACGACATCCTGCCCGAAGCCTTCGCAAGTGTCCGCGAATCGGGACGCCGGTATCTCAAAATGCGTCATTACGACGTGCAGATGATCGGCGGCTACGTCCTGCACAAGGGGATGATCGGGGAAATGGTCACCGGGGAAGGGAAAACCCTTGTGGCAACCCTGCCCACATTCCTGAACGCAATCGCCGGCAAGGTGCATGTCGTCACCGTCAACGACTATCTCGCCCGCCGCGACATGGAATGGATGGGCCCGCTGTATACGGGGCTCGGCCTTTCGGTCGGCTGCATCCAGTCGCACCAGGAAACCGACGAGAAGGCCAAGGCCTACTCCTGCGACATCACCTACGGAACGAACAACGAGTTCGGGTTCGACTATCTGCGCGACAACATGAAGCCATCGCGGGATCTGCAGGTGCAGGGGCCCCTGCACTTCGCGGTCGTCGACGAAATCGACAACATCCTGATCGATGAAGCACGAACCCCGCTGATCATCTCGGGGCCCTCGCAGGACGACCCCGAACGCTATCGCAAGGCCGACCGGGTCGCCCGGCAACTGAAGCGGGACGTTCACTTCGAGGTGAAAGAGAAAGAACACACCTGCCACCTGACCGAGCAGGGGATCCGGTTCGCCGAGGAACTGGCCGGGGTGGAGAGTTTCTACACCGCGGGCAACATGGAGTGGCCGCACCTCATCGACAATTCGTTGCGGGCGCATCACCTTTACAAGCGTGACGTCAACTACGTCGTGATGAATGGCGAAATCATCATCGTCGACGAGTTCACCGGCCGTCTGATGAAGGGCCGGCAATGGAGCGACGGGCTGCACCAGGCGGTTGAGGCCAAGGAAGGGGTGAAGATCAAGTCCGAAAACCAGACGCTCGCGACAATCACCCTGCAGAACTACTTCAAACTGTACAAGAAGCTCTCTGGCATGACGGGCACCGCCATGACCGAGGCGAACGAGTTCTGGAAGGTCTACAAGCTGGAGGTGGTGGCGATTCCGTCGAACCGCCCGATGCAGCGCATCAATCATGCCGACACGATCTACCGGACAGTTCCCGAGAAGTACAACGCCGTGGTGGAGGAGATCAAGCAGGTCCACCAGACCGGGCGTCCCATCCTCGTGGGAACGGTGTCGATCGAGAGCTCGGAAAAGCTCAGCCATGCATTGACGCAGTGGGGAATCCGCCATGAGGTGCTGAACGCCAAGCACCACGAGCGGGAGGCCGACATCATCGCCCAGGCCGGGCGACTGAATGCAGTCACGATCGCCACCAACATGGCGGGTCGCGGAACGGACATCATCCTCGGCGGCAACCCCGACCAGGCCGCATGGGAACAGTTGAAGCACACCTACGCCTCCCGCCTCGACATTCCCAAGACGGAATGGGATGCCCTGACCCACAAGATCTCTGAAGAAGAGGGAATGGCGGAGCAGGGACGCAAGGTCGCAGAGCTTGGCGGGTTGCACGTCATCGGCACCGAGCGGCATGAGGCCCGGCGTATCGACCTGCAGTTGCGCGGGCGATCGGGCCGGCAGGGAGACCCCGGTTCGAGCCGGTTCTTCCTGTCGCTGGACGACGACCTGATGCGGATCTTCGCCGGCGACTGGGTCAAGAATGTGCTGACCCGACTCGGCATGCAGGAAGGGGAGGCGATCGAGAGCCCGATGGTCAGCCGCCAGATCGAGCGGGCCCAGAAGCGGGTGGAAGAACGCCACTTCGAACAGCGGAAGAACCTGCTGGAATACGATGAGGTGATGGATCAGCAGCGCCGCCGGGTCTACAGCTTCCGCCAGGAGATCCTCGACGGAGCCGATTGCCGGGGGCTGATCTTCAACATGCTGCGCGAGCAGGTCGCCGATTCCGCCCAGGAAATGCTCGAACCGCGGTACGGCCTGCAGACAACCGCACGTTGGGCGACCCAGGCGGGTGGCATCCAGCTCGAACCGAACGACCTGAAGGATGACGATCCTGAGATTGTCGCCTCCTTCCTGCGCGAAGAGGCGATCAGCCAGGCAGAAGACCTGATCCAGGAAAAGATCGAGGAGGACTTCCCGAAGGAGGTCGAGGACGAGCGGGAATGGAACTGGGTCGCCTTTTCGAAATGGGCCAACGCCCGCTGGGGGCTGAAGACCACCGACCGCGAGCTGAAACAGGTCGGTCGCGACGGGCTGCACGAGCTGATCTACGACCAGGCCCGTGAGGCGATCAACCAGGCCGACTTTTCCCCCATCAAGGTGTTTCTTGAGAAGGACTACGGGCGCAAGTCTCTCTCGGCCTTCCTGGCGAACCAGTTCACGGTCGACATTGACCCCACCCGGTTTGAAGGGCTGACTCCCGAGGCGGCGACCGACCTCGTGCTGAAGGAACTGGACCAGCTCTACGAGAAGAAGGAAATTGAATTCCCGGTCTCGGTCGGCATGTCGCGTTTCATGGCCGAACATGCCGGCAGCAATGTCCAGCGCTACGACCGGACGGGGCTGGCCCAGTGGGCAACCGCCCGATTCGGCAGCCAGGTCGCCGCGGGTTCCCTCGAGGCACTTTCACGCCAGGATGTCTCACAGGTCCTGATGGGCCTCAGCCAGAAATTCCGGACGGCCGAAACTGGCATGGATCAGGCAGAACGTCTGCTCGATCGGGCTTACGGTCCGGTTGGCGACACCGATGCCAGCCTGATGAAAGTCCGTGATACGGCCGCTCTGAAAGATCTGGAGCAATGGGCCGATGTGCATCTGGATTCCGATCTGACGGTCGAGCAGATGGCGCAGATGCCCCGCAGCGAGCTGCATCGACTGCTGGCGGACGCCTATCAGGGCCGATTCCGCCCCGAACTGCGCGAAGCCGAGCGGGCCCTGCTTCTGGAAGTGCTCGACACTTCATGGAAAGACCACCTGCACTTCATGGACCACCTGCGTCAGGGGATTGGCCTTGTGGGATACGCCCAGAAAGACCCCAAGGTCGAATACCGCCGCGAGGGGATGAAGGCGTTCGACCAGATGTGGAAGGGAATCGGCCAGCAGGTGACCGGAGCGATCTTCCGCCTCGAGAAAGAGAGCCCGGGCTTTGTCGGTTCGCTGTGGCGGATCACCGATGTGCGACATGATGCCGCCCCGGTCGAAGAAGCCCCCCTGCCGGAAGAGGCGGGTGGTGACGCTGGCATTCCCGGAGGTGGAAAGACCCCCGAGCAGTCGAGCGTCGAGCCAATCCGCAACCGCGAGACACGAGTCGGCCGCAATGACCCCTGCCCCTGTGGCAGTGGGAAAAAATTCAAGCACTGCCACATGCAGACCCGGTGAACCCGTGGCCGGGTTCTCTGGGCCCGGTCACGTTCCACTCCCCCCCGCTCCTCACCAGGGAAAGGAATCCCGTGCTGGTGAATTGGCTGTTGAATCTCGGCTGGCTGCTGGTCTTGGCACTGGCAACTCCCTGGCTGGCCTACCGGCGGTGGGTGCAGCAGAAGAGATTTGGGAACTGGGGCGAAAAGCTGTTCGGTCTTGTGCCGGTGCGGACTGGCACTGCCCCCTGCATCTGGCTGCATGCCGTCAGTGTCGGCGAGGTCATGCAGCTCACCTCATTGATCACCCAACTGCGGGAACTGGTCCCGGAGCTGGAAGTGGTCATTTCGACGACCACCACCACGGGCCATGCTGTCGCCCGACAGCGTTTTCCCGATCACACCGTCATTTTCTGGCCGCTCGACTTCACGTGGGCGATCTCGACGGCCCTGCAGCGACTTCGTCCCAGCCTGGTGGTGCTGGTTGAACTCGAACTTTGGCCCAACTTCCTCAGTCTCGCCCGCCGGCGACAGGTTCCTGTCGCGCTGATCAATGGCCGCATCACCGAGCGGAGCCTGAAGGGTTATCGAAGGCTCGGTCCATTGGCGAGCCGGATGCTGGGAAGCCTCGACTGGCTCGCCGTCCAGAACCGGGAGTATGCCGACCGTTTCCTGGAACTGGGAGCTCGCCCCGATCGTGTGAGCATCACGGGGTCGATCAAATTTGATGGAGTCCTGACCGATCCAGCGGCACCTTCGGTCACCGCGCTGCGTGAGCTGCTGGGGCTTCCGGAAAATGCACCGGTCTTTCTGGCCGGAAGCACCCACGCTCCCGAAGAGGAACTGGCACTGGATGCCTGGCAACAGGTCCGGGCTGAGTTTCCCGGACTGTATCTGCTGCTGGCACCGCGACATGCCGAGCGGTTTGATGAAGTGGCCACGCTGATCACTTCCCAAAGAGGCCTGCCGCTGGTCCGCCGGAGCCGGCTGAAGGGGCCGGGCAATCGTGCCGCTCCGGGGACAGTCATCCTGCTGGACTCACTCGGTGAACTCTCACGGTTTTGGGGATTGGCATCGGTGGCCTTTGTCGGAGGCAGCCTGACCGACCGGGGTGGTCAAAGCATGATTGAGCCGGCGGGTTTTGGCGTCCCCCTCATCTTTGGCCCCCAGACCTGGAATTTCTCCTCCGTTGTCGCACAATTGCACTCAGTCCAGGGGGCGACCGTGGTCAGAAATGGCGAGGAGTTGGCCGAGGCACTGCAGTTTGTCATGCAAAATCCCGGCCTGGGACGGGATCAGGGGCGAAGGGCCCAAGAATTGATTGTCGCCAGCCAGGGAGCGACTCGTTCCATCGCCCAACGACTGACCCACATATTCACGCCCGTACACACCACCAGCCAGAGAATGCCGGAACAGTCGGAACGTCGGGCAGCCTAGTGGCACGAACTGCCCAATGGCCGTGTCGAGAAGCCGCCATTTCGGCTACACTCGGGGTGCTTGGGGAGCAGTGCTGCCCCAGGGACACCACACATGACGGGGCGGGTTCTTGAGCGACTCGCCTCCCGCAGCTTGAAAGTCGCAGACAGGAGTTTTTCGATGTCGAGTTTCTTCACCAGCGAATCGGTCAGCATGGGGCACCCCGACAAGGTCTCAGACCAGATCTCGGATGGTGTGCTGGACGCTTTGCTGGCCCAGGACCCTCTTTCCCGCGTGGCCTGCGAGACGTTGTGCACCACCGATCTCGTGGTTCTTGCCGGGGAAATCACTTCGAAGGGGAAACTCGACTACGTCAAGCTGGTCCGGGACGTCGTGCATGACATTGGTTACGTCGGATCGGACATGGGCTTCAGTGCCGAGTCGGTCCGGGTGTTTGTCGCGCTGCACTCGCAGAGCGGCGACATCGCCATGGGTGTCGACCGCGACGGAGCAGGCGACCAGGGTTTGATGTTTGGCTATGCCTGCAATCAGACCGAAGAGCTGATGCCCGTGCCGATCGCCTACGCCCACAGGATCATCAATCGTCTGACCGATGTCCGCCAGAAGGGGGTTGTCGACTGGCTGCGTCCCGACTCCAAGAGCCAGGTGACGGTCGAATACCGCGATGGCAAGGCTGTGGGAATCGCGGCGGTGGTGGTCTCGACCCAGCACTCCGAAAGTGTCAGTCACAAGGACATTTCCGACTTCGTCATCAGCGAGGTCATCAAGAAGACGATTCCTGCGGAACTGCTGACTTCGCAGACCAAGTACCACATCAACCCCACGGGCCGGTTTGTGATCGGTGGTCCGCACGGTGACACCGGCCTGACAGGCCGCAAGATCATCGTCGACACCTACGGTGGATGGGGACGTCATGGTGGCGGTGCCTTCAGCGGCAAGGATCCCACCAAGGTTGATCGTTCGGCTGCCTACATGGCCCGCTATGTCGCCAAGAACGTCGTGGCCGCCGGTCTCGCCGACGAGTGTGAAGTTCAGCTGGCCTACGCCATCGGTGTGGCCGATCCCGTGGGCGTCCTGATCGACACCAATGGGACCGCGAAGATCCCCGAGCAGAAGATTTCCGAACTCGTTCGGCAACTCTTCCCGATGACTCCCCGCGGGATCATCCAGGAACTGAACCTGCGCCGGCCGATCTACCGCAAGACCGCGGCGGGTGGCCACTTTGGCCGCAACGAACCGGAATTCAGCTGGGAAAACACGTCGGTCAAGGCTCCCCAGTTGCGCAAGGCCGCCGGGCTGTAGTCGTTTGAGTTCACCCCCCTCTCAAGGATGAGAGGGGGACGTCTTTTCGGACGAGGTCGTGCCATGGATGGTCGCGAAACCTTTCGGGAGTGGCTGCGGGCGAAACTCGACCGACGGCGGTTGCGTCTGGAAGACGCGGCCGCTTCGGCGTGGTCTCGCTGGAGCGAGGCACCGGGCGAACGGCTGTTGCCCGCGGCCAGTGTCTTCGCAGGCACTCTCGCGGTATCTCTCATCCTGGCCACACAAATGTGGGCCGGGTCTCTGGAACTTCCGCTGTTCCTGGTCATCGCCATCAGCGTGATGCTGCTGGGACTGACTCTGCTCGCACGATCCCTGCCCGGATCAGCATGGCCCCCCTTCCCATCCCGGGCCTTCCATCTCGAGTCTGGTATTGCCAGTGCCCTCCCCCTGCTGCTGATTGCTGTGGGAGTGTTTCAATCATCGGGTCGGGCCTTTCTCTGGCCCCTGACCGCAGCGTTGCTGTCTGCCTTTCTCGTCGGAACCTGGAATCACTCTGGTTGGCGGGAATGGCCCGCCCGTTTCCAGTCGGCGATCCGGCAACTCACAAGCCCCTTTCCCCCCTCTGAGGAGTCCCAATCTGTGACCACCGTTCTCGACGCCCGTCCCAGTGGCCATCCCCGTCTTGCGGCCGACTCGGCCCATGACCTTCATCCAATCCAGTGGATGCAGCGCACCATGGATTCACATGGCACCGAGCAGTTGAAGGGGATCACCCAGGTCCATTTCCCCAGCGGGCAGTCGATCGTCACGGCGCACATCCCGTTCTATCCGCCGTTCGCGCAGACCCCGATCTTCCATGGACAGCCGGTCGATGGGTCCGAGGTCCGGATCCGGTCCAGCATTGCCTACGCCTACGGCGCCCGCATCGAACTCAAGCGACAGGGTCCGACACACGCCCCGCTGTGCATCGAACTGGAATTCGTCGCGCAGTCGGCACCAAAGTCGCACCGCGCCGCCTGACCAGGTCCAGCCAGGCACATCTCATCCGAATGCGTGCCTGCCCCCATGTGGCGGGTGGGGTCTGGGCACAGGCACAGTCACTCTCGGCTCAGGAACTCATCGAGGTTGAGCAGCACCGAAGCCATCGTCGTCCAGGAGGCCAACTCGGGGGCCGCCAGGGTGGGCGGAACTCCCGAGTCTCCCACTTTGAGCAACAGTTCGGCCCGGGCGGGGTCGGCAGTGAAGACAGCGCGGCTTTCTTCGAGCAGTGGCTGGATCAGCCGCACTTCTCCAGGCAATGGAGTCCGCGCCAGAATGCGTTTCCACAACCAGGCCAGGCGTTCCTGGTCTGATGCTGCGCCTGACTGCAAAACCTCGATTGCCAACCGGCGGGCCGACTCCACGTAGGTGGGATCATTCAACAGCACGAGGGCCTGCAACGGAGTATTGGTCCGTCCACGGCGAACGGTGCAGGTCTCTCGATCGGGGGCATCGAGCGAGATCATCGAAGGCGGGGGACACGTTCGTTTCCAGAATGTATACAGGCTGCGGCGATAAAGATCGCCCCCCGTGGACGGCTCGTAGACGGCCCGGCGCTCGACCGAAACATCCTGCCAGATTCCCGCCGGCTGATAGGGCTTCACACTGGCCCCCCCCAATCGGGTGGTCAGCAGGCCGGCGACTGACAGGGCACTGTCGCGAATCGTCTCGGCCGACAGACGATAGCGGGATCCCCGTCCCAGCCATTGGTTGCGGGGATCACGTTCGACCTGTTGCGGCGATGCCTCCGAGCCCTGCTGGTAGGTCGACGAGAGGACGATCTTTTTCAGCAGCCGTTTCAAATCCCATTGGCTCTCCTGGAAATCCACCGCGAGCCAGTCGAGCAACTCCGGATGAGTGGGGTAGGCCCCCTGCAGCCCGAAGTCCTCGACGGTCTCCACCAGCCCGGTCCCAAACAGCAGGTACCACCACCGGTTGACCATGACACGCGCTGTCAGTGGGTTCCGGCGGTCGACCAGCCAGGTGGCCAGCCCGAGACGATTTCCAGGCACCCCTTCGGGAAGACTCGAAAGTGCGGCGGGCACACCGGCCGTTACGGCATCACCCGGTTGGTCGTACTGCCCCCGCT
>Ga0255287_1000142_pt1 | contig 10551 bp, 7 predicted proteins | sample AtltaT_39_FD_183791 | JGI IMG/M metagenome (GOLD analysis project Ga0255287, IMG submission 183791) | Metatranscriptome of freshwater microbial communities from Altamaha River, Georgia, United States - Atl_Colum_RepC_8d (Metagenome... | ecosystem: Environmental > Aquatic > Freshwater > River... | reverse complement strand
TAATAACTCAGATATTGAGGAAGATGAAAACTCCACTTTATTCTGGCAAATAGCTCAGGATAATTAACTTTTAAAAAATAGAGCTGCAAACCGGAATTTAAAAAATCAAGTACGGGAGAAGCCGTTTCCAGGGCTATTTTCCTTTCATCGCCATACTTTGTATAAAAGGATTGCCGGACATCTTTTGGAATAGGTTTCAAATAGTTATATAAGGGGGTCAACAGCTTTCCATCGCCATCAATATGAATCATACTGGCGCCATAAGCAGTAAAATTCAGGTGGGTTATGGTATATTTTCCTTCCTGTATGAGAACTGTTAACAATTTTTTCATCCATTGTAAAATGGCAGAAATATCATCACAGGGAAACCCATCTTCGTCTGAAATTTCTGGAAAAACAATAGCATCGCTCCAGATTTCATTAAAAGAATGATCATACAGAATGGCTTTTTTATTCGTTTTGCCTATATCGAAAATGATAATGGCATCCATTTACAGACCTTTTGCTCTGTTTGAAAATCCTCTTTCCAGAATCAATTTTTCCCTGATCTTATTTTCTCTGAAGAAACCAATGGGTGAATAAGCTGCATTTTTTCTCAATCTGGCTTCCCTGAGCAAGGGGCGGCAATCGGTTCGGTATGCATCCTGCAGCAGTTCCTGGGCCAAAACCACTTCATTATTTTCTCTTAAAATTTGAAGTTTATCGAAATCCACCAGCAATGCCTGGGCATAACTGAGGAGAATAGCTTCCAGACTCTGTAACAGATCCTCGAGCGGATCCTTTACATTATGACTGGCATCTATCATATAAGCAATGGGCGGATTTTGAACCGAAGAATCTGCTGTTCCACTGACCAGCTCGAGGAAAATAAGAAATAACTGATATGGTTTAATACTTCCCACCGTCAGGTCATCATCACCATATTTGCTGTCATTAAAGTGAAAGCCACCCAGTTTACCCAGCGATAGGAGGGTGGCTACAATTTGCTCAATATTGGTGTTTGGTAAATGATGACCCAAATCGACCAGGCTAAATGCTTGTTCTCCACATGCTGATGCCAGCAGATGGGAAGTTCCCCAATCCTGAATGACAGTACTGTAAAACTGAGGTTCGTAAGGTTTATATTCAATAAACATCTGCCAGTCGGGAGGCAGATGTGTATAAATTTCTTGTAATGATTCTTTGGTTCTGGAAAGTGCCTGTCTGAAATTTAATTGGCCGGGAAAGGTAGATCCATCAGATAACCAAACGGTTATACTTTTAGAACCTAATGCCTTTCCATAATTTATGACCTCTATGTTGTGCTGAATGGCCTGCTGTCTGATGGAGGAATTTGAATGGCAGAGAGATCCGTATTTATAACTGAAAGGCTGATCGGTTTGATCCTGAAAGGTATTGGAATTCACCGCATCAAATTTAATACCACAGGTATTTGCCCATTGACTCAGTGCTGGCAGATTATCGGGAATATCCCAAGGAATATGAAGGGAAACAGCACCTGCAGTCCCCGTTAAATCGTTAAGGATAGCTATATCTGAAATTTTCTGGTATAAATCGCCTGGTTCACCTCCAATGGAAAAGCGACCAAATCGGGTTCCTCCTGCTCCTAATGCCCAGCTGGGAATTGCCACCTGGAATTGTTGCAATTGGAAAATGATTGTGTCAACATCCAATCCCTTGTCAATCAACTCTCTCTGAATAAATTCGAAAGACTGTTGATGTTTCATCAAAAAGGCCTCATTGTGGCTTTTAATATGATCAGGATCAGGTCTCATAAGGAGGGTAGTTTAAAGGATTGTTAACCTTATGGTTATGTTATCAACGAACAAAAGCTTCAGGAATTCCTCCATCAACATTTATTGTTAAGCCAGTTGATTTATTCAATATGGCGAGTAAAGCAAAAACGCCGTTTGCGATATCATCCGGTAAAATAATCTGTCCTAACAGGTTTCTCTTTGCATAATGTGCGGGCAGGTCAGCTACGGAAATACCATAGGCCTTTGCTCTGCCTTCAGCCCATGCTCCTTCCCAGATTTTACTTCCTACAATGACACCATCCGGATTAACTGTATTTACCCGTATCTTATCTTTAGCCAGTTCAGCTGCTAATAAGCGGGTCATGTGTTGCTGGGCTGCTTTTGCTGTTCCGTAAGCTACATTATTAGGGCCTGAAACTAATCCATTTTTACTTGCAATGGCAATAAGATTTCCTCCTAATTGCTGGGTTTGAAGTACCTGAACCCCTTTTTTATATAGCTGAAATTGTGCTTTAACCAAAACTTCCTGCAATATATCCCAGTCAGTTTCCAGCGTTTCAGTTAACGATTTGGAAATTGCAAGACCAGCACTATGGACAATGATATCGATCCCACCAAATTGCAGGCAGGTGAAATCAATTAATCTTGCCAGATCTTCATCTTTTGTAATGTCTGCCTCAAAGTAACACGCAGAATCCTTATTAAAGCCAGAAACGGTTTCCTTTAATCTGTCTGCTGACAGGTCTGTCAGCACCACATGGGCACCTTCAGCCACTAATCTCCTGGCGATAGCACTTCCTATACCACCTCCGCCTCCGGTAATAATAGCGATACGTCTGGAAAGGGACTTTTCAGCTGGCATTCTTTTCAATTTAGCCTCCTCCAGTAACCAGTATTCAATATTAAATGCTTCTTGTCTGGGAAGTGCTGTATAAGTAGAGCACGCTTCAGCTCCTCGCATCACATTTACAGCATTTTGATAAAATTCTGCCGCCACTCTGGCTGTTTGTTTGTCTTTGGCAAATGTGAATAGACCAATTCCAGGATAAATAATAACCACAGGATTGGGATCTCTCATTTCCGGACTATCGGGATGTTTGCAAGTCTGATAATAGGACATATAATCAGCCCGGTATTGCTCAAAAGCAGGAAGCAGATCTTGTTTTACTTTTTGGCCGTCTGACAAATCTGCATCCAGCGGCAAGTCAAGCACCAGTGGTTTAATCTTTGTGCGCAGAAAATGATCCGGGCATGAAGTACCTAACGGGGCCAAACGGGCCAAATCATGACTATTTATAAAGTCCAGCAGGTTTGAATCATCTGTAAAATGACCTACCATCTGATTTAATTCCGAACAGAGACCCCTAAGTATGGGCATGAGGTTAGCTGCCTTACTTTTTCGTTCAGAATCAGATGGACTTTCTATCTTTTTTCCTCCAAAGATCGCTCCTTTCTGTATTTGTGCTTTTTCCAGAAAAAGGGAAGCCTCTTCAATAACAGTGAGACTATTGAAATAACATTCTCTCGAGGTATTTCCCCAGGTGAAAAGGCCGTGACTGCCCAGAATAATCCCTTTGATTCCCGGATTTTCATGAAGGCATTTTTCCAGTTTCAAACCAAGATCAAAACCAGGCCGTTGCCAGGGAATCCAGGCTAATTGATTTCCCCATATTCGCTTCATAATAGATTCACCATCAGCTGCAGCAGCTATGGCAATAAGTGCATCGGGATGAAGATGGTCTATATGAGGGAATGGTAGCAAGCCATGGAGCGGGGTATCTATGGAAGGTGCTGCACTATTCAGATCGTACAGGCAATGTTGAAGAAGCGGAACAATTTCATCCTCAAAAGAGAGACCCTTATAGATTTTTTTCAGGTCATGAATCCTGGAAGTATAAAGACCAGAAATACCTTTGCGGGTAAGGGTTCCGATATCACCACCGGAACCCTTGATCCACAGCACCTCAGCTGGTTCGTCTGTCAACGGATCAGACTGTATTATTTTACAGGAGGTGTTACCTCCACCAAAATTGGTAATCCTTAAATCGGCACCTAACAGGTTAGACCTGTAAAGGAACAAGGATAATTGATCTCCATTGAAAGATGCCTCTTTTCGGTCATCCCAAAGGTTTAAAACATGACGAAAAGATTGCATCTGTGGCTATGATTTGTAAACCATTAATCCATTAAAAGTTAAATTTTTTCAATACTTCAGGGGGTGGTCCCTGCCAGTTATTTGGTCTGTTACCAACATATCCCAGGTCTTCAAATCCCGCCTCGGTTGTATAGAAACCAGTCAAAGTAAGATCGCGCATCAGATTAAAAAAGGAAACACCAGCTGAAACAGCCGGGCTGGCCAATTCCGGATAAGCAATGGCATCGACAATGGTCATTCGATTTGCAGGAGTAATCGCAGCGAAAGACTTACCAAATGATTTTCGTGCATAATTATCAAGCCACATAATACCTCCTCTTAATGGTACTTGTTGGTAAGGCATATCTTTTGCTACGAATTCAATAAAGGCAGGGACACCTGCCTGTACCGCTGAAGGAGAGGTGCCTTCAGCAGGAAGGATAATGTCGCACAACAAAGTGATAACTGCCATTTCCGCAGGTGTAAAGAAGGTTTCCGATGCTAACTTTTCATCTCTTTTTATCTCATCAGGTGTTCTGCCGTAATTTGATTTCTGTTTTTTTGGGTTTACCTGACTGGGTAGCATCAGTCTGAGCAGGTAATACCTGTGCTGTTGCAATGCCTACGGAGGTAAGGGTTATATTTTTTATAAGATCTCTGCGTTTCATGGCAATTAGATTTTATTTGCTTTTACTTGATCAATGATGTATTCAGAGGTACGCATGGAGGATGCCAGAATCGTCCAGGTTACATTTTTATCGCCTTGAGAAACAAAGGGTGCCGCATCTACTACGAACAGGTTCTTGACATCGTGTGCCTGCTGATATTTATTCAATGCGGAACGGTTAGGATTGTCTCCCATGCGGACGGTACCAATTTCATGAATAATTTTACCAGGGGCTTCCAAACCGTAGTTAGTTTCCGGACCTGGTTTATTGCCCAGTGGAATTCCTCCCATTTCAATTATCATTTCCTCAAAGGTATCCTGCATGTGCTTGGCCTGTTTGATTTCATGTTCAGACCATTTATAGTGGAACCTAAGGGTAGGGATACCATACTTATCAACCTTACCCGGATCAATTTCACAATAATTTGTTTCTAATGGAATAGGTTCGCCTCGGCCAGCCATACCAATATAGGCACCATAGAAACGATTAACATCTTCTCTTAATCTTGAACCATAACCACCAGCTGGCAGGGTTTCTCCGTTTGGATAAGGATATTTTCCATTATTGTTATGCATACCCATGCCAAAACCATATCCAGGCATGCCCATGCCGCCACCATACTCAATATGGTACCCTCTTGCAAAATCTAATTTTTTATTATCTAACCACCAGGGTGAATAAATATGGCTTCCTCCTACACCATCTTCATTATATCTGTCTCTATTCATCAGAGCAGGAACAAATCCACTCCGGCTTGCACCCGTAGAGTCATTCAGATATTTTCCAATAACTCCGCTGGTGTTGGCTAAGCCTTGTGGGAAGCGGGAAGATTTTGAATTCAATAATAATCGGGCTGATTCACAGGCAGAAGCGCCTAATACCACTCTTTTTGCACGTACTGAAACTTCAGCCATGGTCTTTGTATCTACATAAGAAACACCAGTTGCCAGGCCAGTGGCTTGATCCGTGAGTACTTCCCTAACCATAGCATGATTAATCAAAGTCAGATTCCCGGTTTTCATGGCAGGAATCACCAGTACGGAGGAAGATGAGAAATCGGCATATTTATTACATCCTCTGCTACATTGGCTGCAATAGAAACAAGAACCCCTTTCGTTATTAATTGGCTTGGTTAATATGGATAACCTGGAAGGTATAACCGGAATCTTCAGATTGGTACCTGCCTTTTTTATGAAATGTTCATGTAAACGCATGGGTGGGGGAGGCAAAAATATTCCATCCGGTTCATTATAGATATTTTCTACAGATCCAAAAATACCTATTAATTTGTCTGTTTTATCGTAAAAAGGTTTTAAATCGTCATAACCAATTGGCCAGTCATCACCTATTCCGGTCAAAGAGCCTCTTCTAAAATCATCGGGACCAAAACGAAGAGAAATCCTTCCCCAGTGATTGGTTCTTCCACCCAGCATTCTGGATCTGAACCAGTGAAATTCAGTACCCTTAACAGCGGAATAAGGTTCTCCTTCAATTTGCCATCCGCCATAGGCAGCATCAAAATCACCAAATGGTCTCGTGCTTGAGGCACCACGACGTGGTGATTCCCAGGGATTTTTCATCTGGGTCATATATTGAGGATCAGCGGGGTCATAATAACTACCTGCTTCCAGTAAGCAGACCTTTGCACCTGCTTTTGTCAAGGTATAGGCAGCCATACCACCCCCTGCACCAGAACCAACAATGACGACGTCGAAAATCTCTGGCGTTTCTTTAACTTGAAATGTCATATCTCTTTTAGGTTTAAGATGTCAAATAGAAAATTTGGCGTTTTTTTCTTTTGTAAATATAATTAAATTTAAATGAGTTTATTCAAGTAATTTAATTAAAGTACTCTCAATTTCTTGTGACCCGCGTACACTGGTAGAAACGATTACCCCATTCTTGTCGAGCATAAAAGCCCTTGGAATGGAATTGACCCCATAAAGTGCAGCAGCAGCTGATGACCACTTTTTCAGGTCACTGACATGATTGGGCCATGTCAATTTATCAATAGATATAGCATCTATCCATGCTTGTTTACCCTGAGCTAAATAAGTGCTGGCCATGGAAGGATCTTCCAGCCGGGCCATCGTGCGGTCATCTAATCCATCCAGACTAACGCTGAATATGGTAAAACCTTTATTTTTATATTTTTCATATACAGCAACCACATTTGGATTTTCTCTGCGACAAGGTCCGCACCAGCTGGCCCAAAAATCAAGCAGTACCACTTTACCTTTCAAATCAGATAATTTACGGACCTTTCCGGTGGGATCAGGTAAGGCTATTTCTGGTGCAGGCTGGCCAATCTGAATTCTTTCCTGTGACATTGCAGCGGCATATTCCTGTTCTTTCAGAGATATAAATTCTCCAAAAGCGGTGGTTAGTTCATTGGTTGGATATTTTGCCAGTAATTTAGTGTGTGCCTTTTTTTGAAGCGGCAGATAATCAGGGCTCTGACCGAAAACCATATTAGCAACCAAAGCACCTAAGATAGGATTTTCAGCCTGATCAATAAAATTTACGACATCATCGGCTGTTTTTTGCTGGTTTTGAAGCCCTTGTATTAAATCTTTGAGCTGATTTGTTTCCTCAGAACCACTGATGGTGAAACTATACTGGTCCAGGGTTTCAAGATTACCATCAATCTGAATTTCCTTTTCGGAACCGTTTAAAACCATTAACATTCGCTTTGCTCCAATGCGTACGTTATAAATGCCTGCTTCCAGACCTTTAGGGAAATTAATCTTAAAAGACCCGGAACCATCAATTTCCGTTTTATCCAGCACTACATTGACTTTTCCAATGATAGTCTTGTCAATGAAAGCCTGTAAATTTTCTGCTCCGGCGATTTTACCTTTAATAGTTACTCCCCCTTTAAGTGCATCACAACTAAATGAAAAAAACAGGATACCGGCTAAACCGATAAATAAAGATATCGTTCTCATATCATATTAATTTTATACACCTGCCATTTTTTGACCCAGTGTCTGATTATAAATAGAAATATATTCTTCAATATCACCAAAGGATATCGCATCAATCCTGATCTCCCTGCTTATCACTTCCCCAATCCTTGAAAAAGGTACATTATGGGTATTTAAAAAATTCACGAGATTATCTTCCTTTTGTGGATGAATGGTTATGACACACCTCGACTGACTTTCACCAAAAAGATAAGCATCCTTCCTGAAATTTTGATCTGTTTCTATATCAAATCCCAGATTACCAGCAATGGCCGATTCGAGTAAGCAATGGAATAATCCGCCTTCACTAATATCGTGAGCTGATTCAATGAAGCGTTTGCGAATTAGCTGGGTCACATTTTGTTGTAAATGCAATTCCTCGTCCATATCAAATGCAGGAGGTGCAGATAAGGGAATATTCAATACTGTCCGGCAATATTCTGAACTTCCAAGATCGTTTACAGGTGTTCCCAGCATATAAATGATATGTCCCTCTTTTTTGAAATTTAGGGTCGTGTGCCATGAAACATCGTCCATGACCCCCAACATACCAATAGTCGGTGTTGGAAAAACAGGTTCTGTACCATCTTTATATACCGATTGGTTATAAAAACTTACATTACCGCCAGTAACTGGGGTATTCAATTTTCTGCAGGCATCGCCCATTCCCTTTATGGCCTGCACAAATTGCCAGTAAACACCCTGGTTGTAGGGGTTGCCAAAATTCAGACAATTGGTAATGGCAACCGGAACTCCACCGGAACAAACTATATTCCTGGCTGCTTCCGCAACAGCAATCATGGCACCCTGATAGGGGTCTGCATGCACATAAGCGCTGTTACAATCTGTAGTTAGAACGACCGCTTTATTGGTATCTTTAACCCATACAACAGCAGCATCAGAAGGCTTGTTGGTGGTCATAGTTCCCGTTCGGACCATGGAATCATATTGTTCGTAAATCCAGCGTTTTGAAACTAAGTTTGGGCTTGAAGCCAGTTTTTTTGCCGATTCTATATATCTGGTATTTAAAGGAATATTTTTCGTATTTATTTTGCGAATTTCTTCTACATAAGCTGGTCTTTTATACTCTCTCTGATACACGGGGGCTCCTCCTCCCAGCACCAGCGAGTGGGCATTTACCTCTGCGACGGTAACACCTGAGGTGTGAAAAACGAGATTTCCGGTATCTGTTACCTCACCAATTTCAGCACATTCCAGATCCCATTTTTCAAAGACATCCAATAAATGTTGCTCTTGACCTTTATGGCACACAATTAACATACGTTCCTGGCTTTCAGAGAGTAAGATCTCAAAAGGTTTCATGTTTTTCTGTCTGGTTGGCACTTTATCTAAATCTATGATCATGCCAACGCCGCCTTTTGCACTCATTTCAGAAGTGGAACAGGTAATACCTGCAGCCCCCATATCCTGCATACCAACAATAGCACCTGTTTTTATAGCCTCCAGGGTCGCTTCCAGTAATAATTTCTCTTGAAAAGGATCCCCAACCTGAACAGCGGGTAAATCCTCAGCTGAATCTTCTGTTAAATCGGCAGAAGCAAAAGTGGCGCCATGAATACCATCCTTGCCCGTGGCGGAACCCACTATGAAGACAGGATTTCCAACTCCTTCAGCTATAGCTGAAACCGTTTTTCCCGCTTCCACAATGCCTACAGACATAGCATTTACCAGGATATTCTGATTATAACAATCATTAAAATAAACCTCACCTCCAACAGTAGGAACGCCAAAACAATTTCCATAGTGACTGATTCCGGCCACTACCCCCTCTACCAGACGACGGGTATGGGGTAAATCAATATTACCAAAACGTAAAGAATTTAAGGAAGCAATGGGTCTGGCACCCATGGTGAATATATCTCTGTGAATGCCACCTACACCGGTGGCAGCACCCTGAAAGGGTTCAATGGCGGAAGGATGATTATGTGATTCTATTTTAAATGCACAAGCAAGACCATCTCCTATATCTACCAGACCGGCATTTTCTTCCCCAGCACCTACCAAAAGCCTTTTGCCCTCTCTGGGTAAGGTTTTTAACCAGAAAATAGAGTTTTTGTAACTGCAATGTTCTGACCACATGACTGAATAAATACTCAGTTCTGTAAAATTGGGCGTTCTGCCCATGATGGTAACAATGTGTTCAAATTCAGCCTCAGTTAAACCTAATTTCTTTGCCGTTTCGGCAGTTACCAGTGATTCGCTTTGTTGTAGCATAAACTCCCCCCAATCTTTTAGTTTAGGCAAATATAATACGATTTGTAAAAAAATCGGATTTTAAAAAATTACATTGATTTAAGCAATCATTTTATTCAGAACAAAAAATACCATCAGATAAATCCACAGGATATCCAGGAAATGCCAGTAAATACTGATAAGTCTTAAATTAAGTCTTTTGTGAGGGTCAGAAAAATATACGAGCACACTGACTGGTTCAATCATGTACTTTTTAGCTTGTATGCTAAAGTAAATCAGAAAGGGTAGTCCCGCTACAACGTGAAGAAAATGAAGACCTGATATAACGTATAAATAACCTGCAGCATTATCACTCTGGATGGTTATTTGTCTGCTGAACAGGCTATACCAGGCTATTACCTGTAATATAAGAAAAATGATGGAAAGGATAATGGTTACATACAAGGTAAGCTGATATTTGTCTGTCCTGTCCTCCAGATAAGCTTTTTTACTCTGCCATAAAGTATAACTGGAGCCCAGTAAAACAAGGGTATTAACATAAAAAAGCCAAGGTAGCTGAAGTGGTGGAAGTTTTGAAAGTGACCTGGTATAAACGTAGGCAAAGGAAAGAGATAGAAAAAGCATGGTCAGACCAGCTAAAGTCAGAAATAACAGGATGTTTTTAGGGTGAAAAACAAATGTATCCTCCTGATTAGGTGCATCGTTTCCTTTGTTGGCAAAGGAAAGAGATAGAAAAAGCATGGTCAGACCAGCTAAAGTCAGAAATAACAGGATGTTTTTAGGGTGAAAAACAAATGTATCCTCCTGATTAG
>Ga0255287_1000139_pt1 | contig 10617 bp, 9 predicted proteins | sample AtltaT_39_FD_183791 | JGI IMG/M metagenome (GOLD analysis project Ga0255287, IMG submission 183791) | Metatranscriptome of freshwater microbial communities from Altamaha River, Georgia, United States - Atl_Colum_RepC_8d (Metagenome... | ecosystem: Environmental > Aquatic > Freshwater > River... | reverse complement strand
GGCAGGGCTCGGGTGGACCGACGCCGCGTGGTACAATCTTCGGGTTCTGCCCCTCCGGCTGGGGGCACTCAGAGGAGTGGCCCGTCGATGAACGAAGCGGTCTTCAGAGACGCCCTGCAACAGAAGCGTGCCGAGCTGCTTGGCGGCTCGGGCAGCAAGCCCCTGCAGTATCAGATGGAGCACAACAGCGGTCGCCAGGGGGACCTGGCCGACCAGGCCGATGGCACCAACGAGGTGCACATCCAGTTGCGCCTCAAGCAAACCGATGCGAAGATTCTGGTGGCCATTGACGAGGCGCTGGTGCGTCTCGACAAGGGGACATACGGCATCTGTCGTGACTGTGGCGAACCGATCGCCCCGGCGCGTCTGGCGGCAATCCCATGGACGCGGGTGTGCATCACCTGCAAGGAAAAGCAAAAAGCGTGAGCACCGAACTGTCGCATCTCATCAGGGATTTTTACCTGGCTCGCCTTGGCCTGCTCCTCAGGCACGAGGAGGTGGCGCGTCACGTCAGCGACTACGACGTGAACAACGCGTACCAGTACGTCATCAACCGGGAAGAGGCGCACGTGTCATGGCTGCAGCATGCGCTGCTCGACCTGCACGCGACCATCCCGCCCGACCCGGCCCGACCCACCGTGCCCGCACCGGCGGGCAAGACCGGATGGACTGCGCTGGCGGCTGACGATGCGAAGGCACAGCGGCAGTTCGTCGATGCCTGGCGTGGACGCGTCGATGGCATCACGCATGCGCGCCACCGCAAGATGCTGTCGGTCATCCTCGGCGAGATGCTCGAGCAGGCCCGCATCTTCGAGCACGGCGCAGCCGGCCGCGACGATCTGATTGGGTCCCACCTGGCCATCAACCCCCGTGAGGGTGTCGTGGCCAACACCCGCTGGATGGAATAGGCGGGGCCTTCATGGCCTCGTCCACCGTGCGTGTCGCCGTCGCCCTGGGGTCAAACCTGGGCGACCGGCACGCGCATATTCACTGGGCCGTCGCCCGGTTGCGCGAGAGCCTGGCGGACGTCCGGGTCTCGACCATCATCGAAAACCCGCCGTTCGAGGTGCCCGATCCCGATGCACAGGGGCCCTACCTGAACGGCGCCCTCGTCGGTACGACCGCACAATCCCCTGAGCAGTTGCTGGTGGTCCTGCAGGCGCTCGAAGCCGAGCGCGGCCGCGCTCGCACACACCGCAACGCGGCACGCACGCTGGACCTGGACCTGATTCTGTTTGGAGATGCCGTCCTTGACCGGCCGGCGCTGACGGTGCCGCATCCCCGCTTCCGCGAGCGGGCCTTCGTGCTGGCCCCGCTCGCAGAAGTGGCAGGCGACTGGAGAGACCCGGTGACCGGGTTGACCGTTACTGCGCTGCTGACGCGCCTGACTGACCGCGCTTGAACAGGCCCGACAGGCCTTCGTCGAACAGCGTATACATCGCCGGTACGAACACCAGGGTGATCATGGTCGACGTGATCAGCCCGCCGATCACCACGCGCGCCAGCGGCGCCTGCAGTTCAGCGCCTTCGCCGATGCCGAGGGCCATGGGCACCAGTCCGAGGGCGGTGCAGAGCGACGTCATCAGAATCGGCCGCAGGCGATGGCGTCCGGCGATCTCAATGGCTTTCCGGGTGGGAATGCCGTCGCGGTCGCGCAGCGTGTTGGTGTAATCGACCAGCAGGATCGCGTTGCTGACCACGATGCCGGCCAGCATGATGACGCCGATGTACGCCTGCATGCTGAAGGCCGTGTTCGTCAACAGCAGCATGCCCACCACGCCAATGGCCGCCAGCGGAATCGAGAAAATGATGATGAACGGGTCGCGCAGCGACTCGTACTGTGAGGCCATGACGGTGTAGACCAGCACAATCGCCAGGATCAGCACCAGCTGCAGCTCACGGAAGCTCTTGGCCTGTTCCTCGACTTCGTTGCCGAATCCGACGGCGAAGTCCTTGGGGACCGTTACTTCGCCAATGCGTGCCTGGGCGTTGGCCACAGCTTCACTGAGCGTCACTTCGGTTTCGGCACTCACGCGCTGAATGCGCTCCTGGTTCTTCCGGTCGATCGACACTGGTCCGGTATCGCGGTCGATGATCATGACATTCTTCGCCGGCAGCACCTGCCCGGCCGGGGTGTTGAGCAGCACATCACCCACCGAGGCCACCTCACCGCGGTCTTCCTCCCGCAGGCGCACCACAATCGGGTATTCGTTCCCGGCATCCCGGAAGAACGCGGCCTGCGTCCCGGCCACGTTCGTGCGGATGGTGTTTGCCACGCCGGTGACGGTCATGCCCAGCAGGGCGGCCTTGTCGCGGTCGACGCGCACGGCCAGTTCGGGCCGGCCCTCTTCCCGCTGCAGTCGCGAGTCGGCAATGCCGGGGGTCGAATCGAGCATGGTCTTGACGTCCTGCGCGATGCGCTTCGATTCGGCGAGGTCGTAGCCCATGATTTCCACGGACAGACGCCCGCCGCCGCCACCGCCCATCCCGCGCATCATGTTCTGCCCGCCTGAGGCGCGGGCGCGGACAATGACGCCGGGAATGCCGGACAGTTGCCGCCGCAGTTCCATCGAAATCTGCTCGTTGGTGCGCTGGCGTTCGGTGCGGGGCACCAGGCGGACCTGGATGCTGCCGCGGTGAGACGATGACGGACCGAAGCCGCCCCCGCCCCCGCCGGCCTGCGTGATGAGCATCGTGGCTTCGGGCACGTTCGTGCGGATGCGCTCTTCGAGTTGCAGCAACACGTCTTCCGTGAGGTCGATTCGCGTGCCGACGGCCAGCTCGGCGTCGACGGTGACCTCGCCCTCGTCGGTGGTGGGCTGGAACTCGAACCCGATGCGGGGGAGCAGCAGCACGGCCACGATGAACAGGCCGAACCCGGTGGCGAACACCGTGGGACGGTGGCGCAGGGCGACGTTGAGCGCGCGGCCGTAGCCGTTGTCGATGCCGTCGAGGAAGCGGTCAACGCCGCGGTTCAGCGCTCCGAAGAATCCGGGCGCGTCTTTCCCGTGGCTGGGCGGGTCCAGCAGGCGCGAACAGAGGACGGGCACGATGGTCACCGCGACCAGCAGCGACATGGCCAGCGAGAACGACACTACGGCGGCCAGCTGGCCGAACATGATGCTCGACACCCCCGTGAGGAACAGCATGGGCACGAACACCGCAATGTGCGTCAGCGTCGATGCGAGGATCGCCGACCAGACCTCTTCCGACCCGTCGATGGCTGCCGTCATGCGGTCCTTGCCCATCTCGAGATGACGATAGGTGTTCTCGAGTACCACGATGGCGGCATCGACGATCATGCCGATGCCGAGGGCTAACCCTCCGAAGGTCAGCGTGTTCAGTGTGTAGCCGCCGAAGTAGAGCAGGGCGAACGTGCCGATGACCGAGATGGGAATGGAGGTGCAGATGATGAGCGTCGACTTCAGGTCGCGCAGGAAGAGGTAGATGATGGCGATGACCAGCAGGCTGCCGAGCATGGCGTGCTCCTGGACACTGCTGATGGCACGGGCGATGAAGATCGACTGGTCGTCGAGAATCTGCAGGCGCATCCCGGACACTTCGCGGTTGATGCGGTCGACCTCCGCCCGCACGCCTTCGGCAATTTCGATGGTGTTGGTGCCTGACTGCTTGGTGACGCGCATGCGGATGCCGGGCTTGCCGTTGATACGGGTGATCGACCGGCGGTCTTCGGTCGAGTCGGTGACATTGGCGATGTCCTTCAGATAGACAGGCACGCCACCCCGCGTCAGCACGATGAGGTTGCGGATGTCCTCGACGCTGGTGAACTGCCCGGGACTGCGTAGCAGCAGGGTGCGGTTCGAGTCGTCAATTTCCCCGAGGGGAATGTTCTGGTTCTCGGTGCGCAGCACCTGCACGATGCGCTCGGGGGTGAGGTTCAGGGCGGTGATTTTCTCGCGCGACAGGTCGACGTGAATCTGCCGGCGCAGGCCGCCGTCGATGGTCACCGCGGCGACGCCATTCACCCGTTCGAGGCGGGGGGAGAGGTCGTTCTGGGCGAGTTCACGCAGCGTGACGGCGTCGTAGTCGCCTTCCACCCCGATGCCCATGATGGGCATGGCGCTCGAGTCGAACTTGAAAATCGTCGGCGCGTCGGCGTCCTCGGGCAGTCGGCCGCGCACACGGTCGATGCGGGTCCGGACGTCATCCGCCGCCTCGCTGAGGTCGGTGCCCCACACAAAATTGAGGCGCACGTTGGCGTTGCCCTCGGACGAGGTCGATTCGACCCGCTCAAGGCCGGCCACGGCACTGACAGCCTGCTCGATGGGACGGGTGACGAGCTCTTCCATCTCGAGGGGACCCACGCCGGGGTAGCTGACGCGCACCGTGAGGCTGGGATACTCGGTGTCGGGCAGCAGGTCGACCGGGAGGCGGGTGAGTGAGATGGCGCCCAGCACGATGATCACGAAGCTGATCATGAACATCGTGACCGGGCGATGAATGGCAAGGCGTGGAATGCTCATAGCAATGTCCTGCGTCCGTCTCTTCCGCTGACGTGATTACTGGGGCCGCTGGCGCGCGCCGCCACCCTGTGGGACGCCGCCGCCCTGAGGCGGGGTGCCGCCGCCGGGGCGTTCCGTGGCCTCGCCCTGGCCCTCTCCACGACCGGGCCCACCGGCCCCGGGGCCGCGCCCCTGGCCGTTGCCACCGCCCGGGCGTCCGCCCCGTCCCTGACCGGGACCTCCACCCTGACCGGGCACCACGAGCGTGTCGTTGCGGCGCACCGCACCCGCCCCTTCTGTCACATACCGGTCGCCAGCCTTGAGGCCGTCGGCAATCTCCACCCGCTCGCCGTCTTCAATCCCCAGCGTGACGGGAAGGAAGCGGGCCTTGTTGTCATCGCCTGGCTGCCAGACGCCGCGCTTGCCTTCGAAGTCGACCACCGCCAGCTTCGGCACCACCACCACACCCTTGTGCTCTTCGATGATGAGCTGGACGCGGGCATACATGCCCGGGCGCAGACGGTTGCCCGTGTTGGGAATCTCGACCTCCATGGTGGCGGTGCGGGTCGCCGGATCGAGCACCGGTGAGACGCGTGCCACGCGCCCGTTGAATTTGTCGCCAGGGTAGGCATCCACTTCCACTACGGCGGGGTCGCCCACGCCGACAAACCTGAGGTCTTTCTCGACCACGGCGGCCTGCAGGCGCAGACGGGCGATCTCCACCACCGACACCACCGGCGCGTTCTGGGAGACCCAGGCCCCGGGGTCGGCGTTGCGGCGCCCGACAAAGCCGTCGACCGGCGACGTGATACGGGTGTTGCCGAGGTTGATCTGCAGCTCGTCGAGGCGCGCGGCGGTCTGGCTTGACTGCGCCCGTGCCAGATCGAGCTGCGCCTGTGCCGCCAGATAGCGCGATTCGGCATCATCAAGAGCCTGCTTGGCGAGGAGCTGACGGCCAAACAGATTCTTCGAACGCTCGAAGTTCAGTTCGGTCACCTTCAGGTCGGCTTCCCGCTGACGGATGGTGGCTTTCGCCACCTCCATGGAGGCCTGGGCCTGCTTGACCTGCTCGACGATTTCGAAGTCTTCGATCTTGGCCAGCAACTGGCCGCGTCGCACCGCATCCCCGAGCTTGACGTTGACCGACACCAGACGACCGCCCGTGCGCGGTACCACATCGACGGTCTGCTCGCCGATGAGATTGCCCACCACGGTCAACTGGGCTCCGATATCGCCTGTGGTGGCCTCAGCCATCCGGACGGTGACTGGAGGACGGAAGCCGCCGCCGCCGAACCCGCCGCCCATCCCCGGGGGGCCTCCGCCCCCCTGCCGCATCTGCCCGCCACCTGCGCCCTGACCGCCAGCGCCTTCCCGGCCGTTCTGGCCCTGGGGGGCCCCTCCGGCAGGCGGAGCCTCGTTCGACGTGGGGAAGGGCAGCAGTCCACCGTAATAGGCCGCACCGAGCGCTGCGACGACGATACCAATCACTACGAATTTACGCATACACCAGTCCGTTGAGCTTCCAGAGAACGTGCGCGGGTGTCGGTCGGGTTAGGACCCGCCGCCCGCCAGGGCCGCTGCACCGCCGCCACCACCACCGGGGGCGTGCTGTGCGCGTTCGAAGTTGACGAGCGACTTGCGGTAGTCAGCGAGTGCCCGGAGTTCGGTGTTCTCGGCGTCGCGCATGTCGCGCTGTGCCTGCACCACAAAGTAGTTGGTGGTCAGCCCCACCTCAAACCGGCTCTGCTCGGCTTCGAGGCGCTTCTCGGCCAGTTCGCGGGCGGCACGGGCCGATTCGACGCGCCGCAGGTTGGCCTGCACCGTGAACGCGGCATTCGCCACTTCGGCGGCGATGCTGACTTCCAGCGCACGCAGACGGGTCTGGGCCTGCTGGCGCTGCACCTTCGCGCGTGCATACTGCGCTTCGGCCTGGTTGCCGAAGAGGGGATAACTGAAGGTCAGTGCCACGTTCCATGTCGGGTAGGAACGGTTGAACAGCAGGTCGAGGGCGTCGGGATAGCCGCCCGGAATGGTGCCGATGATGGTGCTGCCGAGGCCTGAGCCCTGGCGGATGAACTGTGTCCCGCCCAGTCCCTGCGCGCCGTAGCTGGCCGTGAGGTCGAGCCCCGGACGCGACTGGTTCTTGAAGAAGGTCATGTTCACCTCATTCGACTCGAGATTCTTGCGCGAGGTGGCGATGTCGGTGCGGTCGGCGATGGCCCGGCGAATCGCCGACTCGACGTCGGTCGGCGGTGCCTCGAGCGAGGGGACATCGACGGGGACGAGTTCCTGCCGCCAGAGCGGGTCTTCGGTCCCGCTGACGAGGAACCGCTTGAGCGTCAGTTCTGCCGTGGATGCGGTCGCTTCGGCGGCGGCCAGAATCTGGCGACGTGTGGCCGCTTCGGCCTGCGCCTGCACGATGTCGAGCGGTGCCAGGGTCCCGACTTCGACGCGCGCCTGATTGTCGGCCACCAGTCGCTCGGCGAGGTCGAGCGCCCGACGCGCCACGTCGACGGAACTGCGCGCGAAAACCAGGTCCCAGTAGGCATTCCGGACATTGGCCACCGTTTGCGTCACGGTCGCCCGCACTGACTGTTCCGAGATGTCGCGGTTGATCTGGTTCACCTGCAGCTGCTGCCGCGTGTTGTCGATGCGGAAGCCCCTCAGCAGGGGCTGCACATACTGCGCCGTCAGGGTCGCGTTGTAGCTCGGATTGAAGTTCGCAAACAGGTTATTCGTCGACAGCCGCGAGTTGTTGAACAGCACCGAATACTGCCCCCCGAACCACGGCATCGCTTGTGAGACGCCGAAGTTGTAGGTGGCCGTGGCATTGGTGACCGAGGTGCCGCCGTTCAGCTGCGAGGTCGGGGGCTGCACCTGATCGCGTTCGCCCAGGGTCGTCGACAGGACCGGGCGGAACGTGTTCCGCAGGCCCGCAATGACCAGATCGACCGACTGCGGTTCGAGCCGCGAGACCTGGATGTCGAGGTTGCGTTCGAGCGCGAGCTCGACACTCTGTTCCAGGGTCAGTTCACGCACGCCCCCGGGGGCCGTCCGGCCCAGCGGTGACTGTTCGGTACCGGGCCGCGTGCGGTCGAGGGTCCGCACCGCGGCTGAGTAGTCGGCCATGGCCTCGCGCACGACGGCCGACGTGCGCGCCTCGTCGGTCAGGACGGCCCTCTGGGCCGACCCGAGCGAAGCTCCTATCAGTAGCAGCGCCGCAGACGCCACCCACACACGCATCCTGTTCACGATCATTCCCTGACGAACTCCCTGAGAAATCGCCATGCCGGAGGTCTAGCGACCGGGCTTGTTGGCGGGGCGGGTGGACGGCCGGGACCGGCGGTCGCGGCTCCACTGCTCGTGCATCGCCTGCATTTTGACGTGCTGCTCGGTGGTCAGGATGCGTCGCATCCGGAAGGTGAGCAACGTGCGCGAGCGGGCCAGTTCGCTGCGGGTCGCTTCGACACGCTCCACGGCCATCAGCACCTGGGCTTCATCCGTCTTCGGATCCCCGATGACCCGGGACAGCGCCGCCTCATGCTTGTCGAGGGCGGCCTTCTGAGACTGCAGCAGTGGCTGCAGCGCCTGAAAGACCTGCTCGAGCTTCGAGGTCTGGTCGGCGCTCAGCACCAGTTCGCGCTGGAACCGCTCGCTCTGCCACCACTTGAACCCCTGCGCGGAGGCTGGCACGACCGAGAGCAGGCACAGGGCCACACCAATGAGCACACGAATCCACACCATGGTTCTACCAGAGGATACGAGCGTCGGCGGTGGTCTGTTTACCGGTCGGCCGTAAACGATTCGAGGCGCCGCACGACCAGTTCCATCAGGTTGTCCGGCGTGGACGCCCCGGACGTCAGCCCGATCGTGACCGGCCCCGACGAGGGAAGCCAGCCCTGTCGGGTGACTTCCGTCTTGGAGACGACCTCGCGGAACCGGATGGCCTCCGCCGAGACCAGCCCGTCCGGGTCACCAATGTGATACGTGGGCACACGCTCGTGGCAGATGCGGGCCAGATTGCACGTGTTGCTGCTGTTGTAGCCGCCGACCACCACCATCAGGTCGACCGGCGTCTCGTCTAGCAGATGGAGAATGGCATCCTGCCGGTCCTGGGTCGCACTGCAGATGGTATCGAAGGCCCGGAACCGTTCGGCCCACTCGGCCTCGCCGTAACGCGCGCGAATCGCCTCCCCAAAGCGCTTGCCGATGGCCAGCGATTCGGTACTCAGCATCGTCGTCTGGTTCGCACAGCCGACGCGTCCCAGGTGCAGATCCGGATCGAATCCGGGAGAGGCCGAGGCGCCGAACTCCACCAGGAACGCTTCGCGGTCGCCCCCGTGCTCGATGTATTGGCACACCCGCTCGGCCTGGGCCATGTCGAACACCACGAGGTACTGGCCGCCCGGCACAGCCGTGGCCTGCGAAGCGGTCGCCTGCGTTTCCTCGTGCCAGTGCTTGCCGTGGATAACCGAGGTCAGGCCGTCGCGCGCATAGCGTTTGACGTTTTTCCACACGTTCAGGACCGAGCCGCAGGTCGTGTCGACCAGCGTGCATCCGGTGCGGTCGAGGCGCATCATCTCCTCGATGGTGACCCCGAACGCCGGCAGAATCACGACGTCGTCAGCCGTCAGGGCAAAGTCCGGCGCCTGGGGGTCGCTGAGGAAGCGGATGCCCAACTGGCGCAGCTGATCGTTGACGTGCGGGTTGTGAATGATTTCCCCGGTGAGAAACACGCGCTGGTCGGGAAACCGTGTCCGCGCCTGATAGGCGTAATCGACGGCACGGTCGACGCCGTAACAGAATCCGAATTCCCGGGCCAGGTGGACGGTGAGACGCCCGCGGTGGTAGCGGTAGCCATTGGCCTTGATGTCCTCGACCAGCGGACTCCGGTAGCTGGCCTCGAGGACGCCAGCCACTTCCTGTTTGAGGTCGAGGCCCTTACGGAAGATCAGCGACGGCATTACCGCTGATCGTACTGGAAAGTCAGGTCATCGAGCGCCCGCAATTCCGAGGGGCCCTGTTGAGCCACGGCCACCTCGATGGCGTCGAGCAGCGCGTCCTCACCCTCGAGGGCGACCGCCGTCACATAGCCGCCACTCGCCGGACTCTGCCGTGTCGGGGCCACGCCCGCCATGGCCGGACTCGTTTGGGATCGTCCCGAGGGGGGGGCTCCGGACGACGACGGCATCACAAACGGCAGCATCTGGCCCGTCACCATCCCCACCAGCAGCGCCGCTGCGGCGGTCAGCCCGAGCCACCGGCCGGCTGAGGCCCTACGCGGCGTGGCCACCTCGGGCCTCCGGTCGCCGGCCGGTGCGACGCCGGGGAACGCGAGTACCCGGGGTTCGGTGAGGCGACGCAGGATACGAGACCGCTGGCGCGCGCGCATGGCCTCGTCAAACAGCGCATCACACTCAGCCTCGGTACCTCGACGGTAGGCCTCGAGCGCCGTGTCGAGCGGAGACAGGTCTGGACGCAGGTGGTCGGTCATAGAGAAGCTCCCAGGGCGGCCCGGATTCGGCGAAGGGCGCGAAACAGGTGTACCCGCACGGTGGCGGTGCTCATGCCCGTGACGTGGGCGATGTCGGCGGGGGACTGGCCGTCCAGATGCGTCAGGGTGAAGACGAGCCGCTGCCGGTCGGGCAGGGCGCTGACGGCGCTGCGCATCGCCGCCAGCTGCTCGGCGGCCAGCAGTTGCCGTTCGGCATCCGCCTCTCGGGACGCGACGGCCTCGATGGCATGAGATTCGGCCTCGTCGTGCGCCCACAGCCGTGTGTCGACGTGCCGGCGCCTCGCACGGGCGCGGTCGAGGGCGGTGTTCACGACAATGCGGAGGAACCAGTGCTCGAACGGCCGGGCCGGGTCGAACTGGTCGATGTGGTGAAACACCTTGATGAAGGCATCCTGCACCACCTCGTCCGCGTCCGCGGCGTCCCGGAGATAGTGGTAGGCGAGCCGGAGGGCCCGCCCCTGGCAGAGGGTCATGAGGTGGGCCAGGGCCTCGTGGGCCTCTCGCGTGCGTCCCGCGGCCACCTGCGTTCGGAGGGCGGTCGCCGCCGCCGTCGCCGCATCGTGCGACGACCCCGGGCCTGACGGCTGAGGGACCACGGCGATGCGGGGCGAGGGCATGTACGAGGGCATACGGTCTGGC
>Ga0255287_1000133_pt1 | contig 10695 bp, 10 predicted proteins | sample AtltaT_39_FD_183791 | JGI IMG/M metagenome (GOLD analysis project Ga0255287, IMG submission 183791) | Metatranscriptome of freshwater microbial communities from Altamaha River, Georgia, United States - Atl_Colum_RepC_8d (Metagenome... | ecosystem: Environmental > Aquatic > Freshwater > River... | reverse complement strand
CGCGTCCAAAGATCGCTCACTGAACCATCCTCATGCTCATGTTCTCGTGCCGCGAATCAGAAGGACGGCATAACTAGAAGATCACTCTTGACTGATGAGGAGGTGTTTCTGTGGATCAGGGCAAGTCGTTTCCATGGACCAAATATTCGCCATCTGCGCCCGACCTTGACCTCGTGCAGAGTCTTTCCCAACAGGTTGAGGCCCATGCCAGCAAGAGGGGCAGTAGTCCTGCGGCGCAGTATTTCGGGAGCACGCTGACCTACGCACAGCTGGATCGGATGGCAAACCGTCTGGCGCGCCACCTTCTAGGGCGAGGTATTGCGAGCGGTGAAGTCATCGCGATGCACATGCCCAACGTTCCTCAGTATCTGATCGGACTGGTCGCCGCCTCCAAGCTGGGCTGCCCGGTCACTGGTCTCTCCCCCCTTCTGACACCGCCCGAGCTCGCCTATCAAATCAACGACTCCGGCGCGAGAGCCCTGCTCTCGCTGGACTCGTTGTACCGCCAGGCGGTGATGCCGGTTGAAGATCATCTCGGCGGGCTTCGAGCCATCGTGGTGACCGGCCCCATTGACTACCTTCCGACTTTGAAGCGAATGCTGGCCTACGGTATGAAGAAAGTGGCGCACGTGGACTGGAAGCCATTGTCGGGCCGCGCCACGGACCATTGGCTGGACGCCATGCGGCGGAGTAGCGATGCCCGTGTGAGCTCGCCGATCGCAGCAAATGACACGGTGTTGATCCAATACACCGGTGGAACCACGGGAAAGCCGAAGGGCGCGGAGCTGAGCCTGGGTAATTTGTCTGCCAATGCCGCGCAGGCCTCATGCTTTCTCGGATATCAGCCGAGCGATACCGTCGCGTCAGCGTTTCCGCTTTTTCATCTTGCAGGTCTCGCGATTTCGCTGATGACGCTTCGAAGCGGGGCGACCCAGTTGCTCATCCCGAACCCTCGTGACATCGGCCATTTCATCGCCGAGATGAGAAAGTTCCCGCCGACGATGATGGGAAATGTGCCTTCGATGTATCAGATGCTGATGGACCATCCCGATTTCGCGCGGATCGATTTCAGCAAGCTGCGCCTGGCCTTTTCAGGGGCTGCACCCTTCGCAGTCGAGGCCATTCACAAGCTGGAATCGTTTATTGGCAAGAACAAGCTCTGCGAGGTCTACGGCATGACGGAAGCGAGTCCGTTGATGACCATGAATCCTCCGGATCGCGCCAAGCCTGGCACGGTCGGCATCCCGGTGCCGGGGTGCAACCTGAAGATCATGGATGTCGAGACCGGCCAGATCGAGATGCCCACCGGAGAGCCGGGCGAAATCACGCTTTGCGGCCCCCAGGTCATGAAAGGCTATCGCAATGCACCCGATGCCACCGCCAAGACCGTTCGCATCCGCGATGGCGCGCGATGGCTCTACTCGGGTGATGTCGGGTATCTGGACGAAGATGGCTACTTGACGATCTCTGATCGCGCCAAGGACATGCTGATCGTCGGCGGCTTCAAGGTCTTTTCGGTCGAGGTCGAAGGAAAGCTCAAGGATCTTCCTTTTATCGAACACGCTGCCCTGATCGGGGTTCCCGATCCGGCCAAGCCCGGCAATGAAGTGGTCAACCTCTTCGTGCAGAAGGCGCAGGCACACCGGGACGACGATGTTGAGGTGCTTCAGCAGAAAATACTGGAGTTCTGCCGGGCCAATATGGCGCCCTACAAGATTCCCAAGCGGATCCACTTCATCGCGGCCATGCCCCTGACGGCGGTCGGTAAACTGGACAAGAAGCTGCTTCGCAGCCAGCTCATGGCAGAGACGGCGGAGAAAGCCGCATGAATGCCCCGCTGAGAAGCAGTGCGCTCCCGACGCCGTTCAATCGGCTCCAGGACACTGCGATTGCCGATCTGTTCGCCGGTCAGCGCGGCACCGCGCTGCGTTGGCGCACCTCCACCGCCGCAGAGCGTATCGAGCGCATCCGGCGGCTACGAGATGCGGTGCAAAACGCGGCCCCAGCGATAAGGACGGCCGCCGCCGCGGACTTCAGGAAACCCGAGGCGGAAGTTGATCTCACCGAACTGTTCACGGTGGTTTCTGAGGCGAACATGGCCATCCGCGAGCTGCGGCGCTGGATGAAACCGCAGAAGGCTTCCGCCAGCCTCCTGATGCTGGGCACGCAGGCCTGGGTAGAGCATCAGCCGCGAGGCCGTTGCCTGATCGTGTCGCCCTGGAACTACCCGGTGAACCTGAGCTTCTGCCCGCTCATCCTGGCGCTCGCGGCGGGCAATACGGCAATCATCAAGCCCTCTGAACTGACGCCGAATCTGGCGGCGGTGATGCAGAAGATCATCGACGAAACCTTTCCGGGCGACGAGGTGGCTCTGATCCAGGGTGACGCCGATGTCGCGAAAGTGCTGCTGTCCCTGCCGTTCGACCACATCTTTTTCACCGGCTCCCCCGCCTTAGGCAAACAAGTGATGGCAGCCGCCGCGCGTCATCTCACCAGCGTCACGCTGGAACTGGGGGGCAAGAGCCCCACCGTGGTCGATGCGAGCGCCGATATCGAAGCGGCAGTCGCCAACATCTGCTGGTCGAAGTTCATGAACAACGGACAGACCTGTATTGCCCCCGACCATGTCTACCTGCATGAATCCATCGCCGAGGGGTTTCTGACGGCCCTGCGGGCCAGGCTCGCTGCGGTCTATGGCGACGACGAGACCGCCCGCTTCGAGTCGCCGGACCTCGCTCGCATCGTCAATGCCCGGCATACGGCCAGAGTCGGTCATCTGCTGGACGATGCCCGCGCGAAGGGTGCCCAGATCGTCTTCGGCGGCGAGAGGCGCGAAGAGCATTGCTACATCGCCCCAACCGTGCTCGATCGGGTGCCGGCAGATGCGGCGATCATGAGCGAGGAGATCTTCGGCCCTCTCCTGCCCGTGATTCGATTCAAGGAGCTGGAGGAGGTCATCGAGCGCATCAATGCGGCCGAGAAACCACTGGCGCTGTACGTCTGGGGGCGGGATCGTCAGCGCGTGCGCACGCTGCTGGATCGCACTTCATCCGGCGGGGCTTGCGTGAACAATACGGTGGTCCAGGTGCTGCACCCCCACCTTCCCTTCGGCGGCGTCAATCATTCTGGAATGGGCAGCACGCACGGCGAGCACGGCTTCCGCAGCTTCTCCCATGCCCGTGCGATTGCGAGTACCCGGATCGCATCAGTCAGCCTGTTTTACGCGCCCTACACAGCGCGCGTGAAGAATCTCATCCGGCAGGTTCTCCGCTGGATGGCCTGAAGCACAGAGCGGGAACTCCTCCCCCGCTCTCTTGGCGCCGGCGTTTTCCGGCGCTGTTTTTCATCCCCGTTTCTTTGGATTTTCAGTGGAGACATCACATTGATCAGCCACACCGTGGTGAGTGGAGTCGGCATGGTGCCGTTTGCCAAGCCGGGCGACTCCCTGAGCTATTTCGAGATGGGAGCGGAAGCGGTGCGCCGCGCGCTGGCCGATGCCGGCATCGGATACAGCAAGGTACAGCAGGCATACGTAGGTTATGTGTACGGCGACTCCACCTGCGGCCAGCGCGCGCTCTATCCGGTCGGAATGACCGGCATTCCGGTCATCAACGTCAACAACAACTGCTCCACCGGCTCCACCGCCCTTTTCCTGGCACGCCAGGCCGTTGAAAGTGGCGCCGCGGACTGCGTGCTGGCGCTTGGCTTCGAGCAAATGAAACCGGGCGCGCTGGCCAGCTCCTTCAACGACAGGCCGACACCCTTCGAGCCCTTTGACCTGATCTGTGACGAGCTGGTGGGACAGCCAGAGATTCCGATGGCGATCCGCTACTTTGGCGGCGCCGGCATCGCTCATATGCAGAAGTACGGCACGCGGGCGGAGACCTTCGCCAAGATTCGCGCGAAGGCCAGCCGGCACGCCGTGAACAATCCCATGGCTCTGTTCCGCAAGGAAGTCAGCACCGAGGACGTGATGGCGTCACCGGTTTTGATCGGGCCGCTGACGCGATTGATGGCCTGCCCACCCACCTGCGGTGCGGCTGCGGCGATCATCTGCTCCGAGCGCTTCGCAAAGGCGAACGGCCTGGATCATCGGGTCAAGATCGCCGCGCAAGCGATGACCACCGACACGCCGAGCACATTCGCGGCGCGCAACATGATGCAGCTGGTGGGCAGCGACATGGCGCGTGCAGCGGCTGATCTCGTCTACCACGCTGCGGGCATCGGGCCAGAAGACGTGGACGTGGTGGAGCTACACGACTGCTTCGCCACCAATGAATTGCTCAGCTACGAAGCACTACGGCTTACCGCCGACGGCGAGGCCGAGAAGATGGTGGAAGACGGCGACAATACCTATGGCGGCCGGGTGGTGACCAACCCATCGGGTGGACTGCTTTCCAAGGGACATCCTTTGGGGGCGACAGGGCTGGCGCAATGCACCGAGCTGGTTCAGCAGCTCCGCGGTCAGGCGGACGCTCGGCAGGTGGCCGGCGCGAAAGTGGGCTTGCAGCACAACCTCGGGCTCGGCGGAGCCTGCGTGGTGACTCTGTATCAGGCCTGAAGCCGCGCAACCATGATCGACCCTAAACATATCGGCCGCCAGCTACCGTCAGCGACTTTCGAGGTGGAGAAAGGCCGGCTGCGCTTCTTCGCCAAGGCCACGGGCGAAACACGTCCGGAATATCTCGAAGAAGCCGCGGCGCAGGCGGCGGGACACCCTTCGATTCCCGCCCCTCCCACCTTCGTATTCGCCGCCGAGCTCGATGCCGGCACGCTGTTCTCGCTGCTCGATGAGTTGCAGATCCCGCTGGGGCACATCCTGCACGGCGAGCAGCAGTTCACCTACTTCGCCCCGGTTCATGCCGGCGATGTGTTGACCGTGCAATCGACCATCGCCGACATCTACACCAAGCGGGGCGGCGAGCTGGAGTTTGTCATCAAAGACTCCACGGTCAGCAATCAGCACGGCCAACAGGTTCTGGGCGCACGCAGCGTGATCGTCGTCAGAAACCCGAGCGGAACATCGCCATGAACATCCCGGACTGGAACACGTTGAACGTCGGTGATGCCTTGCCGACGCTGTCGCTGCCGGCCATCTCTCGCGCGACGCTGGCCCTGTTTGCCGGCGCATCTGGCGATCACAACCCGATTCACATCGACTCCGATTTCGCCAAAGCGGCGGGCATGCCGGATGTCTTTGCCCAGGGGATGCTGCCGATGGCCTATCTGGCCCGGCTGCTCACCAACTGGGTGCCGCAATCGCAGCTGCGGCAGTTCAACGTCCGCTTCTCCGCCATGACGGCCGTCGGGACCAGGCTGCATTGCAGCGGAATCGTCGCCGAGAAGCTGGAACAAGGCGGCGAGCGCCTGGCCAAGCTGCATCTCGCGGTCTGCGACGAACAGGGCACAGCCAAAATCAAGGGCGAGGCGGTGGTCGCACTCGCATGACCCCAAAGCAAACAGATCGATCAGGAGAGTGTGAATGAAACTGGCAGGCAAGGTGGCACTGGTCACCGGATCAGGGCGTGGGATCGGCCGGGAGATCGCGATCAAACTGGCTTCGGAAGGTGCCGCCGTGGTCGTCAACGACCTCGACGCGGCACCGGCGGATGAAACGATCAACAGCATCAGGGCACAGGGCGGCACGGCCGTGGCCTGCGTCGGCAGCGTCACGGAAAGTGGCTTTGCGGAGCGGTTCGTCGGGACGGCGATTGAACAGCTGGGCGGCCTCGACATCATCGTCAACAACGCCGGATATACCTGGGACAACGTCATCCACAAGATGAGCGATGAGCAGTGGCACGCGATCCTGAATGTGCATGTCACGGCACCGTTCCAGATTCTCAGGGCTGCATCCGAGTTCCTGCGTGTGCAGTCTAAGAAGGAGGCTGTGGAAGGGCGCGAGGTCTTCCGCAAAGTGGTCAACATCTCCTCCATTGCGGGCACTGGCGGCAACGCTGGCCAGGCGAACTATTCCGCCGGCAAGGCCGCGATCATCGGTTTGACAAAGGCGATGTCGAAGGAATGGGGACGCTACAAGGTGAACGTCAATTGCGTGGCTTTTGGCCTCATCAAGACGCGCCTGACAGAGGCGACGGCCGACGGCGGCGCGGCGATTGATGTGGGTGGCCGCAACATCAAGGTCGGCGTCAATCCCGATCTGATGAAAACGATGGAGGCCGGCATCCCTCTGGGCCGCGCGGGCACACCTGCGGAGGCCGCCGGTGCCGTCTATCTTTTCTGCCTGCCGGAGTCCAACTACGTCAGCGGGCAGGTCCTGGTCTGCGGCGGTGGTTTCTCCATGTAGTGCTTAGACGTGAAGAACCGTTCCACCGCAGTGCGCCAAGGCTCCACGGGGCCGCTCCGGACGGCGTATGACCCCGGCCCCGGATTCCTGCGCAGCATCGATTTCTGGGTCGTCACCGCGCCATGATCGCCAGTCAGACCGCTTCCCGTAGCGCCATTCCACCCGCGCCGGCTGCGCTGAGCTTCAGGGGGCAGGATGGCATTCGGCTGCGGTTGGATGAAGCCGGTGATGCCGCTGCGCGCCCGGTCATCCTGCTTCACGGGGGAGGACAAACACGCCACGCCTGGCAGCACACGCTGCATCGGCTTGGCGACGCGGGTTATCGCGCGCTGGCCTACGACACCCGTGGTCATGGCGACAGCGAGTGGTCAGCGCACGGCGACTACAGCCCAGATGCCCTCGTGGGCGATCTGCGGGCATTGATTGCCCAGCTGCCGGAGCTGCCCGTCCTGGTCGGCGCTTCCATGGGGGGCATGACATCGCTGGTGGCGATCGGCGAGTCGCCCCAGCCGATTGCCGCCGGCCTGGTGCTGGTCGATACGGCGGCCCGCCTCGAAACGGCTGGTGTCGAACGGATTCTCGATTTCATGCGCGCCCACACCGACGGCTTCGAGTCGCTGCAGGACGCCGCTGCCGCGGTAGCGGGCTACAACCCGCAGCGCAGGCCGCCGAAGGATCATCAGGGCCTGAAAAAGAACCTTCGGCTACACGCCGATGGACGCTGGTATTGGCACTGGGACCCGCGCTTCCTGGAACACGCCACCCGCAATACCGACGGAGAAGCCCTGGTCTTGCAAGCGCGTCGGGAGGCGGCTGCGGCGCGTGTGCGCGTGCCGACACTCCTGATTCGCGGGGTTCAGAGCGACGTGGTGAGCGTCGAGGGCGCCCGCGCTCTGCAATCGCTCATTCCACATGCCGAATGGGTCGATGTGGCCGAGGCTGGGCACATGGTGGCAGGTGACCGGAACGACCTGTTCGGCGCGTCCGTGATCGCCTTTCTACAAAAGCATTTCCCTAGCCGACCCAGTCTCTGATGCCATCCTTGATCTATCCAATCGCCTTCTACGTTCTCTACATCTTCGCCCTGTTCGTGGTCGTCGCGTTCGTTCGAGTTCGCGGCGTAAAGAGCGGCGAGATACCGCTGGAGTATTTCTCCACCTATACCGGTCAGGGGCCTCCCGAATGGATGGTGATCCTGGGTCGCCATTACGACAATCAGTTCCAGGTGCCGATGCTGTTCCTGCTGACTTGCGTCGCAGCCCTGCATCTACCAGCCGGAAGCGATTTCGCTTTCTTGGTGCTGAGCTGGGGCTTCGTCATCTCCCGCTTGCTGCACACTGCGATACACCTGAGCAGCAACGTGGTTGTGCATCGCCTGACAGCCTACGCACTCGGCTGGTTGTTGCTCATGGCGCTATGGGTGCGGCTGATGCTGCTGGGTTAGCTACCCGCCGACGACAATCGCTACCTCCCAGAAACACCTCTTTGAGACCCCCAGCATGAATCTTGATTTCTCACCCGAAGACCAGGCGTTCCGCGACGAGATACGCACCTGGATGCAAGCCAATGTGCCTCCGCCGCACGGGCCCTCGCTGGGCATTCCAACCCATCGGGACACCCAGTTTGCCTGGGAGCGAAAGCTCGGCCAGAAAGGTTGGCTGGCTTACCAATGGCCTTCCAAGCATGGTGGGCCGGGCTGGACGGCGACGCAGCGCTACATCTTCGATACCGAGCGCGCACTGGCGGGCGCACCGGCGTCCAGCCCCTTCGGGCTGATGATGCTTGGCCCGGTGCTGATGGCATACGGAACGCCGGAGCAGCAGGCGCGTTATCTGCCCAGGATCGCAGCCGGTGAGGAGTTCTGGTGCCAAGGATACTCCGAGCCAGGTTCGGGATCTGATCTCGCCAGCCTCAAGACCCAGGCGCTCCGCGACGGAGCGCATTACGTCGTTAACGGCCAGAAGATCTGGACGACGCAGGCCCATTGGGCCGACTTCATCTTCTGTCTGGTGCGCACCAACCTGGAGGTGCCCAAGCAGCAGGGTATTTCCTTCCTGCTGATCGACATGAAATCGCCTGGCATCGAGGTTCGTCCCATCACCACCATCGACGGCCATCATCATCTCAATGAGGTGTTCTTCACCAACGTGCGGGTGCCGGCGGAGAATCTGGTCGGCCAGGAAGGTCAGGGCTGGACGATTGCCAAATATCTGCTGAGCCACGAACGCACGGGCCTCGCGGGGGTGGCCGACAGTCACCGCGAAATCCAGCTGCTCCAGTCGGCGGTGGAGAGCGAGGCGGCGCTGGCTGGCAATGCGCTGGTCCGCCGCCGGATTGCTGAACTGAGGGTGGAATTGATGGCGCTGGAGTACACCAACTTGCGCACATTGGACCGCGCCGCGCGCGGGCAATCGCCGGGGGCGGAATCATCGGGCCTGAAGATCAAGGGCACCGAATTGCAGCAGGCGATCTCCGAAGCCCAGATGGAGTTCGGCGGACTTGCCGCCCTGCCCTGGCTGGCTCCGCTGGATGATTGCCACCCGACATTCCAGGGGGCGACCCAGCGCTACAACTTTCTTCGCGCCAGCACGATCTACGGCGGCAGCAACGAGATCCAGAAAAACGTGCTCGCCAAGATGATCGGGCTGGGTTAGCGGAGAACAGACACATGGACTTTTCACTCTCATCGGAACAGCAGCAGCTCAAGGACAGCACCGACAAGTTCGCCATTCGGGGCTATGGCTTTTCCCGCCACCAGGCGACGCTGGGCCGGCCGGGGCATCTGGACCCCAGCACCTGGGCACAGCTGGCCGACTTCGGTTGGCTGGCGCTGCCACTGCCTGAGGCGGCGGGCGGACTGGGCGGCAGCGGCATGGATGTCTCGCTCGTTGCGGAATCTCTGGGCGCGGGTATGGTGCTGGAGCCCTACATCGCTGGGGTGCTGCTGCCGGGCAAGCTGATCGCACTGGCGGGCAGTGCGGCGCAGCAGGAAGCCCTGTTGCCGCCGCTCGCGCAAGGCGAGCTGCAACTGGCCGTCGCATGGGCTGAACACAACACCAACCAGGACCCTTCGCACTGCGAGACGGTGGCCGAGCGCAACGTCGACGGCTGGTTGCTGAAGGGTCGCAAGCTCTGTGTGCTGAATGCCCCCAACGCCCAGCAGCTGCTGGTCAGTGCACGCACCGCAGGCGAAAGCCAGGATGAAAATGGCATCAGCCTCTTCGTGGTGAGCACCAAAGCGCTCGGGATTTCCTTGCAGAGCTACCCCCTGATGGGGGGCGGCGTGGCGGCAAATATCGTCCTCGACCATGTGCAGCTCTCACCGGATGCCCTGCTCGGTCGCGTCGACGAAGGCTTTCCCGCCCTTGATGCGGCGCTCGACCATGCCACTGCCGCCGCCTGCGCCCAGGCGCTCGGTGCCATGGGGCAGCTGCTGGATCGAACACTGAATTATCTGCGTGTGCGAAAGCAGTTCGGCGTCGCCATCGGCAGTTTCCAGGCGCTTCAGCATCGGGCAGTGGACATGTTCATCGAAGTGGAACAGAGCCGCTCCATGGTGCTGATGGCAGCGGTCCGGGTCGACAGCCCCGATACGCGCGTGCGACGGTCATCGGTTTCTGCCGCCAAGGCCTATCTCTGCAAATCTGCAAAGTTCGTGGCCCAGCAGGCCGTGCAACTTCACGGAGGCATCGGAGTCACCGAAGAACTGGATGTGGGGCATTACTTTCGCCAGCTCACCGCCTTTGGCACATTGTATGGTGACCGCGGGTGGCATCTGGATCGTTACGCCTTGCTCTCAGAAGTAGATTGAGGATGTCAACCGATGCTTGGCGCACCGACCCCTTTCTCGACACCCGAACATGAGGCTTACCGCGAGCAGTTGCGGCGTTTTGTGCAGCGAGAATGTGAGCCGAATATCGAGGCTTGGGAGCGTGCCGGACAGCTACCCCGCGAGTTTCAGAGGAAAGCTGCTGATGCTGGTGTTCTTGGCATCGGCTTTCCTGCCGAGTTCGGCGGGATGGGCGACGAAGACATCTTCCTGCAGACCATCATGGTCGAAGAATTGGCCCAGACTGGCTCTGGAGGGCTCATCGCCAGTCTCATCAGCCATCGCATCGGCAGCCCTCCAGTCGCTGCTTTAGGAACGCATGGACAGAAGGAGCAGTTCTTGAAGCCGGTCTTGAGCGGGGAAAAGATTGCCGCACTGGCCATTACTGAGCCCGGGGGTGGGTCCGACGTGGCCAATCTTCGAACTACGGCCAAACAGGTCGGCGATCACTACGTGGTCAATGGCTGCAAGACCTTCATCACGTCAGGCATGCGCGCGGACTGCATCACTGTCGCTGTCAGGACCGGTGAGCCTGGGATGAGCGGCATCTCGGTGCTGG
>Ga0255287_1000127_pt1 | contig 10825 bp, 3 predicted proteins | sample AtltaT_39_FD_183791 | JGI IMG/M metagenome (GOLD analysis project Ga0255287, IMG submission 183791) | Metatranscriptome of freshwater microbial communities from Altamaha River, Georgia, United States - Atl_Colum_RepC_8d (Metagenome... | ecosystem: Environmental > Aquatic > Freshwater > River... | reverse complement strand
GATGGTTCTGACCTTGCCCTGATCGCGGTGGGGACCCCATCGGCCGATTCGGGGGCTGTGGACACCCGGGCTGTGGAGAGGGTGTTGCAGTCGATTGGATCACGCCTGCGGGAATCGGGCAGGACCTATACCGTGGTCCTGCGTTCCACACTGCTACCGGGAATCCTGGAAGACCGGTTGGCACCGGTCCTGCATGAGGCGGGAGGTGCCGGAGCCCGCGAGCGGCTGAAGATCTGCAACAATCCGGAGTTTCTCCGTGAGAGTTCGGCGATCAAGGACTACGACGCGCCGCCGTTCATCGTGGTGGGGGCAGAGAACCCGGCGGACGCCGCCCCGGTGTTCGATCTCTACGCAGGGCTGCCCGGTGAGCGATTCACCGTTTCGACCCGGACTGCGGCCATGGTGAAGTACGTCTGCAACGCGTTTCATGCGTTGAAGGTGGCTTTCGCGAATGAAGTGGGGGTCCTGGCACGCTCACTGGGGGCCGATGGACACGAAGTGATGCAGCTCGTATGCCGTGACACAAAGCTGAACATTTCAGCGGCCTACATGAGGCCGGGCTTTGCGTTCGGCGGCTCCTGTCTTCCCAAGGATCTGCGTGCCCTGACACGGCATGCCGAGGAACACTCGCTGCAGTTGCCGTTGATGCCCGCGATTCTGCAGTCCAACGAAAACCAGCTGCGTCGAGCGGTTCGGCTGATCGAGCAGACCCGGCTGCGCCGGATCGGGCTGGTGGGGCTGAGCTTCAAGGCCAACACCGACGACCTTCGTGAAAGTCCCCTGGTGATGCTGGCTGAGATCCTGTTGGGGAAGGGCTTTGACCTGCGGATCCTTGATCCGGGGATTCAGGTGACCCGCTTGCATGGACGCAACCTCGCCTATGTCGACCAACACCTTCCGCACCTCGCCCGTCTGCTGTGCGATACGCCGGAGGAGTTGCTGTCGCATGCGGAGTTGCTCGTGCTGGGAACCGATGTGGCCGATGGTCTGGTCGCCGGCACTCTGGCTGATCGACGTGTGATTGACCTGCGGCGTGACCTGGCGCGTCCCCAGGGTTGAGGTTTTTCGAATGTCGACATCTGGTTCCACCTCCACGGGCAGGCTGCCGTCGCTGCTCGTGACCATCGATACCGAGGAGGAGGGGTTGTGGAGCGGGACTTACCGGTCGACCGGGAATTCCGTGGAAAACCTCAAGGGGATTCCCTGGTTTCAGGAACTGTGTGAGTCGCTGGAGGTTTTTCCGACCTACCTGGTGGATTCGCCTGTGGTGGCGGATCCCTGGGGATCGGCACTGCTGAAGTCGTATCAGGATGCCGGGCGGGCCGAGGTGGGAGCGCACCTGCATCCGTGGTGCACGACGCCCCATGGAGAGGAATTGACCCGGCGCAATTCCTGGATGGTGAATCTTCCCGAAGAGTTGCAGCGGGGAAAGCTCGAGACCCTGACCCGGGAGATCACCGCTGCCATGGGACGGTCGCCGACCTCGTTTCGCGCCGGTCGCTATGGAATGGGGACCTTCGCAGCGAACGTGCTGGTGGAACTGGGATATGTTGTTGATTCGAGTGTGATTCCCTTCACCGATTACAGCGACCAATCCGGGCCGGATTTTTCTCGGGCGAGGTGGCGTCCCTATCGGGTTGCGGCCAAGGATCTGCTGCAGTCCGATCCGGCGGGGAGACTGCTGGAGATTCCAGTCACCGTGGGATTCAATGCCGCTGATTTTGAGCAGACGTGGCGCCGGCATCAGCGATTTTCGGAGGGGTGGGCCCAACGGCTGAAGTGGAACGGCATCCTTGATCGCCTGGGAATCGGGAAACGCATCAAGCTGTCTCCCGAACAGTCGTCGACACGGGAGATGAAGTCTCTGATCCGGCGTGCGCTCTCCCAGCAGGCCGATTGCCTGGTGTTGATGTTTCACAGTTCTTCTCTCGTGCGTGGTTTGTCGCCGTATGCATCGACGGAGCAATCCTTTGCGGAGTTTCAGGGACGGGTCCGCGGAATTCTGCAGTTTTGGCGTCGGGAACTGGGGTATCCGAGTCCGACGATGACGCAATTCGCCCGAGAGTGGTGTTCGCGAGTTTCAGCCCCAAAATAACGCTCAAGGGGCGTGTCAAAGTTTGGCTGGTCGGCGGTTCTTCGCGGGGAAGTCGCTTTCCCGAAGGGGGGTGAAAGCCGTAGAATCCAGTTGTCGACAAGCCGGCTGGCTGTTCAGGAAAAGCACATGGGATCTTCAAGACGTCCTTCGCGATCAAACCCGCGCAAGTCAGTCCGCCTCAACTATCGATTTGCGGGAATTCTGCTGGCCTCCGTGCTGGTGTTGATGGTTGCTGCGTGGGGACTGCGGCGCAGTTCCATGTCGAGGAATGCCGGTGCTTTCCTGCAGTTTGCCCGTAACCAGTATGCGGCCGGGGATATTCGTGAAGCCCTGCGGGCGTCGGAACGATACCTGAAAATGGTTCCGAACGACCCTGCGGGAATTGACCTGTTTGCCGAGCTGGTCGACCAGGTGGGGATGGGGGGCGAAGATCTTCAAACCGCGTACCAGATTCTTTCCGATTTCGCTGTCCGCAATCCCGATCGCAGGGACATCAAGGAGCGGCTGTTCCGGTTTGCGTTTGAACTGCGGCGGTATGGCGAGTTGGTGGAAAATCACCTGCCAGAGATGCGCGACCTGGTGATGAAGGATCGTGAATACCTGCGGATGGCGGTCGATTCGTTCCGCGCCCTGTCACTCCAGAATGCCGGCTTGACGATGTACCTTTCGGCGCTGGAGAAGCGTCCGGAAGATGTGGGCGTCTATTCCGACCTGATTGACTTCCTGTCGGAGGATGAATTCACGGCGGTTGATCTGGCGGTCGTGCATTCGTGGTTTTCCAGCGACAGCAAGCGGAAGGCCGGAGAGGGGCGGGGTGATGATGCGCAAGATGCCGGATTGATCAACGACAATCTCCGGGACCTGGCGCGGCAGGACGATGGAGTGCCCACTCGCGGCAAGGGGAACGAGCCGGATGATGACGAAGGCGTTGACCGGGAATTGGTGGAAGAGCTGACCGGTCAGGATCAGGAGACGGCGACACTGAATGTGTTCAACCTGGTCGACCTGATCCTGCAGCGTGCGCTCGAAGCCGGACGGCCTGAAGTGGATGCCCGGATCCTGCGGGGGAGGATCTGGTTGCGGAGAGGTCTGTTCGACCAGTCGCTGGCTGAATTGGAGAAGGCGACCGCCCTGGATGAGCGGAACCCCGACATGTTGAGCCTCAAGGTGGAGCTCCTCATGCAACAGCGGGCAATCGCTCTGGTGACCGAGGATGGGTCCCGGGCGGCCCAGTTGCTGGAGTCGATCCTCGCGCTCAAGGATATGGCCGATGACGGGCGCGATGGGAGCTGGACTTATCATTCGTTGTTGGGGCAGGTGTTGCTGGAAACCGGGGACGAACCTGCTGCGGAGACCCAGTTTCGGCTGTCGTCAGAACTGGGACTGAAGCAGAAAGAAAGCCTGCCCCCCTCGATCGCCGGCCGGTCTGAAGGGTTGCGGATTGACTTCCTCACCCGGTGGGGGCTCGTCAACTGTCTGATTGAATCGTCGTATCGCAATTCACCACAGACAGTCGAGGAAGAGGAAATTCTGAAAAAGAAGCGCGAGGAAATCCTGACTCTGACTGAGGAGCTGCGTCGGCTGGGGGCGATTCCCTCGCTGATCGAGTACCTCGACGCACGGATCCTGCTCGTGCAGCGCAAGTGGGGTGAGGCAGCCGAGCGATTCGAGAGCATCCGGGCCAACATCTCGGAGACTCCGGAAATCCTGAGATTCCTCGATCAGTCGCTGGTGGAATGCTATCGGAGGCTGCGCAATCCTGATGAAATGATCCGGGCCCTGCAGCGGGCCGTGTCGGATGATCGCACCTGGTTTGAGGGGCGGTTGGCCCTCGCGGACGCGTACCTGATGGTGGGCCGTGAAGACCTGGCGATGGATGAATTCGCGCAGGTCTCATCGGTGGCGGCGGTGCCGACAATGGCTCTCCGCGTTTCGGTGCGGCGTGAGTTGCTGCGTCCCGAGTCGAAGCGTGACTGGTCGAAGATCCAGGCGGTTCTCGATGATTCTCTGGGCCGAAATCCATGGAATGCGGACCTTCTGTCCATTCAGGCCGACGTCCTGCGGTTCCAGGGGAAGACGGATGAGGCGATCGAGAAGCTGGAGGAGGCCCGCAAGGCCAAGCCGGATGACGATACCCTGGTCGCGGTCGAAGTGGGGGTCCTGGTCCGGGGAAGCGACGTCAACCGCAAGTACCTGGACCAGGCGACCGCCTTGCTGGGTGAGATCCAGCGGGATTCGGCGGTCCTGAGACTGGCCCGTGCCGAGTTGGAGATGGCGCGGGGAGAAGCGCAGTTGGGCACGCGACTGCAGGGGCTTGCTGAGGGATTGGATGCGTTTTCGCAAAGCCAGCAGAAACTGGTGCTGCAGCGGCTGGCTGCGATGGCCGAGAGCGCGGGATTCAAAGGCGATGCGCTGAAATTGCTGGACCATTGTCTGGCGATTGAACCGGACGATCTGGAAGTTCTTTCGGAACGGGTGGCACTGCTGATCGAAACGGGCGTGTCGGCAAACGACCTCGAACCCGAGCTGACACGGGTGAGGAATCTGGAGGTGAATCCCCGTCCGAATTATCACTACCTGGCCGGCCTGCATGACCTGCGTGACTATCGGATCCTGGGGGACACGGAGGACGAGGGGGTGAAGGTGGCGCGCGTGCGACTGTTGCGATCGGCCGAGCAGAATCTTGAGATTGCCTCCCGGGGGCGTCCGTCGTGGGTGGCGGCCAAGAATGAATACGCGAACACGTTGTATGAGCTTGGCGAAGAAGACTCGTCATTTCGCATCGCGAGGCAGTTGCTGACCCAGGGAACGCCGACTCCCGATGCTGTGACCAACACGGTGCGGTATCTGTTGAAGAACCAGCGTGATGAGGAACTGCTGGAAGTCGTACGGGAGCTGGAGGAGTCATCACCCCGGATGGTCTCGGAGGATGTTTCCCGGGCAGGCATGCTGGCCAGCTATCGGACGCGTCGCTGGGACGAGACCATGAATCGGCTGGGAAAACTGGAATCATCCACGCTCGAAGACAGTCTGATCCAGGCGCAATTGATGATCGCCCGTCGGGATGATCCCCGGCGGATCGAGGAATTGCTGACCAATGCGCTGTCACTGGCTCCCGATCAGCAGATGGTCTGGTTCCTGTGGGTGTCGTTCCTGGTGCGCGAGGGGCGGACGGTGGAGGCCAGGGGGACTCTGGAACGCATCAAGGAAGAGGTCCCGGAAGAGCCGCAAGGTCTCCGCCCGTTGATCCTTGCCCAGTGTGAGGAGATTCTCAACGAGATCGATCTGGCCGATCAGCACTACATGGAGGCTCATGGAGGCAAGGTCGCCAACCTCCCGCTCATCAATGAGCACATCAGTTTTTGTGTCCGCCACAATCGGCTGCTGGAGGCCCAGAATCTGCTGAAGATCCTGTTTGATGAGAACTCGGGGCTCGACCCGGAGGCGCGTAGCCGGGCCGAGATCCTGTACGCCAAGTTGAGAGCGGTGACCGCGAAGTCGTACGACGAATTTGAAGAGGCTCTCGCCACACTGCAGGCCGACAAGGAACTCTCCAAGGTCAGTGCCGCGCACCTGCGTGCCCAACTGGTACTGTACGCCGGGGTCGGGCGCAGTCGTGAGCAGAAGAAGATGATTTCCATCCTGGAAGAACTTTTCGAGCGCAAGTTGTTGACCAGTGCTGAGTCGACGGAACTGGCGTGGTTGTACGCGCGAAACTGGCGTTGGCCGGATGCGGTGGTTTTGTACCGCCGCATTCTCGAGCGTGAGCCTGACAACCTGCGGGCGCTGGCGAGTTTTGTCGAGGCGGCTCTGCGCCGAAGCGAACTTGATGAACGCACCAAGCGCGATGTGGCCCGGGCCGTGTCGCAATTGGAGGTTCGCGATCCTGACAGCCTGCGGACACTGATTGCCCAGGCGAGATTTCTGCAGGTGGAGGGACGATTGGACGAGGTGGAGCAGATGATCCGCCAGTTCGTGGACAAGCTCGAGCGCTCCCGTGTGGTGGACCAGTTCCGGGAGGTGATGGATACTGCTCGTGCGCCAGCTGTCCTGCAGGTTCTGAATGCTGAAGCGACCCGCGCTGATGATGCCAACGCCCTGGCGATCATCAACGCGCTCGCCACCCGCAGTCTGTCAGGTGATGATCCTCAACTGGTGTTTCAGTTGGGCAAATACATCGATTCCCCGCGATCTGCGTCTGTGATCCGGGAGCAGTTGACTTTGTTTGCGGCTTCGATCGCTGAAGTCACCGAACAGTTTCCCCTCGCTGAGGAACTGTACCTGAAGGCACGAAGTCTCGGGCAGAGTCCGGACAGCCAGTTGACCTATCTGTCATTTCTGGCCAGGCGTTCGCGTTTTACCGAGGCCTTCGAGTTGTGGCAGCAGATCAAGGGGGACTACCCGCCCCAGATGCAGGCGAGATTTTTGGCCGCGATCGTGCGGGCGGGGAAGGCTCCTTCCGAAGTCTGTGCCAAGGTCGAGAAACTGGTGCGCGAGATCCTCATCAATCTCGCCGAAGATGATGTGACCGGGCGGGTTGGTGTCCTGGTTGCGCTCGCCGATGTCTATGACCTTCAGGAGCGCTTTCCTGAGGCTCGCGGGGTCTATGGTCAGATCCTCGAACTGTCACCCCGTGAGGTGACGGCTCTCAACAATCTCGCGATCCTGAATTCGTTTGAAGAAAGTTTGGCGATCAAGCAACGCGGCGGCCTGCTGATCGACCAGGCGATCGAGATCGTGGGTCCTGTTCCCGCCCTTCTGGATTCGCGGGCACTGGTCAGCCTGAACCTGGAGCAGGCTGACTCGGCACTCGACGATCTGCGAAAGGCACTTGAGCAAAACTCCGATTCCATCTTCTGGCTGCACCTCGCCTATGCCCAGTTGAAGAAGAATGATATGCGCGGGGCGGCAGAGTCGTTCGAACGTGCGAATGCTTACCAGATGGATGTGGAAAAGTTGCATCCTCTCGAACGCCCGATGTTCGAGGAGCTGCGCCGGCGACTCGGGAGTGGCGGAGGCTGATGCCTGCTTCCACCCCGTGAACGTCCTGTCGTTTCCCCGCCCGCAAGGAGTCTGCCTGGATGTGTGGTCGGTTCACCCTGAGAGCCAATCCGGCGGACCTGATGCGGGTATTCAGCCTGCTGGCGCTGCCCGGAGTTGCGCCGCGTTACAATATCGCACCCACCCAGCAGATTGGCTGCATTGTTCGCTCGGGAAGTGCCAATACCTGGGTGGATGCGCACTGGGGATTCGTTCCCGCCTGGCAGCGGTCTTCCGGAGCGGTGCGTCCCCTGATCAATGCCCGCGCGGAGTCGGTGCACGAAAAGCCCAGCTTTCGGGAGTCGTTTCGGCGGCGACGCTGCCTGGTTCCCTTTGATGGGTTCTTCGAATGGCAGACCACCGGGACATCGTCCCGCAAGCAGCCATGGCTGATCAGCGTTTCGGGTGGCGCCCTGACGGCATTCGCCGCCCTTTATGAGCTGATGCCACAGGCTGACGGTGCCCCAAAAATGTCCTGTTGCCTGTTGACAACAGCGGCCAATGCGCTCGTGTCGGGAATCCATGACCGCATGCCGGTCATCTTGACGCCGGAAGATCGCGAACTCTGGATGACGGGCGAACCAGACGAAGTGATGAGACTGCTGCGTCCGTACCCGTCCGAACAGATGGAGCGGGTCCCCGTGGGGTTCGCTGTGGGGAATGCCCGCAATGAGATGGCTGAGTGCGTGGTGCCGGCCGGTGACCCCGTCTCGGGTGTCGCACCGGTCGATGCCGGAAATCCCCAGACCACATCCTCGTCGACGAGCCAGGCCTCTCATGCCGACCCGTGAATTCTTGGTTCCACCTGTTCCACGGCAGCTTTCCGGGCTGGCGGGAAACCGGATTTCCGGAGCCTGGTTCTTCTCCCGGCAATGTTTGCGATCGGTTGGTCACAGATCGATCATTTGGGCGACTCTTCTGCCCGGACTTCTCGGGACCTCTGCTGTTGCGGTCGAAGAAGAAAACACCCGCAAGGTGTCGTTTGACGAAATTGCGACACTTCTCAAAGCCCGGTGTGTCAAGTGCCATGGTCCTGCGAGGGCCGAGAAGAAACTGAACCTCTCGACTCCAGCGGGGATCCTGCGTGGAAGCGAGGCGGGCCCTGTCGTGACTCCGCACGACCGAGACGCCAGCCCGCTCTGGAGCCGGGTTCATGATGGAAGCATGCCCCCTGATGACATGCTCGATGACGACGAACAGTCACTGATTTCCCGATGGATTGAATCGGGTGCAACCGGTTTGTCGACTTCAGCTGGAGGCGAGCATTGGGCGTTCCGTCCGCTGTCTTCCAGCGACGGTTCCGGACCCGGGCAGGGAGGATCGGCGATCGACCGGTTCCTGCAGCAGCGGCTTGAGGCCGAGGGGTTGTCGTTGGGGGCCGAGACCGATCGGGACAGCCTGCTCAGGCGGGTTTCCCTCGTGGTGACGGGGCTTCCTCCCACTCTGGCCGAGCAGCGTGAGTTCCTGGAAGACCGTGAATCGGGTGCCTACGAGCGCCTCGTGGACCGCCTGCTGGCGTCCCCCCAGGCCGGAATTCGCTGGGGGCGTCTCTGGCTCGATGCGACCGGCTACGCAGACTCAAACGGCTATTTCAATGCCGACTCTGACCGTCCCCTCGCCTGGCGCTACCGCGACTGGGTGGTGCAGGCTCTCAATACCGACCTGCCATTCGACGAGTTCCTGCGTGCGCAGATCTGTGGCGATGACCTGGCCGCCATTGAGGCAGGAAGTGAAGTCACCCCCGAAGTGCAAGGGCTGCTGATCGCGACTCATTTCCTGCGGAATGGACAGGACGGAACTGGCGAGAGTGACGGGAACGCCGAGGAAGTGCGTGCCGACAAGTACTTCGCCCTGGAATCGTGCCAGCAAAACGTCATGTCGTCCCTGCTGGGGTTGACGTTCCAGTGTGCGAAATGCCACGACCACAAGTTTGAACCGATTCGCCAGGAGGATTACTACCGACTGCAGGCAGTTTTTGCCCCCGCGTTTCCCCTCGAAAACTGGAAGAAGCCGAATGAACGGTTCGTCCTGGCTCCCCTGTCGGGGGAGACAGCCCGCTGGAAGGAAGCCCAGGAGTCATTGAAGCATGACCTGGCTGGTGCCCGAGCCGCACTCGCGGAGTTCGTGCGTCTGAAACGGCCCGTCGGTGAAGTCCTGTTCCGGGACGATTTTGACCGGATGGAATTGGGACAGGACTGGAGCAACCGGTTGCCCGGCGATGAGCAGCCTGCCGGGAAAGTCCCTGTAAAACTCGATTCGCAGGAACGGCCGGGGGCATTTCTGCGGGAGGGTCAGCTGGTGATTGCCGAAGGGAATACGCAGGGGGACAGCATTCTCAGTACGGCCCATCCCATCACCTGGTTGCCTGCCGAGGTTGGGGCCTCTGTACAGGTGACATTCGACCTGGTTGCGAACCGGAGCCAGGAGTCCGATTCCCCCGCGGAGCGCATGGGATACCTGATCGCTCTGCGAGATTTCGCCGACGCCAACCCCGAGCCTGGCGGTAACGTCCTGATCGATGGGCATCCCCAGGCAGGCACCGCGGTCCATGTTGACTACCCGGGGGCCGATTCGCGTTCTGCGGGAACGATTGGCGCTCAGGGACATGTTCCCGGGCGGAACTACGGTGTGCGCGTGACCCGGCTTGGTGAAGACAAGGTTCGCCTGGAGTTGCTGGTCGATTTTCTGCCCGATGGCAAGTCGATCGAGCTTCCCGCCGCAGACGTGCCCGCCGGTGGATTTGGATTTGAGTATTGCTGCAATCGAAGCTTCGTTGTCGACAACCTGCAGGTCGAGTCAATTCCGCCGGAGGGGGCGAGTGAGCCGCTGAAGGCGTTCCATGCCGGGTTGCGTGAACTGCGCCAGCGTGTTGATGAACTGGCGGGCCGAGTGAAGACGCTCGAAGCCCAACCTCCCGGGAAAATCTCGTGGGTGACGGACCTTGTCTCGTCACCCCCTGAGGTGAGGTTTTTGACTCGTGGAAACTACGGAACGCCGGCGCACGTGGTTCCCCCCGGCCCGCCGCAGTTTCTTGCCGAAGGAAGCAACCAGGACTTCACCGGCACGAAGGGGAAGGTCACCACGGGCGCACGGGTGGCTTTTGCCGAATGGCTGCTGACAAACCCACAGGCCCGCGCCCTGCTGGCCCGCACACAGATGAACCGCCTTTGGCAGGGGTGTTTTGGGGCCGGGATCGTGGTGACCACCGAGAACCTCGGGCAGAGTGGTTCTCCACCCAGTCATCCCGAGTTGCTGGAGTACCTGGCGAGCCGCTTTGTCAGTGGCGGATGGAGGATCCGCCCAGTACTGCGCGAGATGCTGCTGTCGCAGGCATTTCGCCAGACGAGTGTCGCCACGGAAGCCGGATTGGCCGCCGATCCAGCGAACCGGCTGTTGTGGCGATTCTCGCCCCTGCGGTTGGATGCCGACACGATCCGCGACTCATTATTGCAGTTTTCCGGACAGTTGGACTCATCGCTGGGAGGAGCTCCGGTTCCCACCCAGCGGAATGAAACGGGTGAGGTTATTGTGGCCGAGTCTGAGCGGGGACATGCACGAAGATCGCTCTACCTGTACCAGCGCCGGACCCAGGTGGTGGGGCTGCTGCAGTTGTTTGATTCGCCGCAGATCGTTTTCAATTCCACCCGCCGATCCCGCTCGACGATTCCGCTGCAGTCTCTGGCACTGCTG
>Ga0255287_1000124_pt1 | contig 10895 bp, 1 predicted proteins | sample AtltaT_39_FD_183791 | JGI IMG/M metagenome (GOLD analysis project Ga0255287, IMG submission 183791) | Metatranscriptome of freshwater microbial communities from Altamaha River, Georgia, United States - Atl_Colum_RepC_8d (Metagenome... | ecosystem: Environmental > Aquatic > Freshwater > River... | reverse complement strand
TGCACTACCGGGTTTGGGCAGCGTTTTGATCAGCAGGCAGTGTCCGCCGTAGCGTTCTGCGAGCTCTTCTTCGGTTAGAAAAAGTGTTCTTCCAGCGGGCCCGGCTTCGTACAGCTCGAAGCGAATACCCTTTGCGTGGCGGTTGGAGTTGAGAAGGACGTAAGCCGTACCGTCACGGTTGAGCAGTACCGCAGGCAATAAATCGATAGGTAAGGAGGCAGGATCGCGCTTGGCGATCTTTACAGCGAAACCGGCCGCCTGCATAGCACGTATTCCGTACTCCACAGACAGCCGTTCGGTGCTTGGCAGCCCCGCCAAAAACGAGGCGGGTGATTTTTGGACCCCATTCCTGCTGCAGACCCAGAGTAGGGTCTGCAGCAGACTATCGGTCTCTGCCGGGCTCGCTTCGTACCGAGCGCCGCCAGGGTGATTCATAAACGCTTCCTTTAGCCAATGATGGTGTGAATCTTGTCATTGACCAACAGATTGGCGTTTTGGTTCACGTAGACCATGTAGGTATCCGCGCCATCCTGCTGGGTGCCTGCATAACTCCAGGTACCCGACAACTGGACGGTATCGCTCGCATCGCCATTGATGGTGACTGACGAGTTACCCAGCACATCTGCCTCGCCGACTGCCAGCACGTCTGCCAAGGTGACCTTGAGGGTCTCGGCATGTGTGTTGGCGAGGTTGATGTTCGCGCCGCCTGCAGCCTGCGCTACCGCTGCCAGATCGAACACCTTGCCGCCGCTGGAATCGGTCTGGAACCAGACGTCGCCCATCGTATGCGTTGTTCCATCTGCCTTGGTGTAGCTACCCATCAGGCCGATCAGATTGCCATTATTGACATCCGCCGACGGCGTTGAGCTCAGTGACAGCGAAGTGACTCCCAAGCTGTTCAGGCTCACGATCTCACCTGCATCGCTAAGACCGTTGCCGTTTGCATCCGCCCAGACGGCCATCTGGCTGAAGGCTGCATCCTTCGAATCAAGCAGGCCGTCGAAGTTGGTGTCCAGAGCACGCATTGCCGCGTAGCCGTCAACCGCCTTCGAACCGTCTGGCAGAACCGTTCCGGAACCGAACAGCTCGCCACCGTTGTTGATCTTACCGTCGCCGTTCAGATCACGCACCAGCAGACCATCGCCACGGGCCACCCAACCAGTCCTCTCCAGCTTGCCATCGTTGTCGATGTCGAAGGTGACGCCATTTTGGACGCTGACCGTCTGGATGCCGTTGCCGTCGAGATCGAGGACGATTGGGGTTACGAAGCCGAACTTAGCAATATGGGTGTCGGAAGCCGCGGCTGCAGATCCATACAGCGCGTTGATCTGCTGAGAAAGCCAGCTATCAACGTTTGCACCTCCGTAGGCAGCGGTGGTTACCCATCCAGCGACTTGTGCTGAAACGAGTCCTCCGATTTGAGCAGACGTTAGTCCGCTGATTTGAGTTGAACTCATTTCAGCAAGATCATTCGAAGTCATGCCAGTAATCTGCCACGATGCGAAGTCACTAGCAGCCAGCGAGCGGATCTGAGCAGAGTTCAACGCGTTGATCTGCGAAGACTGCAGCTCTTGGACGTCATTTGCCGTCATATCCGCCAACTGCGCCGTACTCAGGTAACTCACAAACGTGCTGCCTACCGCATTGATCGTGGCAGCGCTCAGGCTATTGACTTGAGTAGTCGAGAGTTCGCGTACATCAGTCTGCGTCATCGTAGACAACTGCGAAGAACCGAAGTCGCTAATCGAGATTGCCTGAACCTGTGTCTGGCTCAACGCATTGACCTGATACGAACTCAATTCCTGGATCGCGGCAGAACCAATGGTCGATAGCTGAGCCGTCGACAAGTAGCTCACGAAGGTACTACCGAGCTCTTGGACAACCTGAAGCTCAACCAACTGGGCTGTAGTCAGATCCACCACATCGGCCGAAGTCATGGCCGACAGCTGAGACGAGGCAAAATCGCCACCATCAATCGCACGAAGTTGTGTCTGAGAGAACGCGCTGATTTGTGCCCCTGACAGCTCTGCCACGTCTACCGACGTCATTGCCGTCAGCTGATCTGCGCTGAATGCAGCCGTCGAGATCGCTTGAATCTGCACAGAGCTCATCGCATTAATCTGTACAGAGCTCATCGCGTTGACCTGCGCAGTACTCAGCGCAGCCGCCGCTGCTGACGTCATGGCCGACAACTGTGAGCTGCCGAAGTCAAGCGCATCAATCGATTGCATCTTGGCAGAGCTTGCCGACAGCGAGTTGATCTGAGCCGACGACAACTCTTGGACATCGGCAGAGCCCATGTTACGAAGTTGCTCGGTGCTCAGGTAACTCACAAAAGTGCTGCCCAAAGCTTGCACCGTTGCTTGTTCCAGCGCATTGATCTGCGACGTCGACAGGTCGATAACGTCAGCCGATGTCATCGTTGACAGCTGAGACGAACTGAAGTCAAGCGCATCGATTGAACGCAGCTGAGTTGCCGTCAACGCGTTGATCTGAGCCGAGCTCAACTCGCGGATCTCATCGGAACCAACAGCCTGGAGCTGCGCCGTGCTCAAGCGAGTCACAAAAGCCGTGCCCGCCGCTTGAACCTGGTTGGAGCTGAGAGCAACCACCTGAACCGAACTCAGTGCTTGCACAGTGGCTTCGTTAATTGAGGCCAACTGTGCCGAGCTGAAGTCTTCACCGTCAATCGCCTGCAGTTGCACCGTGCTGAATGCCGCAAGCTGAGCGGTTGTCAGGTAGCCGATCGTTACCGAGGTCATTCCCTCCAGCTGTCCAGACGTGTAGGTCGAGATGGCTTGAATCTGAGTGGAGCCCAGGTTAGCTAGCGTATCAGCGGCCAAATTGGCGACTTGCGCAGTGCTCAGTGCGCCCAACAGCTCGGTGTTCAGGCCAGGCGAGTACTGTGACGTAATCGCGTTGACCTGCTCCGTGGTGAATGCCCTGATCTGACTGGTCAGCAGCGCGTTCAATTGACTGCTCTGGATCAGCGCGACATTGGCCGAGGCAATGCTGCGGATATCTCTTGTCTCGATGGAGAGAACCTGCTCAGTAGTGAGAGCCTGTATTTCCGTCGATTCCAACAGCAGGAATTGCTCGGTGTTCAACGCAACGATCTGGTCTGTACGCAATCCTTTGATGTCGTCATCAAATGCGCGCACTTGCGCTGAACTCATCGCCGTGATGATTTCCGTGGCCAATGCGCCGAGCTGCGTGCTGCTCATCGCAGTAACCGTAGCAGTGGTCAAGCCATTCAATGCCGTCTTCGTTAATAGTGAGAACGCCTCGGTGCTCAGGGTCTGAATGTCCTCGCTACTGATCGCTTGCAGCTTGTTGGTAGTCAGCGCCAAGAACTGGTTGGTTGAAAGCGCTCCAACCTGTGCACTCAACAACGCTGTGACGTTATCAGCCGTAATCGCACGCACTGCCGCAGTCGACAACGACTGTACTTGCTGAGTCGTTAGCAGCTGAACTTGCGTGGAGCCGATGTCATACAGCTGGGCTGTGGTAAGTGCGACCACCTGAGATGTCACCAATCCGCCGATATCATCCCCGATTCCCTCGATCTGACTGCTGGTCATTCTCGCAACCAGCGCGGCTTGGAGCGAACCGATTTGCGCGCTATCCAGTTCACCCAAGTTGGTGGCTGTGAGGCCGGCCGCATCGCGGGTTTCGATCGCGGCGATCTGCGCCGTAGTCAAGGCAACCACATCGGTGCTTTCGATGGATTGCAACTGTACGGTGCTCAGCGCAACGATTTGGGCCGTAGTCAGCGCCCGCACTTGGGCGCTTTCCAGCGCAGCAATGTTTGTGCTGGTAATTGCCTGCACGTCGCGTGTTTCAAGTGCCGAAATTACATCGGTGGTAAACACGGCGATTTGCGTGTCTGCCAGCGAATAGACCTGGCTGGTGACCAGAGCCTGCGCCTGTTCAGTGTTGAGGCCAACGATCTCGGTGCCCAGCGCGACCACTTGCTCAGTGGTGAGCGAAGCAATTTGGCTGAGACCAAATCCCTGCAGGTCCGCACTGGCAAGCTGGTCGATGTTGTTCGAGCTGATCAGCCTCAAGTCATTGGTCTGAATAGCGCTTAGCTGGCTGGTTGCAAGGCTAGCGAAGAACGCAGATCCCAATGCGACCGCTTGCGCCGTGTTGATTGAAGCGATCTGCGCGGTGTCCATACCGATCGAGCTGTCGCCAATTGCATTCAGCGCGGCGCTCGACAGTTGACCGATGATCGCTGCGTTAATTGCGGCAACCTGCGCGCTCGACATTTCTCCCAAATTGGTAGCCGTCAGGCCAGCAGCATCCCGCGTTTCGATGGCTGCGATCTGATCGGTCCGGAGGGACGCGATGTCTGCGCTGTCGATATTCGACAACTGTACGGTATCCATCGCAGCGAATTGCGAAGGCAGCAGCGCAGCCATTTGCGCCGAGGAGAATCCCGCTACCGCCACCGAGCTGAGTTTGGCGAAATCTGCTGCTTCGATCGCTATGACCTGTTCAGTGCCGAACGCTCTGATTTGAACCGAGGTCAGAGCCGAGGCCTGCACTGTGGTGATACCTGCCACTTGCGCAGTGTTCAGTCCGTTGAGCTGGTCTGTGTACAACGCGTTGAATTGCGAGGTGTACAGGGCCGCAATCTGAGCGACGCCCAAACCTGACACATCGGCGGTTTCGATCGCCTGGAGTGACGATGAACCGAGGTTGATCATCTGACGCGTATTCATGGCGCTCAGCTGTGCGGTGGTCAACGCCACTACCTGTGCAGATTCGAGCCCTGCAAGATCGTCGGTGGCAATGGCCGAGACCTGGGTCGCAAGCAAGGACTGAACTTGCTCGGTTGTCAGGTCACCCAGCTGCGTTGAGCCCAAGGCAACGATCTGCACCGTTGTCAAGCTACGCAAGTCTGATGTCTCTATCGCGCGCAGCTGCGAGCTGCCGAGATTAAAGATCTGATGCGTTCCGAGCGCCGCTCCTTGCGAGGCGCCGAGAGATTCGATCTGCTCGGTGTTCAGAGCATACAAATCGATGGTCTCGATTGATCGGACCTGCGAGGTCAACAAAGTGCTCAACTGAGCCGTCTGCAGGCCCGCCATCTGCGAAGACTGCAGCGCGACGACCTGCGTTGTGCTCAGGGCGACGACGTCGTTGAGCTGAATCGCAGAGATCTGCTCGGTGTTGAACTGTGCAACCTGCGCGGTTGAGAAGCCACTGAACTGTGTATTCGCCAGTGCCTGAATTTGATCCGTGTTCAGGCCTTGAATGCTGCTGGAGGCAATGTTACGAATCTGTGCGGTTGACAGGCTGGTGATGTCGTTGGTTTCGATCGCACCAATTCGTACCGAGTTCATCACAGCAATTTGGCTGGTCAGCAGAGCACCCACCTGGGTGCCAGTCAGACCTGCGATCTGATGCGTGCCGATCACCGCTACATCGTCGGTGGTAATGGCTTGTACCTGAGCAGCCAGCAACCTTTCTACCTGATCCGTAGTGAATGCGTTCACTTGATCAGACTGCAGCTGTCGGATCTGGAAAGTGGTCAGACCTGACACGTCTCTTGTTTCGATCGCTGCGATTTGCTCGGTGTTCAACTGACGTGCTTGAACCGTCGTCATTGCGCCGAGCTGAGAAGCACTCAGGTTGACGATTTGTTCGGTGTTGAATCCTGCGAGACTTGACGAGGCAATACGCGACACCTGGGTCGTCGTTAGACCCGCCAAATCAACCGTTTCGATGGCTCGGATCTTTCCTGAGTCGAACGCTGCAATTTGTGCGGTCGTCAGTGAACCCAGCTGGCTAGCCGACATACCCTCGATCTGGGCAGTCGACATCGCCGTGATGTCTTCTGTCGTCAGACCAGCCAGGAATGTACCGCCAATTGCATTGAACTGTTCGGTAGTGAGCGCGCTGAACTGGGCGCTCTGCAAGCCTCGCACCTGCGCAGTGCTCAGGGCACGCAAATCATTCGTCTCTATTGCCTCGATCTTATCGGTAGTCAACGCGCTTAGCTGAGCGGTGTTCATGCCAGAAATTTGCGCTGTACCTAATTTGGCAATTTGCTCAGTCGAGAAACCCGCCAAGCTTGCTGAACGAATCGATCCAATTTGAGTTGCCTTGAGGCCATCAATCTCGTCAGTGGAGATCTGGGCGATCTGGCTAGAACCAAATCCAGCAATGTGATGCGTGCCAAGGTTAGCCCACTGAGTCTCGCTCAAAGCTTCCAGCTGCTCCGTGGTCAACAAGGAGAGGCTCCAAGTTTTCATTACGGCGAGCTGGTTGGTTCTTAGCGCTGCGATCTGATTGGTGTTGAGTTGCGGTACTTCTGCGCTTGAAATGTGGAAGAGTTGCGCAGTAGAGAATGCGGCGATCTGCGAAGTTAACAAAGCCTTGGTGTAGGCGGAACCCGTCGCAGGGTCGTAATCGCTGTCGTATGCTTTAGAGAACACTCCCAGTTGCGTAACCGCCGTTGGTGAGATAGCCGTGAATTGAGCGGTAGTAAGATACTCCAGCCCCATGAATTGTTGCGTGCTTAGCTGGTTGATGTACGCAGTACTAAAGTAGGCAGATGGCGGAGTCAACGAGTAGACAAACCAATCGGCCGAGGAAAGCACCGCAATTTGCGCTGTGCTGAAAGCGTTCAGCTGCGCCACGCTAAAGCCATTTACTGTTTCGGTATTTAACGCGAAGCCCAGAATGTCTTGCGTTTCAAGGGATCGGATCTGGGAGGTCAGCAGCGCGGCGGTTTGCGCCGTGCCCAGAGCAGCAAAGTCTGCCGAGTCAAGCGCCTTCAATTGCGCTGTGGTGATTGATTTGACATCAATGGCATCAATGGCAAACAGCTGATCCGTGGTCAAGGCTGCGAATTGAGCCGTGTTCATGGCCGAGATCTGCGTTCCGGTGAGCAGCGCCAAATCGTCGGTGCTCAGACCCGCCACTCCCGATGACGTAATTGCCCTCACTTGTCCGGTCGTCAAGGAAGCGACGTCTGCATTCTCAATCGCCGCAATTTGCGCCGATCCGAGGTTACTGACTTGGGTGGTTGTCAACGCCGCAAGCTGCGCACCTCTCATCGCCTCAATCTGCTGGGTATTCAAGCCTTGCAGGTCGCGCGTTTCTATCGATGCGATTTGATTCGTGGTTAGCGCATTGACTTGCGCCGTATTGAATGCGCCGATTTGCGACGATTCCATCGCGCGAATTTGACGCGTTGCTATCGACGCGACATCACGTGTTTCGATAGCGTCAATGCGATCGGTCGCCAGCAATGCGAACTGGTCGGTCTTAATCGCAGCGATCTGTGCACCAGACATATTCATGATCTGGTCGGTCGTCAGCCCCGAGATGTCACTGGTTTTCAGAATCTGAAGTTGTGCTGTATTGAACGCGCTGAAAGCATTGGTGGCCAGCGCGCCAAACTGGGCACTGTCGAGCACAAACAGTTGGGCAGTGGTTAATCCTGCGATTTGCGCTGCGGAGAGCACGCTAAGCTGGTCCGTGGTCATCAAATCTACCGCTGCGGCCTTCAACGAGCCAATTTGTGCAGGCAGTAGGGTTGCGATTTGGCTGGTGTACAGCGCGGCGGAGTGTACCGACGAGAGCGCAAACAGCTGGGAGGTTGCCAATATTGAAACATCTTGTGTATCAAGCGCCCTGATGTCATCAGAAGCAAAGTTAGATAGCTGCGCTGTCCTTAGCGCACGCATCTGGGCAGGGGTCAATGCCTCGATTTGTTCGGTGTTCAGGTCCGCAATAGCCTTGGTCGACAAGGCAGCAATTTGCGCTGTGCCGAGTCTGGATATGTGCTCAGTGTTGAGCGACCCAACGCCCGAAGCACCCAAATTGGCGATTTGTCGCGTGCTCATTGCGGCAACAGCCGCGGTCGTGAAATTACCGATGTCGTCGCCCAGCGCCCACACCTGCGCGGTTCCCAAAGCAGCCGCCTGAGAGCCACTCAACAGAGCGAGGTTGTCGGTGGTCAGAGCGACGAGATCATTCGTCTGGATTGCGGATATTTGGGTTGTGCGAATGCCTGAAATCGCCGCTGTGCTCAGCGCAGTGAAATCTTCCGACGCCATCGCGACAATCTGAGCGGTGCTAAGCACACCAACTTGGGCGGCATTCAGTACATTGATTTGGTCCGTGTTTAGGGCAACCACATCGTTCGTGGCGATACTGGCGACCTGACTTGTTCCCATTACAACCAACTGCGATGTAAATAGTGCCGGCATCTGTGTTGTGCTCAGCGCGACAATTTGCGCTGTACGCAAGCTGCCGATGTCATCGGTAGCGATAGCTTCTACCTGCGTGTCGCTTAAGTTGATAATCTGAGCAGTGGTCAATGCAGCCAACTGGGTAGCGAGCAACGCCTCGATTTGGTCGGTTTCAATTGAGGCGAGGTCGTTTGTAGTTATTGCCGCAACCTGCGTGGTATTCAAACGCGAAATTCCTGCGGTTCCAAGCGCAAAGAATTGGTCGGTCACCATCGCAGCAATTTGTGTGGTGCTTAGCGCGGCAAGTTGGTTGGTCCGGAGCGCCTCAACTTGGTCTGTCTTCAACCAATACAGGCTTCTTGTGCTTGCAGCTGCGATTTGCGCCGTTGCAAGCGCAGCAATTTGATTAGTCGCCAGAGACTGCAACTGGTCTGTCTTCAATACCTGGAACTTATTCGTGGAAAGAGCTGCGAGGTCAGCAGCGTCGACTGCAGGCAGTTGCGCGGTCGTCAGCTGCAACAGCTGCGCCGTATTGAGTGCGCCGACCTGCGCAGCGCTAAGCGCTTGCATTTGCTCGGTGTTGATACCGAGGGCGACGTCGGCCACCTCGACGGACACTAGCTGAGCCGTGCCCATCGCCGCAAATGAGGCCGCCGGAAGGGCCGAGATTTGCGCAGTCAGCAATCCCGCAACCTGCGCTGTAGTGAACGAAGCAACTTGACCAACACCCAATGTCACCATCTGCGCGGTGGAGAGATTGGCAACGTCTCTCGTCTCCATCCGCGATACCTGCGCGGTGGTGAGTCCAACCAACTGCTCGTCCGTTAGATTCCGGACCTGAGCCGTGCTCAGGGCGACGACTTGCGCTGTATTCATTGCACGCAGGTCAGCCGTGTCGATAGCCACGACGCGATCGGTGGTAAGTGCCGCAACTTGACCGGTTGTCAGTGCTGCGACCTGTGCGGCGCTCATAGCTGTTACCTGCTCGGCGGTCAGCCCGTCGGCGCTGCCATCAGCAATGGCGGCAACCTGAGAGGCTGTCAGCGCGGTTACCGTCAACGCGGCGACCTTGGCATCTGCCAGCGCGCGGATCTGCGAGGTGGCAACTCCCGCGGTTGCACTAGCCGAAAGCGAAGCGATTTGCTCTGTGCTGAGCGACGCAAAGTTGGTCGCCCCAAGCGCGGTCAGCTGCGCCCCGGTCATTTTGGCGATTTGCTCAGCCGTGATTTTCGACAGCTGCGTGTCCGCAGATAAGCCCGCAACTTGCGCCGTGGTAAGTGCAAGCACCTGCGCGGTGTTCAGCGCCTGAACGCGGTCGGTCTTCAACGAGTCCAAGCTGCCCGGCTTGATAGAGGCCACTTGCGCTGCGGACAACACACCAACCTGCGCCAGCGTCAAACCACCCACCTGATCGTCGCTCAGCCCAGACAAACCAAGCTTGATGACGTCAGCCTCTTCGAACGCTGCGATCCGGGTTGCATTGAGCCCAGTGAGTTGGGAGGTGGCCAGCTGACCAACCTGCGCATCAGTTAGGTCTACGATGGTCTCGGTCGAGAAGTTAGCTACCGTCGACGCGGAGAGTGTATTAATCGCAGCAGTTGTGAGTGCCATGTTATGAGCTCGCTTGTTTTTTTAATCCGGGGTTAATCTGAAATTCCAAATCGGGCTTACAAAAAAATCGTTTCTGCTATCTGCACTGGAATCCAAGAGCCGAAATCTAAACAGATTCCAGCTGGACGCAAAAAGACTCCAGAGAAAGTTTTACCAAATTGAACTATATCGACTTTGATGTCACTTCGCAAGCAGAAAATAATCTATTCGAGCGTCCACTTACGCAATTAGGGCATTGAAAACTCAGAAAAATTGCAAATAACTATTAAAAAAAGGTTAACCAAATAGCGTGTCTGGCAATTAATTAACTGCTAAACTCGCATTGATTGTTTTGTTTTTGATATTGTTGGGTTTTTTTACTTCGGTACGATAAACTCTATAATTCATGTTGCCTGTTGTCATATTTACAGTTTTAGTTTTGCTAGCGAAGTTGACTGACGTTTCCTGCGCCCCATTTTTGCGCAGCCTGCATCTGCCTGCTGTTGCCAGTAGTATTCTGCAACCCGTTTTATCGTCACCTGCACGACCTTTTTTACCTCTTTTATCTAAACATGTCGTCCGAAGACCTAGTTCATATCCGTACGGTTGACGTCTCAGCAGAGCTTCCGGTGATCATTTGCGACTTGAGTCCGATCAAAGCGCAGCTCGACCTGGCGCGGCTCGCGATTGAGGAACTGCGGATGACCCACCCACAGTCACCGGAATCCAATGTCAAGGCTACCTATATGAGCCCTTGGCACAGTCATTTGCTGAACCCGAAACTCATTCCCCTGACGGAATCGGTGAAAACAATAGGCCGCGAGGCCAGCAAGCGTTTATCAGCGAACCTCGAAGCGTTGAATATGGATCTCGTAGTGACTGACTGCTGGGGCATTATTTATGAACAATCCAGCTACACGCAAAAACATAATCACTTTCCGTCGGAATTCAGCTGCTCAATTTATCTTGAAGCCCATGAAGACAGTGCGCCAATTATCTTTGCCGGAAAGTTTCATGTAAAACCCAAACCCAACATGCTCGTCATGTTTCCGGGAATACTTATTCACGAAGTGCCTGCAACCACTGGTCGCCGAG
>Ga0255287_1000107_pt1 | contig 11528 bp, 7 predicted proteins | sample AtltaT_39_FD_183791 | JGI IMG/M metagenome (GOLD analysis project Ga0255287, IMG submission 183791) | Metatranscriptome of freshwater microbial communities from Altamaha River, Georgia, United States - Atl_Colum_RepC_8d (Metagenome... | ecosystem: Environmental > Aquatic > Freshwater > River... | reverse complement strand
AGGCGTCACTCAAAGCACCGGCGGCCAAGAAGTCGTTCGCACGTCGCCTCGCCGCCCTCGCCATCATTCATGGTGGCGATCAAAAGAGCGCCGATGACCAGTTGACTCAATTGCGCCGGGTGAGTGCCCAGAGTCCGTATGAGGTCATTCAACCCCTCGCGCTGGCAACCTGGCGGTTCCACCCGGACGGTTCTCCGGAACGTACGGCGGCGCTTGAAGAACTGAAACGACAGACGCCACAGCTTCCCAAGCGAGGCCGGTTCGCGATCGAGTCGGGGCTGGCGACTGCGGCCCTTCAGGCAGCGGCGGGAGATTTCGCCGGAGCGAGAGAGACTCTGGCCAGCCACCGCGCCCCACAAAGGGTGGAGCAGTTGGCAGCACTCATGCAACTGGTCAGCCTGGATGGAACTTTTGATCTTGATTCCCGCCAGCCGGGGCGAAATGCCAGTGACTGGCAGTCCCCCCTCGAGACCGGGGTGACCTTGCAATTGTGCCAGCAACAACGGTGGGAGGCGGCTGAAACCTGGGCCCGTCAATTGACCGACCCAGTGGCGAGAGATGAATCTCTGCTCGCCTATGCCGAACTCAACACACGCCAAAAGCTGGCCCAGCAACCTCCTGCCGAATTGAGCGGAATCAAGGATCTTGAGAGCCTGCTGACTCCCACTGGCAAAGCTCGCCTCGCCACTCGTCTTGCTGGAAATTACACGAGTGCCGGCCGTGAATCGGAGGCTCAGCAACTCATCGAGTCAGCCGCCCGGCAATTGGCGGCGCTGCCGGCAGGCACTCCCCCACGGTTGCCGACTTTGAAATCGGTTTTCGACACCAAGACCCCAGATGCAGTTCTCCCCCAGCAGATCGGCCGAGCCTGTGCGGAACTGGCCCAGGTGCAGATGCTTCGCAAGCAACCGGAGGAGGCCTGGAAGTCTCTGCAACTCGGCCTCTCCCACCTGCGGGGTGCGGGCCCGGGTCGTCTGGCCATCCAAAAGCTGCGAGCCCGTGCGGAAGGGACAGAGGTCGAGGGACTACGCCGGGAATTGAAGCGGACACTGGCTCTGGCGAATGACGATCAGGTCCAACGGGAATTGACCCGCTTTCGTCAGAAGACCGAGGAATTGGACCGGGCGGCCCAAGTCCGTTTTCGTGGGCAGGTGGACCTCCTCGCTCGTGGAATCGAGATGGGACTCCACGAGCCGGCGTGGAAAGCAACTTTGGAGACCGATGGCCGGGAGGGAGACGATGATCGCGACCCTGTTCTCAGCAGTGCTCTCCCTCCCCTTGCCGCCCTCGCGTTTGAGCAGGCGGGCGATCAAGGAAAGGCGCAGTCGATCCGTAATGACTTTGCCAACCGCGCCTCCGAAGCAGAGACCTCGGAAGCAATCCGGATTATCCCCCAACTGGTGTCGCAACACTGCGACAGCGGTGCAGTCCCTCAGGGACTGGAACTGCTCAAAAACTATTTGACTGAAGGGGGAGATCTGCAACTCGACTCACTTCAGCAGATCTGCCGATTGGCCAATCGCGGTCAACTTGATACCGCTTATCAGCTGGCCAATGGAATTCCCCTGGAGTCTCTGCGGGATGACAGCCTGTTCATGCTTGCAGCCAGGGCTGCCCGACTGGATCAGGGAACCCGCTTGAAAAATGCGGTCCCGAAAAATCCGTCGGTGATCGACACGGCATCGATTCATTCAGGCCTGGCTTCGGGATGGGGGGAATTGGCGAAAGCCAAGTAGTTGCGGACTCAACACCGCTGCCCATCGCTTCCGCCCGGAGTGTGAAACCGGTCTCGTTGTGATCGGCGTACCGGCCTGAACCCTTTCTGCGACCGGCAAGACTTGCGTCACTCGCTTCAGTCGCTACCCTTACGCAGTGATTTTGCCTCCTTCGAGGGACCACCCCGATGCGCGATTTTGACTACTCTGCCCCGACATCCGTTGCCGAAGCCGTCCGGCTCTTGAACCAGAACCCGGGGGCCGGCCGGCCCATGTCCGGGGGTACCGATCTGATCGATCAGATCCGACTCGGGCGCCACCAGCCCGATCTGGTGGTCGATATCAAGCGAATTCCCGAGCTGAACATCCTCGAACTGTCGAGTCGGGGACTTCGGTTGGGTTCAGCAGTCCCCTGCTGCCGGATTTACGGAGATCCTGGCATCTCAGCGGATTACGCAGCCTTGGTCGACAGCGCCCGAATCATCGGTGGGATTCAAATCCAGAGCCGGGCCAGCGTCGGTGGCAACCTCTGCAACTCAGGGCCTGCCGCTGACTCAATCCCCTCTCTGATCGCACTGGGTGCCCGTGCGGTCATCGCCGGTCCTTCAGGAATGCGGGAAGTTCCCGTGGAGGAATTCTGCACCGGTCCGGGCAAGAACATCCTCCAGCGTGGAGAAGTGCTGGTTGAATTGCGGTTCCCTCCCCGTGCGCCCCACAGCGGTTCCCATTACCGCCGTTTCATTCCGCGGAATGAGATGGACATCGCGGTCGTCAGTGTTGGAGCTGTGGTGGAACTGGAGGCCAATGGTGACAAGATCCGCTCGGCGAGAATCGCACTCGGAGCGGTCGGGCCCACCCCGCTTTATGCCCGAGAGGCAAGCCAGATTCTGGTTGGAAAAACACCCGGTCCGGAAGCGTTTGATCTGGCCGCCAAGGCAGCTCAGGCGATCACCACCCCAATCGATGACATGCGCGGAACCAAGGAGTTCCGCCGCCATGTGGCAGGGGTACTCGTGCATCGGGCTCTTGAGGAATGCGTCCAACGCGCCCGCAAACTGGCCTGATCGCACACCAAACTCCGCCTCTTCGGTGGACCGCGTTTCTCCGGAAACCATGACGTTTCCCCACTGCCCAATACTTTTCCACCTGTCGCACCATGGCCAAGAAACGAGTCGTCTCGACAACCATTAACGGCAAAGCAGTCGAGTTGCTCTGTGAACCCCGGCAAACCCTGCTGGAGGTGTTGCGGGACAATCTTGATCTCACTGGCACCAAAGAGGGTTGTTCAAATGGCAACTGCGGTGCCTGCACGGTACTGATGAATGGCCGTCCCGTTGTCAGTTGCCTCGTCCTCGCCATGGAGGCGGAAGGGGCAACGCTGGAGACGATTGAAGGTGTCGCCAAGGGAGGTGACCTGGATCCGATCCAGCAGGCGTTTCTGGAGAACGCGGCCCTTCAATGTGGCATCTGCACTCCAGGCTTCATCATGTCGACCAAAGCGTTGTTGGCAGAAAACCCCAATCCCACCGAACAGGAAGCCCGTTTTTACCTGGCGGGCAATCTGTGTCGCTGCACCGGATACGACAAGATCATTCGCGCTGTGCTCGACTCCGCACAACGTCGACTGTCCACGCAGGCGGCTGCCCAGGGTGGCAATCACTCTTCCTGATCTTCTGCGAACCCGATTTCTTACACTTCGCCGGGCAAGTTTCAACCCCGACGTTCAAACCGGATACTGACCATGTCGACTGCGAACAACGATCTCCGGAATACCAACGGGCAATCCAAGTACAAGGTGATCGGGACAAGACCAGTCCGCCACGACGGCGTCGACAAAGTGACTGGTCGTGCCCGCTACGGAGCGGACATCCATCCCAGCGGTCTCCTCTACGGTGTCGTGCTGCGGAGCCCCCACGCACACGCCCGGATTCGTGCCATTGATGTTTCGAAGGCGGCGGCTCTTCCGGGAGTTCGGGCGATCGTCACCAACAAGGACCTTCAGGACCCGGGCAATCGGGTCGTCGAACTGGGGGAGGGGGCAGTCAACCTGCGACACCTCAACCACAACGTCCTGGCGGCCGACAAAGTCTATTACCGCGGCCATGCTGTGGCGGCGGTGGCCGCTGATTCAATCCATATCGCAGAACAGGCAGCGGCTCTGATCGGCGTGGATTATGAGGTCCTCCCATGCGTGACCGACGTACAGGCCGCGATGGATCCCAAGGCCCCCCTGCTGCATGCGGATCTTGTCACCGATGAACTTGGCAAGATGGGATCCCGCCCCAGCAACATTGCAAAGCACTTCCGGTTCGAAAAAGGGGATGTGGCGACCGGATTCGCCAAGTCCAAAGTGGTCGTAGAGCGCGAATTCAAGACAGCCACCGTTCACCAGGGTTATATCGAGCCGCAGAACGCAACCGTGATGTGGAATGCCGACGATCACATCACCGTCTGGTGCAGCACACAGGGTTCATTCACGGTCCGTCAACAGGTCGCTGAACTCGTGGGTGTGCCCATTTCAAATGTGAAAGTGGTGCCGATGGAAATTGGTGGTGGCTTCGGAGGAAAGATCCGGGTCTACCTCGAACCAATTGCCGCGGTCCTTTCCCGCAAGAGTGGTGCCCCAGTCAAGGTCGTCATGTCCCGGGCGGACGTATTCGAGGCGACTGGGCCGACTCCAGGTTCGTACATGAAGCTGAAGCTGGGAGTCGATGCCTCCGGAATGATCACAGCAGGCGAAGCCTCGATCGCATTTGAATCCGGAGGCTTTCCCGGTTCGCCGGTGGGGGCCGCCGCGATGTGTGTCTTTGCCTGTTATGAAGTCCCCAATGGCAAGATTGATGGATACGACGTTGTCGTCAATCGCCCGCAAATGTCGGCGTACCGTGCCCCCGGTGCAACCCAGGCGGCATTTGCGCTCGAAACCGTTGTGGATGAGATTTGCGAGCAACTCAAGATCGATCCTGTCGAATTCCGCCTGAAGAATTCGGCGAAAGAAGGGACCCGCCGGGTTGATGGTCCGGTGTTCCCCAAGATCGGGATGTATGAATCGGTCCTGGCCGCCCGCGACAGTGATCACTACCGGACCCCTTTGACCGGAAAATTCCGTGGCCGTGGTGTGGCCAGCGGTTTCTGGTTCAACATCGGACTGAAAAGCTGCTGTACGGCAACGGTCAATGCGGACGGTAAGGTTTCTCTGGTGGAGGGATCCACGGACATCGGCGGGTCCCGGACTTCAATTGCGATGCAATTGGCTGAAACACTCGGCATCAGTGCGGAGGATGTCGTTCCCGCAGTCGTCGATACGGACAGTGTGGGCTACACCGATGTGACGGGTGGCAGTCGCGTGACTTTTGCCACAGGCTGGGCGGCGTACGAAGCGGCCCGCGATATCCAGCGGCAAATGGTGCTGCGGGCCGCCCAGGTCTGGGAACGAAAACCCGAAGAACTGAAATACGTTGACGGCGGAGTTTCCGGCCCGAATGGGCTGAGGATGAACTTTCAGCAACTTGCGGCTGAGGTCCAAAAGCACGGCGAACCTGTCGTGGGCCGCGGTGCGGTCGATCCGGAAGGTTGTGGTGGTGCCTTCGCCACACACGTGGTTGATGTGGAGGTCGATCCAGATACCGGGAAAGTAGAGATTCTGCGATACACCGCTACCCAGGATGTCGGCACCGCCATTCATCCCAGCTATGTCGAAGGCCAGATCCAGGGGGGGGTGGTTCAAGGCATAGGCTGGGCCCTCAACGAAGAGTACTTCTACGACAATCAGGGAGTGATGCGGAACTCAACGTTCCTCGATTACCGCATGCCCACCGCTCTTGATTTGCCGATGATTGACCCCGTCATCGTCGAGGTCCCGAATCCCGGACATCCTTACGGCGTTCGTGGTGTGGGAGAGGTTCCGATCGTTCCCCCTCCGGCCGCGATCGCCAACGCCATCTATCACGCGGTGGGAGTGCGGATGCAGGAACTTCCCATGTCCCCTCCGCGACTTCTCAAGCAGATCCTGGCCAAAAAGAATTAGAATCGGTGCCCCGCTTCGTGGGAAGGTGGTTTCCCACTGGCCAGACACCCCGGCTCGAATTGGATACCAATCCTGTTCGTTCGGTCCTCGTGCCAGTACGATTTCTTTGACCACCCCACGGGGCACGCGTAGAATCCAACCAGAGGATTCAGGAAAGAAGGGAATTCTCGGGTTCCGACTCGGGGATTCCCTTTTCTCATGAGTAGAATACTTGTGGTCGGATCGCCAGCCCCTTCACATCACGCACGGGTTCAGACATAGACCATGGATTTCTCCAGTCTGTCGAATGACTACTACCTGAACGTCAATCTCAACACAGAGATGAATCTCCCCTCGTCCCGGGAAACCATCCTGGGTTTTTTCGAGCGAATTCAAAAAACATATCCCAGCATGCGGAATTTCTACACCCGCGAGTCTGGTGACTTCGTACTGGAAGAGGACAAGGAACAGGGCCACTACCGCTGGGTGTCCGTCGAAGCCCGCCGGGTTTGCACAGGTTATGTGAATCCACCACACATCGAGGCCGCCTTCGAACAGCATCGACTGGTCATGGAACTGGTCCCCTACATGCTGTCAGTCAGTCCACTCGACTGTGAAGCGATCGACTACCTGATGGGTTTCGATTACTCGTACCGGGGCAATCATGACGCTCTGGTGGCGGAAGCCTTGGGGATCACACCAGCATTTGAAGGCATGTTGGCGATGCCGGGTGTCCAGCCGATCAACATCGAGCCATCGATCACGATCGCCCTCGACGACTCCTGCCGATTGCAGGCCCGCCTGCTGGTCGAAACCCGCACAACAGCTGCTCAGGTTCGACGGGGAGAGTTTCCCGAGGAACAGATCAGCGTTTACTTCACAATACGCCAGTATGGCAGCCTGCCGGTCGGCACGACCTATGAAGACACTATCGCCATCCTGAGAGAGCACAGCGATCGGCTACTGAAACGGCAGATCGTCGACAATGTCCTCAAGCCCTTGGCTCAGGCAATCTCGACCAAGTAATTGCGGTCAGCTTCAGTTACATGCCAGACCGACTCGAGCAGCCCTGACTCGATTCGCAAACTGACACCAGACGGTTCAGTACAGGCAAGGCAGGTCTCAAGAGAACGTCGACCTGGACGAAGTCACCCATCCAACGAACCCGCGATCGGAGTGAATAATCACACCGACCGCGAGTTTCGATCGCACCGATCCCAAAAATGCTACTGATTTCCGCCGTTGGGATTTCCAGGAGGAGGACCGGAAGGAAAACCATTCCCGGGAGTATTGGCTCCAGGAGCATTCGCGGGCACACCTCCTGGTGGCTGGCCAAAGCTGTCGTCATCATTTCCCGGGTTCTCAACGGGAGGAGTCCCGCCAAATGGACCACCAAATCCTCCCGGCATCCCGCCCCCCATTCCCTTGAGTAGATCCATGGGATTGAATCCACCCGCGCCAGGAAAGCCGCCTCCCTTCCCCTGACTGAGTGATTTCACAAACTCACTGTTCATGAAGTTTTCAATGGCTGGCTTGATCGACCCCGGAATCCGCAGTGATGTTGTCAGAATCTGATTGTTCCGCGTCGCCTGCAAGCTGTTGACAATCTGTTCCAGGATTGGCACAAACTCTCCAAGACTGAAAAGCACCGCCATCGGCTGCAATTGAGCCTTCGATTCCGCGAACTGCTGCTTCGCTTGCTGCAGTCCGATCAACGACTGTGCCGAGAACTGCTCGGCCGCGCTGGAATCAACACAATTGAGATTGAAGGAGAGGTCCACATCCTGCGAGAAATGCAAGGAAGTTGACAGCGCCTTGACCTTCCCTGTGAACAAGTTTGCTCCGGCCGCTGCAGGGGCACCACCGGCAGCGACGGCATTGGCTGTCGACGAATTCAACAATTGGTCAAGACGCGATGGATCCTTCGGCAGATACGCGAACAGAAAGTGACGGGAGTTGTCGATAAAATCGAGATCTTCACGTCGCTGCAGATTCTTGCCGGTTTCCAACAGTCGACGCATCTCTGAATCATTTGTCAGGACCAGACGATTTGGGTCGGCCAGATACATTGAAGGAGTTTTTTGTGCGTCCAGGGATCGATAGTAGTACCGTCCCTTCAACTTGGTCCGTTCGAACCGAGAGTCACCGGACAATCCCGATTCGGAAAACGCGATCTTTGAACGGACAACAAACGATATCTTGTCGGAGCCCGCGACACTGCCAGCACCGGGCATCCCTCCACCGGGCATCCCTCCACCGGGAGGACCTCCCATGGGCATACCGCCAGGCATTCCGCCCCCGGGAGGGCCTGCCATCTGCATGCCTCCACCCGGAGGGCCTCCCATGGGCATCATCCCGGGTTGTCCACCAACTCCACCGCGACCGGGTGTTTCCAGAGGTCCCCAGTAACCAACCGTCACTGTATCGATGTCCGAAATACTCACGCCAAAGGAACGCTGAACCTCGCCGAGAGTCTTATCGATTTCGGACTTCACATTGGGGAGACCAATGATCGACTGAACCAGAGGGCTCTGCCAAACCTCTCCAACCCTGACCTGACCGAAAACCTCGGTGTCTGGATTCAGAAACACCGTATCCAGCCGATTCTCAGGTTCAGGACCACTATCTTTCGGGCCGTCGAGAAACGACCATCCGACATACCCCAATCCCCCAATTCCCCCGAGCAAACAGAGAGACACCACCCCGATCAGCAATGGTTTCTGCCACTCGACCGGTTTGGCTTTCCCCTTCTTGGCCGGTGTCTTCCGCCCCCGCGCAATTCGACTGCCAGCACGCGCGGCCCTGGGGGACTCTTCGATTTCCTCCTCTTCGAAGCCCTCCTCCTCAAACGACTCCTCGGGCTCTTCCATGCTGAGAAAGGCCAGTTCATCCTCTTCTTCCGCAGGGGCTTTGATGACAAATGCAGACTGGCACTTCGGGCAGGGAACCTTTTTCCCAACCGCAGCCCGCGATTTGATCTTCAACTTGGCCTTACACTTTGGACACTGAACCTGAAATGGCTCGCTCATCCGGACTCTCAATCGGTCAGACAATGAAAGAATGCAAGAACCACCCACATTCGGAGTTTGTTCTCTGGCCCGATTTTAAGCTTGAGAAATGCAGGACTCCACTCCAAACCAGAGAGTGATGACCGCCGGGATCGTCCCGCGAAGCATTCACTCTGGGCGATCACGGATGATGCGACCGACCGAAGATTGAAAAAACTTTTGCTGCCGAGTTGCTCGGGGGCCAACGTTGGGCTCGGAAAACCTCAAATCTTCGAGGTTCGCCTGACAGATTCGACAACCAACGGTTGCAATATGGAAGCGAATGTACTGCCCGTCCCTCTCTTCCGCCCCACCCAACAGGTAGATTCCAAGCTCAGTCCGTGACGGGCAGCTCAGGCGGTTTTTGCGCCAGATTTCCCCAACACTACAGTCGTCCACACCGCGAGCCCCCAAACAACTTACAATCCGTTCACGTACAGTAGGATCTTCCCGGATCCACTCTTCGATGCGCAGCATCGCCTCTGGACTCATCCCCTCGTCGAGGTACGCGCCCAACTCCTGGTCTGTGGGGAAATCCAATCGATCGTGCGTCATACCCAACCCCCTTCCGAGTGATCAGCGCTGGCCATCGCAAGGATTGACATTCAATTCAGCGAAAGTTGCTCAAGAACACGGGGAATGAGTCGCGACAATCGCTCGCCTCCCTGCGCGGCCACTGCCAAAATCCGCTTGATGTCAACTGGCTCCAAAGCATCGGGCAGACAAAGATCAGTCACAATCGAGAATCCCAAAACACGTAGTCCTGAATGGAGGGCCACGATCACCTCCGGAACTGTCGACATGGAAACGACGTCTGCACCAAGCGCCCGCAACATCCTGTACTCGGCCCGAGTCTCCAGATTTGGACCGGAAACCGCCACGAGCACTCCCTTGTGGGCGGGGATGGCCAATTCGAGGGCGGCCTTTTGAGCAACTTCAATCAATTTGCGATCGTATGGTTGGGCCATGTCAGGGAAACGCGGCCCCAAACGGTCGTCGTTACGACCACGAAGTGGATTGTCTCCGATCAAATTGATGTGATCCTCCAGAATCACCACATCGGCCAACTCATACTGGTGATTCATTCCCCCGGCGGCATTGGTGATCAGCAAGACCTCGACCCCCATCGACTTCATCACGCGAACCGGGAAAGTCACTTCCTGCAGCGAATACCCTTCATAGAAATGAAATCGGCCTTCCATAGCCATCACAGGGACTCCCTTGAGCCTGCCACAAACCAGCTGACCTGCATGCGATTCAACCGTCGATTCCGGAAAATGCGGGATCTCGCAATAAGGGATAATCGTGGCCCCCTCAATCTGGGATGCCAATCCCCCCAAACCAGTTCCCAGAATAATTCCAACTCGGGGAGCAACGCGAAATCGGGATCGAATCGCCCCACACGCCGCCTCAACCTGAACAAACAAATCCTTCACGGGCCGGTTCCTGTCCTGGGTTGCAAAAGGGAGTTCACTCGAGTGATTTGAACTGTGGGGTGTGTTGGAATTTTGAAGCATACAAGGACAGATCTGGAAACCCAACTCTCTCGGATTGGCATCTGGATGTGGCACTGGCACCTGTCCGCGATGGTCGCCACGAGAAATAATGAAAGCCGAAGCAACTTTTAATAAACGAATCTCATTCGAAATCGATTGCGGTCATCAATTGTTTATCGTCCGATTTGGATTTTACCCCAGAGTCGGCGATAATCGGGAAATCCGGGGAATGAAGGTCTCGGTCCCCTCCTCTCACAGCAGGAACATTCATCGTGGCGCGTGAACAACTGGTACTGGCTTACAGTGGCGGACTGGACACTTCTGTGATCCTCGGGTGGTTGATTGATGAGGGTTACGACGTCCATGCGGTCTATGTCGATCTGGGTCAGCCCTGTGAAGATCGTGAAGCCATCCTCGACAAGGCCAAAAAGATCGGTGCCAAGTCTTCGCGTATTGTCGATGCACGACAGGAGCTGTGTCAGGACTTTGCCTTCCCCGTCTTGCAATGGCAGGCCAAATACGAAGGCCTGTATCTGCTGGGGACCTCAATTGCCCGACCCTTGATTTCCAAAGTCTGCCTCCAGGTTGCCCGTGAACTTGGAGCGACTGTGTATGCTCATGGCGCGACGGGAAAAGGAAATGACCAGTGCCGGTTCCAACTTGCAGCGGAAGCCCTTAATCCAGGAGTTCGCATTCTGGCTCCATGGCGAATGGAGCGATTCCGCAAGCTGTTTCCTGGACGGACGGAGATGATCGCCTACTGCGATCAACGTCAGATTCCGGTCAAGGCATCTGTGAGTAAACCCTACAGTTCTGACGAAAACTGCCTGCACATCAGTTACGAAGCAGGCAAACTTGAAGATCCCGCGATCAATGGCGTCGACACAGTCGAATTCGGAATGACGGTCACACCCCAATCGGCACCGGATCGTGTTGAAACGGTGAATATTGGTTTTGAAGCGGGGCTTCCGACACGCCTCAACGGCCAGCACAAGACAGCGCTCGAAATGGTAACCGAACTCAATACGATCGCTGGACGAAATGGAGTCGGCCAGATCGACATGATCGAGAATCGGTTTGTTGGCATGAAGAGTCGGGGCGTCTATGAAGCCCCGGGAATGACAACTCTTTATTTCGCGCACAGGGTTCTTGAACAATTGACATTGGACCGCGATCTGGTCCATTTGCGCGACCGGTTGGCCCCCGAAGTAGCCGAGATGGTTTATTACGGTTTCTGGTACTGTCCGAAAATGGACGCCCTCCT
>Ga0255287_1000100_pt1 | contig 11656 bp, 12 predicted proteins | sample AtltaT_39_FD_183791 | JGI IMG/M metagenome (GOLD analysis project Ga0255287, IMG submission 183791) | Metatranscriptome of freshwater microbial communities from Altamaha River, Georgia, United States - Atl_Colum_RepC_8d (Metagenome... | ecosystem: Environmental > Aquatic > Freshwater > River... | reverse complement strand
GGTAAAACAGGAGGATTCATGAATTTGACCATCAGCGGGCATCACCTTGAAGTCACCCCCGCCCTGCGCAGTTACGTCACCCAAAAGCTTGACCGCATCACCCGACATTTCGACCAAGTGGTCGATGTCAAGGTGCTGTTGAGCATTGAAAACCAAAAGGAGAAGGAAGGCCGACAGAAGGCCGAGTGCACGATCCACGTCAAAGGCAACGACATGTTCGCCGAGAGCGCCCACCAAGATTTATATGCCGCGGTGGACGATTTGGTGGACAAACTCGACCGCCAAGTGGTGCGCCACAAGGACAAATTACAGGATCACCACCACGCGAGTGCCAAACGCATTCTCAGCTGAGGCTGACGCCGGTCCCAAAACCGCCTGCGGGCGGTTTTTTTGCGTCCCGTGCGCTCGGGTGCATAATTCGCAGGTTCAATCCCATGACCATGAACCGTCTCGCCGCCATACTCCCCGCTGATCAAGTCCTCGTGCATGTGGATGTCACGAGCAAGAAACGTGCTTTTGAAGAAGCCGGCCTCCTGTTTGAGGAGCGTCACGGCTTGAGCCGAGCTTTGGTGGCCGATAGCCTGTTTGCGCGCGAGCGCTTGGGCTCAACGGGCCTGGGCCACGGGGTAGCCATCCCCCATGGCCGCATCAAAGGGCTCAAGGCGCCCATGGCCGCCGTGTTTCAGCTTGCACAGCCCATCGGTTTTGACGCGCCCGACGAGCAGCCCGTGAACTTGCTCATCTTCTTGCTCGTGCCCGAGGCCTCGACCCAAAAGCATTTAGAAATCCTCTCGGAAATCGCCGAGTTGCTCAGCGACGCCGCCATGCGCGAACGCATCAAGGCCAGCGCCGATGCCGTCCATTTGCATCGCCTCATTGCCGACTGGCATTCGGCACGCCAAGCGTGAAACCGACCGTCATCAGCGCCGATGTGCTGTTCGAGGCGTTTCGGGAACGCTTGCGCTGGGAGTGGGTGGCTGCTTTGGGCGCTTCCGAGCGGCGCTTTGACGAGGTGGCGGTTCGGGCCGCGCGCTCCGGCGCGGACCTGGTGGGCTACCTGAATTACATCCACCCCTATCGGGTGCAAATCCTGGGTGAGCGTGAGGTGCGCTATGTGTGCGCCGATGGCAATGCACAGGACTGCGTGCGACGGATCTCCCGCATCATCACCCTCGAGCCGCCGGTGGTGATCATGGCCGATGGACAGGCCGCGCCGCCTGAGCTCATTTCCCTGTGTGAGCGCAGCGGTATCCCGATGTTTGCCACACGCGAGTCGGCCGCATTTGTGATCGACTTGCTGCGGGCATACCTCTCCAAGCACTTTGCGGACCGCACCACCATGCATGGCGTGTTCATGGACATTCTGGGGCTGGGGGTGATGATCACCGGCGAGTCCGGTTTGGGCAAAAGTGAACTGGGCTTGGAATTGATTTCGCGCGGCAACGGATTGGTGGCCGATGACGCGGTGGACCTCTACCGCATCAACCAAACCACCATTGAGGGCCGCTGCCCGGAGTTGTTGCAAAATTTATTGGAAGTGCGCGGCATTGGCCTGCTCGACATTCGCGCCATTTTTGGCGAGACGGCGGTACGCCGCAAAATGCGCCTCAAGCTCATCGTGCACTTGGTGCGCCGGGAAACCTTGGAGCGTGACTACGATCGCCTACCGCACGAGCCCCTGATGCAGGATGTGCTCGGGGTGCCGGTACGCAAAGCCGTTATCCAGGTGGTGGCGGGGCGTAATATTGCGGTGTTGGTTGAGGCGGCCGTGCGCAACACCATCCTGCAGCTGCGTGGGGTCGATACCTATCAAGAATTCTTGGAGCGCCATCACAAGGCGATGCAGCAATCATGAGACGACTCTCCCTCTCTCGCAGCTTGTGCGCGATCAGCGCTGCTCTGTGCCTCGGTGGGATGACCGGCTGCAGCACGGTCAAACCCTACAAGCCCGAAGTCGTGCAGGGCAACTTTATTTCTCGTGAGCAGGTGCAAGCGCTGCGCGCGGGCATGCCGCGCGCTGTGGTGCGCGAAATTTTGGGTACGCCGCTGGTGGCCAGTGTGTTCCACACCGACCGCTGGGACTATGCCTTTAGCATTCGCCGCCAAGGCGCGGAGCCGCAACTGCGCCGGTTGAGCGTGTTTTTCCAAGGTGATCGCCTGTTGCGCATTGAAGGCGATGAGTTGCCCACGGAGGCGGAATTCGCGGCGCAACTAGAAGGGCGTAAAGCCACGCCCAAGGTGCCCCTGCTCAAACTTCCCGCAGAGTCAACCCCTGCCAAAACCAATGCCACCGGAAATGCGGCGAGCAATCCGGTGAGCGCCTCTGCGCCCAAGGCTTATCCCCCCTTGGAGCGTGATTGATTCGTCGAAAGTTCTGACATGTCTGCTGCTGTTCCTCCCCTCAAGATCGCGATTGCCGGTGCCAGTGGGCGCATGGGGCGCATCCTCATCGAGAGCGTGCGTCAAGCGCCTGACTGCGTGCTCGCCGGCGCCTTAGATGTACCGGCCAGTCCGGCCATTGGCAACGACGCCACAGGGTTTCTAGGGCAAGCCAGCGGCGTGAACATTGAGGCTGACGTGCGCCGGGGTTTGCAAGGCGCGCAAGTGCTCATCGATTTCACCCGCCCAGAGGGCACCTTGCACCACTTGGCCGTCTGCCAAGAGCTGGGCGTGAAGATGGTCATTGGCACGACGGGTTTTAGCGACGCAGAAAAAGCCCAGATCGCGGCTGCGGCCCAGCGCATTGGCATTGTCATGGCTCCCAATATGAGTGTGGGGGTGAATGTGACCCTCAAGCTCATTGAAATGGCGGCGCGCGCCATGCCCGAGGGCTACGACATCGAAATCATTGAAGCTCACCACCGCCACAAAGTGGATGCGCCCTCGGGTACCGCCCTCAAGATGGGCGAAGTCATTGCCGACGCCCTGGGCCGGGATCTCAAGACCTGCGCGGTTTATGAGCGCTATGGCCATACGGGCGAGCGCAAACCCGACAGCATCGGCTTTGCCACGGTGCGGGGGGGCGATATCGTGGGCGACCACACGGTGCTTTTTGCGGGCACGGGCGAACGCATCGAGATCACCCATAAGTCTTCCAGCCGTGCCACTTATGCCCAGGGCAGTTTGCACGCCGCTCGTTTTCTTGCTGGTCAGGCGCAGGGTCTGTTTGACATGTTTGACGTGCTCAAACTGCGATGAGCGAATCGCTTGTGGACGCGACGAGCGGTCTGGGGTGGGCCGTGGCAACCCTGCTGTTGCTCATGTCCGTGGCCAGTTGGTCGATGGCGCTTTGGAAAACCTGGATCCTCTGGCGCGCCACACAAGATATGCCGCGCGCGCGGCAGGCGTTTTGGCAGGCCCCGGGCCTGAGCGAGGGCGTGAACGCTCTGCGCCAGCGTGAGCGTTATCCGCTCTTGGGGCCGATGGCGCAGGCGGTGGCCACGCAAGCTGCGGCCACCGGTTGGGGAGGAGATCCTGCGGCGCAGCGCACGCGGGTGTTGCGCGAGGCTTTGCAGGCCGGTCAGCGCCGTCTACAGTCCAGTCAGGTATGGCTCGCCACGATTGGCGCCACGGCACCCTTTGTGGGCCTTCTGGGAACCGTTTGGGGCATTTACGAAGCGCTCACGGGTATCGCCAATGCGAGCCAGTTGAGCATCGATCGCGTGGCGGGGCCCGTGGGCGAGGCTTTGGTGATGACCGCTGCGGGCCTGGCGGTGGCGTTGCCCGCGGTGGTCGCGTACAACGTGCTCGGACGCGTGATCCAGCGCTTAAGCCAAGACCTTGAGGGCTTCGCGCACGACTTGCAGGGGCTCTGAGGTGGGGTTCGGACGCCTCTCCTCGAGCGCGGACGCGGAGCCGATGCACGACATCAATGTCACCCCGCTGGTGGATGTGATGTTGGTGTTGCTGGTGATTTTCATCATCACCGCGCCGCTCATGGCCAGCGCCTTGAAACTGGACCTGCCCCAGGCGCGGGGCGCGCCGGTGGGCACGCCCCAGCAGGCCATTCGTCTCGCCGTCGATGCCCAGGGGCGCTTGTATTTGGACGACAAAGCCATGGAGCCCGAGGCCTTGGCCAGCGCCCTGCACGCCCGCGCAACGGCAGCGGGACGCACCGAGTTGCCCGAGGTTCATTTGCGGGCCGACCAGCGCGTGCCCTACGGACGGGTGGCCGAGGTGATGGCCTTGGCACAACAAGCAGGCTTGATGCGCATCGCTTTCATGACCGACGCGACCCCACCCGCCGCCCGAGCCGCCTCCACCCCCTAAAATCGGCCTTTTGGGTGCGCTTTGGCTACCCTTCCCGAGTGAGGTGCGCCTGGGTGCGCAGGATGACGCTTTTATGCAAGAAAAATATACCCCCCGTGAAGTTGAACAAGCCGTGCAGGCCGAGTGGGCGCGTCCGCGCGCCGATGGGCATGACGCTTACCGGGTGAACGAGGACGCCAACAAGCCCAAGTTTTACGCGTGCTCCATGCTGCCTTATCCGAGCGGCAAACTGCACATGGGCCATGTGCGCAACTACACCATCAATGACATGCTCACGCGCCAGTTGCGCATGCGGGGCTACAACGTGCTCATGCCCATGGGCTGGGATGCGTTTGGTTTGCCGGCGGAGAACGCGGCCATTAAAAACCAGGTTCCCCCTGCGCGCTGGACTTACGAAAACATTGCCTACATGAAGCAGCAGATGCAGGCCATGGGCTTGGCCATTGATTGGTCGCGCGAGGTGGCGACATGCGCTCCCGACTACTACAAATGGAACCAGTGGCTGTTTCTCAAGATGCTGGAAAAGGGCATTGCTTACCGTAAGACCCAAGTGGTGAACTGGGACCCCGTGGATCAAACGGTGCTGGCCAACGAGCAAGTGATCGACGGGCGGGGTTGGCGTACCGGCGCCTTGGTGGAAAAGCGCGAGATTCCGGGCTACTACCTCGACATCACGCGCTATGCCCAAGAACTCCTCGACCACGTGCAAATGGGCAACCCGAAGGCGACCCTCCACGGCTGGCCCGAGAAGGTGCGCTTGATGCAGGAAAACTGGATTGGCAAGAGCGAGGGCGTGCGCTTTGCCTTCCCGCACGAGATTCGTGGTGTGGACGGCGAGCTGATTCAGGACGGCCGTCTATATGTGTTCACCACCCGTGCGGACACCATCATGGGCGTGACGTTCGTGGCCGTGGCGCCAGAACATCCGCTCGCCGCGCATGCTGCGGCGACCAACCCCAAGCTCGCGGCCTTCATCGAGACGTGCAAAAAGGGCGGCACCACCGAAGCCGAGTTGGCCTTGCGCGACAAAGAAGGCCTGCCCACGGGTTTACAGGTCAAGCACCCGCTCACCGGCGCGGCGATCGAGGTGTGGGTGGGCAATTACGTGCTCATGAGCTATGGCGATGGCGCGGTCATGGGGGTGCCCGCACATGACGAGCGGGATTTCGCTTTTGCCCTCAAATATGCCTTGCCGATTCGTCAAGTGGTGAGCGTGAGCGACGGCCCCTTCGATGCCACCCAGTGGCGAGAGTCATATGCCGACAAGCAATCGGGGCAATGCCTGAACTCGGGCGTGCTCGATGGCTTGGGCTTGAAGCAAGCGGTCGACAAAGTGGCCGAGTTGCTCGCCGCGCAAGGACTGGGCGAGAAAAAAACCACCTGGCGTTTACGCGACTGGGGTATCAGCCGCCAGCGCTACTGGGGCACGCCCATTCCCATCATCCACTGCGAGACGCATGGGGCGGTGCCGGTGCCGGAAAAGGATTTGCCCGTGGTCTTGCCCGAAGATTGCGTGCCCGATGGCTCGGGCAACCCTTTGCAAAAGCATGTGGGCTTTCACGCCGGCGTGACTTGCCCGGTGTGCGGTCAGCCCGCCCGACGTGAGACCGATACCATGGACACCTTTGTGGATTCGTCGTGGTATTTCATGCGTTATTGCGACCCCCGCGATGACCAGCGCATGGTGGCCGAGGGGACGGAGTACTGGATGCCCATGGATCAGTACATCGGGGGGATTGAACATGCCATTTTGCACTTGCTCTATGCCCGCTTCTGGACCAAGGTGATGCGCGACATGGGCTTGGTGAAGGTGGATGAACCCTTTACCAAACTGCTCACCCAGGGCATGGTGCTCAACCACATTTACTCACGTCGTACGGACAAAGGCGGCAAGGAATATTTCTGGCCGCACGACGTGGAGCACGTGCTCGATGAGAGTGGCAAGGTGACGGGGGCGCGGCTGAAAAACCCGGTGGGGGATTTGCCCGTGGGGACACCCATCGATTACGAGGGTGTGGGCACCATGTCGAAGTCGAAGAACAACGGCGTCGACCCGCAGGACTTGATCGAGAAATACGGCGCCGACACGGCACGCCTCTACACCATGTTCACCGCACCGCCGGAAGCCACACTGGAGTGGAATGACGCCGCGGTTGAGGGAAGCTACCGCTTTTTGCGTCGGGTCTGGAATTTTGCCTACAAACACCACGCGTCCTTGCAGCAAGCCACCGCCCAGGACTTGAGCGGTGCGGTCTTGGGGGCTTCGGCCAAAGCCCTGCGGCGCGAATTGCACCTCGTGCTCAAGCAAATCAGCTACGACTACGAGCGCATGCAATACAACACCGTGGTGTCGGGCTGCATGAAGTTACTCAATGCCTTGGACGACTTCAAGCCCGATGGCAGCGCAGGTGACCAGGCCGTGCTGTGCGAAGGCGTGTCCTTGCTCTTGCGCACGCTTTACCCGGCATGCCCACACCTCACGGCCTCGCTTTGGCAGACTTTGGGTTACGCCAGTCGCCAGGGAGATTTGCTCGATGCGCCGTGGCCCAGCGTGGACGAGGCCGCCTTGGTGCAAGACGAAGTCGAGCTCATGCTGCAAGTCAATGGCAAGTTGCGTGGCAGCATTCGGGTGTCTGCGCAAGCCGACAAGGCCGCGATTGAAGCGGCTGCGGTGGCGAGCGAGGCTTTTGCCAAGGCTGCCGCTGGCGCCGCGCCCAAGAAAGTGATCGTGGTGCCCGGGCGCCTCGTCAACGTGGTGATTTAACGCATGTTGCCGCGCCGATACTTCCTCTGCACGCTCGGCGCGGGGCTGTTGGCGGGGTGCGGCTTTGAGTTGCGTCGCCCACTGGCCATGCCATTTCGTCGCATTTATTTGAATTGGCCGCAAGGTCACAGCATTGGCGCGCGCATGAATCGCCAGCTTGAGCTCGCTGGCGTCGAAGTCATCACCGATGTGCGCCAGATCGAGCGCGCGGACGTGTTGTTCGACGTGCTGGCAGAAGTGCGCGACAAAATCGTGGTGGGTCGAACGGTGAGTGGCTCCATCCGCGAATACCAATTGCGCTTGCGCCTGCGCTATCGGGTGCGTTCGCGCGAGGGCGTGGAACTTATTCCAGAGGCCGAGATGCTGCTCACGCGGGACATCCATTTCAACGAGACCGGGGCATTGTTCAAGGAGTCGGAGGAAGGGCTGCTTTTCCGGGACATGGAGACTGATCTGGTGCAACAAATTTTGCGACGCATGGCCGTCATGAAACTTCCTGTGTGAGGCCGCAGGCATGCAAATCCCAGCCCAAGACCTGAGCAAGCACCTCGCGCGAGGGTTGCGCCCTCTCTACACCTTGCATGGCGATGAGCCTTTGCAGCAGATGGAGGCGCTCGAAGCCATTCGCGCGGTGGCGCTGACACAGGGCTTTGGCGAGCGTCAATCCTTCACGGTGAGTGGGCAACACTTTGATTGGTCGTCGGTGCAAGCCGCGGCCAGCGCCATGAGTTTGTTTGCGGACCGGCAGTTCATTGAGCTGCGCATTCCTTCGGGCAAGCCCGGCAAAGAAGGCAGTGTTGCCTTGCAGGAGCTCGCCGCTTCCTTGGCGGACCAAGACGGCGTGATGGTGGTGGTGCTCTTGCCGCGTTTGGATCGGGCCACCAAATCGACGGCGTGGTTTGCGGCGCTCGACGCCCACGGCGCCCACTTGCAGCTCGACCCCATTGAGCGACACGCCCTGCCGGCTTGGATTGCGCACCGTTTGGCGGCCCAGGGCCAACGCGTCGAGCCGGGGGTGGCCGGGGAGCGTTGCCTGCAATTTTTCGCCGATCGCGTGGAAGGCAACTTGCTGGCCGCGCATCAGGAGGTCGTCAAGCTCGGCTTGTTGTACCCGCAGGGGGAGCTCAACCACGCCCAGATTGAGCAAGCGGTGCTCAATGTGGCGCGCTACGACGTGTTTAAGCTAACCGAGGCGGTGCTGGCAGGACAGGTTGATCGCACCCAACGCATGCTCGATGGCTTGCGCGCCGAGGGCGAGGCCGAGGTGTTGGTGCACCACACGCTGGCCGAGGAAATCCGTTGCCTCTGGCGCGTGCATCGCGCGGTGTTGGCCGGTCGAGACGTGCGTGCGGTGCTCCAGCAGGAGCGGGTCTGGGGCCCGCGCGAGAAGCAGTACATCCGCATCGTGCCCCAACTCAAGCGCCAAACCGTGGAGCACCTGTTGCAGTGGGCGCACCGGGTGGATGGGATCGTCAAAGGCCTGCTGGTGGATGACTGGCCACGCGATGGCTGGCTTGCCCTGCACCGTCTGGCTTTTCGCATGGCCCACATTTGTCGCCCCCGTTGAGCGCCGTTCTCTGCGAAAATCTCCCGTATGAACGCTGAAAACACAGCCGAACTGATGCAAGCCATGGGGGCTCAGGCCCGTGCCGCATCCGCGCGCATGGCAGGTGCCTCTGCGGCCGCCAAAGCCCAGTGCTTGCGCGAACTCGCCCGCTTGTTGCGCCAAAACATCCAGGCCCTCCAAACCGACAACGCCCTCGATTTATCGCGCGCCCAGGCAGCGGGTTTGGCCGCTCCGATGGTCGACCGCTTGCGCCTCACCCCCGAGGTGATCGAGACCTGCGCCCAGGGCTGCGAACAACTTGGCGCCATGCCCGACTTGATTGGGGAAATCATCGGCATGAAGCAACAGCCCAGCGGCATTCGCGTGGGCCAGATGCGCGTGCCCTTGGGCGTGTTTGGCATGATTTACGAGAGTCGGCCCAACGTGACGATCGAGGCGGCTAGCCTCTCGATCAAGAGTGGCAATGCCTGCATTTTGCGTGGCGGCTCCGAGGCCATTGATTCCAACCGCGCCCTTGCCGCGCTGGTGCGCCAAGCCCTCTCGGCGGCCGATTTGCCCCCCGATGCCGTGCAACTCGTGCCGACCACCGACCGCGCGGCGGTGGGGCACCTCATTGCCATGCCCGAGTATGTGGACGTCATCATTCCGCGAGGCGGCAAAAGCCTGATCGCGCGCATCAGCGCCGAGGCCCGGGTGCCAGTGATCAAGCACCTCGATGGCAACTGCCACACCTATGTCGATGACCCCTGTGATCTCGATATGGCGGTAAAAGTTGCCGACAATGCCAAAACCCAAAAGTACAGTCCATGCAACGCCACGGAAAGCCTGTTGGTGGCCGAGGGTGTGGCCGCCGCCTTTTTGCCGCGCATTGGCGCCATCTACGCGGCCAAAGGGGTCGAGATGCGTTGCTGCCCCCAAGCCCTCACCTGGTTACAAGGGGTGCCCGGCGCGCGCGTGCAGGCCGCGACTGAGCAGGATTGGTATGAGGAATATCTCGCGCCCATCATCAGCATCAAGGTAGTCCAGGGCCTTGACGATGCCATCGCCCACATCAACCACTATTCGAGCCACCATACCGAATCCATCCTCACGCGCGACCACCTTCACGCGCAACGCTTTTTGCGTGAGGTGGATTCCTCTAGCGTGATGGTCAACGCCAGCACACGCTTTGCTGATGGTTTTGAATACGGCCTAGGGGCAGAAATAGGCATTTCGACGGATAAATTTCATGCCCGAGGCCCGGTAGGACTCGAAGGATTAACCAGTCTGAAGTACATCGTGCTGGGGCAGGGCGAAGTGCGCGGCTAAGCCCAGGGGGCGCAGGCCTAAAATAGCCGGTTCATTGCGAGAAAGCGCCTATGGTTCCCCACCTCACCACGGCCCTGACGGGCCCGATCAACGAACTGGAGCAGCGCATCCTTGACTCCATGCCGGCCATTGAGCGCTGGTTCCGCCTGGAGTGGATGGAGCATACCCCCCCGTTCTACAGCTCGGTGGACATCCGTAACGCGGGCTTTAAGCTCGCGCCGGTCGACACCAACCTCTATCCAGGCGGTTGGAACAACCTCACCCCGGAAATGCTGCCCTTGGCGGTGCAAGCCGCCATGGCCGCCATTGAAAAGATCTGCCCAGAGGCCCGTAACCTTTTGGTGATCCCGGAGAACCACACGCGCAACACCTTTTATCTGAGTAACGTGGCGCAACTCCAGCGCATCTTCCAGATGGCGGGCTTGAATGTGCGCGTGGGCTCGATCAGCCCGGAGATCAAAGAGCCCACGGCCTTTGACCTGCCCAATGGGGATCGGGTGTTGCTCGAGCCGGTCATTCGGGGCAAGCGGCGCTTAGGCCTCAAGGATTTTGACCCCTGCACGATTTTGTTGAACAACGACTTGAGCGCGGGCATTCCGGGCATTCTGGAAGACATTCACGAGCAGTGGTTGCTGCCGCCCTTGCACGCGGGCTGGAGCGTACGCCGCAAGAGCCAACACTTCGCGTCTTATGAAGAGGTCTCCAAGCGATTCGGCAAACTCTTGGGCATCGATCCATGGCTCATCAACCCCATGTATGGCCAATGCGGGGAAGTCAATTTTGCCGAGGGCTCGGGGCTGGAATGCCTGCGCACCAATGTGGACGCCTTGCTCACCAAGATTCGCCGCAAGTACAAGGAATACGGCATCAACGAAAAGCCCTTTGTGGTGGTCAAGGCCGACAACGGCACATACGGCATGGGCATCATGACCGTGCGCGATGTCAAAGACCTCGAATCACTCAACCGCAAGACGCGCAACAAAATGAGCGTGATCAAGGACGGGCAGGAGGTGAGCGAAGTCATCATCCAGGAAGGGGTGCTGACCAATGAGCGCATGAACGACGCTGTGGCCGAGCCGGTGGTCTACATGATGGACCGCTATGTGGTGGGGGGCTTTTACCGCGTGCACGCTGAGCGTGGCGTGGATGAAAACCTCAACGCCCCGGGGGCAAGCTTTGTGCCCTTGGCATTTGAGCAAAGCGCCCACACGCCGCAGCCCGGCGCCAAGGCCGGGGCGAGTGCGCCCAACCGTTTCTATATGTATGGCGTGATTGGACGTCTGGCCATGCTGGCCGCAAGTTACGAACTTGAAGCAACGGACCCGGAAGCCGAAGTCTACGAATAACCACAACCAGAGGTTTCATGTCTTCCTCGAAATCCTCCCTCACCGCCCTGACGCTGGGCGCGATCGGGGTCGTCTATGGCGACATCGGTACGAGCGTTCTTTATGCCATGAAAGAAGTCTTTGGCTCGGGGCACGTGAATTTCACGCCGGACAATGTCTTTGGCATTTTGTCGATCTTCTTCTGGACGCTCACCATCATCGTGTCCTTGAAGTACGTCACGCTGGTGCTGCGCGCGGACAACCATGGCGAAGGCGGCTTGGTGGCGATGCTGGCCTTGGCGTCCATGTCCGTGCGCGACAAGCCCCGCCTGCGCAACGCCATGCTGGTGGTGGGCATTTTTGGCACCTGCTTGTTCTACGGTGATGGCGTGATCACGCCGGCCATTTCCGTGCTCTCGGCGG
>Ga0255287_1000098_pt1 | contig 11822 bp, 5 predicted proteins | sample AtltaT_39_FD_183791 | JGI IMG/M metagenome (GOLD analysis project Ga0255287, IMG submission 183791) | Metatranscriptome of freshwater microbial communities from Altamaha River, Georgia, United States - Atl_Colum_RepC_8d (Metagenome... | ecosystem: Environmental > Aquatic > Freshwater > River... | reverse complement strand
GGGTTTCGAGAGCTTTGCGGGCCGCCTCGATGGCGGGTTGATCATTCCCCTTTTCGGCCGTCTCCAGATCGGCCTTGGTCTTGGTGACCAGGGCCGTCAGAGTGGCCAGGGCCCCTTCAGCCGCCTTCAACAGTTCGGCCTTCGCCGGAACTTCTCCTTCCACTTTCTTGATTTCAGCCACCAGGACAGGAACTGCGGCCTCCGCGTCGGCATGTGCCTTCTGGGCTGCCTTGGCCGCTTCCTGCTTGTCGGTCACCTGCTTCTGCAAGCCAGCCAACTGGTCGGCCGTTGCCTTGGCCGGCGCTTCAGCCGCGGCCACCGCCGCCTTGGCCGCTTCCAGACGCACGGCAATCGAAGCCGGGTTCGTCACCAGCGACCCCAGATCGGCTCCATTCGCGGCGGCGAAGACCTTGACGGTCCCGGTCCAATCACCGGCCAGCACCAGGCCGAGTGGTTCCGAAAACGCAGTCTTCAGCCCGAGGTCGGCCAGAGGGGGGAAGGCCAGCTGCTGAGCCCCGTTCTGATCCCAAATCTTCGAAACCCGGTCACGGCCCGTCGACACCAGCCGACCGTCGCGCAGGAATGTCACCGAACCGGCCCCAGCACCATGGGCTCCCCAGGATTTCACCTGGGTGCCATTGGTCATTTCCCACAGCCGCACCGTGGTGTCTTCACTGCTCGACGCGAGCACGTTCGAATCGATTCGCCAATTCACCGAGGTCACCGCAGCGCCATGACCGTTGAGGGTGTAGAACTCACGCCCGGTGTTCGCCTCCCAGACCACCAGACCGTTGCTGCGGTCACCTGTCGCCAGCAAGACACCATCGGGACTGAATTCCACAGCGGTGATCCAGTCGGTGTGTTTCTTCATCTCGTACTGCAGTTCACCGTCGGCGGTTGAGTAGATCCGCACCATCTTGCGGGGACCGCCGAGGGCGATCTGGCTGTGGTCGGGAGAAATGTCCGCTCCCAGCACCACTTCCGTCTCGCTGCCGATTTCAAAAACCCGGTTGCCGGTTTTCACGTCGTAGACCACGACCCGACCTGACTGTCCCCCTCGTCCGCCGGCGGCCAACAGCAGCGATCCATTCCGGCTGAACCGCAACACATGCACCGTCCCCTCGGGGAAGGGCAGAGTTCCGGCGAGCGTGAAGTTGGTCAGATCATACAGCAGGACCTGCTGGTGACCGGCCACGGCCGCGACAGGGGCCCAGGGACTCGCCGCCAGGGCGGTGACGGCATTGCCGCGCTTCGAGACCAATGTCGGCTCGGTCGCGAGGTTTTCGGGCATCGCGGGCGGCCCCTCGGGTTTGTCGGTCGAAACCGCCGTCGTCGACAGGGCGAACGAGGCCTTCTTCTTGACCTTCACCACGCTGTCCTTGTTTTCAAGAGCCCCTCCCTCAATCCACTTGCGGATCGTGGTGAGGAACTCATCCGACATCTTCGGCTCCTTGGGGGGCATCGCCGGCTGTTCCTTGTGCGACACCAGGTCGTACAGACGGCTGGCATCCACATCGCCCACTTCCACCACCGCCCCGGATGCCCCCCCCTGCATCGTGGCTCCGTAGTTTTCCAGCACCAGGCCCCCCTTGGCTTCCCCCGCGCTGTGGCAGGTGCCACATTTCGCCCGAAAGATCGGGACAATGTGGTCGACGAAGGTGATCTTCTCGGCCGGCTTGTCCTCGGCCCGAGCGAACGAGGCAGTCAGCCCCAGCAGGACCAGGCAGGTGTTGCGGAACAGGCGATGGACGGGCATGGCAGGAAGGCTCCCCGAGGGTCGACAACGACCAGGACTCGATCCCGGTGCGGGACTCAGGCAGAAGAGGACGCCGGGGACAAAGTCAGACTTTGCCCCGGCGGAAAACGCATGGAAACTCAGTGGTTGAACAGGAACTCGCGGCTGTTGAGCAACGACCAGAAAATGTCGTCCAGTACAGGCTTGGGATCCATTCCGGCCGGGAACAGCGGTTGGAACCCGGCCACTTCCTCGGCCGTCGGCTTGCGCCCGAGGCAGGCGACGTAGAGCCGTTCCACAATCTGCAGCGGCTCCACCTTTTCTCCCAGCCACCTGGCAATGAGGCCCCCCTGCTGGATCTTGCCGTTGACCGTGTCACCATTGAGAAGGTGCAGGGCCTGCGACAGCGTCGGCTCCATCTTCACTTCGCAACTGCAGACCGTTTCGCGGGTCGCCCGGCCAAACGTGGTCAGGAAGTAGGTCGAGGTGTTGCCATCGACAATCTGCACCGCGCGGGCACCGACCGGCAGACCGGGGAACTTGTCCTTGGTTCCCGTCACCTGGCTGATGCAGTCCAACAGCGATTCCGCCTTCAGGCGACGCAGGTTCGCGTGCGCGAAGTTCTTTTCGTCGGTCTTGTTGCTCTCATTTCGTGCCGTCGAACGCTGATAGGCGTCGCTGCGGCAGATGTCGCGGACCAACTGCTTGAAGTTGTAGTTCGATTCTGTGAACCGCTTCGACAGTTCGGCCAGCAACTCGGGATTCACCGAGGGATTGCTGATGCGGACATCGTCCACCTGGTCGATGATTCCCCGGCCGAAGAAGTGCGACCAGACACGGTTGGTGAAGTTCTGGGCGAAGTACGGATTCTCGGGCGAGGCGAGCCACTTGGCCATCACCACCCGGCGATCCTGTCCCTTCAGGTCGGGCTGTGCCCCCCCCAGGAACTTGGGAGGCATCTGCCGACCACCAACCGGGTGTGCCACCTCACCACCGCCACTGTTGAAGATGATCGCTTCCCGATAATCCTCGCCCCCCTTGCGGCCGATCTGCGAGAAGAACGCTGCGAAGCTGTAGTAGTCATCCATCGTCCAGCGGTCGAACGGATGGTTGTGGCACTGGGCGCACTGGATCCGCATTCCCATGAAGACCTGGGCGACATTCTCGGCCACCTTCAGGATGTCGGTCTCATTCTGGTAGTAGTTGGTCTGGGGAACCTTGAAGGTCCCGCCGCTGGCCGAGAGCAGGTCCTGCACCATCTTGTCGAGCGGCACATTCCGCCCGATCTGGTCGGCGAGCCAGTTGTAATACAGCAAGGCCGCCTTGGGGCTGATGACATTGTTCGACCGGATCATCAGCCACTCGGCCCAGTACTGCACCCAGATCTCGGTGAATTCTTTCCGCTCGAGCAGTTCATCAATCAGCTTCTGACGCTTCTGCGGGTCAGGGCTGGGGACAAACCGCTGGTAGTCTTCACCGGTCGGCAGCGTGCCGGTCAGGTCGAGGAACACCCGCCGGAGGAACGTCTCGTCATCACACACCGCAGACGGGGCCATCCGCAGTTTCTGCAGCTTGGCGTTGACCAGCTCATCGACATAGTTGACCGGGGTCTGCGGCGGGAACGAGAACTTCAATCCCTTGGGCAGGACGATGTACTGCGAACCAACCGTGTGCGTGGCAAACCGGGCCATGATGTAGGCTTCACCCCGCTGGCCGGCGGTGACCGTCCCTTCGGGATTGATACCGGCGACACTGTCGTCGTTCGACAGGAACAGCGACAGCGATGTGACATCGCGGGTGGTTCCATCGCTGTACTTGGCGACGACAGTCACCTGCTGCTTCTCTCCCTCGCCATCCAGCACCGCCTGGGTGGGATAGATGGCAATGCTGGTGCAGGTGGGGACCGTCGGCGGATCATTCGGGCAGTTGGCGTCGATCCAACGTTCGATTTCCTTGCAGATCTCGCTGTCGGGAGTGAAGCGTTTGCCACCGGTGTGCGGGACCGCACCGATCGACTTCTCGATCACCAGGCTCTTCGACGGCACAGCCAGGTCGAGCCGACGCCCGGAAAGCTCACGGGTCAGACGGTAGTGATCCCCTTCGGGATCGAAGCCGAACAGCGACAGGCGAAACCCGTCTTTTCCGCGGGCGGCACCGTGACAACTGCCGGTGTTGCAGCCGGTCTTCATGAAGATCGGCATCACATCGAGACGGAAGCTGATTTCGCGGTTCTCGGCCGCCTTGGTGACCTTCACCGGCACCGCCTGGCTCTTGCCGCCAAACGAAACGGTCAACTGTCCCTCGCCATCGGCGGCCGGGTACAGCGTTGATCCTTCGCGACGGACCAGGGCGTCATTGGAGAGCTGCAGTTGCGCCTGCGCCGTGACATCGCGGGTGATGCCGTCGGAGTAAACCGCCTGCACCACCAGCAACTGGCGCGAACGGGCCGTCTCGAGAATGATCTCGGGAGGATAGACCCGCAACGATTCCACCGCCGCTTCCTGCGCCAGGCAGAGGCTGGCGGAAAACAGCAGAACCAGGGTCTTCAGCAGGGTTCTTGTGGCATCCATGGCAGAGACACGCAGGAGGACAGGCAACGGTTTCAGCAGTCTTGGCAAATTCGCAGCCGAATGATCAACACAACTCATTTCTTCTCCCCTTCCTTCTTCGCCTTGTCACGTTCCTGCTGCTCCAGGCGAAGTTGTTCCAGCCGGGTGAGCCGCTTCGGAGGAGGCTGGTCGGGAGTCGCCGCGGGCATCGGCGCGGGGGCCGCGGGCATTGGTTCGTTCTTCTTGGGGGGAAGCGGCACATCGATGCGCAGCTTGCCGGTGCCGATGTTGTGAATCACCGGTTCACCATTTTCGGTCACGGTGATCCGGCAGAACAGTGACTGGTGATTGCCCGCCGGCGACGCCGCGGCAGTGGTCACCTTGAAGATCAGGTCGGTCGAGTCCTTGGTGACCTCGATCGCGGGCGAGGTCACCTGCGCGGGAAGACCCAGCAGTTCGACCTTGGCGTTCCCGGGGAAGTCCACTGCCTTGGTCATCTTGACCACCACTTCGGTTTCCTTCCCCTGCTCGACAGCCGCCTGGTCAAACGCCAGGGTCATGTACATGTCGGCCACCTTCAGATCGCAGAACGGGGTGCAGACCATCACGTTCCCCGTCCCCGCATTCGATTCTCCGCGAATGGCCACCTTCCAGGTCGCCAGTTCGGCATTGCCAGCCGCATTGATCGGGATGACCGCTTCGTTCTGCCCTTCAGCGATCGAAATCGAGCCACTGGCCCCGAGTCCGGGAGGAACCCACAGCATGTCGACCTTGATCGGGGCCTTGAAGCCCTCCTTGCGGGTGGCAACCACCTTCAGTTCCATCTGTCCATTGCGGACCAGAGGAACCTTCGGTTCGACAATCTGCAATGTGAATGGCGCTTCTTCGGCCACCGCCACCGGCAGTTTCGAGGTCTGTTCGGTCCAGACCGGAACGTTGTTCTGGCCCCGTACCAGCGTCATCGGCTGATTGACGACCCCCTCCACCTTGAGGTTGGGCTGATTCGGGTCGTTGAGCGATCCGATGATGTCGGACAGCTTGCCGCTGACCACCGCGTCGGCGGTCGCGTGGAAGATCACAGGCACCACGCTTTGACCAGCGGTCATCGCCGGTGCTTCCATCGTGATCCCCGGGGGAAGGTTCTCGGCCCGCAGAGCCAGTGGCCCGCCAAAGTCGGCACGGCTGGCGGTCAGTACGACACCGAACCGGTTCCCCTTGGGCACGGCGACGGTCGGCTGCACATACTGGACGAACTCAGCCACACCCAGTGAAAGGGCAGGCTTGATGGGAGTCAATTCAATCCGGTAGGCGTAATGGGCCCCGCCATTCCCCAGGTGATCGCGCACCTGCAGGACGTAATCTCCGTCATTGGGAACACCAAAGCGAATGTAGGCGTCGGGACCACCATTGTCGTCGTTGGCGGCGATCGCACCGCCACCGGCGGCGAACAGCGTCAGCACCGGATCCAGCGGTGAGCGAATGCTGCGGGCATGCACCCGGATGTCATAGGCCTCCCCCTTCTTCGCGGTGAAGCGGAAGCTGTCGGAATCCCCAGGCTTGTCGATCACACCATTGCAGGCTGCGGGAGCGGTGAAGCGGGTCGCGTTGTCGTGCGTTTCGTTCGGCTCGGCTTCGAGGGTGTTCGGCAGATCCGACAGACGGAACCAGGTCTTCGAGGGGGCGATACCCCGCTCATCCTTCGCAAACAATCCAAAGTTCGCCGACAGTGTCGAAGGAAGCGTCACCGATTCGGAACGTTCGCCCAGGGCATCCCCAAGGTACTTCACAGTCAGGGTTTCGCCCGGTCGGCCTCCCGAAGGAATGGCCCCCAGAGGCCGGGGGAAGTTGCCGACGTGAACGCGGTAGATGCACGAACCGTTCCCCTGGTAGGAACTCTCGCGGACCTGGATGTAGTACTTGCCATCTTCCGGAACGACGATGGAGGCGGCTCCATCCTGCCAGACGAGGGCATTGTCGTCGCTGGAGGCAAGCTCGAAACGGGCAGCGTTCAGAATGGCAACGTAGGGATCGAAGAAGGTGATTCCAAGGCGGATCCCCTCGACTTCCGCTGTAAGACGATCTCCCTTTTTGGCCTCGACCACGTAGTAGTCGACATCTTCATAATCGGCCACGCCGTTGACGGTCACATTGAGGGGAATCGCCTGGGGTGTGGCGAATTCGCTGTTGGGCTCCTTCTCAACGACCTCGGGGAGCGCCCCCACGAAGAAGGGACGCAACTCGGTGATTCCCGTCGCAGTCCGCAGACGCAACCGGTGACTTCCCAGCTCGGCTTCGGGAGCGATCTTGAACATCGCCTTGACCGTACCGGGATTGACTACCTCGAACTTGGTGACTTCGATGCCAGGCTCGTAAAACAGGATTTCCTGGGCATCCTGCAACTGTCCGCCGGAGAGGGTCACCTCAACTTCGGTTCCCCTCTGACCACCCCGGGGAGCGAGCCCTCCCAGTGAGGGAGAAGCCCCCCAGACCAGGCCTCCCGGGTGCAGGACGAACCAGCTCATGAGCAGGCCCGCAATGACATTCATCCGCGAGGAAACGGCAGGCAGCATGTTGATGAAACTCCTGAGAGGGACACTCCATCAGGGAGGTCCACAGGATTGGCACAGGTGGGGCGTGGGGGCCGTCGGGAGGCAATGACGGCAGTCACAAATGGCAGGCGCAATCGGGGGATGCCGCAGGGGCACAGCCGGGAGCTGCACCACCCCAGCCTGGCGGACACCAGGCTCACATCCAGCATCGAAGATCCCGAGTGAGGCGGAACCCACGCACATCCCGCATTCACCCACTCGATCGCGACTCCCGGAAATCCATTTCAGGGGAGCCGCAGTTCCTCAGGCCAGTATTGGCAAAAGGGTGGCAGGCCCGGCCATCCCGGCCTGTGCCTGCCACCCCAGATTCCACTGTCCGAATCAGGAGAGCAGATCCTTGCGGACCGTTCCCCCGTCGATGATCTCGATCGGGCGGTCGCCGGGAGCCATCAGTTCCTTGTCACCGACGATCCCGAGCGTGTGATAGAGGGTGTAGAACAAGTCCTCGGGACCGATCGCGTTTTCTTCCGGTTCGGACGCCGTGGCGTTCGACGAACCGAACACGCTGCCGCCCTTGATGCCGCCGCCAGCGAGAACCACGCTGAACACCTTTGGCCAGTGGTCACGACCGGCGGTCGCGTTGATTTTCGGCGTCCGTCCGAATTCGGACGAAACCATCACGACCGTCTCCTTGAGGAGGCCAGTCTGTTCGAGATCGGAGATCAGGGCCGCGAACGCCTGATCGAAGGCCGGCATCTGACCCCGGAAACCGGGCACAATCGCATTGTGCATGTCCCAGCCACCATAGGTCAGGTTGACCAGCCGCACACCGGCCTGCACCAATCGGCGGGCCAGCAGCATGCGGGCCCCGGCGGTGTTCCGGCCGTAGGCATCCCGCAGAGGGGCAGGTTCGGCATCAATGTTGAATGCCTCGCGTGCCTGCTGCGAACTGATCAGGCTGTAAGCCCGGTCATAGAAGGTGTCCATCGCGTTCAACAGATCCGACGCTTCCTTCTTCTGGAAGTGCTGGTTGACCGCCGACAGCATGTTCCGACGGGTCGAGAACCGGCTGTCATCAATCCCGCCGGGAAGACCCAGATCCTGCACCTTGAACCCACCGCCGGCCGGGTCGCTGCCGAGGCAGAACGGTGAGAAGGCGGAACTAAGATATCCGGTGCCGGCATAGATGTTGGGCAGCGTGGGAATACAGACGTACGGAGGGAGATTGTTCCGTGGTCCGTATTCGTGGCTCACCACCGAGCCGATGCTCGGGTACTGCAACGCCGGGCTCGGCCGATAGCCCGTGTACATGTTGTGTGTGCCGCGTTCGTGCGCTGCCTCGCCGTGCGTCATCGAACGAACAACACAGAGCTTGTCAGCCAGCGTGGCCGTCTTGGGGAGCGTGTCACCGAAGAGGACGCCGGGGACCTTCGTCTGAACCTGCCCCATTTCGCCGCGATATTCAATCGGAGCGTAGGGCTTGGGGTCGAACGACTCCTGATGGGCCATACCACCGGGGAGGAAGATGTGAATGATCGACTTGGCGGTCCCTTCGAAGTTGGCGTAGTCCTTCTTCTCGGCACGGGCCTCACTCCGCAGCAGATCGGCCAGGGTCAGGCTGCCAAACCCCGCCAGTGCGCCCACTGTGAGGAAATTGCGACGGCTGACCTTGCGGAAATGAGCCGGATCATCAGCCCAGGTTCCGGTAATCGGACGATTGGGAGTATCCATCTGTGGAACACCAACTCCTGAAAGGAAAAAAACGGACCTGATCGGAGAACTCTGACGCAGGGAATGCTGACCATTCAATTCGTGCACCTTGCGGTGAGAATTGAGGGTTTTCTGGCAGGGACCTGGGGAGGGAGCGCCCGTCCGCGGAAGCCTCAACCAACACATGAGCGCTTGTTGTTACGATAGAAAGCCCTTGTCAACAAAGTCAAGTCTGCGGGGTCGTAGGGGCCGATGTCGTTCTCACGCATCAAGTTTTCCGATCTTAAGGGAAAGGAATGTCCGAGTCCCACGCACCACACCTTTGTCCACCAGTCCGATTCCCATGAGCAGCGAAGCCGAGATCGACCGCCTGCAACAGCAACTTCATGAGTTGCAGCAGCAATTGCTGCGGGCCCAGAAACTGACGACTGTGGGGGAATTGGCCTCGTCGATCACCCACGAGTTCAACAACGTGCTGACCACGGTGATCAATTACGCGAAGCTCGGGTTGAGGCATCAGGATGCCGAGTCCCGGACCAAGGCGTTCGAGAAGATCCTCGCCGCGGGACAGCGTGCGAGCCGAATCACCACCGGGTTGCTGGCGTACTCGCGCCGTGGGACGGAACGCCGGGAGGCGACCGACCTGGGAGTTCTGATCCGCGACATCCTGTTGCTGGTGGAGAAAGACCTGGAACATCATCGGGTTCGGCTGGAAACCAGTTTTCCCCCGCACCCGGTCAGCAGTGCCGTGAATGCCGGCCAAATCCAGCAGGTGGTGCTGAACCTCGTCGTCAATGCCCGTCAGGCGATGCCTCAGGGGGGAGTGTTGACCGTGACGCTCGGCGCCGATGTCGGGCAGAAACTCGCGGAGATCAGTGTTCGGGACAACGGCACAGGGATCGCACCGGAGCACCTGGCCCGGTTGTTCCAACCCTTTTTCACGACCAAGCAGGCGGATGAGAAGGGTCAGGGGGGGAATGGCCTCGGTTTGTCGCTGTGCCGGGATGTGGTGCAGACTCACGGTGGCCAGATTCGCGTGGAATCGGAGGTGGGGCGCGGCACCCGGTTTGTGGTGACGCTGCCACTCGAGAGCCTGGAAGCCCCCCTCTCTCCCGCCGCTGCAGTACTGCAACAGAGAGCGCAATCGAGGGTCAACGCAACGTCGTCAACACCCGCCGCAACAACGAGTCCGGGTCTTCCTCCCGCCCCCAAAGGCCCGGGGCTGACCGCAGAAAAACGCCAGCGGCCCCTCCGCACGCTGACCAAGCGGGCAGGTGAATAGCCAGGGCTTCCTGTCCCTTCTCGATCAACCGGTTCAAACCGGGACGACCAAATGGGGACCGGGTCCCCTCGCGGGCGTCTGGGACCCGACGCCGTTCTGCCATCGGGCCATCGGAGGGATGACTCATGCCCCCGGTTTCTGATAACCGAATCGAAATGATTGGGTCTCCGGCCGTTGACGGTCGGTCGGTGGATCCCGGTTTCGCAGGTGCATCCGCGATTCGAAACCAGGCCAGATTCACGGGGCCAATCCTCACGCTCAACCGAGAAGTCCAGGCCGGGTGCAAAGTCGTGACCGTCATTGCGGAAGCAAACCTCGGTTTTCTTCACGGATTGCCCACCTGCAGTTTCCCGGCTCAGTGGAGCACCGGACTCACCGGCACGAATGCCCGGTGAGGGCGCACCCTCTCTGGTCCACGCTGGCGTGGTCTTGCAAACACCTGCCTCGAAACGGGTCTAACCGGCCTGCGTGACGCGCCGGTCGGTGGTGGGGGGCGTCTTTGCCCCCTTCCGGGGACCGCTCCCCCCTTCCCAATCTGGCTCTCGCCCCCCCTCTCCTCCGGTCACGACTTCTGGTTTTATAAAGCTCACAGTTTCAGGAACCGTTCCGGAAACCATTGCCACGTCAGCGGTTGTGGGTTCTGGCTCGTGGTTGGCTGTTCCGGGAACCGCAGTCAGGGGAACCGATTCCGGGGTTGGCGGGTCCACAGACAACGGTGAACGGCCCGCCTCGATCGCCTCGCGATCGAGGGCCTGCTGGGCGCGGAGCTGGTCCCTGCGAACTGCGATCGGTCCGGCCCAGCCGATCATTTCCCGCACATCTCCGTTGTGCGGTTCAAACAGGGTTCCCAGGTTCCAATAGGTGATCGCCTCGCGCAACAGCGCAGGGTGGATGCGATGGTTGGCTGCACGCTCGGCCAGGACCTCCCACCCTGCGATTCCCCCGAGGACGAACAAGGTCTGGTCGAGAAACTCCCGGACCCGCACCAGGTTGCGATGTTTGAGCAGGTCTTTGCCCGGAGCGAGCTCGGTCCCTGTCGCCAGGTTCCATTCCAGACGCTGGTCGGGATGCTGGATGAGGTGCCAGTTCTGCCTGGCGGAGTCGGCCACCCCATGGGAAATCTTCAGGCACTCGAGCACCCGGCCGGGGACTTCCGGATCGGTCGGCGGGGCGATTCGCCAGACCGAGTGGGCGCACTGCTTGAGAGACCGGCTCTGCAAGTATTTGGAAACCCCCTCGGCACGGCGGAAAGCGTCGGGCTGCATGGTGATCACCAGCGCCACTTCGCACATCTGGGCAACCCCGGCCAGGGCATGGATGAGCGAGTCGAATTGACGTTCACTGCCGCAGCGCAGATGAAGATTGGCCTGATCGATCACCACCATCCGGATGGTGGGGCGGAAGAAGAGGTAGTGATTCAGGGCACTGACCACCTCCGGGTCGCCCAGATGCACACGGGGGCCCTTGCCGTTTCCCCAGCCAAAACGCACAGGCGGAATGCCGTGTTCGGGCTTGTGCTTCAAGAGTTCACGGCTGCCCCGGATGACCCTGTCGACATCTCCTCCGGCGGCTTCAATCCCGGGAATCACCTTGCGTGCGAAATCCTCAGCCGCCTGGAACAGCAGCACATCCGAGGGGGGAAGGGCTTCCTCTGGCTCGCAATCGGGAAACGGAGTGCCGGTGGTGACACGGGCAATCCAGTCGGCAATCACGGTGGACTTGCCCGAGGCCCCTTCGCCAACGACCACGACAACATCGCCAGCCCGCATCCGCTCGGGCCAGACCCAGCCATCGTTTTCCGGATTGAGCGGCCCCAGCTGGCTGCAATGACGGGGGACAGAACGATCGGGGAACGACCGCTGAACGGCCTCTGTGACCCAGGTGCCCGGGGGCAACGACGGACCAGCCTCAGCGGATCCGCACGCGGGACTCTGTTCGGTGGGGGAAGTGTCTCGCGAATCAATGGCAACATCAGACAAATGATCAGACATGGTGGC
>Ga0255287_1000089_pt1 | contig 12160 bp, 21 predicted proteins | sample AtltaT_39_FD_183791 | JGI IMG/M metagenome (GOLD analysis project Ga0255287, IMG submission 183791) | Metatranscriptome of freshwater microbial communities from Altamaha River, Georgia, United States - Atl_Colum_RepC_8d (Metagenome... | ecosystem: Environmental > Aquatic > Freshwater > River... | reverse complement strand
GTTTTGCCTGCTTATGCGGAAATGCTCCTCGTGGCAGTACCGGCACCAGCACCAGCTACGGAACGTCCTGTAATACGACCTGTTTTCATCAAACCATCGTAGTGATTCATCAGCAGGTAGCTCTCCACCTGTTGCAGGGTGTCGAGTATTACCCCTACACCGATAAGCATAGACGTACCGCCGAAGAATGAAGCGAATCCGCTGGTAACACCGAGCAGGGAAGCAATACCCGGCAGAATGCCTGCTATGGCCAGGAAGAATGCTCCCGGCAGGGTGATACGATCCATGATCGTAGCGATGTAGTTTGCAGTGTCTTCACCTGGCTTCACACCCGGGATGAAACTGTTGTTACGCTTCAGGTTATCCGCCATCTCGGTAGGGTTGAAGATGAGCGCTGTGTAGAAGTAAGTGAATGCGATAACCAGTATTGCGTAAACCAGGTTATACCACAGGGACTGATTGTTGGACAGCGCCCTTACGAACCCTGCGGCAGTCTCGTTGGTGCTGAATCCCGTAAAGATAGTGGGAATGAACATCATTGCCTGGGCGAAGATGATAGGCATCACACCGGCAGAGTTAACTTTCAGTGGAATAAAATCGCGGGAACCGCTAACCTCTTTTGCAGCATTAGTACTACCAATGATGCGGCGCGCATAGTTCAGCGGAATTTTACGCACACCTTGTGTGAGCAGGATGAGACCGATGATAACAGCAATGAACACAGCAAGCTCTATGAGGAATATAAGCAGGCCACCGCCGCCGCCAATGTTCTTCTGGCTGAATTCCTGCACGATGGAGTGCGGGAAACGGGCAAGGATACCCACCATGATGATGAGCGAAGTACCATTACCAATACCGCGGTCGGTGATCTTCTCACCCATCCACATTACAAACAGCGTACCTGCTGTAAGCACAACCACGGTTGACAACCAGAACATGAATACGCTGAAGTCGGGTGCAAGTGCAGCCGCATACTGCGGAGAACGCAGGTAAGCCACGTAGGCGCTTGCCTGGAACGCGGTAACGATCACTGTGAGATACCGTGTATAAGAGTTGATCTTGCGGCGACCGCTATCCTCCTTCTGCATTTTGGCGATCTGCGGTATCACGATACCCGCCAGCTGCATGAAGATAGAAGCGGAGATATAGGGCATAACACCAAGCGCGAAGATAGACGCGCGGCTGAATGCGCCACCGGCAAACATGTTCAGGATACCGAGGATGCCACCTGGTCCCTGGTTATCGGCCAGTTTCGAAGGGTTGATACCCGGAAGGGCAATGTAGCAGCCCACACGGTAAACCAGCACAAGCGCTATCGTATAAACGATACGCTTGCGCAGCTCTTCGATGCTCCAGATATTCTTGAGTTTATCAATAAATTTCTTCACAGTAACTTGTTGTTGATCAGAATAATGAAATGCGAATAAACGATAAAAGACGCATTTAACCAAAAATGCGCCTTGTTATCTTACAGAATTTCCAGGGTGCCTCCCGCTGCCGTAACGGCATCTTTGGCTTTAGCGCTGGCTGCATTCACCTTTATCGGAACCGTTGTCTTGATTTCTCCGTTTCCGAGGAGTTTCACAAGATCAGTACGGTTGATCAGGCCATTGATATACAGTGTATCGGGTGTGAACTCTGGCAGATTGTACTTCTCAACAAGGAAGTCGACCTGGCCCAGGTTGAACACTTTGTAGTCAACACGGAATGGATTCTTAAAACCACGCTTTGGCATACGACGCTGGATAGGCATCTGGCCACCTTCGTGTCCCCTCTTGCTCTGGTAACCGGTGTCGGCCTGCTGGCCTTTGTTACCCCTTGTAGCTGTGCCGCCATGGCCGCTACCTTCACCACGACCTATACGTTTTGGTTTCTTTACAGAGCCTGCTGCAGGCTTCAGATTGTGCAGTTGCATATTTTACGATTTTTGGACTTGCGCGGAATGTATAACCGCTCGCAATTCAGTTAAAAAATTATTTTACTTCTTCTACTTTCACCAGGTGGTGCACAGCCTTCACCATGCCCAGTATCTGCGGAGTCGCCTCTACTTCTACTGTCTGGTGCATTTTGCGCAGGCCCAGGGCTACAAGCGTGCGCTTCTGACGCGCCATACGGTCAATACCGCTCTTAACCTGTGTTATTTTTATCTTTGACATAACCAACCCCCAAGGGGGCAATTTATTTGTTAAGTAATATCTCTTCTTCAACCAGTTAGTATTACCCCCAGGGGGGCCGGGAATTACCCGTTGAATACCTTCTTGAGGCTCACATTGCGCTGGCGTGCCACCTGCACCGGCTCGCGAAGCTGTGCCAGTGCTGCGAAAGTAGCCTTCACCACGTTGTGCGGGTTTGCGGAGCCCAGTGACTTCGACAGAACGTCGGTGATACCGGCAGACTCCAGAACAGCACGCATGCTGCCTCCGGCTATCACACCTGTACCGTGCGCTGCAGGCTTTATAAGCACTTTTGCCGCGCCCTCCTTAGCAAACTGCTCGTGAGGAATAGTACCGCGCATTACGGGAACCTTGATGAGGTTCTTCTTAGCGTCGTCGATACCCTTGGTAATAGCCTCCTGAACTTCCTTCGCCTTGCCCAGACCATGACCTACCACACCATTTCCGTTTCCTACCACAACAAGTGCAGAGAAGCTAAAGGCACGGCCACCCTTTGTGGTCTTTACCACACGGTTGATAGCCACTACTTTTTCCTGGAGCTCGAGATCACCGCCTTTAACGCGATTGTATTGTGTCTTCATACTATTTTTTATTAGCTGATGTGATGATTGGCCGATAAGCCAATAACACATAATGTCGTTGTTTGTTTCTTAAGCACCGATTAGCTGATCATAAAACCAGCCAACCAGCTAATTAGTTTAGAATTTCAGTCCACCTTCACGTGCACCATCAGCAAGCGCCTTCACGCGACCATGATACAGGTAACCTCCACGATCGAAGATACAGGCAGTAACACCAAGCGCTACCGCTTTTTGTGCCAGCGCCTTACCTACATTCACAGACTTTTCAACTTTGGTTCCACCTGCTGCAGCTATGTCCTTCTGGCGGGAATTAGCCGAGGCGATCGTAGTGCCGGTTGCATCGTCAATAAGCTGGGCGTATATGTCGCTGTTACTGCGGAATACAGACAACCTTGGCTTCTGTGCAGTACCGCTCACTTTCGCGCGAATCCTCCAGCGGAGTTTCTGACGGCGTATTACTTTAGGATCTTGTGCCATTTTTTCTTGTTTTACGGGCTCTCCCTGTTCGCAGGAAGGCTACCGGGTTTTAAAACTTTTCGGTCGAGAGCAGAAACTTGAGTTCCTATTCCAGCCTGTTATTGTGTACTAAATTTATTTTTCTTTCAGCCCGGCAGATTACTTACCTGCAGACTTACCAGCCTTACGACGAACCACCTCGTTTGTGTAACGAACACCCTTGCCTTTGTATGGCTCCGGCTTACGGAGGCTGCGCAGTTTCGCTGCTACCTGGCCAAGCAACTGCTTGTCCGTTGACTCAAGAGAGATCGTTGGGTTCTTACCTTTTTCAGCGGTAGCAGAAGCTTTGATCTCCTTGGGCAGTTCGAATATGATGTTGTGAGAAAATCCGAGTGCCAGGTCGATCTGCTGTCCGGTAACCGCAGCACGATAACCTACACCCACAAGTTCCAGATCCTTACGGAAACCTTCTGTAACACCGGTAACCATGTTAGCAACCAGGGAACGATACAGGCCATGAAGCGCACGGTGACGGATCTGATCTGTAGGGCGCTCTATTGTAATAGTATCACCTTCTACGTTTACCTTGATATCGCGGTCCAGTTCCTGGCGCAGTTCGCCTTTCGGACCCTTTACTACCACCTCATTAGCGGGGGTTATGTTGATCGTTACGCCTTTTGGCAGATTGATCACTTTCTTTCCTATACGAGACATAAAAAATTAAAATCTAAAAGTCAAAAAATCAAAAAGCTGTTTTCAGTTACCGTATAGAGAACTTTATATTGTCAGCTCATTATCGTTATACCACCGGCCAGCGAAAAACCAGCCAAAAGGCTATTAATAGATGTTACACATTACTTCACCACCTACGTTCTGCATGCGCGCCTCTTTATCTGTCATAAGGCCCTTAGATGTAGAAACGATAGCGATACCGAGGCCGCTCTGCACTTTACGGATCTCAGACGGCTTAGCGTACTGGCGCAGACCGGGGCGGCTTACGCGCTCCAGGGACTTGATGGCCGGCTCCTTTGTCTGAGGGTCGTACTTCAGGGCTATCTTGATGATTCCCTGCTTGTTATCGTCTTCAAACTTGTATTTCAGGATATAGCCCTTATCATACAGGATCTCAGTCATGCGCTTCTTAACGTTAGACGCCGGTATCTCCACGATACGGTGGCGTGCCATCTGCGCGTTACGGACACGGGTAAGGAAGTCTGCTATTGGATCTGTTACCATTTTTAGTTTTAGTTTGTTTAAAGAATTTTGTTACGAGTATCATCAGCTATTGCCGATGACTTTGAAACACCACCCTATAACCCTTGCGGGGCCGGGTTACCAGCTTGCCTTACGCACGCCCGGTATCTTACCATCAAGCGCCATATCGCGGAATATGTTACGGCAGATGCCGAAGTGACGCATATAACCACGCGGGCGGCCTGTAAGCTGGCAACGATTCTTCAATCGCACGGGCGATGAATTCTTCGGGAGCTTATCGAGTGCTTCCAGGTTGCCTTCTGCTTTCAGAGCGGCACGCTTTGCGGCATATTTCGCCACCAGGTATTCGCGCTTGCGCTGGCGGGCTTTTACTGATTCTTTTGCCATAGTTATTAGTCGTAAGTCATAAGCCGTAAGTCGAAAGTAATGCTACAAACGCTTGCTTCTATGACGGTTTTACCTTTATACTTTACGTTTTGAGTTTTACTTGCCTCCTGTCTTAGCCATATTCGTAAACGGCATGCCCATTTCTTTGAGAAGCTCGTATGCCTCTTCGTTGGTCTTTGCAGTTGTTACGAAAGTGATATCCATACCGCTGATGCGAGCGATCTTGTCTATGTTTATTTCCGGGAAGATGATCTGCTCGGTGATACCCATAGTGTAGTTACCGCGGCCGTCGAACGATTTTTCGCTAATGCCTTTGAAGTCGCGTACACGTGGCAGAGAAACCGAGATCAGACGATCCAGGAACTCATACATCTTCACGTTCCTCAAAGTCACGCGGGCGCCGATGGGCATATTCTTACGCAGCTTAAAGTTAGATATGTCTTTCTTAGACATCGTAGGCACAGCCTGCTGGCCGGTCACGGTCGTCATCTCTTTTACGGCCTCATCTATCAGCTTCTTATCAGCTGTAGAGCCCTTCACGCCCTGGTTCAGGCATATCTTTACAAGACGGGGACACTGCATCACCGTTTTGTAACCGAATTTCTTCATCAGCGCCGGCGCTGCCTCTTCCCTGTACTTCTTCTGCAGACGAGGGATGTATGTTGTATTCGTTGCCATTATTTAATTGCCTCCCCTGATTTTTTAGATATACGAACAAAACCGGTTTCAGTACGCTCGCGCCTGATACGGGCAGGCGCTTTCGCCTTTGCGTCCCACAGCATCACATTTGAGATGTTGATGTACGCTTCCTCAGTTACTATCCCACCCTGGGGGTTCTGAGCATTAGGCTTCAGGTGCTTGGTCACCATATTCACGCCTTCTACGAGCACTTTGCCCTTAGCAGGTGATACGGCAAGCACTGTGCGTGGCTGCGTGCGGTTCTTGTCGTCGCCGGCAATCACCACTACGCTGTCGCCTTTCCTGATATTGAACTTTGGTTTGAATCTCTTGTTCACTTTTTAAAATTTTGAGTCACACTTGCCCATCTTTTTCGAAACGGGCTGCAAAGGTATGACAATTTTACAATACTTCTGGTGCCAGGGAAACGATTTTCATGTATCCTTTATCGCGAAGCTCGCGGGCAACTGGTCCGAAGATACGTGTACCACGGGGATCATCGGAGTTGTTCAGCAATACAACAGCATTGTCATCAAAGCTGATGTATGAGCCATCCTTACGGCGCAACTTGTTCTTTGTGCGAACGATAACCGCCTTAGAGACAGTACCCTTCTTCATGCCGCCGCCGGGAAGAGCATCCTTCACGGTCACGACGATCTTGTCGCCGATACCAGCATAGTCCTGCCCTGAGTTACCCAACACGCGAATGCAAAGCACTTCTTTCGCACCACTGTTATCGGCTACGTTGAGCCGGGATTCTTGTTGTATCATCTTAAAAGATTACTTAGCTTTTTCAATAATTTCTACCAGGCGCCAGCGCTTAGTCTTGCTCAGCGGGCGGGTCTCCATAATACGAACAACATCACCTATACCGGCAGTGTTCTGCTCGTCATGCGCATGGAAACTTGATGTTTTCTTCAGAAACTTTCCGTAGATCGGGTGTTTCACTTTACGCTCAACAGAAACAGTGATGGTCTTCTGCATCTTGTTGCTGCTTACTACCCCGATACGGGTTTTCCTGCTTTTTCTTTCGACCGTCATAATTGACAATATAAGTTGATTATATACCTAATGCTCTTTTACGCTGTTCAGTTTTCATACGCGCAATCTCACGACGCAGCGTTTTGATAGAAAGCGGGTTCTCTATCGGGTTCACCGCGTGACTGAACTTCATCCGCTTCAGGCGCATTTGCTCATCGCCGATCTTCTCATTCAGCGCTTCGTTATCCAGCGAAGTCAGATCGTTCGCTTTTTTTGCATTTGCCATTTTTCTTGTTTTTTTTGTCGCAAGTCACAGGTCGTAAGTCGTAAGCTCCAATTGCATCAACCTTCAACCAGGGGACTCAAATCATTTTTATTGCTACGAAAACCATTTTTATCGTGGCTTCCAACTTTTACTGTCTCCGCTTAAGCGCCTGCGTAGTCGTGACGAACCACGAACTTCGTCTTGATAGGCAGCTTTTGTGCCGCCAGCTCCAGCGCTTCCTGCGCCAGCTGCTGAGGTACACCTTCTACCTCAAACATGATCAGGCCTGGCTTTACAACAGCAGCCCAGAACTCCAGGTTACCCTTACCCTTACCCATACGCACTTCTGCGGGTTTGCGGGTGATCGGCTTATCCGGGAATATGCGGATCCAGACAGTACCCTCACGTTTCATGTGGCGGGTCATAGCCTGGCGGGCTGCTTCGATCTGGCGGTTGGTGATCCACTTTGGTTCCAGCGCTTTCAGGCCAAATGAGCCGAATGCCACTGTAGCACCACGCTGTGCGTTACCCCTGATCCTGCCTTTATGCGCCTTACGATGTTTTACTTTTTTCGGTTGTAACATTGTTACACGTTTTATTAAAAAAGATTCCTAATGTTTTTTACTACCTGCGGCTGCCTGCACGCTCACCGCCTCCGCGACGCTCGCCGCCACCTCCGCGACGGTCACCACCTCCGCGGCGCTCGCCACCTCCGCGACGGTCACCACGATCGCGGTCGCCGCGCTCACGGTCGCCTCCCTGGAACCCGCCAGCCGGGCGATTGCCACGTCCGTCAGAGTTTGCAGAGAAGTTAGGGTTCAGATCGCGCTTACCCAGCACCTCACCCTTACAAACCCACACCTTCAAACCGATCTTACCGTAAACGGTCATTGCGTATACTGAAGCGTAGTCTATATCCATACGCAGCGTGTGTAGCGGCGTACGGCCCTGTTTGAATTCTTCGCTACGGGCGATTTCAGCTCCGTTCAGACGGCCACCAGCTTTGATCTTGATACCTTCTGCTCCCATGCGCATAGCAGTGGAGATAGCCATCTTTATAGCACGCTTGTAGCTTACACGGCCTTCAATCTGGCGGGCAATGGTTTCACCTACTATCATGGCATCCAGTTCCGGACGGCGGATCTCCATAATGTTGATCTGCACATCGTCCTTCTTGGTCAGCTTCTTCAGCTCTTCCTTGATACGGTCAACCTCGGTACCGCCTTTACCTATAATGATACCAGGTTTTGATGTGTGTATGGTAACGATCAGCTTACCCAGGGTGCGCTCGATAACGATGCGGGAGATACCGCCCTTGTTGATACGCGCATTGAGGTAATTGCGGATCTTATGGTCTTCAACCAGCTTGCCGCCGAAGTCCTTCTTTTCTCCGTACCACATTGAGTCCCATCCGCGAACGATACCCAACCTGTTACCTATAGGATTACATTTTTGACCCATTACGATTATTATTAAGCTTGAATGTTTTTAGTTTTCGTTGTTTTCTGTTACGGTTACCGGTGTGCGGCTGTCCACTATAATAGTAACATGGTTGCTGCGCTTGCGCACGCGGTAAGCGCGGCCCTGAGGCGCCGGACGCATACGCTTCAGCATGCGGCCGCCATCTACCATTATTGTCTTCACATAGAGGTTGGCATCTACTACGTCAACGCCCTCGTTCTTTACGCGCCAGTTGGCTATAGCGCTCACCAGCAACTTCTCCATTGCTACTGAATTATGCTTGGGGCTGAACTTAAGTGTGTTCAGCGCATTCTCCACATCCATACCACGCACCAGGTCTGCCAGCAGACGCATCTTGCGGGGAGATGTCGGATAATTCCTTAAACGGGCAACAGCTTCCATTTTATCTTTGTTATTAGCTGATGTGATGATCAGCTTGTTAGCTGATGCTTACATCGTTTTGTTATTGTTTTATTTCACTCTTACCAACCAGCTGATCACCAGATCAGCTAATCAGCTAATTACTTCTGACCGCTATGGCCCTTGAAGTTGCGGGTAGGCGAAAACTCACCCAGCTTGTGGCCCACCATATACTCGGTAACATATACCGGTATGAACTTGTTGCCATTGTGCACCGCGAACGTCTGCCCCACGAATTCAGGAGTGATCGTGCTGCGGCGGCTCCAGGTTTTAATAACACCCTTCTTCGCCTTGCCGTCATTGATGGCATCAACCTTCTTGGTGAGGTTAGCATCTACATAAGGACCTTTTCTTATTGAACGAGCCATTTGTTTTTATTTTTTTAAACCCTTCCGGGTTCTTTACTTTTTAATTTTAGTTTTTACTTCGCTTACGCCAGCTTCCTGCCATTCCTGCGCTGGATGATCAGCTTGTTAGAAGACTTTGTTCTGCTACGCGTGATCTCACCCTTTGCATACTTGCCCTTGCGGCTGCGTGGGTGACCACCTGAAGAGCGGCCCTCGCCACCACCCATTGGGTGATCAACAGGGTTCATCGCTACGCCACGGGTACGTGGGCGGATACCCTTCCAACGGTTGCGGCCTGCCTTACCCATAGACTGGAGCGCGTGGTCGCTGTTGGAAACGATACCTACAGTTGCTATACAAGTGCTCAGCACCTTGCGCAGCTCACCGCTAGGCATTTTCAGTACGCAATATTTTTCCTCTTTTGCATTCAACTGGGCATAGGTACCGGCTGAGCGCGCCATAGCGCCACCCTTACCAGGCTGCAGCTCAATGTTGTGAACCACAGTACCCAGGGGCATGTTCTTCAGCGGAAGCGCATTACCCACTTCAGGAGCCACATTCTCGCCGCTGACCACCGTAGCGCCTACCTGCAGGCCCTGGGGAGCGATGATATAACGCTTCTCACCATCAGCATAGTTCAGCAGAGCGATGAAAGCTGTACGGTTCGGATCGTACTCTATAGACTTTACTGTAGCCTTGATGTCAGCCTTGTTGCGCTTGAAATCAATGATACGGTACTTGGTTTTGTTACCACCGCCTATGTAGCGCATTGCGCGACGGCCCTGCACGTTGCGGCCACCCGTCCCCGGAGCCGCCTCAAGCAGGCTCTTTTCAGGAACATTTGTAGTTACCTCCGCATAAGCGTTACCTATCCTCCAGCGGGTGCCGGCTGTAACCGGTTTGTATTTACGTAATGCCATTTTATTTTTTGATTTGCAGTCGTCTCGCGGCGACCTCTTACCATTTAACTATTTAACTCTAATCCTTACTGGGCGGTGAACAGATCGATAGTATCGCCTTCTGCCAGGGTCACCACTGCTTTCTTATAAGAAGGCTTGCGGCCGGTAAGCAATCCTGCCTTGGTAAAGCGGGCTTTATTCTTGGCAGGCACCACAACGGTATTCACATCCGCTACGCGCACACCGTAAAAGCTCTCAACTGCTTTCTTGATTTCCAGCTTGTTGGCGTTCTTGCCCACAACGAATGTGTAGCGGCCGCTGCGCTCCATCTGGAGGTTTACCTTTTCGGTGATCACCGGCCTTACCAATACTTCTGACGGTTTCATTTTGTTTATAATTAGCTGATATGCTTATTAGCCGGTTAGCTAATGCCCACATCATTCGTTTAATATTTGAATTTTCATACCAATTAGCTAATCAGTCTATCAGCTAATCGGCTAATCAACTATGCTTCAGCAGGCTCTTCGTTGAACAGCTTTGCGGCTGATTCAGTGAAAATGAGCACACCGGCGTTTGTAATGTCATACGTGTTCAGGTCGCTCAGCACCACGGTCTTGTTAGAGGCAATGTTGCGGCCGCTCAGGTACACATTCATGTCATTCTCAGGCAGAACGATCATCGTCTTCCTGCTGTCACCGCGAAGTGTTTCCAGCATAGCAGCGAAGTCTTTTGTCTTCGGCGCTGCGATGTTCATGTCTTCCACCACCACTATCTTGTTTTCCTTAGCCTTGTAAGCCAGGGCAGATATCTTGGCGAGGTCTTTCACCTTGCGGTTCAGCTTAAAGTCATAACCATGTGGCTTAGGACCATTCACTGTACCACCACCCTTGTAAAGAGGGTTACGGATGTTGCCCTTACGGGAGCCGCCGGTACCCTTCTGCTTGTGCAGCTTCTTCGAAGATCCGTGCACCTCTGCACGTGTCTTCGTTTTGTGTGTACCCTGGCGCTGCGCCGCGAGATATTGCTTTACCGCGAGGTAAATGCAATGGTCGTTGGGCTCCGCTCCGAAAATTTCATCAGGAAGTTCTATCGAACGGCCTGTCTTTACACCTTTATTATTTAATACGTCAACTTGCATGACTCAATTAATTCTGAATTAAAACAATAGATCCGTTATGACCGGGCACCGAGCCACTGATCAGTATATAATTCTTATCTGCAAAAACCTTTACAACGCGCAGTGCCTTTACCTTCACCCGGTCGTTGCCCATCTGGCCAGCCATGCGCATTCCTTTGAATACACGGCTGGGGTAAGATGAACCACCTACCGAACCTGGGGCACGCTGACGATCGTGCTGGCCGTGGGTAGCTTCGCCAACACCGCTAAAGCCGTGACGACGCACAACGCCCTGGAAACCCTTACCTTTGGAGGTGCCTATAACGCTCACCTTTTCGCCCTCGGTAAAAATTTCGCAGGTGATGCTTTCACCAACATTCTTATCTATGGAACAATTGCGTATTTCCTTTACAACACTCTTGGGAGTAGTGCTGGCCTTGGCAAAATGGTTAATCATTGCCTTAGGCGTATTTTTCTCCTTGGCCTCGCCAAACGCGATCTGGAGGGAGTTATAACCGTCAGATTCTACGGTCTTCTTTTGAGTCACCACACAAGGACCAGCTTCGATAATGGTGCAGGCTGTCTGCTTACCATTAGGCTCAAAAATGCTGGTCATACCGATTTTTTTACCAATAATACCTTTCATTACTATTAATTTGAGCTAAGCGCCCGGTTCTGTTCCGCCCGTATGATGAGCGGGGGTGTGGCCCGGGATTAGCTGTTTTTCAATTTTATTAAGAACTAAATGACTTCTTCCTAAGCCCCTCGCGGACGCGGAGGAAGATGTTATTCAATATTTCTAAGAACTCTTTTGCTCACTGCACCACCGCCCGGTGGCCAGGAGCTACCGCTTACGCCTTGATCTCTACTTCTACACCGCTGGGCAGGTCGAGCTTCGAAAGAGCGTCAACTGTACGCGAAGAAGACGTATATATATCCAGCAGGCGCTTATGCGTGCAGAGCTGGAACTGCTCACGTGCTTTTTTGTTTACGTGCGGTGAGCGCAATACTGTAAAGATCTTCTTCTCTGTGGGCAAAGGAATAGGGCCTGTTACCACTGCTCCTGTGTTGCGCACCGTCTTCACGATTTTATCAGCCGATTTATCAACCAGGTTGTGGTCGTAAGATTTTAGCTTAATTCTGATACGCTGTGACATACTTATAAATAGCTTGTTCCCT
>Ga0255287_1000082_pt1 | contig 12586 bp, 7 predicted proteins | sample AtltaT_39_FD_183791 | JGI IMG/M metagenome (GOLD analysis project Ga0255287, IMG submission 183791) | Metatranscriptome of freshwater microbial communities from Altamaha River, Georgia, United States - Atl_Colum_RepC_8d (Metagenome... | ecosystem: Environmental > Aquatic > Freshwater > River... | reverse complement strand
GCCGGACGTGCTATAAGCCGATCCGATCATCGTTTCCGGTGTCTTCACGACTGTTCAGGGAGGAACATAGTCATGGCCCAAACGGCCGCACCATCAACCATCTGGGCCAAGGCGGCTGTCGCCGTCGCCGTGGGAACCGCCGGCTTTCTGGCCTCGAACCAGGGTTGGATCGACATCTCCAAGTGGCCGGTCGTGGGGCACTACGTCCCGGCCCGCCACGCCACCTCGAACGGCAACGGCGGGGCTGAGGTCGAAGAGGATGTGGAACTCCCTCCCGAGTTGGCTGAGGCCCAGTATGAACCGGACCTGACCGACGACGAGAACGATGAAGACGCGTCGGGCCTGTGGGGCGATGCGAGTGAAGAGCGTGCGGTGACCCCGGCGAGCCACGAAGAAGAACCCGAGGCCGACGTTGCGGCCCAGGCGGAACCGGAAGAAGAGACCAGTCTGGTGGAAGAAGAGGTCGAAGAGACCCCGGCCCCCACCCGCGCCGCCGCCCGCCCCCCCCGCCGGCCGACGACAACTGCCCCCCGCGAGGAACTGGACGAAGAACCGGCCCCGGCCCGCTCCCGCTCGGGTGCTTCACGGACGAACTCTCCCCGGACCCGGCAGGTTTCCAACAGCGTGCCGGCCGAGGATGCGACCGAGACGACCGATCTCGCCGCGATCGACGACCTCATCTCGGCCAACGACTACGTTGCGGCCCAGAAGGAACTGTCGCAGATTTTTTTCTCACAGCCCCGTGAACGCGGGGCCATCCAGTCGCGGCTGAACAAGCTTTCGCAGGCGCTTTACTTCGCCCCGCAGCCCCACTTCCACGACGCCTACGTCGTGCAGCCGGGAGACCAACTGCGGTCGATCGGCAAGAAGTACCGCCTCTCGTGGGAATACCTGGCCAAGCTCAACCGGGTGGCTCCCTCGAAGATCCGGGAAGGGCAGAAACTCAAGGTGATGGACGGGCCGTTCGGGGTCCGGGTCTCGCTGACCCGGTATGAACTGGTCCTGCACCTCAACGGCAGTTACGTGAAGCACTACAAGGTGGGGGTCGGCAAGGATGGCGCCAGCCCTGTCGGAACCTTTCTCGTCAAGAACAAGCAGGTCGACCCGACCTACTACGGCCCTGAAGGTGTGATCCGCCACGACGATCCCGAGAATCCCCTGGGAGAACACTGGATCGACATCGGCGACAGCTTCGGCATCCACGGGACCAACGAGCCCGACTCGATCGGCAAGGCCGAATCGAAGGGATGCATTCGCATGAAGAACGAAGAAGTGGCCGAGCTGTATGACTTTCTCGTGGTCGGTTCGGAAGTGAAGATCGAGCGGTAGAGTGTGGCCGGGGGTTGTCGAATGTTGTGGCTGGTGACAGCGGCCCATTCGACACGACGGAGTGCGTGACGGATGAAGGGGTCCCGGGCAGGCGGGAACTCGCCATGCCCGTGCGGCCGGTCCAAGCCCGGATTCCTGCCCGACAACCGACGAGGCCGCCAAGACCCGGCTGGCCTGACTTCGTGCTGCGGAACGGACCGCTGGCACAGAACCGCGGTTCCCAACAAACCGTGACCGTCGCATTTCGATGGTCTCGCACGGTGTTTTGCCAAAGCCGCAGGACAGCGACCGTAGCCGCATACTGCACGGTCGAGGGATCAATTCGACCGTCCCTTGGTCCGGGTTGTCCGGCCCTCAACCGGTACTGTCCGAACGCGTCTGTCCCGCAATCGGCACGCCATACCCGGCAAGCCGGCACTGCGGCGATGCCCCCCGGCGAGCGGCCAACGCCGGTCGATCAGCCACGTGAGCCAAGGTTGCCAGCGCTCGGGCGGCACCACCTCAGACGGCTGAACAGAGCAAGCCCCACCCGGGCGGATGGGGCGTCTTCCAGCGGTCACTCTTGCCCGAACGCATCCTCGGCCGCCTTGGTCTCTTCGGCTGGGGGAGACTCTGCCGGGGGAGTCTCGGCCGGAGGTGTCGCCGGCTGCCCGGAAGCGGGCAGCTTGCGTTTGGGCGCCGCCTTCTTGGCAGGCACTTTCGCCGCGTCAGCGGCATCACGCGCCTCGTCGTCGGCGACCTCTTTCAACTCGGTGAATTCGTCACGAAGTTCGGTGATCTTTTCCGGGCCAAAGTGAACATTGATGATCTCGGCAGTGTCATCACACAGTTTCTTGACCCGTGCTTCCGTCTGGCGGTCCCGTGTTTCGCGGGCTGTCTTGAGGGCGGGGGACCGGATGGTATTGAGGTCGGCCAGCATCCCCGCTGGCTGGAAGGTATCACTGACCTGCCGGAGGATCTGCGATGCTTCATTGAAGTTCTTCTCGCCGGCACGTTTGCGAGCGAGAGCCAGCATGACGGCCCGTTGTGCCGCCTGGTCGACCAACCGGGCCTGCAACAGGGCGATGTCTCCCTCGACCTGGAGCCGCAGGGAATCATCCGCCAGTTCCAGTTCTTCACGGGGACGCATGCCCGGCATGAACGGCACACGGGCGAGTGTCTGTGATCCACTGTAGATGAACAACCAGACTGCCTCGCCCCGCTTGACCAGGCCGGGAGGAAGTGTGAACTCACCCCGTCGGTCACTGACCAGCCTCGCCAGTGGAGGAGGTGGCGACTGCCCCTCTGGAACCGGCGGCTGATTGCGTTCTTTGCGGACAAAAATCTCGACGCCGGCAATCGGCTTGCGATTGGGCGGACGGGTGGTCAGGCGGACGGCCGTCGGGATGTCCGACAGAGGTGCCCCAAGGGCCACCGCTTCGATGCGGCGACGGCGGGCCGAGATGGCCGTTCTCAGGCCCGACAGCGGCTGACCTGGAGCTGTTCCTTCACCCGCGACAGGCTCACCACAAACGAGATAAGTCCACGGGACACGCTGGATCTTTTCGACCCGGCGTTCCTTGTTGAGATAACGGTAATAGGGCTCGAAGACCGTGCCGTTGCGGAGAGGATTCCAGGCCGGATCATGGGGGGGGATGCGGGCCCCTTTTCCCCGGAGTGTGATCACCCCATCCTTGGTCTGCTCGATCTGGACGAGCGGGCGAAACGCCCCGCGCAAAGCCTCGACGGCCAAAGCAGGAACATCGCGACTTTCAAAGGTCTCGCGCTGAACGACTGGCCCCAGCAGACGCAATGCGCCATCCCATTCGCGGGCCTGCACCAGCCAACGATTGGCAACCCGCGACACCCCGAGCAGATACAGCTTGTCGTAGGGACCGTTGATGTGCTCTGCGAACCGGGCGTCGGTCGAGCGGGAAAGATCGGCAGGAGACCGGAGTTCCGACTGAAGCTCAGCGGGAAACTCAAGGTCCCAGAATCCGCCAATCTGGCCCTGCAGTCGCTGCTGGATTTCGAGACGCAAGGCCTGCCTCTGCCACGGAGAGTCATCGATCCCCAAATCGACCGCCGCGTCCACCCGCACCCGGTAGGGTGTCAGTTCGGCCGGAACAGTGACAGTTCCGGCAGGCACGGCGGGAACCGTTCCGGCAGGCACAGCTCCAGTCACCGGACCGGGAGGGGCGACTGGCGGGCTTCCCGCCGGGTTGCCACCAGCGGGGACCGCCTCCGAAACAGTCGTCGGTGGTGCACCGGGAGTCTGGGCCGGCAGACGCTCGCCCAGACTTCCGCAAATCAGCACAACGAAACAAGCGGCAATGACCCGGGAACGTGTCACGGCGTGGTCTCCCGAGGATACCAGGGATCCAGTTTCCAGCGATCGATCCCCTGGTAAGGACGTAGCGGACGGTCGGGCATGTTCCTCAGGTTTCGCCGGCAGACGAAACGGTCGTCCAGTTCCCACAATGGAATCAATTCGACCTCGGCCCACAACTGCTTATGGAGCCGATGCAGAATCTGGGTGGCACTGTTCCAGTCACCCGCCCGGTCAAGATCGAGCAGATCCCGACGCAGCCAGGCAGCCAGGTGGCGATAGTTGTCGACACTTGTCGAGGGACTGAGATTCAAGAGGTGCGACAATTCGAACGCGGGCTCGGCCAGTGCTTCGGTGCGATAGACAAGGTCCCAGTCATCCCCCTGGGGATCTGGTGCAGGGTTTCCGGGGCCCAGCACCACCAGCTCCGTCTCGACCTTGATCCGCTTCCACGCCGCAACAATTGCCCGACAGGCGGCCACATGCTCGGGATCACTGCTGCAGACAAGTTTCAGCGTCGGCAAGTCGGCCTTCAATTCGCGCCCCGCGGTATGGGCCAGTGAAAACGCCAGTGAATTGTCGTACTGGTGCGGCGACACGAAGGGAGAAGTGGCATAACTCCTGGTCGACCATGGAGCCGACGTCAGGCGTCCAAGTGGACCGGGTGGTTCCCGCAGATAGACATCTTCCAGGATCCGGGCGCGGTCGAGGGCGTAGACCAGCGCCCGACGAAATGAACGCAGCTTCAGGACAGGCCGCCGATGGTTCAACAACAACATGTGCGTCGTTGGCAGAGCATACGCCTGCGTGAAGAACTCCTTGCGGGGTTCGAGATCACTCACCATCCACAGCGGCACGCGCGGCAACATCGTCAACTCACCCCGCAACAACGCCTGCAATGCCAGCTCGTAGTCGGGAAATCGACGTTCAATCACCTCCGCCATCTGGTAGTCGGGGAGGCCATCTCCCTGCAGTACCGAACGACGGTAATTCCGTACCTCGGCAGAACTGTTTTCGGGAAGAAAAGGATAGACACCGTCACCAGCCCCCTGGGATGTCTGAGAATCCCCTTCCGCTTCGCCCGCACCAGTAACACCGTAGCTCTTGACCGGAATCGAAAAAAGCACCTCCGGGCGGAGAGGAACCTGAGCCAACTCGACCTGAACATCGAACGGACCACGGATCTCAATCCGGTCGATCATGGCAGCCAGCCGTGGATCGTACTGCTCTGAGCCGGGAAAGATCCTGTCGGCCAACATCCGGGAGAAGTCAAACGCGGTCAGCAGGGGCTGGGAGTCATTCGGCGATTGCCACGATCGCAATCGCAATTGCAGCGAGTGCCCCAGGTCGCGGGGCTCCCAATCGGTCAGGAATCGTGAACGGAAACGAACGATGCGGTCATCGAGGACCGTCGGTTGAAACAGCGGCAGGGAAACCAGCTGCTGTTGTCTCTGATCGGCCTGACTCGACAACAGCGACTGTGGTTCCCCTTGAGGCCGGGCGAGTTCGACCACCCCGGTCTTCAATCGCTGCCACCGGTTCCAGATGCGGTTGTACGGCGTTGTCAATTCCTGGAGGGGAGGCCAGACCAGGGCGGCTTGTTCCACCAGATCGCACGCCTTGCGGCGGTCTCCCGCCTTCTCAGCGGCAACCGCCTGCTGAACCAGATCGCGCGCCTGCTGGGCCAATTTGTCGGACCACTCGGTCACCACCGGATGCTCGGGAAACAGTTGTTTGCCCCGATTCAGGAAGAATCTCGCACGGCGAAAATCTCCCGCCCCTTCTGCCGATGCCACCAGGTTCTGCATCACCTTGCCAGTGAGATCTGCCAGGCCGTTGTAGTTGGCATTTTTGGAATGCAGTGACTCGACCAGAGCCAGAGCATGCTCGGGCTGCGAACGGTCGAGTTTCAACTGGGCATCCACAAACAGAATCTGGTCACGTCGTGGTGCGATTCCGGGCCATTCGGAATCACGCTCTTCGAGTGCTGCCAGCAACTCGTAGGCCTTTCGCAACTCCCCTGCCTTGAGCAGGTTGTCGATCTCTTCGAGCATCATGTCTTCGTGGTAGACAATGCTCTTGATGTGCTTGATGTCGAGCAGATACTCGCGATCTTCCCCTTCAAGCAGTGTGACCGGCAATTGCCGCAGCGCCAGTCGTTTCTTCTTGGCCGCTTCCGATTCGGCCTGGCCCGGGCGTGGTGCCGCCTTCCGCATCTGCTCGGTTATCTGCTCCACGGTCCGGGGTCTTGGAACAACCGGTTCCACCCGCAGGACGTGTTCGCGGGCAAACACCAGCCAGTCCACAGCCGGCCCGGTCATCAGCTCTTCGAAACCGGGCTTCTTCAAGGTCTCCAGCAGGGGAAGATCATTGAAGTCATCGGTCGCCGAGGGGTCTTCGGCCGGTTCTTCGGTGGCGGGTTCCTGGGGGGCTGCCTGGGGTTGGCCCGCTGGCGGTTGTCCACCGGCAGTTTGCGCACCGGGAGGCTGACCAAACGCCGTGCTGGACAGGCACAGAACGCTGCACAGCAACCAGTGAAGGTGACATCCCCGATTCCGTGTCATGGCTGTCCTCCCGCCACGGCCAGGGCCGAGGATTGCAACGGCAGCGACAACAGGGCTCCATCCACCGTGGCGACCACCAGGCGATCTCCCCAAAGTTGCGGGCCCCAAAGCAGCCGTTCATGCAACGGGATCCGTTGCCGAACCTCTCCGTTCGTCGGATTCAGAACCAGCAAGAGCCCGTCATCACGCGCCACAATCAAGCGGCCATCCTGTTCCAGGCCGCCGACGACGGCCGCTCCTTCGAGCGGGATTTCCCACAGTGACTTCAGTTTCTGAGACAGATCGAGACAGACCAGGGTCTGCCGGGCCGAGTCCACGAGGACCCGGTTGCCGACCACAACGGGTGGACGACTGGCAGGTCGTGCCAGAGCAAATTGTCCATTCGGTTCGAGCGAAGACAGATCAATCGCGAACACATTGCCGTTCGAGGCGGCAATGACCGCCTTGTCGCCGGCCAACTGCGGGGCGAGGTCAACCGCCGCCCCCGCCTCCCACTTGCCGACTTCGGCCACGTGCGGCTTCGGATTCGACTGATAGCGTCCCTGCATCAGCCGGCCGTTGGCATCGAGGGCAACGAACGTGTTGTCATCGACCGGCAACAGGCCGCGCCAGACCGGGGCTGCCGCAGCCTGCACAGGAGCCGTCCATTCCTGGACAGGACTTCCCCCCGTCCCACGGGGCTGAAAACGCAGGCGGCCCGGCAGTGGCAGGACCATCCCTTCCGCCAGGCGGACAGGAGCGGCCTGCAGCGCCAGATCGAGCTTTGTCTCCCGGGGAGCCGAGTCATTCCCCACGATCCAGAACCGGGGAGACTCTCCCCCCGACCATGCCGCCACGCGGCCGTCGGGCATCAGGGCGGCCCCCAGGGGGACCACCGACTTTTCGTCGACCGTCAGCGTGGTGGTCGGCTGCAGTTCGAAATTCCCCTTCGCCAGCCTGGCCGCGCTAACGGGGAAGACATCTCCCTGGGCGGTCACGGCAATCGCCGACCCGTCGGCTGCGGGAGTTGTGGTCGCCAGCACCGGAGCCCCCAGCACGGTCTGCCACTCGAGCAGCATCTTCTGTCGGTCAGCACACCCCAGCAGGAGGGCCGGGCTGAACGGAACCCGGCGTCCCAGATACAGCGAATCGGCCGCCGAGGTGAGTGGCTGGGCCGTCAATCCGACCGCGATCTGCGCCTTGTCGGGAACAATGCTGTCGACCTTCACATCGAACCGGCGCAGGGCGGTGCTCGACATCCAGAACTGGTCGTCGGGGCCCAGCAGCACATGCATCGGCACATTCTGCGGACCGGGAACCTGGTAACTGGCGACCTTGGTGAGCGACTGGGCATCACCGGTCTCGGCAATCACGAAGGCGGTCAGACGCTCGGGAGTCGAGGCGACCACCACCTGTTTGCCCCGTACAACCGGGGCATCGTAGACCTGTCCCTCCACAGTAGCCCGCGCGATTTCACGGGGGGCCTTGGGATCGCGCGAGGTGTCAAGCAACCGCAGGTGACTGACCTCAGCACCGGCATTTTCAACCAGCAGCAGGTAGTCACGCAGCATCAGCAGCGGAGCCCGGATCGATCCCGCCGCCTGACCGAGCCAGACCGTGTGTTCGCAAGCCAGCGGACGCCGGCTGAGCACGTACAGTGTCGACTCGCGTCCGACCAGGTACATGCGATCTCCCTGAGAAGAGATCGCTGGAGGGCCGACCACCGGTTGGCTGAACTTCAACTCGGCAACGAGTTCACCCGACTGCAGATCGACCTGGACGATGGCAGACCCCTCTGTGGCCAGGAAAATCTGCCCCTCGTGGATGAGTGGCCGGCCCTGGGGGCGGGAGGGAAGCGGGGTACTCCAGATGGGCTCACCGGTCCGTTCGGCAAGACAGACCAACTGCCCCCGCGCCGAATCCCAGGCCAGATAACCCGACTGCCGGGACTGAACGGCGATGGGAGAAAAGGGACTGCCCAACCCGACCGAACGTCGCCACAGGACATCACCCGTGACCGTATCACAGGCAAACAGGGAACCCTCGGCCACAGTCGCCGTCGACGTGTTGACCGAAGTCACATCGGTCCGGACACGGACCCGCCGATTGAAACTGAGAGTCGAAAGGTCAGGAACTACGACGGGAGCCGGCTTGTCGATCGCGGGATTCTCGCGCCGCTCGGTCGCCGACTTTTCCGCCTCGAGTGCGGTCTTCAGCTGACCCTGGATCGCGCGGTCATTGGCCGCGACCGAATAGCGGTCGAGCAGTTTCCCATACGCCTGGAGGGCAACCAGCGGGGTCTTCTGTTCCACGGCCCCCTTCATCTGCGCCAGGGCCGCATCGAATGTCTCCTGCTGCAGGATCGCCGATTCCGCCGATTTCAGCGCTGCAGCAATGGCCGAGAGCTGCTCGTCAGGCTTGTCTTCCGGTGGACTGAGCACATCCAGCAACTGGCGGGCATCGGAGGCGACCGCCAGGAGAGGTCGACGCTTGGTGGCCTCGGCGGTCTTGGCAGCACCGAGGGCAATCTTGTCGGCAGCCTGCCGGGCGAAGGTCCGCAGCAGTGAATCTCCCGGTCGAAAATCCTCCGAGTCGCGGTATTCGGCCACGAAATCGTTCAGTGTCTTCAGTCCGTTGTCCCAATCGGGAATGGCTCCCGAGAGCGCCTGTTCGACCCGGGCCTTGCCAATATTGACTTTCGCCTGCTTGGCCTGGTCGGTCTTGGGGTACTCGGCGGCAAACTTGGTGAATCCATCGATCGCCTGGGCGTACTGGCCCGACTCCAGTGCTTTCTGGGCGGTCTCAAACTTGCGGTTCATGAACTCGCGGGCGAGCACAAACCACAAGGTCCCGGCTGTGACGGCCAGGACGGCCGCCGCAATGCTCATGCCGACCACCAGGGGCGACTTGGTGAGGTCCTGTTCGCCGGGTCGCCGCGGGGTCGAACGCAGCATCGACCGGGCGGTCTCTTTCAGCGAAGGGGCGGGAGCGTCACCCGCTCCGACAATGCCTCCCCCCCGCGCCAGCATCGGTTTTTCTTTTTTCGATTCCGGCAGGACATCGGCCAGGGCTTCCTGAAGCGGGTTGGGAACACCGCCGCCTGTCACACTGTAGGGCTGGCCGTCGTCATCCTCGTCCAGCGGTACCCGGGGGCGTCCGCCTGACCGATCGTCTCCTCCACGCCGACCACCACGCGAATCACTGGGAGGTTGGCGCACCTCGAAGGAGTCTCCACCGCGATCTCCTCCACGGGCCGAACGATCGCCAGTCCGCTCTTCGGGAGGACGCGGCGGGGCTTTTCTCTGACCGGGGCGAAACTCAGGTTCATCTTCCAGCTTGAGGCGGACATCCTCCCCTTTGCCACCGCTTTTGCCGCCACTTCCCTGCCCGGGACTGCTGTCTGCCGAATCGACAAACACGAACTCGGTGTCGGCGATGCGAAATCGATCGCCGTCGATCAACAATCCTTTGCGGATGCTGGCACCATTGAGATTGATGCCATCGGGATTCACCGCGGTGAGCTGAAATGCATCCCCCATCCAGAGAATGCGGCATTCAATCGCCTGTACCCCCCGTGCGTCGAGTTGCAGATCGGCAGCCGGTGAGGAGCCAATCGTGACCGGCGATTTCCGGTCGAGCGATCGCACGTCTGTCGCACCGGAGCGGGGGCGAATTTCCAGGTGAGCCATGGTTGGAGCGTTTTCTCGAGAGGTCAATCCTTGGAGGCAGCCACCATGCGGATCTTCTGCACGCCAATCTCATTGGCGGCGTCGATCACGGCAATCACAGTGTCGTGCAGGGCTCCCTCATCGGCCGAGAGCAGCAGTTCATTGCGTTGGGCGTTGAACTTTTGCAGCAGGGCATCACTCAGCCGCTGCGAGCCGGGGAGCGGTTCATCATCAATGAAGATCACGTTGCGCTCATCAATCCGCACCGTGATGGAGGAATCGGTCAGGTCATCGATCGACTGGATTTCCTGGGCCGCCCCCTTCTTGTCGGAGGACGGAGGAGGAACCTGCATCGACTTCTGCACACTGAATGAGGCTGTGATCATGAAGAAGATCAGCAGCAGGAACGTCATGTCGACCATGGGGGTCAGATCCATCTCTTCCTGGTCAACCGGGCGTTTTTTCCCCATGTTGAAGCCCCCGAGGTCGGGCCGGGGGGCTGGCCGGGGACGGGGCGCTGCGGTGGAGTTCGAATCCACATCCGCCGGTTTTTCAGACGTCCCTGGGGAGGTCGCGGAGGGAGAGAGGTCGGAAGGCGGCGTGCTGGACCCAGGCTCTTCCTCAACAGGCTCCCGACGGGGCAGTACGGGCGATCGGGCCGCTTCCTGCCCGGTCGCCGCTCCCGGCACCCGGACACTGGCCCCGCACGCCGGACACTCGACCGAGCGGCCGGCGTACTTCTGCCCGACATCCAGGTTGCCCCCGCAGGCGTTGCAGCGAACTCGAATAGCCATGGACTTCAGTCGGCTCCCAACAGGTCAGCGATCTTTGACGCCGACGAAAAATCTCACCCCCTCGATCTCGTTGACTCCGCGGGCCACTTCCTGCACCGCCCCGTGAGTCAATCCCCGCTCAGCCTTGATCACCACATCGGGCCGCCCCTCGTTGATCGCCTGACGGACTGCCGCCTGGATCACAGGCATCTCCACCGGGTTGGTCAGATCGGGGTCCAGAAAGAACCGGGGCTTGCCACCACCGGGAGTCGCCAGGACAGAGATCACCACCGATTTGTTGGTTTCAACCCCCACCCCATGCTTGGCAAAGGGGAGGTTCGCCTCCTGCTGCCCCGTCATGTTCGAAGCGACCATGAAGAAAATCAGCAACTGGAAGACGCAGTCAATCATCGGGGTAATGTCCATTTCCCCGTCGGCGAGAGGTTTCTTGGCGCCGCCAAAACCTCCATCCCCCTCATCAAACAGCCCCATCGATCAGTTCCTCTGCTCGGGGGGCTGCCGCGACGCCTCGAATTCCTCCAGGAAGACCCCGGTGTATTGCTGCACATGATCCAGCAGTCGCCCCATCCGGACCTGGATGAACGACAGGGCCAGAATCAGGGGAATCGACACCAGCAGTCCCACCGCGGTGGTCACGAGGGCGAAACTGATGTCGTCGGCCAGCTGCTTGGGATCCACACCCGTCTGGGTGGCTGCAGCGATCTTGCCGAACGCGGCAATCATCCCCAGCACCGTCCCGAGCAACCCGAGCATCGGCTCCGACTTGATCACCGTATTGATCCAGGAGATCCGGTATTGCAGGTCGGAGAGGACCTCCCGGTCGAAGCTCTCGGTCAACATGCGGCGAATCGAACCGATGTCACGATCCTGATTGGCCAAGGCGACCATGATCAACTGCGGGACTGCCTTCGACCAATAGGCGGGGGTGTCACACAGTGCGGCCACACCGTCTGTGTTCCCCTTGCGCAGATCCTGATGGACCTGGTCCAGAAACTCGTCGGCGGCCTTGCCGGTCTTGAACATCTTCGACTTGAGCCGGCGAAGAACCAGGATCACCTGGTACACGCCATACAACGCGAGGAACCCCTGCGCGGGGTAAACCGAGTTGTTGGCAAAATCGATGAGGTATTGAATGCCTTGCTGGAGATCCATGGGGAACTGCGGGGCTCTCGGTGATGATCGGGAAGCGGCGGACAGTGACAAGCAGCAGTTGCTGCCGTTCAGGCGGCAGACAACACAGGCCTCATTTCAGGTAGGTCTGGCGGACCACCTCAAACTCATAGCCCGCCCGGGACTGCTGGACTTCAAAAAACGTGCGGCGAATCTCGCTCGCCTTGCGGTTCTTGTAGCGGAACTCCAGGGTTGCCAACAGGTCCTCGGTTTTCTTGGGGTAGAAATGCAGGATCGGGGCAGCTCCGATGTCGAGTCCCGCCTTGCGAAACAATTGCACGTCAGCTGCCTTGCGGTTTCCTCCCTGCCAGGTGAAGTAGAGACGGGTCTCTTCCTTCCCTCCCGGAACAGAACGGACCGCCGGCCGGCCATTCGACAACTGCGAGATGTAGGTCAACTTGCCGTTGAGAACCGCCCCCAACTCGATCCCGAAGTAATCGAGCTGCTTGGCGTACTCATCGATGCTTCCCAAGGTCGAAAACCGCACATACCAGCGGTCTTCACGCGGAAAGCCCCCTTTTCCATTTCCCCGCCCCAGCGGTCGGCGCCCGGTTCCCGAAGCACTGCCTGGCTTGCCGGTATTCTGAACGCCGACATCCATCTGGGCCTCGGTCTGAGTCACCGCCTGCTCGGCCAGTTCCAGCACGTTTTCAAACGACTGCTCGACCTGGCGCTCTTCGGCCTCGACTTCGGCGGGGGTTGCATCGGCGACTTCCGGCAGGGGTGCGTCGACCCGCAGGGTCTCATCGGGAGCACCGTCTTCCGATCCTCCCG
>Ga0255287_1000075_pt1 | contig 12725 bp, 6 predicted proteins | sample AtltaT_39_FD_183791 | JGI IMG/M metagenome (GOLD analysis project Ga0255287, IMG submission 183791) | Metatranscriptome of freshwater microbial communities from Altamaha River, Georgia, United States - Atl_Colum_RepC_8d (Metagenome... | ecosystem: Environmental > Aquatic > Freshwater > River... | reverse complement strand
TTTCTTGAAAACGGCTTCTGGGAAGTATCCTGAGGAGCACCAGCCGGACTTGCAGGTGAGTCCGGAAGCGAATTCTGAAGCAGAAGACATAGTCACACCAGCGGCGCCTGTTTAACCAGAAGTCGCCGTAACAGAACTCTCCGCTTCAGAAGAGACCAGCGACCCTGAATGGTTACTGAACTGTTAATGAATGGTTAAGGGTTAATGGTTGATAGTTGATAGTTGATAGTTGATAGTTAATGGTTGATAGTTAATGGTTGATAGTTAATGGTTGATGGTTGTTGGTTATTAGATATAAGACCTTAAAGACACTCCAGAGTGTCCAAGGCACATAGAGTACAGAAGACTAAGTTATGGCAAAGAAAATCACCGGATACATCAAACTCCAGGTGCCGGCTGGCAAGGCCAACCCGGCTCCCCCGATCGGAACCGCCCTCGGTCCGCAGGGTGTGAATATCATGGAGTTCTGCAAGCAGTTCAATGCGAAGACCGCCAATGTCGGGGATATCAAGATCCCGGTCGTGATCACGGTCTACGCCGATCGTTCCTTCACCTTCATCACCAAGACCCCTCCGGCGGCCGACCTCCTCAAGAAGGCGGCGAAGATCGAGAAGGGCTCCGGGAAGCCGAATCGCGAGAAGATTGGCACGATTTCCCGGGCACAGATCGAGGAGATCGCCCGGTTGAAGCTCCCGGATCTGAACACCTCCAACATCGACTCGGCCATCCGCACCATCGAGGGCACGGCCAAGAGTCTCGGACTCGAAATCACTTAATACCCTTCCGGAAGGCGTAGCTGAATCTTCCGTGATTCGCAATGACGCCATCCAACATCACCGCTTCCCATCTCCATTCGGAATGGCTCAACCGGTGAAAAGGGAGTGACCAATGGCTCGATGTGAGCCGATCGCGGTCACGTTATGACCTGAAAGGAAACAGCAATGGCTGGAAAAAAGTTTAAAGCCGCACTCGCCCAAGTCGAGTTGACCAAGCTCTATCCCCTTCCCGATGCGGTCTCTCTTGCCAAGAAGATCGCCTTTGCCAAATTTGATGAGACAGTCGAAGTGACCATGGTCCTCGGAGTCGATCCGCGCAAAGCTGACCAGCTCGTTCGCGGCACCATCGTCCTGCCCCACGGGCTCGGCAAGACCAAGAAGGTCGCGGTGATCGCCGGCAACCCCGAGAAACAGCGTGAAGCCCAGGAGGCGGGCGCTGACGAGGTTGGTGGTGACGACCTGGTCGACAAGATCAAAGGCGGCTATCTCGATTTTGACGCCCTGATCTCCACACCCGACATGATGCGGTCGGTCGGAACACTCGGTAAAGTCCTTGGCCCGCGCGGCCTCATGCCCAATCCCAAGACGGGAACCGTGACCATCGACGTGGCCAATGCGGTTCGCGAAACGAAGGCGGGTAAGGTCGAGTACCGGGTCGACAAGACTGGCGTGATCCACGTTCCGGTCGGGAAGGTCTCCTTCGCGGCAGAGAAGATCGTCGATAACGCTCGTTCGCTGATCGATGCCGTAATCAAAGCGAAGCCGGCGACGGCCAAGGGCAAGTACGTCAAGAAAGTCAATGTCGCGACGACCATGGGTCCGGGAATTCTCGTTGATCCGGGTTCAGTTGGCGCCTAACCTCACCCTCGAGGAGATCGGGAGTTTGTTATGAAGACAAGAGAGCAGAAAGATCAGGATATTGCCGTCCTCAAGGGCGAGTTTGAGAACATCTCGCACGCCCTCATGATCAGTTTTCAGGGTTTGACCGTGGAGAAGGACTGGGAACTCCGCAAAGCTTTGCGCGAGGCCCAGCTCACCTACCGGGTCGTCAAGAACACGCTCGGTCGGCGGGCCGTCGAAGGCACGGCGCTCGAGCCCCTCAAGGATCATTTCATTGGAATGACCGGTGTCGCCTACAGCGCCAACGATCCGGTCACCCTCGCCAAGGTCCTCACCAACTTCGCCAAGGACAACAACAAGGTTGTCTTCAAGGCGGGCGTGGTCGATGGCCGGGCGATCAACGTCAAAGATATCGAAGCGCTCTCCAAGCTGCCGAGCAAGGAGGAGTTGATCAGCCAGCTGATGTATGTGCTCAATTCGCAGGCGCAGCGTCTGGCGGTCGCCCTCAACGGGGTCTCGCGCAACCTGGCCGTCGTGGTCAACGAGATCGCCAAGCAGAAGGAAGCGTAATGATCCGGGCGGGGGGCTTCCCTCTCCGCCCGTTGTTCTTTCCATTTTTTCAGTACCTCAAGTCACATGCGTTGCCTTGTCAGTGCGCGGTGACCTGCTCCAGGACCTGTCACGGAGTGATGCCCGCGGCGGTGTCGGTGGTGTAGTCGATCGGAGGACGGAAGATGAATCCGTCCGAAGGTAACAATATTGAACTTGCGGAATGCCGGCAGATTGACCGGCTACCGGTTTACGGAAGATCCACGCATCTTCCGAGGAGGAAACAGGATTACCATGGCTGATATTCAAGCGATTGTTGAACAGATCAAGACTTTGACCCTTCTTGAGGCTTCCGAGCTCGTCAAGGCGCTCGAGGAGACCTTTGGCGTCTCGGCCGCCGCCGCTGCCGCGCCGGTTGTCGTCGCTGCCGCGGGTGCTGCTCCGGCTGCCGCCGCTGAGGAGAAGGACTCCTTCGATGTCGTGCTGACCAATGCCGGCGCGAACAAGATCAACGTGATCAAGGTGGTTCGTGAGCTGACAGGTCTGGGCCTCAAGGAGGCGAAGGATCTCGTTGACGGTGCTCCGAAGACCGTCAAGGAGGCTGTCTCCAAGGATGACGCCGAGAAGATGAAGAAGCAGCTCACCGAAGCTGGCGCAGCGGTCGATCTCAAGTAGTCGGAGATCTGGGAAACGCAAGGTCGAGAGCTCAACCAGGAGGCGGGCCAATTCTCCTGGTTGAGCTTCTCGCCATTAGGCTTCCCTCCGATCCCCCCACTCCCAGGTCGAGATCGGTCGGTTCGCGGAAAATTATCCCCGTGAACTCCCACGACATTCTGATATCCGTCTGATATCCGTCTGATATCCGATTGAACCAAGGTCAGTTCCGGCGAAATGCTGGCCGTTAATTTCTGGTCAGCGGTTTGTTTCTGATAAGACTGAAGCTCGTGGTCCTGATCACTCCCGGGAGACTCTCAGGCAGAAATTTTTCTTGTTTTTGTGACGAGAGTGAAGCCCTTGCTTTACATATTGTCAACGACAAAATATACTCACAGGTATTAAGCATCGGCATTTTTTACAACAATGGGTCAGCGCGATTAACCGCATTAGGCGCGGCAGGGGCACGTTTTACCCTGGCCGCCTTTTTGGCGTTGGAGAAGCGAGACTCTTTTGACCGCTTATTGCCGGGCTGAAACGCGGGCCGTGTTCAGCCGGGCCTCCCCTGAGATGCCGGGTTTAGCTGTCAGGCGTCAGCCGGCTTAGGGCAGGCGAAGCGGGGAGAGCAGGTTTCCGGTGACTGTCCCCGCGGGGGCAGAGCCGGGGAATGTCCCGGAAGGCGGGTTGGGACAGAGGCGGATACACAGCGGCTGTGGTTATGCTCTGTGATTATGCAGAGTTTGTGATACGGATAGGTGGTCAGTCATCTGGCAAACTGGCACGACCGCCCCGGACTTGTCACCAGGAGTTCAATTTTTACTGATACGCGCGGCGAAGGCGACGCAGAGAACTGGCCGCGTATCATTCTGAGAGATCTGATCTATCACCTGACCACTGCGCAGAGACGATCGATTGCCCTGATCGGTCGGGAATGCAGCACAGGGGTCGAAGACATCGTAGTTCTGGCAGAGGGTGTGATTCGAGATGGCTATCGACATGAATCAAACAACATCAAGTACCAACGGCAATAACGGGAACATTGTCTCGAACAATCGTCCCCGCTACGACTTTTCGAAGATTCGCACCGCGGTGCGGATTCCGAACCTGATCGAAGTTCAGCGGGAGAGTTACGACCGGTTCCTGCAGATGGATCTGCTGCCGCCCGAGCGCGACAATACGGGCCTGCAGGCGGTCTTCCGCTCGACCTTTCCGATCACCGATTTCCGGAACACCTCGTCGCTCGAGTTCGTCGAGTACCGTATCGGCAACTGGCAGTGCAAGTGCGGCCAGTTGCAGGGCCTGCACCACCTGCGCTCAAATTGCCGCAGTTGCAGTGCGGTGATCAAGGTCAATCCACTCTCTTCCGAAGACGTGGTCTGCCGCGATTGCGGAACATACAATAAAAACGTCGTCAATACTTGCGACAACTGCGGTGAGCCGGTTGGTCTGAAGCACAAGTACGATGTGCAGGAGTGTCAGGAGCGCGGCATGACCTATTCGGTTCCGCTCCATGTCAAGATCCGCCTGACCGTCTGGGACAAGGATGACGAGACGGAGCAGAAGTCGATCCGTGACATCAAGGAGGAGGAGGTCTATTTCGGCGATCTCCCCCTCATGACCGACAACGGAACCTTCATCATCAACGGGACTGAGCGGGTTATCGTCTCCCAGCTCCACCGCTCACCAGGCGTCTTCTTCGAGAAGGCGCAGAACAACACCTATTTCCTGGCCAAGCTGATTCCCTATCGCGGTTCGTGGGTCGAGTTCGAATACGACACCAAGAACCTGCTCTATGTGCGCATCGACCGCAAGCGCAAATTTCTGGCGTCGATCTTCCTCCGCGCGCTCGGAATGAAGAGCGACGAGGATATTCTGCGGACCTTCTACGGGGTCGAGAAGATCCGCCTCGAGAGCAACCAGCTCTACTGGCAGGTCAGCCGGGCGATCATCGGAACCCGCGCTTCCTCCGATATTGCCAGTCGGAAGGGTGAAGTACTGGTGAAGAGCGGCAAGAAGATCACCAGCAGCGTCTATGAGGAGATCGTCAAGGCCGGGATCGATGAGATCAAGGTCCAGGTGGCCGATCTGGCTGGCGCCTACACGCTGAGCGATCTGGTCAACACGACCGATGGCGAGGTGGTCGCCGAGAGCAACACCGAGCTGACTCCGGAAGCGATTGCGCGAATCGCCGACGCCGGGATCGAGACCTTCGAGATCTTCTTCCCCGAGAAGGATGAGGTCGGGGCGGTGATCAGCCAGACGGTTCGCAAGGATGCGATCAAGACCTCCCAGGAGGCCCTGATCGAGATCTACCGTAAGATGCGCCCGGGTGATCCGCCGACGCTCGAGACCTCGACGACCCTCTTCCAGTCGATGTTCTTCGATGCGCGAAAGTTCGACTTTTCGCGGGTTGGTCGGCTGAAGTTCAATATCAAGATGGGACGGGCGGAACGCGAGCGTCTGGACGATCCGCTTCTTTCGCCGCAGGACTTCTTCGATGTGATCGAATATGTTCTCAAGCTGAAGCGGGTCTCGGGTGAGCACACGACACGTGATGGGCGCAAGGTCTTCTACAGTGATGACGACATCGACCATCTCGGCAACCGTCGCGTTCGCGCGGTGGGCGAGCTGCTCGAGAACCAGTTCCGGCTCGGACTGGTGCGAATGGAACGGGCCATCAAGGAGAAGATGTCGATCCATCAGGAGATGCAGACGGCGATGCCGCACGACCTGATCAACGCCAAGCCGGTCACGGCTGCGGTGCGTGAATTCTTTGGGTCGTCACAGCTCTCACAGTTCATGGATCAGACCAATCCCCTCTCCGAGATTACGCACAAGCGTCGTCTTTCAGCGCTCGGACCGGGTGGACTCTCGCGTGAGCGGGCCGGCTTCGAGGTGCGTGACGTGCATACGACCCACTATGGCCGTATCTGCCCGATCGAGACCCCGGAAGGACCGAACATCGGACTGATCTCTTCGCTCTCCTGCTTTGCGCGAATCAACGAGTTTGGCTTCATCGAGTCGCCCTACCGGAAGGTCGAGAGTGGGCGCGTCATCGACTACGTGCTGATTCTCAACCCGGGCGACACCGGGTTCAGGCCGGGAGATCACATCGAGGAGGCGAAGATCCTCGCCGCGAACAAGAAGCTGGGCGAGGGGCAGAAGAAGGCGACCTTCGAACCATATCCGTTCTATCTGACGGCGTGGGAAGAGGACAAGTACATCATTGGTCAGGCGAACATCGAGCTCGATAAGAATGGCAACATCGTCAACGATCGGGTCGTCGTTCGTAAGGCTGGTGACTTCACCAACGCGAACCGCGAGAATGTCGAGTTCCTCGACGTCTCGCCGAAGCAGCTCGTCTCAGTGGCCGCGTCGCTGATTCCCTTCCTCGAGAACGACGACGCCAACCGGGCGCTGATGGGTTCGAACATGCAGCGGCAGGCCGTACCGCTGCTCCGCGCCGAGGCGCCGCTGATCGGAACCGGCATGGAGAAGGTGACGGCGCAGGATTCAGGAGCGGTCGTGGTCGCCCGACGTGACGGAATCGTCGATGTCGTCGACTCCGAGCGCATCATCATCCGGGTCGACCACAACGTCGATGGCACCCTCTCGCGCGAAGTGACGGCGGACATCTATCCGCTCATCAAGTTCAAGCGTTCCAACCAGAACACCTGCATCAACCAGAAGCCGATTGTCCGGAAGGGACAGCGGATCGCCAAGGGCGACGTGATCGCCGATGGTCCCTGTACCGAGGGCGGCGAGCTGGCGCTTGGCCGGAACGTGCTGGTGGCCTTCATGCCCTGGCGGGGCTACAACTTCGAGGACGCGATCCTCATCTCCGAGAAGATGGTCAAGAACGACTACTACACGTCGATCCACATCGAGGAGCTGGAGATCGAGGCCCGCGACACGAAACTGGGGCCGGAAGAGATCACCCGCGACATTCCGAACGTCGGTGAAGCGGCGTTGCGCGATCTCGATGAGAGCGGAATCATCCGTATTGGCGCCTATGTCAAGCCTGGGTCGATCCTCGTCGGCAAGGTCACGCCGAAGGGAGAGACGCAGCTGACGGCCGAAGAGAAGCTGCTGCGGGCGATCTTCGGTGAGAAGGCGGGCGACGTCCGCGACGCCTCGCTCAACTGCCCTCCGGGCATTGAGGGAACGGTGGTCGACGTAAAGGTCTTCACCCGCAAGGGATCCGAGAAGGAGGCCCGGAGCCTGGCAATCGAGCAGGCTGAAGAGGAGAAGCTGCGCAAGAACCTCAACGACGAGATCCGCATTCTCGAAGAGGAGCGCAACAAGCGCATCTATGAGCTGATCGAGGGACGGAAGCTCGAGGCTGACCTCGTCTTCCGCGGACGGACCGTGGCCGCGAAGGGGGTCAAGCTGACCCGCGAGATGGTCGAGGGGCTCGACATCGGCGCGTTGAAGCGGATCGAGGTCTCCGGGGCTCGTGACGTCGCCAGCGAGATCAAGGATCTCGAGCAGCGGACGGAGCGCCAGATCGCCATTCTCGAGCACCTCTACCAGGAGAAGATCGAGAAGATCAAGAAGGGCGACGAACTGGCGCCGGGCGTGATCAAGATGGTCAAGGTCTTCATCGCCATGAAGCGCAAGCTCTCGGTTGGAGACAAGATGGCCGGTCGCCACGGGAACAAGGGAGTCATCGCGCGGATTCTGCCGGAAGAGGATATGCCCTACCTTCCGGATGGGACACCGGTTGAGATCGTGCTCAATCCGCTCGGGGTGCCCTCGCGAATGAACGTCGGACAGATCCTCGAGACCCACCTCGGATGGGCGGCGCATGTCCTCGGACTCCGCTTTGCCACCCCGGTCTTTGACGGGGCGCCGGAGACGGAGATCAAACGGTTCCTTCGCGACGCCGACAAGCATCTCGTCGACAACGGGTCGCCGAGCATGATTGCCGATTCCGGAAAGACGATCCTCTATGACGGAATGACCGGTGAGGTCTTTGAACAGCGGGTGACAGTGGGCTACATCTACATGCTCAAACTGTCGCACCTGGTCGACGACAAGATCCATGCCCGGTCGATTGGACCGTACTCGCTGATCACCCAGCAGCCGCTGGGAGGCAAAGCGCAGTTCGGTGGCCAGCGCTTTGGAGAGATGGAGGTGTGGGCGCTCGAAGCCTACGGCGCTGCCCATATCCTGCAGGAGCTGCTGACCGCCAAGTCCGATGACGTGGCCGGTCGCTCTAAGATCTACGAGTCGATCGTCAAGGGAGAGTCCGACTTTGAACCAGGTCTGCCGGAGTCATTCAACGTCCTGATCCGTGAGCTGCAGTCGCTCTGTCTCGACGTCGAGCTGAAGCGGCGTGATCTGGATCTGCAGGAAGCCTGAGGGACGTGACCAATGAGCCGGCCCCTGCCGTGGCGGGGGTCGGCCAGGCTCGAAAGCTATGGCTGGCCAACCGGAGAGATTCAGTGATCCCCCTCTCCGTCGATGGCTACAATTGCCAGTGGGCAAGCCTGCCAAAGGCAGACTTGCCACAAGGTAACTTTGGAGGACAGCAGTGTATAGACATACAGGCGAGAAAACACTGACACCTGACTTTGAGGCGATTCGCATCAGTCTTGCGTCGCCGGAAAAGATTCGTTCCTGGTCGCATGGTCACGTGACCAAGCCGGAGACGATCAACTACCGGACCTTCAAACCTGAGCGCGACGGTCTCTTCTGCGCGCGCATCTTTGGTCCGGTGACCGATTGGGAGTGTCTCTGCGGCAAGTACAAACGCATGAAGCACCGTGGGGTGGTCTGCGACAAGTGCGGAGTGGAGGTGACCCAGGCCAAGGTGCGGCGTGAGCGCCTCGGGCACATCGAGCTCGCCAGCCCCTGCTCGCACGTCTGGTTCTTCAAAGGCCTTCCCTCGCGGATTGGCCACCTTCTCGACATCCCGCTCCGTGAGCTGGAGAAGGTGCTCTATTTTGAGAACTATATTGTCATTGCCGACAAGGATGAACTCGAGGCGCTCGCCCTGCCGCTGAAGGAGCGGGAGATGGTCACTGACGAGCGGTATCGTCAGTTGAAGCAGGAGTTCCCGGGCAAATTCAACGAAGAAGTGGCGCGGATGGGCGCCGAGGCGATCAAGATTCTCCTCGATAAGGTCAATGTCGACGACCTGTCCGAAGAGATGCGCGCGAAGATGCGGACCGAGACGAGCCAGCAGAAGAAGCTGAAGTATTCGAAGCGGCTCAAGGTGGTCGATTCCTTCCGCAAGTCAGGCAACAAGCCATCGTGGATGATCCTCGATGTGATTCCGGTCATTCCACCTGAGCTGCGTCCACTCGTCCCGCTCGATGGCGGCCGTTTCGCGACCTCGGATCTGAACGATCTCTACCGGCGGGTCATCAACCGCAACAACCGCCTTTCGAAGCTGATCGAGTTGAAGGCCCCGGAGGTGATCGTCCGCAACGAGAAGCGGATGCTCCAGGAAGCGGTCGACGCGCTCTTCGACAATGGTCGGCGGGGCCGCGTGCTGCGTGGCGTCAATAACCGTCCGCTCAAGTCGCTCTCCGACACGCTGAAGGGTAAACAGGGACGTTTCCGCCAGAATCTGCTGGGCAAACGCGTCGACTACTCCGGACGTTCGGTGATTGTCGTCGGTCCGGAACTGAAGCTCCACCAGTGCGGTCTGCCAAAGAAGATGGCGCTCGAGCTCTTCAAGCCATTCATCTACAACCGCCTCGAAGCCGAAGGGCACGCGGCGACGATCAAGCAGGCCAAGGAGAAGGTCGAGCAGCAGGATGATGTGGTGTGGGATATCCTCGAGAAGGTGATCAAGGACCACCCGGTTCTGCTCAACCGCGCGCCAACGCTCCACCGCCTGGGCATCCAGGCCTTTGAGCCGGTGCTGGTCGAGGGCAAAGCCATCAAGATCCATCCGCTGGTCTGTACCGCCTTCAACGCCGACTTCGACGGCGACCAGATGGCCGTGCACATCCCGCTCTCGCCGGAAGCCCAGATCGAGGCCCAGGTGCTGATGCTCGCCTCGAACAACATCCTCTCGCCGGCCTCGGGCCAGCCGATCGCCGTGCCCTCACAGGACATCGTGCTCGGTTGTTACTATCTGACCCGCGCGGTCGATGGAGCGAAGGGTGAGGGCCGGGCGTTCGCCAACCTCGAGGAGGTGCTGCTCGCGCTCGACGCGAAGGAGGTCACGACCCAGACGAAGATCCGCCTTCGTTACGAGGGCAAGCTGCTCGATCTCGAGAACGAGCGCGACACCCAGGATATTATCCGCGCGACCCCGCAGGAGGTGAAGCGGACGATCAACACGACCGTTGGTCGGGTCATTCTCAACGATGCCCTGCCCACGGAGATGCCGTTCGTCAACGGGATGCTGAAGAAGAAGGGGTTGACGAGCCTTGTCAACTACTGCTTCCTGCGTCTCGGCCACAAGACGACGGTCAAGACGCTCGACCGGCTCAAGGAGACCGGTTTCCTCTACGCGACACGCGCCGGCCTCTCGATCGGCATCGACGACATGGTCACGCCGCTCAGCAAGCCGACGCTCGAGAGAAATGCCGAACTCGACGTGGAGAAGGTTGAGCAGCAGTATCGCGACGGTGTGATCACCAATGGCGAGCGCTACAACAAGGTGGTCGCGATCTGGTCGGAGGTCACCGAGCGCGTAGCCGACGAGATGTTCAAAGAGATGCAGCGGCGCGAGAAGAGCAGCCGTGAGCTCAACCCGATCCTCGTTATGGCCGATTCGGGAGCCCGTGGTAACCAGCAGCAGATTCGTCAGCTCGCCGGTATGCGCGGACTGATGGCCAAGCCATCGGGAGAGATCATCGAGACTCCGATTCGCGCCAACTTCCGCGAAGGGCTCAACGTGCTGCAGTACTTCATCTCGACCCACGGCGCCCGGAAGGGTCTGGCGGACACGGCGCTGAAGACGGCCGACTCCGGTTATCTGACGCGGCGTCTGGTTGACGTCGCCCAGGACGTGATCATCAGTGAGATCGATTGCGGTACGGTCAAGGGAATCTGGGCCGAACCGATCACCGAAGGATCTGACATCATCGAAGGGCTGCGTGAGCGCATTATCGGGCGAGTCTCGCTCGAGGATGTCCACGACCCGATCACCGGTCAGGTGCTGATTAGCGCCAGCGAGGAGATCTCCGAGGATGTGGCGACCGAGATCCAGAACGCCGGAATCCAGCGGGTGCGGATCCGCTCGGTTCTGACCTGCGAATCGCGCCGCGGCTGCTGCATCAAATGCTATGGCCGGAACCTCGCAACCGGAGCGCTGGTCGATATTGGCGAGGCGGTGGGAGTCATTGCCGCCCAGTCGATCGGCGAGCCTGGCACCCAGCTGACGATGCGCACTTTCCACATCGGAGGCACGGCGACCAAGGTGGCCGAGCAGCAGCATCACGAGGCCCGGGTCACCGGAACGATCAAGTATGAGGGGTTGAACACCGTCATCAATCGCGAGGGTAAGATCATCGCCATGAACCGTAACGGTTCGGTGCTGATTGTCGACGACCGCGGCCGCGAGGTTGAGCGGTACCCGATCGGGTACGGAACGGCCCTGCTCGTCGCGGAAGGCCACGGTGTCGAGGAAGGTCAGACGATTGCCGAGTGGGATCCGTACACCTTCGCCATTCTCACGGAGGTCGGTGGAACGGTCCACTGGCGCGACCTGCTCGAGGGCATCACGGTCCACGAAGAGGTCGACGAGGTGACTGGTCAGACGCGACCGATCGTCATGGACTCGCCTGACGAGAAGCGTCAGCCGCGCATCGAGATCAAGAGCGAGGGCGGCAAGGTTCTCAAGTCATACTCGATGCCGATTCGGGCCAACCTGATGGTTCTCAATGCCGATGAGGTTGCGCCGGGAGACGTGATTGCGAAGATCCCCCGTGAATCGACCCGCACCAAGGATATCGTCGGCGGTCTGCCGCGCGTCGTCGAGCTCTTCGAGGCCCGCAAGCCTCGGGAGACGGCGGTGATGAGCGAGATCGATGGCGTCGTCAAGTTCGGCAACATCACCAAGGGGTCGCAGAAGATCATCGTCAGCGGCGACCGTGGCGAAGAGCGTGAGTATTCAATTCCCCGCGGAACGCACATCAACGTCCAGGAAGGCGATCACGTCCGCGCCGGTGAACCACTGATGGACGGGCCCCTCAATCCGCACGATATCCTGTCGGTCCGCGGAATGGAGGAGCTGCAGCGCTACCTGGTCAACGCCATCCAGGAGGTCTACCGCCTCCAGGGTGTGCATATCAACGACAAGCACATCGAGGTGATCGTTCGCCAGATGCTGCGCTGGGTGCGGATCAAGGATGTCGGGGACACCGAGTTCCTGCTCGAAGAGCAGGTTGACCGGTTCCGGTTTGCCGATGAGAATGCCCGGGTGCTCGAGCAGGATGGTCAGGCCGCCACGGCCGATCCGTTGCTGCTTGGAATCACCAAGGCTTCGCTCTCGACCGAATCGTTCATCTCCGCCGCCTCCTTCCAGGAGACGACCCGCGTTCTGACCGAAGCGGCCATCTCTGGTCGCATCGACTACCTGCGCGGCCTGAAGGAGAACGTGATCATGGGTCGCCTCATTCCGGCAGGCACGGGCATGGACTTCTACCGGAACGTGCGCATTCCGGACGACGCGACCGCCCGTGAAATGAAGGTCGAGGATATCGACGACACGCAGAGCTATATCGACGCCGTCGTCGCGGCAACCAACAACCGGCTGCTCCCCTCTCTCGAGGCGGAAGGCGAGGTTGAGGGAGAGCTCGACGATTACGCCTCCGAAGACTCGTTCGATGACAGTGAATCGATGGAGTCTCTCGATAGTGAATTCGATGAGTCGATGAACCTCATGGAAGAAGAACCCGCGTTCGATGACGATATCGACTAAATTGTCGAGTAAACCCGGAC
>Ga0255287_1000074_pt1 | contig 12740 bp, 22 predicted proteins | sample AtltaT_39_FD_183791 | JGI IMG/M metagenome (GOLD analysis project Ga0255287, IMG submission 183791) | Metatranscriptome of freshwater microbial communities from Altamaha River, Georgia, United States - Atl_Colum_RepC_8d (Metagenome... | ecosystem: Environmental > Aquatic > Freshwater > River... | reverse complement strand
TTGGGATTACACCGTAGTTGCTACCGGTTGACGTCCGGTGATGCGGCCGGTCTTCATCAGACCGTCGTAGTGGCGCATCAGCAGCTGGCTCTCGATCTGCTGCAGAGTATCCAGTACCACACCCACCATGATCAGCATGGAGGTACCACCGTAGAAGCTGGCAAATCCGCTGGTAATATCCATCTGACCGGCGAGACCAGGCAGGATACCGATCAGGGCCAGGAAAATGGCACCCGGAAGGGTGATGCGATCCATAATGGCGCCGATATAGTTGGCGGTATCTTCTCCGGGTTTGATACCAGGGATGAAACCGTTGTTCCGCTTCAGGTCGTCGGCCATTTGGGTCGGGTTGAAAATAAGAGCAGTGTACAGGTAAGTGAAGGCAATCACCAGTACGGCATAGATCACATTGTACCAGAGCGATCCGGGATCACTGAGGCTCTTGGCCAGTCCCTGGGCGGTTTCATTCTCGGCAAATCCAACAATGGTGCTGGGAATGAAGAGCATGGCCTGGGCGAAAATGATCGGCATTACACCCGCGCTGTTCACTTTAATGGGAATGAAGTCGCGGCTTCCGCTGATATCCTTCACTGAAGAGGCACCCACCACACGGCGGGCATAGTTCAGCGGGATACGGCGTGTGCCTTGTACCAGCATAATGATGGCCATGATGATGAGCACCATAATGGCGATCTCGATCAGGAACAGCAGCAGTCCGCTGGCGGCGCCTTTCGCGAAACGCGAGGTTACTTCCTGCACAATGGAATGCGGCAGACGGGCGATGATACCGGCGGTGATCACGAGAGATGTACCGTTACCAATACCTTTATCGGTGATCTTTTCACCCAGCCACATCACAAACAGCGTACCGGTGGTGAGTACCACCACGGTGTTGAACATCCAGCCGAAGGTATCGTCGATGATGGCATTGCCGTTCTGGCTGCGCAGGTACGCGATATACCCGATGGCCTGAAACAGGGTCACACCCACGGTCACGTAGCGGGTAATCAGGTTAATGCGCTTGCGACCACTTTCCTCCTTGCTCATTTTCTGCAATTGCGGAATGGCGATCTGAGCCAGCTGCATGGCGATACTGGCCGAGATATAAGGCATGATGCCCAATGCAAAAATGGAGGCGTTGTTGAACGCGCCTCCTGCAAACATATTGAACAGTCCAAGCAATCCGCTTTGTCCGGCGTTATCGGCCAGCATATTCGGATTGATACCGGGCAACACCACATGGCAACCCACACGGTAAACCAGCAGCAGCGCGAGGGTGAACACGATCTTGTTCTTCAGCTCCTCGATGCTCCAGATATTCTTTAAAGTCTCGATGAATTTTTTCATTCTTCTTGTTCGGCGATTTGACCCTGCAAGTTAAGCTGCCGGGCGTCTTTTTCCAATATAAAATTTCCCGCCCCTGCTGTCCCGGGAAAGGGCCAATCAGATGATCTCTACCGTTCCGCCGTTGGCTTCAATGGCCGCTTTGGCTTTTTCGCTCACTGCGTTGATGCGGAAGCTGAGCTTGGTTTTCAGTTCACCTTTACCGAGTACTTTCACCAGGTCGGTACGGTTGATCAGGCCGGTCACATACAATGTTTCGGGGCTGATCTCGGTTAGTTGGTAACGCTCAGCAATGGCATCGAGTTGTCCGAGGTTCAGCACCTTGTAATCGATACGGTTGATGTTCTTGAAACCGCGCTTGGGCAGACGGCGTTGCAAAGGCATCTGACCACCTTCGTTTCCGCGGCGGTTGTTGTGACCGGCACGGGCCTGGGCACCTTTGTTACCTTTGGTGGAGGTACCACCTTTGCCGGAGGAATTACCGCGACCGAGGCGTTTGCCTTCGCGGTGGGTAGAACCCGCAGCGGGTTTAAGCGTATGTAAGTTCATCTGAATTAGTTTTGGGTTTTGACTAAATGTTCCACCTTCCGGATCATGCCCAGAATTTGGGGAGTAGCTTCATGCTCTACGGTCTGGTGCATCTTTTTGAGGCCCAGGGCGCGAAGGGTGGCCTTCTGACGCTCGCTGCGGTCGATGCTGCTCTTTACCTGTGTGATTTTGATCTTGCTCATGGTCGTTGTACTGTTTTGCGGTAAGCGGCTTAGCCGTTAAAAACCTTTTTGAGTCCGATGTTGCGGTCTTTGGCCACCTGGATCGGTTCGCGCATTTGCGAGAGGGCTTCGATGGTCGCTTTCACCACATTGTGCGGATTGGCAGAACCCAGCGACTTGGCGAGTACGTCGGTTACACCGGCGCTCTCCAGCACGGCACGCATGCTGCCTCCGGCGATCACACCCGTACCGTGAGAGGCAGGCTTCAGGATCACTTTGGCGGCGCCGCATTTGGTGAAGATCTCGTGGGGAACGGTACCGTGCAGCACAGGAACGCGCACCAGGTTCTTCTTGGCATCGTCGATACCTTTCTGGATGGCCATTTGCACTTCCTTGGCTTTGCCGAGGCCCTGCCCTACTACACCATTTCCGTTGCCGACTACAACCAGCGCGGAGAAACTGAACGTACGGCCGCCTTTGGTGGTTTTCACCACACGGTTGATGGATACAACCTTTTCGTGCAGTTCGAGTTCGCCGGATTTTACCTTATTGGTTTCAGATTTAGACATTGTCTTGTTTTGAAGTTCGTGTGATGATCGGATTAGAAGTTAAGACCGCCTTCGCGCGCGCCGTCGGCCAAAGCTTTAACACGGCCGTGGTAGAGGTAACCACCGCGATCGAATACGCAGCGCTCAATGCCTTTTTCCTTGGCGGCTTTGGCCAGGTTCAGTCCGACTTCCTTTGAACGGTCAACCTTGGCACCGGTGGTTGCGGTAGCCTTGTTACGGCTGTTCGCGGCGGCCAGGGTCTTACCTGTTACGTCGTCGATGAGCTGGGCATAGATTTCCTTGTTGCTGCGGAAAACCGACAGACGGGGGCACTCGGCCGTACCGCTGATCTTCTTGCGAATCCGCCACTTGAGTTTTTGCCTTCTGATGACTTTAGCGTCCATGTGTTGAGTTTTAATGAAAATGACTGTTAACCATTTTCAGTTTAATGTACTTTATTATTTGCCCGCTGATTTACCGGCTTTACGACGGATGAATTCGCCTACATACTTCACACCCTTGCCCTTGTACGGCTCAGGCTTGCGCAGACTGCGGATCTTGGCGGCCACCTGCCCCAGCAACTGACGGTCGGAACCGCGCAGGGTGATGATGGGGTTGGCACCTTTTTCAGTTTTGGTTTCTACGCTCAGCTCCTTCGGAATTTCGAAGATGATGTTGTGCGAGTAACCCAGGGCCAGATCAAGGATATTGCCGGTATTGGTGGCTTTATAACCTACACCCACCAGTTCGAGTTGCTTCTCGAAGCCGTCGGTCACACCCTTCACCATATTGCTGAGGATGGCGCGGTACAGGCCATGCATCGCACGGTGACGGATCTGATCGGTAGGACGGTTCACGGTCATTTCGCTGCCGTTCACCTCAATGGTAATATCACGGTCAACCGGCTGTTTCAGTTCGCCTTTGGGGCCCTTCACCACTACCTCATTGGCCGCGGTGACATTCACAGTCACGCCGGAGGGAATCGTAATCGGTTGTTTTCCTATTCTGGACATGGGTCTTAAGTTTTATAGAGTTCGCTCTGAGCGCTTGGTTTGATTTAGTAGATGTGGCAGAGCACTTCGCCGCCGACATTCTGGGCCTTGGCTTCCTTGTCGGTCATGATGCCCTTGGAGGTGGACAGGATCGCGATTCCCAGTCCGTTGTGCACGCGGCGGATTTCCGCAGGCTTGGCGTACTGACGCAAACCGGGGCGGGATACGCGCTCGAGACCGCGGATGGCCGGAATTTTGGAATTGACATCATACTTCAGAGCGATCTTGATGATACCCTGCTTGTTGTCGTCTTCGAACTTGTACTTCAGGATATAGCCCTTGTCGTACAGGATCTCGGTCATTCTTTTCTTCAGGTTGCTCGCCGGAATTTCCACGATGCGGTGGCCTGCCATCTGCGCGTTGCGGATGCGGGTGAGGAAGTCTGCGATAGGATCTGTTACCATGTGTTTGAAAGAGTTTGGAGTTGAAATTTGCATCGGCCGAATAAGGCAGCGGCCGTTCTGCCTTCTACCAGCTGGCCTTTTTTACGCCCGGGATAAGTCCGTTCAGGGCCATTTCACGGAAGGTAACGCGTGAAATACCGAAGAAGCGCATGTAACCTTTACCGCGACCGGTGAGCTGACAGCGATTGTGCAGGCGAACCGGTGAGGCATTTTTCGGAAGCAGGTCCAGGGCGGCGTAATCACCGGCGGCTTTCAGGGCCTTGCGTTTTTCAGCGTACTGGGCAACCATGCGTTCACGTTTGCGCTGGCGGGCTTTTACAGATTGTTTTGCCATGTGGTGGATCAGTTATTTTTTACATTGAGGTTTTTGAACGGCATACCCAGTTCCTTCAGGAGCTCGTAGGCTTCTTCATTGGTGCGGGCGGTAGTCACGAAAGTGATGTCCATACCGCTGATACGGGGCAGCTTGTCGATATCGATCTCCGGGAAGATGATCTGCTCGGTGATTCCCACGGTGTAATTTCCGCGACCGTCGAACGACTTGTCGTTGATGCCTTTGAAATCACGTACGCGGGGAAGACTTACCGATACAAAACGATCCAGGAATTCATACATGTTACGGCCACGCAGTGTTACGCGGGCGCCGATGGGCATGTTCTTCCGGAGTTTGAAGTTGGAGATATCCTTCTTGGACATAGTAGCTACGGCTTTCTGACCGGTGATCATGGTCATCTCGTCCACGGCGTTGTCGATCAGTTTCTTGTCGGAAACGGATCCTTTCACACCCTGGTTGAGGCAGATCTTCTCCAGACGGGGACACTGCATCACGGTTTTGTAACCGAATTTCTTCATCAGCGCCGGTACCACTTCATTGGCGTACCGGGTTTGCATGCGCGGAATGTACGTTGTTGTGCTCATTACTTAATTACCTCCCCTGATTTTTTAGAAATACGAATGGCTTTGCCGTCTTTGCGTTCGCGGGCGATGCGGGCCGGGGCTTTCGCCTTGGCATCCCACAGCATCACATTGGACAGCGCGATGGGCGCTTCTTCCTTCACGATGCTCCCCTGAGGGTTTTGCGCGTTGGGCTTCTTATGCTTGGTTTTGATGTTCACCCCTTCTACCAGCACGCGGGGGCTCTTCTCGTCAGGGATAACGGAAAGCACCGTGCGCGGTGTGGTACGGTCACGGTCTGCACCGCTGATCACCACCACCTGGTCACCTTTCTTGATCGAATATTTGGGTTTGAATCTCGTTTTCACGTTACGTCGTTTTTATAAGGATTACAGCACTTCGGGTGCCAGAGAGATGATTTTCATATAGCCCTTGTCGCGAAGTTCACGCGCCACCGGCCCGAAGATACGGGTACCGCGGGGTTCGTCACTTGCGTTCAGAATCACCACAGCGTTGTCGTCAAACCGGATGTAGGATCCGTCTTTGCGGCGAAGCTTGTTCTTGGTGCGCACAATGACCGCTTTGGCCACGGTGCCTTTTTTCACACCGCCTCCGGGCATGGCATCCTTCACGGTTACCACGATCTTGTCGCCGATACCGGCATAGTCCTGACCGGAGTTGCCCAGCACACGGATACAGAGTACCTCTTTGGCACCGCTATTGTCCGCTACATTCAGTCTGCTTTCTTGTTGTATCATTTTACGTTAGTTTTTTCTTTCCTACTGATGATGAGATCGTTTGAAAATCAACTCAAGGGTTACAGTAGTCTTCCGTTATTTCACTTTTTCTACCACTTCCACCAACCTCCAGCACTTGTTCTTGCTCATCGGGCGGGTTTCCATGATCTTGACCAGATCACCAATGGAACACTCGTTCTTTTCGTCGTGCGCCATGAACTTGGTGGTCTTCTTGAGGAACTTTCCGTAGATCGGGTGCTTCACTTTACGTTCTACAGACACCGTGATGGTCTTGTCCATTTTATTGCTGGTGACCAAACCGATACGGGTTTTGCGGCGACCTCTTAATACTGCTACTTCTGCCATGGTGAAGGGAGTTAAATACTTTTTTAGGGTTGGATTTCTTTTTGGCGCTTGGCGGTTTTCATCTGCGCGATCTCGCGACGCAGGGTGCGAATGGCCATCGGATTGTCGATGGGCGTGATCGCGTGACTGAACGTCATGCGTTTCAGACGGAGTTCAGCCTCCTGGATATTGCGCAGCAGGTCGTCCTGGCTCATCGCTTGGAAGTCCTGACGTTTGCTCGATTTTTTGGTTTTTGCGGCCATGGTGAATGGAATTAATTGGATTATGCTTCGTGGTAATCGCGGCGTACGACGATCTTGGTCGCAACCGGCAGTTTTTGGGCGGCCAGGGAAAGGGCTCCTTTGGCGATCTCGAGGCTAACCCCGCTGATCTCGAACATGATACGTCCGGGCTTCACTACGGCTGCGTAGTATTCCAGATTACCCTTACCCTTACCCATACGAACCTCTGCAGGCTTGGCGGTGATCGGCTTATCCGGGAAGATGCGGATCCAGACATTACCTTCACGTTTCATGTGACGGGTCATGGCCTGACGGGCAGCCTCGATCTGCCGGTTGGTGATCCACTTGGGTTCCAGCGATTTCAGTCCGAAGGTACCGAAGGCCAGGGTGGCGCCGCGCTTGGCATCACCTTTGATCCGTCCCTTCTGGGCTTTTCTGTGTTTAGTTCTTTTCGGTTGTAACATGTTCTATGTTATATCTGTGGTTCGAAAGTTCAATTACTTAATTACGGTTTCCTCCGCGACGTCCGCCGCCACCGCCTGCACCACCGCGTCCGCCACGGCGATCACCGCCACGGTCGTCACGGTCACGGCCTCCGAACGCAGGGCGCTCGAAACCGGGGCGTTTGGCATTACCGGCTACAATGTTCGGGTTCAGGTCACGCTTGGCCAGTACTTCACCTTTACAGATCCATACTTTCACACCGATCTTTCCGTATACGGTCAGGGCAAATACATTCGCGTAGTCGATATCCATACGGAAGGTGTGCAGCGGGGTACGGCCCTGCTTGATCTCTTCCACACGGGCGATCTCGGCACCACCCAAACGACCGGCCACTTTCACCTTGATCCCTTCAGCACCCATACGCATGGTGGTCTGGATAGCCATTTTCACGGCGCGCTTGTAGTTCACACGGCCTTCGATCTGGCGGGCGATGGAATCGGCCACGATCTGGGCGTCAAGTTCGGGACGGTTGATCTCCAGAATATTGATCTGAACATCACCCTTGCCGGTCAGCTTTTTCAGCTCTTCTTTGATACGGTCCACTTCCTGACCGCCTTTACCGATGATGATTCCCGGACGCGAGGTGTGGATGGTCACGATCAGCTTACCCAGCATGCGCTCGATCACGATCTTGGCGATGCCGCCCTTGTTGATACGGGCGTTCAGGTAAGTACGAATCTTGTGATCCTCTACCAGCTTACCGGCATAGTCTTTCTTACTGCCATACCAGCTGCTGTCCCATCCGCGAACGATTCCCAAACGGCTGGCTATCGGATTTGTTTTTTGACCCATTGTGTTGTCTTTATCTGTGCAGCAGGGCTGCCTTGATGATGAAGGTGATTAGTTGTTGGTTTTTTCGTCCACGATCAGCGTAACATGGTTGCTGCGCTTCAGCTTGCGGTATGCACGGCCCTGGGGGGCTGGCATCATGCGCTTCAGGGTACGGGCACCGTCTACGAAGATGGTTTTCACGTAGAGGGTCGATACATCGCCGCCTTCATTCTTCACCTTCCAGTTGGCCACTGCGCTGAGCAGGAGCTTTTCCAGGGGTGTGGAACTGTGCTGGGCATTATATTTCAGAAAGCTTACGGCTTTCTCTACTTCCATGCCACGGATCACGTCTGCGAGCAGACGCATCTTCCGGGGCGAGGTAGGATAATTTCTTAAACGGGCTACTGCTTCCATGTGATGATTGCTTTATTTGCTTCCGCTGTGAGATTTAAAGTTACGCGTGGGAGAAAATTCACCCAATTTGTGTCCAACCATGAATTCGGTAACGTACACAGGAATGAACTTGTTGCCGTTGTGCACCGCGAAGGTGTGTCCCACGAAGTCCGGCGTGATCGTAGAGCGACGGCTCCATGTTTTGATCACCCCTTTCTTCCCTTTGCCGTCGTTGATGTTGGTCACTTTCTTTTCGAGCTTTGCATCGACGTAAGGACCTTTACTGATTGAACGAGCCATGTATCAGAGATTTATTTGAATTAGTTTTTGAGTTTTTTACCGTTGCTGCGTACGATGATCAGCTTATCGCTGCCCTTCTTCTTGCGGGTCTTCTCGCCTTTGGCGTAGCGACCGGTGCGTGAACGCGGGTGTCCGCCCGAGCTGCGACCTTCACCACCACCCATGGGGTGATCGACAGGGTTCATGGCCACACCGCGGTTGCGGGGACGAATTCCTTTCCAGCGGTTCACACCGGCCTTACCGGCGGTCTCCAGTCCGTGGTCGCTGTTGGAAACAGATCCTACGGTAGCCACACAGTTGATCAGTACTTTACGCAATTCGCCGGAAGGCATTTTGAGTACGGCGTACTTTTCTTCTTTGGCGTTCAGCTGGGCGGAAGATCCGGCGCTGCGGGCGATGATACCCCCCTGCCCTGGCTGCAGTTCGATATTGTGTACGATGGTACCGAGGGGCATGTTCTTCAGAGGAAGCGCATTGCCAACTTCGGGAGCAACGGAATCGCCGCTCTGAACCGTCATACCTACTTCGATGCCCTGGGGAGCCAGGATATAGCGCTTTTCACCATCTGCATAGTTCAGCAGAGCGATGAAGGCGGTACGGTTAGGATCATACTCCACCGACTTCACGGTAGCGGGAATGTTTTTCTTGTCGCGCTTGAAATCGATCAGGCGGTACATTTTCTTGCTTCCGCCTCCGATGTAACGCATCGAGCGACGTCCCTGGGCGTTACGGCCGCCGGTTTTCTTCACCGGTTCCAGCAGCGACTTTTCAGGGGTTGCTGTGGTGATTTCTGCGTAGGCGTTGCCGATTCTCCAGCGGGTGCCTGCGGTGACGGGTTTATATTTCTTCAGAGCCATGTTCTGTGTGAATTAGAATGCGTATAAATCGATGGTTTCGCCCTGGGCCAGGGTTACGGTGGCTTTCTTGTAGGAAGGCTTGCGTCCACTGAGGATACCGGCCTTGGTCATGCGGGTCTTTGCTTTGCCCGGCACCACGCAGGTATTCACGTCGTCTACACGCACATTGTAGAAATCTTCTACGGCCTTCTTGATTTCGAGCTTATTGGCCCGCTTGTCCACGACGAAGCTGTAACGGTTGAATTTCTCCGTTTGCTTGTTCACTTTCTCCGTGACAATGGGTTGTTTGATGACTTGAGTGATGTTCATTGTAATCGCTTTTTTCGGATTTAGGCCTCTTCGGTTTCGGCGAACTGCTTCACCACATTCTCCGTGAGGAGCAGGGCGTTGGCATTCATCACGTCGTACGTATTGGCGCTGTGGAACACATTGGTTTTAACACGGGGCATGTTGCGGCTGCTCAGGAACACCTGGTCGTTGTAGTCGGGCAGCAGGAACAGGGTCTTCTTGCCATCCAGGCCCAGGTTCTTCAGGATACCGGCGAACTGGCTGGTTTTGGGCGCATCCATCGTGATGTCTTCCACTACCACGATCTGGTTTTCCTTGGCTTTGTACGACAGTGCGCTGTAGAAAGCCAGGTTCTTCACCTGACGGTTCAGTTTGAACGCATAGTCGCGGGGCTTCGGTCCGAAGATGGAACCACCGCCACGGTACAGCGGGTTCCGGATATTACCCTTACGGGCACCACCGGTTCCTTTTTGCTTGTGGAGTTTGCGTGAGGCACCCTTCACTTCGGCGCGGGTTTTCACCTTGTGGGTGCCCTGGCGCTGAGAGGCCTGGTATTGTTTTACGGCCAGGTAAATCAGGTGATCGTTAGGCTCGATACCGAAGAATTCGGCGGGGAGTTCTACCTGACGACCGGTAGGCTGACCTTGTATGTTTACGACGTTGACTTGCATGATGCCTTTACTTTTGAATTAATACGATAGATCCGTTGTGTCCGGGAACCGAACCGCTTACCAGTACATAGTTCTTTTCGGGGAAAATTTTCAGGACCTTCAGGGCCTTCACTTTCACCTGGTCGCCGCCCATCTGACCGGCCATGCGCATTCCTTTGAATACGCGGCTGGGGTAAGATGAACCACCTACGGAACCCGGGGCGCGCTGACGGTCGTGCTGACCGTGAGACGCTTCACCCACACCGGAGAAGCCGTGACGCTTTACAACACCCTGGAAACCTTTTCCTTTGGAGGTGCCTGTAACGCTCACGGTATCGCCCTCGGCGAAGATGTCGCAGGTAATGCTTTCACCCAGGTTAAGATTCAGGCTGCAGTTACGCAGTTCCTGAACCACGGCCTTGGGTCCGGTACCGGCTTTGGCGAAATGGGACAGCATGGCTTTGTTGCTGTTCTTTTCTTTTTTGTCGCCAAATGCAATTTGCAGCGCGCTGTACCCGTCGTTCTCTACGGTTTTCACCTGCGTTACAACGCAGGGACCCGCTTCGATGATGGTGCAGGCAGTCTGCTTGCCATTGGCTTCGAAGATGCTGGTCATGCCAACTTTCTTTCCGATGATTCCTTTCATTCTCTTTTCTTTTTAGTCAGCGCCCCGAAGGATCGGGGATGACGGTGGTCTGTATGTAAAGTGAAGTACGGTGTTACGCTTTGATCTCAACCTCCACACCCGACGGGAGGTCCAGTTTGGAAAGCGCATCAACCGTTTTGGACGAGGACGTGTAGATGTCCATGAGGCGCTTGTGGGTGCACAGTTGGAACTGTTCGCGGGCCTTCTTGTTTACGAAGGGCGAACGGAGTACGGTGAAGATCTTTTTCTCTGTGGGTAAAGGCAGGGGACCAGTTACCACAGCGCCTGTACTGCGGACAGTTTTGGCGATCTTCTCAGCCGATTTGTCCACCAGGTTATGGTCGTAAGACTTCAATTTTATGCGAATGCGCCAGATTCTGTATGCCTTGCGGCATTTCCACCATTTATCTAAGCGGCCTACCCCCCGGGAACGCGCGAGCAGCGCTGCCCCGGTATACACGGCCTTGCAACCCAGGAGGTTTACCCCAAACCGATGTCACCATCGGAGCGCGTGAGCTCTTACCTCACGTTTTCACCCTTGACCTTGCGGCCGGTTCTTTTCTGTGGCACTTTCTACCGGGTTACCCCGGTCTTTGTTTCCAAAGCCTGGCGCTCTGCGTTGTCCGGACTTTCCTCCAGCACCGAAGTGCCAGCGGCGGAACGCGCAACCGGGACGAAGTTACGCCCCGTAGAGGGTACTTTGGGCGGCCTTGAGGATGGCCTCGGTTTCTTCGCGGGTATTGGATTCGGCGTAAATTCTCAAAACAGGTTCGGTGCCCGAGGCGCGAAACATTACCCAGTCGTTCTCGTTGAGCCAGCATTTGAAGCCATCGATCGATTCGGTTCGCTGAACAGCAAAGGGCCCAAAGTGAGGGTAGGACCCGTTTGCCAATTTGCTCATGACCTCAGCTTTGTGAGCGTCTTCGATGTGCAAGTCCCAACGGTCGTAGCAAAAGGTTCCTGAAATGGCATAAATTTCCTGAATAAGTTCTTCCAAGGTTTTGCCCGATTTGGCCATGTATTCCATCAGGGTCAAACCGATCCATATCCCATCCCTTTCGGGGATATACCCGTCGATGGCAATGCCACCCGACTCTTCACCGCCCACCAAAACGCCCCCTTGGCACATGATTTCGCAAATGTATTTGAAGCCAATAGGGGTCACTTGAAGGTCCAGTCCATAATGTTCGCATACTTTGGCAATGCGGGGACTTACCGAAAAGGAGACGACCACCCGGCCTTTGCGTCCCTGTACTCCGGCCAAGTAGGCCACCAATAACATCAAAATATGATGAGATTCCACAAAATTCCCCGAAGAATCCACAAGACCTATGCGGTCGGCGTCACCATCCACGGCCAGGCCAATTTTCAAGTGAGATTGATTCGCCATGGTCGTTGAAAGTTCATGGAGATTGCGAGCAATGGGTTCAGGGGCCTGACCGTTGAAGCCGGGATTGTGTTGGCAATGAAGCAAATGGGCCTTGGGAAACAAAGTCGGGATCACGCGTTGACCCGCACCGTACATGGCGTCGAAGGCGAGGCCATGGGAAATGCCTGCGATAGCGTCCAAATCAAAATTCGAACGAATCTCATCAAGATAAGCCTGCATTAAGTCCAGTTTCTGGACCATTCCTTGCGAAATCCAATGATCCACAGCATGGGTCAGGGTGGGAATCTCCTCCGGAATGAGGGCCTCGACCTCGCTGATCATGGAAGGAATGGCTGGACCTCCGTAATGAGCTTTGATTTTGAACCCGTTGTAAGTTGGTGGATTGTGGCTGGCCGTGAGGATGATGCCCGCTTGGGCGCCCTTTTGAAAGGTTCCTAAGGAAACCATAGGCGTCGATACAAAATCGTTTTGGTCCCACAGGACTTTGACTCCGTTTTGGGCCAAAACTCCGGCTACGACCTCGGCAAACATGCGCCCACCGAAGCGACAATCCGAGCCCAAAACCACCGTAGGGTGCGAATGATGCTTAAGAAGCCATGAAGCCGTACCCTGCGCCACCCTTGCTACCTGATCTACGGTGAATTCACGAGCAATAATGGCTCGCC
>Ga0255287_1000071_pt1 | contig 12807 bp, 10 predicted proteins | sample AtltaT_39_FD_183791 | JGI IMG/M metagenome (GOLD analysis project Ga0255287, IMG submission 183791) | Metatranscriptome of freshwater microbial communities from Altamaha River, Georgia, United States - Atl_Colum_RepC_8d (Metagenome... | ecosystem: Environmental > Aquatic > Freshwater > River... | reverse complement strand
GACAAAGGCATCGCGGAAACACATCGGCGAAACCATATAGAGATGACTTGTCGCTAACAATGCTCAAAAGCCGTTCGACGGGTCGCGATGAAGCAAGGCGTCACGCCGATTTCACAAGGCTGCGATGGCTGCAAGAGCCTGATTCTGCAGGGAGAGGCGGTTTGCAACGCGCGACCGTTGTGAGATATGTTCCCCCTTTGAATGGTTTGTGAGGATTGGGCGAATGCATCTTTCATCTCGATTGAAAATGGAAGCCTTCCTCGACACCTACGCAGCTGATTCAAAGGGCAAGTCGGTTCTCGATGTCGGGGCTAGAGCCTCGAAACCCCGCAAGTACAACTATCGTCATTCGACCGACGAGCGCGGGCTCGTCTATAGCGGGCTGGATCTGTCGCCCGGTCACAACGTCGAGATCGTGCCGGCCAATCCGTACATCTGGGACGAGATTGGCGACGAGCAGTTCGATTTCGTCATCTCGGGGCAAGCCTTCGAACACAATCCATTCATGTGGATTTCCTTTTGCGAAATTGCCCGAGTGCTGAAGCAGGGCGGTCGCGCCTTCATCATCGCCCCGAGTGCAGGAAGCGTGCACCGGTTTCCGTATGATTGCTGGCGCTACTATCCGGACTCCTGGGCGGCGCTGTGCGCCGTCAGTGGCCTGGAATTGACCGAGTCCATCCGGGAACCGGACAACAGCGAAGTCAGCGGTGCGGGATGGGGCGATTCAGCCGTCGTCGCGACGAAACCCCACTTCAAGTCCGGCGAGGCACGAGAAGCGTTCTATCAGAACCTGCGAGAGACCGTTGCGCCGTTCAAGACGCGCAGATACCACTTCGAGCCCGCGGTTCTCAACGAAGGGAAGTGCTTTCAGGAATACATGAAGCGGGTACGTCTCGGTAAGGCGGACTCGGGTGACGCCGACGCCGTCAGACCCGCGGTTGCCGACAAGGCCGAGCGCGACGCATCGTCGGCAGCGGGGCTTCGTGGCAATGACCTGAAGCAGTTCATGAAGTCCTCGGGCACCGCCGCCGGGGTGGTTGCAAAGGGGGCTCCGGTGAGCCGGAGCGAGAAGCAGGAGCGCCGCCTGAAGAAGGCGGCCGTTGCCAGCAACGGCGTGTCCGACACGGGGCACGCGGCGAGCCAGCAAGAATGGGAACAGCGTCGTCTGAAGAAGTTGCGGCGAGCCGCCGCCAAGACCGACCAGGCCGCCGACTAAACCGAACCCACAGGCGCGGTAAAGCAGACGCTGGTGCCGGGCCGCTCGGGGCGAACCGCACCTCCTGACCGCTCCTCACGCCTGTTCCCGCCGGGCCTGCGTACGGTCGGTGCGCGATGGTTTCAAAGCGGGGGTGGGGCGATTAGACTTCAGGCAGGCGGGTCACGGGTGTTTTGCGCGGCTCGCTTGTCGCTGAATCTCTTGGCATGAGCGCTGGTCCTCGACCTGTTGAGTTGCTTGTGCGAACAGACTGGGAGCCATCGATGATGGACCGCGTGAACAGGAAGAGCGGTGTGACCGGACGGCGCTCGTTCCTGCGCGGATTGGCCCTTGGCTCGGCGGCGCTCGCTCTTTCGCCGCAAAGACTGCTGGGCGCCCCTCCGATCGTGCAGGCAGAACTCAGCCCGCAGCAGTTCGGAGCGAAGGGGGGGGATGCGGTCGCGGACACGGCGGGATGGAACAGGGCGATCGAGAAGGCCGCCGAGCTGCGCAGACCCGTGATGGCGAAGGGAACCTACGTTCTCCGCGCGCCGAAAACGAGCCGATGGAACTGGTGGAAGCGTCCTGCGGCCAGCACGCACGTGGCCGTACAGCTTCGCAGCGGCGTTCACATTCTGGCCAACGAAGCGACGATCCTCGTGGGAACTCCGGAAGGCCCCGAGGCCAGGGATCAGCGTCATTTTCTTTTCGGGACGGATCTGAACGTCGCCGCGGGAACTTTGCGGGATATCGTGTTCGACGGCCTGACGTTCGATTTCCGGGACGAACTCGGGCCGGTGCACGGCTTCACCTATGCAATCGGTCTGGTCGGCGTCGATGACGTTGCCCGGCGCAACCTGACCTTCAGATCCGGCGGCACGAAGGCCGGCCGCTGCCTCTTTTCGGAGAACACCCGGCGTCGGAACGACTACAACCTCAAGCACTTCAATGTCGTCCAGGGAATCTACGCCCGCTACGAGCACGACGTGACGATGCGGGACATCATGTTCGACACGTTCAACGAGGCGCTGGACTTCGACGGTCCTTGCTGGAACGTCACTCTCGAGAAGCTCAGGTTCAAGAATGCCAGCAACGATGCGCAATGCATCGACACGGGCGGCGGCCGGAACTGGCTGATCAACGACGTCGTCGCAGAGAACACGGGATCGATCGTGTTCATCTACGTGAAGGGCGATGCGAGGCCGGAATACAAGGACTGGCTCGATGGCGGAGGCCAGATGACCACCGATTTCGTCCCGCCGCAGGACTGGGTGGTGCGAAACGTTCGCGGGGTCAACGCAGGCCGGCTTCAGAAGGAAGGCCGGAAAGGCGAAGCGCTGCGTATCGGCACCTACCGGCACGATCGCTGGTTCAAGAAGACGAAGGGCGGGCCCAGCCCCCGCAACATAACCGTCGAGAACTGGAATCTGGACGGCGCTTCGCCCATTGCCGTCAATGATTGCGAAAATCTCAGGATGCGCCACATCGTGTTGAACGGTTCGGTGACGCCCGACGACCCGAAGACCGGGGCGGCCCTGGTGTTGCGCGAACCGGAACCTGCGCACGGCGGCGTGGTCACGGGCGAGGTCTCGGATGTCGTCATCCGCAGATCGCGCGGCATGGGCGTAAGCCTCGAAGCGGGTTCCGGACTGGCCCTGACCGACATCACGGTCGAGGGTTTCAATCTCAGCGGCAGCCCGAAGACGCGCGCCGGCATCCGCATCCGGCCGAGGCCCGGTCGAACGGACACCCCTAGGCTCACAAATGTTCGCGTCTCCGGCGGGAACGCGTCGACCGTCGACATTGACCGATGAATCAACCTTGCCCCAGAACGGAGCGGCACATTGAGCGATAGTCTCTCCAAGGAAGCGAGTTCGCACCAAGCGGACGCGACGATCTCCCAGCGTGAACTGGTGAGGGACTACGACCTGCCGGTCACGGTCGAGCGGGAAGCCGTTGTAATGCCCATCGTTCGCGGCGGGCCGAGACAACTGAGCGGCGCCGTCTACGATCGTGAAGGCAAGCTGGTGCCGCATTCGCAGCGGATCGGAGGAGGTCGCGAGGAACGGAACCCCGACGTCCTGCGCAGGCCGGCTTCCACTTTTCGCGTCGAGGGACGATCCCTGTTCGGGGGCATTCTCTTCCGCAACTTCGGTCACACGCTGCTCGAAGGCACGTCACGCTTCTGGAGCCTGGCGGGCATGAACGAGCGGCCGGCCCGCATCGTGTATCAGGCCTCCACGCCGGATGTGAGCGATGTCCTGAACAGCATGCGTTCCGACGGCTACCTGTCGATCATGCTCAAGCTGTCCGGCTACACCACGAAGGACGTCGTTCTCGTCGTCGACCAACCGGCACTATGCGACGAGTTGGTCGTGCCGCAGACGGCTCTGGCCATCAGCAAGTTCGTCCATCCGAGATATGGGCAGTACTTCGACCAGGTTCTCGATCGGCTGCAACTGGACGGCCCGGAGCGGACCGGACCCCGCCGCATCTATCTGAGCCGGAGCCTGTTGCGCGGAAAGAAGCGGCGCGCGGAAAACGAGCCGGAGATCGAACGGCTTGCCGTGGCGGCCGGATTCGAGATCGTTCATCCGCAGACCCTTCCGTTCGAGAAGCAGATCGCGCTCATCCGGGGCGCCGACGTGGTTGCGGGCTGCGACGGGTCGGCGATGCATCTGACCATCTTCGCGCGGCCGGGGACACGAATCGTCTGCTTCGATTCGCGGGCGGGCACCACCCAGCGGATGATCGAAGTCCTGCGGCATCTGGAGGGTGTCCGGATTTCCGCGATGAGCGGCGTGCAGAAGGTGGTTGGGGCGGGCGGGAAGCAGCGAAAGCGCATCCAGACCTGGACGGCGGATCTCGACGTCGTACGCAAGGCATTTGCGGACTACCGATGACGCCGGCAAAGGCTACCGGCTCAAAGTAATGGATGGCCGGCTACGGCTCCTGTATAAAATCGGCGGACGGCGTTTGGTCTTGAGCGTCCATAGGGGAATTGCATGCTGCAAGAGGAAGAGGCGGGAGCGACGGAAGAGGCGAACGAGCGCCGCATAAAGCGCGCCGGCAAACACTCTGTCAGGCGTCTCAACACCTTGGCCAATCTCATCAATGCCAAGACGTATCTCGAGGTGGGCGTGTCGAGGGGCGACACCTTCTTCTCGATCGACATAGCTGACAAGACCGCCGTCGATCCGGCTTTCAAGTTCGACTGGAAGGCCGAGCAGACCGAAAGCGTCGTCTTCAATGAGATGACGTCGGACGAATGGTTCGTCGCTTGCGACACCTCGAAGAAGTTCGATTTGATCTTTCTGGATGGGCTGCACACATTCGAGCAGACACTCCGCGATTTCTGCAACTCCCTTGCAGTGGCGCACGATCGTACGGTCTGGTTGATCGATGACGTCGTTCCGACCGATCCCTACAGCGCGTGGCCCGACCAGTTGGAGGGGATCCGCCTTCGCAAGAAGACGTTCGGTCTCGATGTCAGGGGATGGCAAGGGGACGTCTTCAAGGTCGTCTTCATGATCCATGACTTCTTCCCGATGATGTCCTTCAGGACGATCAACAACAAAGGCAACCCGCAGACGCTGGTCTGGAAGGCGCCGAGGGCGAACTTCAAGCCGGTCTTCAACAATGCCGAGACGATCTCGCGGCTGAACTTCTTCGAGTTCCGGCGGAACTTCGAGGTCATGCTGCCCGGCACGGAGCAGGAAATCCTGGCGTCCTTCGCCGAGTCCTACGCCAAGGCGTGACCGCACATGGCTCTGGGCTGCTGCGTCCGGAATGCCGCAGCCCAGAGCCTGTCTTTCGAAGAGTCCCGATAGGCAGATTCCTTGCCGCAGCCACTTTACTCCAGCATCGATGGCTTGGCTCTTGGCGAAGTGCCTCTCTTCCTAATTGTAGGATCAACTGGTCTAGAGACGGTGTAAAGATCCTTTGCCGGGTCTTCTCAAGCGGGCAGTCGTTATGTCCTTTGTCTCCGTCTGACTGGCGTGGCTGTCGGTGTTTGCTCTTGGGCGATACTTCCGAGTAGGCAAGGGCGCGCGCCTTTGGTCACCCTTTGCCGACGTCGTTGCCGACGTCGTTCTATCAGCCGTTGCCGGGACAGATGTACCTATAGAATTTCGCTGCTCCACGGCGCCGGATCTCTCTTCTGAGCTTGAACTGATTGACTTGCGTCGTTGTCTTACCTTAGCTCTCCGCCCGCGCGCTTGGCTGTCCTCTCCCTCAACTTTCGCCCGCTTCTCTATGCGGTCTTGCTGCACCGGCTTATTTCTCCGTTGGCTGCGAACTTCTCGTTCGGGTGACGCCGGTTCTTCCTTGACGGCGATGCGATCGGGAGCAGCTTCCGTGTTTGTGATGTGGCGGCGCAGCGATTCTGCGTAGCGCAGTGCGACCTCATGCGCGGTAGCGAGTTTCTGTTTGGCGGGTGGTCGCTCGATTGGCTTTCCCGGCCGATTCAGGAGTCTGCTGAACAGTCTTTTCATTGGTTCCAGTCCCCCAACCAACCCACATCAGGCTTCAAAAACTGTTAGTACAACACGACTGCCATTATCATCTTGTGCAAGAAGCCTGTGTGTCAAAGTAGCGCTTTTGCCCTCTCAGGCGATGGTGCAAAGGGACAGAACGTGAAGCACCTGGCCGAGCCGCCGTAGCAGGCTCGCTCCTTGACAATGTCAGCTCAAGTGTCATCCGCACACTGCTCGGCTACAGAATCTCGATTCTCGACTTTTGCTAAATCTCTTTCGCTTCATATCTTTTCTTCACGAACGGGCTCAATTCTACTGTGTGAGAGTTTCTGAGCAACAGGTCACAGATTCACCCAAGGAAGCTCAAGGTCTGATTCTTCTGTACCCGGAACTCCGGCTGTACTCCCCAGCAGCCCATCGCGAGAGTGCTAAACACATTCCGGAAGTCGACGTTGTACTTGAGGTCGCCGTCCTCAAGATCCACGAGTGACGGCTGCGTCCCATAGAAGCCGCCCTTGACGTTGCCACCCATCACAATCTGGGCTGCCGCCGTGCCATGATCAGTGCCACCGCTGTTGTTTTGTCTAGCCCTGCGTCCGAACTCCGAATACGTCATAACGACGACGTCATTCCAAACGTTGGCTGCAATTAGGTTTTTGCGGAGAGTGCTGAGGCTCCTCGCCAGAAATGAAAGTAGCTTCTCATGCATATTCGGCTGGTTCGCATGGGTATCGAAGCCGCCGAGAGCCATTTTAATCGCAACAACTGGCAGACGTGATGCCACCAAGCGTGTCGCAACTTCAAGCTGGCGGCCGAGGGGGTATTGTTCATCGTATTTGTGATGCAGCGTTGGACTGGTTAGCAATGTGTCCCGGAGACCAGTCGCGGCGCCGCTTATCTGCTGGGAAACCGCTATAATGCGCTTCAATGCGGGATTGCCACTCTCGAAAGCACCTTTCAGAGCTTCTGCCGACTTTGCTTGCTGCAAGAAACTTTCGGGGTCTTGCATCACAATAGTCCTGAACCCTGGTCCAATCGTAGGCAGAACGTTTGTGTCAAGGACAATGCTGTCAACGCCGGCACCCGCAGGTAACTTTTTGCCTGCGAATACTTGAGCTATCCAACCTTCGCTTAGAATTTTGCCAGCGTCCGATGCTGTGTCCCAGATTTCAATCGACCGAAAGTGTGAACGATTGGGGCTCGGATATCCGACGCCTTGTATGACGGCGAGCTCTTTTGCCTTCCAGGCTTCCATCAGAGGTTCGAGCTTCTGATGAAAGCCCATCCTCTCATCAAGCTGAAGAACGCGTTCACGCGGAATGCCGAGATTCGGGCGCAGCTGATAGTAGTTCCGATCAGCATAGGGAACCACCATGTTTAGTGCGTCGTTTCCGCCCCTCAACTCCACCAGCAGAAGAATCTTAGCCATGTCGCGCCCCTCACTTTAGCTGGTAGGCAGGGTCGAGCAATGCCCACGTCACCGCAGACGCTGGTGTCATCTCCGAAGTCTTGAGCGGCAACACTGGCGGGCGCGGCAACAAGACATTCAGCAGCGTCATCGGGTCATTGCCACTTAACGTCGCGCCGAGCTTTGCCTGGGGAGTGTCGCGCGTGCCGTCATCCATTAACTGCATTGTTGCGTCGTCTGCGGTCATCTGCCGACGCTCTGCATTCCGACTGGGGCGTTGGCCTTTCGCACTCATGCCCTCGGAGGCCGTAACCCAAGTAGTCTCGATTATTCGACGCAAGAATTGTTGGCGTTGAAGGAATGTGTAGGTGGTGATCCAGTTCTCTCCGCCGATCCACCCCTTAACATTTGGTGGTTCAAACGGAACTTGCCCCATGGCATCGAGCATCTGTACGACGCCGCTCCTTAGTGGGAGAGGCATGTCCAGAAGGCGGGCCGTGCCGATCACCATCTCGATGGGAGCTTTAATCAAGGATGCACGATTCGCCGGATCGCGGAAAGCATTGGACATCAACAGTTCACGCATCAGTTTTCGAATGTCGTAGTCCTTACGAAAGTACGAAGCCAGTCGTTTCACTTCACCGGGATCAGGCCGGAAGGATACGAACTCGACCCAAAGCTTCTCGACTATGGTCTCCGCTGTCCGCGGGTGTTTCAACAGTATCGCAATTATGTCGGTCGGACCGAAACGACCATTCTGCCCGAGAAAACTCTTCTCACCATCGTCGTGCTTGTCAGCCCGGTTAATGAACTCCCCGGTACTCCTTGACACTGACCATCCTGTGAATGCTCGTGCTGCGGCCTTCACATCCGCGTCTGTGTAATGCCCCTCACCCAATGTAAAAAGTTCAAGCAATTCGCGAGCAAAGTTCTCGTTCGGCCTTCCGGCAACGTTCCGAACCCCATCAAGGTAAGCGAGCATGGCAGGATCGCGCGCTACGCTGCCTAGCAGCGTGGCAAAGTTGCCAAGTGCCTCCCGCCGGAAAAGTTCGTTCTGACGGAAGAGCGAAGGAGCAAATCGCACTTTCTTAAATGAAGACGTAAAGTGACCATGCCAGAAAAGAACCATACGCTCGACCACGGGTTGATTCGTGGCCAGCATCTCGTCGATCCACCAGGAGATCAATTCCCGTCGGGTCTCTTTCATGGGCAGAAGTTGCGGCTTCTTGGAACTGTCCATTCTTCCGGTTGCTTGCTGCTGCGTAGTGGGTGGTTCCTGTGCTTGTACCGCTTCGGACCGAATCGATTTTTGACGCGTCACGAGTTCGGCGGGGCTGGTCGTCGGCCAGTTCGGACTGGGGGTAACTGCCTCGGGACGAGTATCGCCAAGTAGCAAGTCTACAGCAGTCGTGAAATCGAGAGCTTCGAACTTGCGGATCTGGCTCGGTGTTGCCCCAAAGGTGGTGCGCGCCAACAGATGCCGTGCTTCTTCGAATCCCATCGGGGTCGCGGCAAATCCCGGCTGCCCAATGATGGGCGCGCCGACCGAAGTTGCCACCGCGCCGGCCAAAAAGGTACGACGCCTTATAGTCAGCATTGCGGGCTCTCCTCGCTGGTGTCTGAACTTCTATCGCCGCGCTAAAAGTACTACGTAACTCCGCGACCTGACATCCCCTGCGCTTTCTGCGTGCCGTTGAAAAGGGTAGTGTGGAGGCGATGGTGCTTCAAACATTGAGAGGCTGATTGGAGCGAGAGGTTCGTTCCAACGAGCATCGTTACTTCCCGATTAATCAGCAATGGAAATTAGGCAAATCCACGACTTGAGGTGGGCATTTTGGTGCCTATAATCGGATCGATAATTCTCAATTGGTGGACTGGATGGAACAACTACAGGATTACCGCAAGAGTAGACTTGATAAGATTGTTTCGTCACGTGAGAGTGTAGTGGCAGCGGCGGAGCGGTTACCCGAAGGCGTAACACGGACGCTCTTGGTTAATCTCGCCGATCTGTTGAAGGGCAAGGATCTATATCAACTCGCGATTGACATCCTTGGGGGAGAAGGCGCCGCGGGCGGTGAGTATCTTCACCAAGAAAAGTCGCTTCAATTTGCAGGCCGAATCCACATCGCAGCTCGTCGCGCTCAACAGCTGAAGCTCGATACCTGCCCTGGCATGTCGATTCTCGATATTGGGGCGGGACCGGGCTTTTTCTGTTGGGCGGCCAAGAATCTGGGTCACACAGCTGTAGCCATTCAACCGAGCAAGGGGGAAAGAGGCATCAATTTCTCCGCTTTCATGCAGTTTTTCGGAATTCCGCAGTCTGCCCAGTTCGTGAAGCCGCAAATTGCACTGGTTCGCGACCAATCGTTGCCCGAAGGTATGCGCTTTGATTTGGTCACCGCGTTCGCAATTACATTCAATCGGAGTGGGCGCGCCTGGTGGACGACGGAAGACTATTTGGCATTCCTTGAAGACATTCGGCGAAATTTCTTGAAGCCTGGCGGGCGAGTTGTGTTGAAGTTCAACAATACGGATGAGGCTAGCACACCAAGGTCAGTAATCGCGTACTATGAAGAGCTGGGGCATATGTTGGCACCATTCGTGATGGAAGAGAGCGCGGAGACCGGCTTTACACTCGATCTATTTCGAGAGGGCGCATGGTCGGTTGCTCGTACTGTCGTTCTGCCTCAACCGAAAGAGAGAATGAAGCTGAAGGGTGAGGCGAGGCCCCCTCGGCGAGTCGATGAACAATTGCGGCTGCGGAAAAGGATTGCGCGACGAGATCGGCGGACGGCGTCCAGAAATGAAATCAAAATGAGGGTGGGGCGTAACCTCAAAGAAGAGTAGACGACGTATCTGATAGCCAAGCTGGTCGCTTGCAAATTGCGCAAGCCCCTTGCTAATGTTTGATTGTCGTTTTAGTCGTGCCGACCTTGTTCGCGCAGATTATGCGGAGGTCGTCGAAGGAGGGACCATCATGACTGCTGCCGAGAGTGAGGTTAAGTCGCAGGTTGAGGTCAGTGTCGATGATTTCGCTGGTCTTGTGGCTTATATGAGCCGTCTTCTCGCCGGGTTGGTTAAGGTCAAGCCTCTGGAGGATGCCAATCTGAGTTTGGCCGACTGGGTAGCGCTTTCGATGCTGGCTCAGAAGGATGGTGTCAATAACAAGCAGTTGGCTCGCAATCTGGGCGTCAGCGGCCAGCGAGTGAACCAGATTTGCGCGGCGCTAAGGAAGACGGAATTAATATCGGTAGAGCAGTCAGGTAGTGACAGCCGGGCGAGCGTAATCAAGATCACAGATTCGGGTCGAGCACAGATCGCTACTGTGAATATGCAACTCAAGTCGCTGCTTTCGGAAGTGTTGAAGGGTCGTGGTCGGACGCTCGTAAGTATAACCAAGCTTATGCGGCAGCTTATGCGATTGTTAGACGTGGGAAGTGCGGATGTTGGAGATGCAAGAAAGAAAAGGAGATCCAGAAAGGCAGCCAAAGCAAAAGCTGATAACTGACCTCCGTTCGAGGCAAAGGAGCTAGCAGTCTGTTTGAGCTTCGACGGTATGTACTGAAACAGTAATGGGCTGACAGTTGCCGCGCCCTGACCGCTAGTCAGACCGTTTCAGTCTGGTCGATGTTCCGGTCGTTGTCTTCGTAAGGGCTGAAGTGACGCGGCTTCCTCTGATGACGGCATTAAAGCGCGGCGATCTCCAGCCGGGCTATTCCATCCTCGGTCTTCGACAGGTTGCCCTCGGCGAGCGAGGCCTCGATTTCGGCAATGGCCGCCCGAGAGGGCAGTGCCGCCAGCCGCGCTTCGGCGTCGAGGTGCAGCTTCTGCAATTCGTGATAGTAGGAACGGACCAGGGGAAGCGACGCGTAGATGTCCTCGATCAACGGAGACTCGAGCCAGCGCGTGTCGTAAGTGAGCTTCTCGCGCTTCTTCGAAAAGGCGAACTTGTTGCCGGCGATCGCATGCTGATTGGCGGTGTGCAGTGAAATCTCGTCGTTGGCCGCCGGCGGCAGACCCAGAAGAGCGGCAAGCCGGTCTTCCTCGCGGGCCAGAATCAGCCTGTCGTACCAGACGTAGACAAGCCGATCGCTCCTCTTCTGCACCTTGGTGTCGAGTTTGATGCCCGACAGAAGCCAGCGGTAGAAGAGCCCGCGCAGGGCCGCATGATCGGTCGGGGGGATCTTTTCCCGCCTCATCATGGAATGCACCCACCCCCGTGGGTCGCGCACGATGCGCAGAACCGAGAAATCGGAAATCTCGCCCCGCCCCGCCATCTGACTGTACTGAATGGAGGTGCCCACCGACTTCGAGGAATCGATGATGGTCGAATACCCCTGACTGCGTGCCGTGCCGACGACGTCCGCGAAGAAGTCCGCGGTCGATCCGTAGCGCCTGGTCGTGATGGGGCCCCAGAACGGACACTCGGAGGACGTGGTGCCGCACGGGCAATTCAGCTTGTGGATCGTCCGGCGGTCGATCTTCTTGAAGATGTGCTCGACTTCGCCCAGGCCGATGACGCCCGGGTAGCAGGAAAGAATGCGGTCGATGATCGTCGTCCCGGTATGAGCCAATCCCAGGATGTAAACTATGCGCATCTGCCCTGACCTCATCACCACAGCCGCCAGCAAAAAGCATACCCGATCGTCGACAAAAAGCTAACCCGGCTGCCGGTCCCGATGTCCGGAGTGGAGCCTGTGTCCCGACGCTGGCAATCGGGCCCCTGAGGCCCCTGACTTTACAGCAGTCGAGTGCTTCTATACCAAGCGCGTAGGCCAGAATGCTACGGCAGAGACTCTTGTCAGGAGCAGTGCATGCTCCCTTGCGTTTAGGGGTTTGACACGATGTCCAGTGGAACGCCGAACCGGAATCCGTCTGCAGGGAACGAGCTTCCCAAGGGGATTCTCATCCTCGGTGCGGCCAAGAGCGGGACGACCGCCTTATTCTATGCGATCCGAAATGCGCTGGCGACCGGGCACGGCCTCGCGACGACGGGACTGTTCGAGCCAAGACGGGCCGGCGAGGTCGTGGAGTATCTGACCTCCACCTCCGACAAGGTCCCCGTGGTGAAGGTGTTGCTCGGGCCGCTCCTGCGCGACGGCGGCAGCTTCGTCGAGAGGTTCGACAAGCGGATCGTCATCTATCGCGATCCCAGGGACAATGTCGTCAGTCGTGTCTGCTTCATGCTGAAGAAGCTCATCGGCCCCCGCGAGGAAAAGAAGATAGAGCAGGTCCTGCAGCTTTTCCGGGAGAAGGAGCAGTCACCGGACTCGATCAGCATCGTCGGCATGATCCGCCAGATGTCGTTGATCACCGACCGGCCCAATCTGCTGGAAGCCGTCCGCAGCAACTCGCTTCTGCCCGCCAAGATCAAGCGCGAGAGCGGCAACGACTACTTCATGATGCCCTATGACGACCTCGTCTCGGGGCAGTTCGATCCGCTGAACAAGTATCTCGGTTTCGCCGTGAGCGCCGACTTCGAGGTCGCCGAGCAGCACGCCTTCGTCGTGCGATCGAAGTCCTCGGGGGCGTGGAAGGACTGGTTTCTCGAAGAGGATGTGCAGTTCTTCGCGCGCGACGTCGCCGACGACTTCCGCATTCTCGGATTCGATCCCGACGTCGAGCCGAATGCCCGGCGAAGCATCGATCCCAAGACGAGCAGCGAGTACGTGGCGTCGCAGTTCCAACACGTGCAGGAGAAGCGCCGCCGGTCGAAAGAGGCCCAGCAG
>Ga0255287_1000067_pt1 | contig 12923 bp, 10 predicted proteins | sample AtltaT_39_FD_183791 | JGI IMG/M metagenome (GOLD analysis project Ga0255287, IMG submission 183791) | Metatranscriptome of freshwater microbial communities from Altamaha River, Georgia, United States - Atl_Colum_RepC_8d (Metagenome... | ecosystem: Environmental > Aquatic > Freshwater > River... | reverse complement strand
TGAAAATTCAGTGAGCTTTTGATTGCTCATCGGCCAATTCCATCAGCGATATTGGTCGGTTAATCCAGACGGCCTGTGGCAATGCCGGGACAGTCGGAGATCCTTTATAGCGGTTTTCAAATGTGCACGGCCTGATTTACAATGATGACCATGGCCGCATATCCAAAAGAGTTAAGAGAGCGCGTTGTTGCCGCAGCAGAACAAGGCGAGTATACAATTGCTGAAATCGCCAACATGTTCAGCGTCGGTGTCACTTTTGTCAAAAAGATGCTCAAACTGCATCGCGAGGGCGAAGATTTGGCGCCTCGTCACGGCGGGGGGCCAGTGCGACTTCTGGGAAAGAAGGAACTGGCGTTGCTGCGTAACGAGATCAAAGAGCACGCCGATGCGACGCTTGAGGAATTACAGAAAATGCTGGTCGATAAGGCTCAGGTCACGGCAAGCCTGCCCACTATTTGCCGAGCACTGCAGGACCTGAATCTGCCACGAAAAAAAAAAGCCTCGCCGCTAATGAGCGTGATGAAAAAGAATGCCGCAAGTTTCAGAAGATGACCAGCGGTTGTGACATTCGTAAATGCATCTTCATTGACGAAATGGGCAGTAATATTGCCCTGACAAGGCTCTATGGTCGCGCGGAAGCTGGCAAACGTGTGCTCGACAAGGTTCCGGGCGATCGTGGAGGAAACGTTTCGACCATCGCCGCGATTGCACTTGATGGCATTCGAACGGGGTTGAGCGTACCAGGCCCGATTGATGGAGATACGATGATCTACTTTGTCGAGGAGCTGCTGGCTCCGACACTCAATCGAGGAGAGATAGTCTTTATGGATAATTGCGCGATTCATAAAATGGAAGAAATTGAAGAAGCCATCGAAGCACACGGAGCCTGTGTTATTTTTCTTCCGCGATATTCACCCGACCTGAACCCAATAGAAAACTGCTGGTCGAAAGTTAAAAGCATTCTTCGTTCGCTCAAGCCGCGTACTACTGAAGAATTGCTGGATGCGTTAGCCAGAGCATTTTCTTCAGTGACCCTGGAAAATATTCTGGGTTGGTTTAACCATTGCGGCTATAAGGCCGCGATCATTTGAAAGCCGCTATAAATTGGGTGATTTTTTGGCTCTTTGGGAATCGCTGGGGGAGACCGCAAAATATGGGGGTTGTATAATCTCAATCATCCCCGAGGTCAACCCATGTCGATTCCCAAAGAGCAGTTTCCTTTAATCGAGCAGTTGCTGAATCTCCGCGGCGTCCGGGTTCTGAACGTAGAACTCACGGACCGGAAAGTGACCATCGTGATTGAAATCACCGAGGATCACGCGATCTGTCACAAATGCGGGCAGAAGGCCACCGAGTTTTACTGCCTCGGGGAAGAGATCCAGTTGCGTCATTTCCCCGTCTTCGATCGCCAGACCTATCTGGTCTTGCGGCCCAAGCGCTACCGCTGTTTGAACTGCGACGATCGCCCGACCACCACCCGCCGCGATGATTGGTATGATGCCCGGGCTGGAATCACCAAGACTTTCGCGAAGTTCCTTCTTCGGGAGGTCATTGGCAGCACGCTCTCGGACGTCGCGATGAAGCACGAGGTCTCCTATGACTTGCTGCGCGGAATTCTCGACCGCCTCGTTCCGGACAAGGTCGACTGGACACAGTTCAAGCAGCTGCGAGTTCTCGGCCTGGACGAGATTTCCTTGCTCAAGGGCCATCGTGATTTCGTCACCATCATCAGCACGCGCACGGATGACGGCTCTTCGGTTGTGCTGGCCACTCTCAAGGGCCGGGAGAAGCAGACGGTGAAAGAGTTTCTTGACCGCATCCCCAAGGAATTACGGGAGACCGTGCGAGAAGTCTGCACGGACCTTTACGAGGGCTTCGCCAATGCGGTCAAAGAGGCGCTGCCCCAAGCCAGTGTGGTGGCGGATCGGTTTAATGTTTCCAAGCTCATGCGCAACGCCGTCGACATTCTACGCAAAAGCGAGATGGGGATTCTCAAGCACTCTCTTGAGCCTGAATTCTACGAGGCCTTCAAGGGCGTTCTCTGGGTCTGGCGCCGAAATCCGGAAGACCTGACGGATGAAGAGCTTCACCAACTCGACCTGCTTTTTGAATGCTCTCCGTTGCTCAAGCAGGCTCATAAACTGCGCCAAAAGCTCTACCAAATCTTCGAAGCGAAAAACACGAAAGAATCGGGCACGCAGGCTATTCGCGCCTGGATCCAGGAAGTCAAGCGCTGCGGCCTGGAATGCTTCGAGAAATTCCTCGCGACGCTGGAGACCTGGATGGATGAGATCACGAATTACTTCCTCTCTCGTCTTTCCAGTGGTTGGGTTGAAGGCCTGAACAATAAGATCAAGGTTCTCAAACGCTGATGCTATGGAATGAAGAACCTGTCGAATCTCTTCCGGCGCATCTGGCTGGACCTGAGAGGTTATGAGGCCTTTGCCCATTGACAACACAAGATCTTGGGCGCGTCACCAGCGATTACCAAAGAGCCACTTTTTTCCGCTCTTCCCTCGCGTTGATGGCAGCTGCCTCTTGTTTTGATCACTTGATGGCGGATTGCTGCTGTTACGAGAGTTAAGCGACAGCCGGTCTTCCAATTCTTTGACTCGGTTCGTTAGTTGGACAATCTGTTTTTGCTGCTGGTCTATTTGAATTTGCTGTTGCTCGATCATCGCGCAGAGTTTCTGAACGAGAGTGACGACCGCATCTGGGCCTTGGTCGTATACCTTGATGATCTCTTCGCGTGACAGCATCATGATGTTAATTTATCGCTAATAGCCCCCGATTTGTCAAAACTTACAATTTAGGGGCTGAGTAGTTACTATTCTTCTAATTCACGCGAGAGCGAGATAGCAGGTGCGTTTTGGGCGTTGTTATCTGGAGTGGTGCAGCCTGGGTTCACCCATTGATCTGGTGCATCTGTCCACCACATGCGATAAAAGAGTCGGCCTTGCGTGGCATTGGCGCGTAACCGTTCCCAGACGTTTGCTGGGAGGTCAAAGCTGCTGGGATAAAGGGCCGCAGAAAGATACGGCCTTACGCGCCATGTAGCATAAAAATTGTCGTCTGTGCGTTGGCTACCGTATTGGCTGTAATTGAAATACCAAGGATTGGTGGCAACCTCTACGGCGTAATAACTACCTCCACCAGGATTCACTTGGAAGCGCGGTGGTGCTCCATTCATCTGGATAGAACCTGGCGCACTGATCGAAGGTACCCCGTTGGCAGGCTGTGTCGCGGCCTCCAATGTTACGCCGGGGGCAGAGGCAGTGGCACCATCACTAGTACTTGTTTGCGCGTTGACCCATTCTGAAGAACTTTCGGTACACCAGATGCGGTAATACAAGCGCGTGGCGTTCTGCCGCAGACGGTTCCAGGCATCTGCGGGCAAGGTATACAACGCAGGGTAACTAGCAGCTCTCAGGAAAGGACGCTCTTTCCAGGAGGCATAGAAATTGTTTATCGTGCGCCGTGTGCCATTAGCTTGATAGTTAAAGAGACTGGCATCCGTCGCGACCTCCACCGCATAGTAGCGCCCTGGCGGAACCGTCAGACTTAACGTCAAAGGCGCCGCCCCATTCAGAAACGTGGCCGGTGCAGTAATTAAAAGCAGTTCGGTGGACGTCGCGCTTGTCCCTATCGTGAACGGTTTTTCGGCATCGAACGCCGCGCTGGCGATGCCCGTCTTAAACAGATTTGGGGACTGGTCAGAAGGCATCCGCGCTAGGATGGCAGAATGAAAGCGCTCGTAATTGCCTGTAAAAGCCCCCTTGTTCCAAACCTCAAGCAGGCGCTGCGTGAACAAGCCATTGCGGTCGCCGTCGGCGGAAAACTGATTGTCCTGACACCCGGAAATCAACGTAACGCTGGCATGCACAATGGGTTTGGGTACCCATTGGCTCACTTCATAGTCGCCACGATTTGCTTCATAATTTCGCAGCAACGCAATAGGGTTGCCTAAACGCAGACGCGGGGCTTGGTTGGGGTGCAGTTCATATTCAGCAGCAAATTCCACGTTGCGGAATTTCCGTTGAAAAGCGCCCATTCTGGCGACGGTGCCGCTGTGACAGCTATCTGAAATGAGCAGAATGCGTACGCCCACGCTAAAGCTGGCCCACAAGCCATTCAGTTCATCGTCCAGCATTTGCCGATCCCAGAGCACCCAAGTTTCGTCTTTGTCATCGGGTTCGTCGCTAGTGACATCATTCATTTGCCCGCCGTGGCCTGAATAAGTCACCAAACAAATATCACCGCTGGACAATTGTCGTGCCGCCTGTCCGATCAGGCGGGCCACCTCTGCCGCCGTGGCCTGCGCGTCCGTCACTATTGTTGAGGTGTATCCAAGGCTATCGGCGATGGCTTTCATGTCGCGGGCATCATTGATGCAGCCTGCCAATTCGCCATCCCAACCGCCATACGCAGTGGGGTTGACGTGGTTCAATCCAATGTGAATCGAGATTCCCCTGGGCATTGTTCTCTCCTTTTCTTCCAAGAAGTAATAGACAAAGTGCTATCCTGTGATTTAGCGGATGGACTCCCAAACGATGCTCACGACATTGCTATTGGCATTCATATCCCACTCCAACCAACCAGTCATTTCCGCTGGTTTTGCCCGAAAAACCTTATTGACCCGGTACTCAACGCTGCGGGCCGCAAGGAAAGTCGTTAGCGGCAACAGGAAATCCACCGAGCCTTTGCGGTTTTCCATAGGCACGCGCGAGGTTCCAGGAACGCCTTTTAACCGGGCTTCGACTTCGAGCCGTTCCAGACCGTAGTTGTCGTAATTGACCAAATCCACAAACACCACGTTGCTACGGATGTCTTCGATCATCGAGCGGATTTCCTCCAGCGTGGCGCTGTTGCCTCCGACAGGCAAGAAGTCTGCTTCGGCATCATCGAATGTTCCAGTGACAGGGACATCCAGCCCGGCTCCGGCGGCCAGTTGTTTTTCCACTGGGAGACGCGCGGGCGGGCGGCCCGCCGCGAAAAGCACCAAATCCCGCACAGCCAAGGCGCTCTCGCTGCGATTGAGCAGCTTGAAAACCGCGCCGTTGCGATTGATCTCGATTGGCCCGGTCGGCCAGGGTCCAGTGATCTGTCCCAGATTCATCGCAAGCGTGGAATTGAGGACAGTGCCGTCCTCAAACGTAAAACGTGCTTCGCCTGAAATGCCCGTGTTTTGCAGCAAGCTCTTCAACAGCAACGCACTCGCCAGCCCCGTGGACAGGCCAACGTGGAAGCAGTCCGGCGTGCGATCCGTAGTGACTTCGACCGCCAGATTGGTGCTCAGATTCCATTGATAGGCGACCTGATTGGCGAGCATGTTCGGCAATTCGAGAATCGGCTGCTGCGCTTCAACCGCCAGCGCCTGCTGCAGTTGCCGGTACTCGGCGGGCGCAATGGCCGGTGCCAGCATGGCGTCATAACGAATCCGCTCGTTTTCAGGATGCGCGGGGTCGAGCACAGCATAGACAAAAATGATCGGACGATACGCACGCTCAACCATGTCTGCCGCATAGCGCGTGATTTGGTACGTCAGCGGCGCAAGCAGGAAGCGACCAGGTTGTTGGAGATTGCGAAAGACGCGAAAATTGGGCCGCGCGAGGCCGGGGATTTCCTGATACGTGCGGCTAGAAGCTTGGCCGAGGCGATAGGCTTCGGCACAGCCGATGGCGACAGTCGCGGCGGGCTGCTTTTCGCGATAGAACGCGCCAAGCTGGTCGCAAGGGAAAAACGCCTCTAGACTTTGCTGGCGAATGATCACTTTCTGGGCGTACTCGATCTTTTGCGGCAACACCGTAGCGTTGGCTGAAAGTTGCAATGGTCCGGTCGGCAGTTCGCTGCTGCCCAATGTTGTGGCCGGGCTGGGCGTGTTGCCGCTCAACGCCGTGGCTGCGAGGACGTTGCTGCTCAAGGGCGCGCTCGCCAATGCCCGAGGCTTTTCCGGGCGTAAGCGGAATTCCCGCCCGCCGGTCGCTACAACAATGGCGTCATATATATCCCGTGTGAAAGGCATAATATGCGCGGCTGAGATTTTGCCGCCGACAAGGATGGTGGGCCGTTCCGGCAGCGGCGTGTAGCATTCAAATTGATAACTGAATTCGACTAGGGCCGGTTCGCTTTGAAAGCCTTCGGTGGACAATGAGCCATAGGTGGTTCTGGCAGCATCGTTCAGTAATTCGATAACCACTTGCAGGCGATTGCGGTTAATTGTGACCGTCCCGCGATAGGACGCTCGCTTCGATGTCCCATCCGTTTCATTCAAATAAGGAGTTTTGAGCACGACTGTCGGTTGAATCATATTCACGGGCTGCGCATTCACACCCGATAACCGCGCCAAAGCCAGGGCGGCATTCGCTGGCATACCCAGTTCTAAGGTCAATCGGATGCGGGCGCGAATGGCGGGGCGCCCCGAAACCGTCGCGCCGAGGCGTTCGAGTTCGAACAGGAAGGGGCTGTTGTCGGGCGGCTCGTTGGGAGCAGGACGAAGCAGTTGCACGGCTGGCAGATACCAACGCAATCCCTGACTGTTCCGGTCGGTAAAAAGCGAGGCGTTGACGTCACTAACCACCGGCAACGAACGCGGTTTTTCTCCTTGTAAGGCGATCGCCATGAAAGTGATGTGCGGCGTCAGATAATGCACCACTGAGTTATTCAGCGCAGGTTGCGGCAGGCGTATCGCATCAGTAGAGATGATCGCCGTGGTCGGCTGGGGCTTGTTCGTCGGTTGGAGCACTGCTGCCAAGGTTTGCAACCGATTGCCAACGACAGCGACGGCGGCTCCGCTCGGGTTGCCCCGAAAGGATTTGGGCCGCACACGCTGTAAACTGGCTAGAAACTCACCACCGCTTAGGTCACCGCTGGGGCCGACCACACGCAAACAGGCCGCCCAGTCGGAATCGTCCAAGGCGCCACCCAACACTTGTTCGAGCTGACAAGACAACTCTACTTGGCGGGTGACTTCACGCTGCCAGCGTTCACACAACGCAATTGAACCTTCGCTCGGACGCCGACCTAATACACAACCAGCCGCTTCCGACCTGAGCAGCAAAGCGCACGATTCCCGAAAAACCAGGAACAGGTGCGCGCGGTCTGCCCCGGCAGGAAGGCTCAGCGTGCCTGTTTCGATGAGTTTTTTAAAAACGCCCTGAATCGCTTCCTCGGATAAGACTCCCCCGCTAGACACGGCTTTCAATATGTCCCAGAGCGCGGCGGCAGAAAGCTTTAATTCAACGCAACTGTCGGGCGCGGTCGCCCGAAATTCTATGTTGGCCCGCAACTCCAAGTGCGAAGGGCGGCTATCCAGAGCGTCAAGAACACCCAATACCTCTTCGCGCTTGAGGTACGTATGCAATGCGCCTCTGAGGCGCGGAACGTTTAAGGTCACCTGCGCCAGCAACCCGCGTTCGCGCCCATGCAGTGCAAGCAGCGCCTGGCGCGCAAAGATGGGCTGCACGGACAAGGTGGTCACCATGTCAGAGGACAGCGCGTAATCGAGTTCCAGCCCCAAATAGCCTGAAGCGATCAGGGGCTGGATACTCCCTTCACCTGCCTGCGGCGCATGTTCGAGCAAAATCACCAAAGAAAATTTGGGGACGCCGCCCGCACGCACCAACTTTGGCACGTCAAGTAAGCCATAACCAATTTGACCAGCGTCATCGTTCAAAACGCACACCCGCACTGGCGGGAGGGCTTGGTCTGGTGACTCGATTGTACGAATTGTCCACTCCCGCCAACATGATGGGCCGGGAGAATTAGCTGTTGCCATGATCTCCACCAAACTATGCCCGCACTTGGTTAACAGATGTGGAGGGCGCGGCGGAACGCGCCCTCCTAGCTAGGGTGTTGGTTATAGAGGTTGGTCTTCCCAGCCCTCTGCCGTGGTTTCCGTCACGTTCTGACGCTGGCCTTTGGTGCTCCGGCTCTTGGGCGCACGGGGTGGTGCTTGCGCCCAGCCTTCGGCGCTTTCAGGCGCAATCTGATAACCGCTTATATCACGGGCGGAGTGGGAACTCCGGGCTGGTGGCGGTACATCAGCAGGCGGTGCTACTGATTCAGGAGCAGCAGCCGGTGCAGGCGCATGCTCTGGCGTAGCAGCAGGCGGCGGCGGCGCCTCGGTTGGGGGCGGCACCTGTCCATCTCCCGGCGGCGGGATAGCGCCATCATTACTGGGAGCAGCCCCGCCTGATTCCAACCCCTCAGCAGCACGCACAGGCATGTCTGAGAAAAGCTCGCGTATCAAGAGCGCACGTTTGGTAACACCGGGGTCATCCGGCAACGGCACGTTTACCATCAACGCTCCATTGCCAATGGTGTCTTGCCAAGTGCCGCTCCAGGCTTGTCCTTTAGTAGAGAGCGTACCGCGCACCGTCACATGCACACGGTATTGATAGTCGGTCACGAAATCTGCTTGTCCCGTATAGATTTTCCAAAACCGGGGTTCGTTCTGATCGCCAACTGCCCAGCGGAACCGAGTGACTTTGGTCAACCGGTCAGTGCCATTGGCCCGACGTCCTTTCGCACGGAACTCGACTTCCACAATTTCAGCGGAAGATTGCAATTCGACGCTGAGCGCAATGGGGCCGACATCCAGCGTGCCTGCTGAATCCGCGCGGGCTTCGAGGATGTTGTCATTCGTCAAAGTGCCGTTGGGACCCGGATCGAGATCAATGACGTTTTGCTCTACATCAGTCTGGAAGAATGGGAACTCCGAGGCAGAGGGCGGCTCCAACAAATGGATCTTGCGTTTCACATAGGTTTCATCAGTGTCCCATTGTGCTGGAGGATTGGAGACCTCACCTTTGCGCCACTCAACCCAAACTGGGCGAAATGTGGTTTCCGCTGGATCAACTTTTTGGAAGGTCGTGGATTTCCAATTCACAGCCCCCTGTGAGGTTGGATATCCCACCTGTGCCGAAACAAAGGCGACGGGTTCACCGGCCCAGTTGCTGGCTTTGTCCGGCCAATTCACGACCGGTTTGACGATGCGGGAAATCTTGCGCATCATATCGCCCAGCACCAAGCGCTGGAAGTATTTGCCTTCCGCTTTGGGATCATTCTTGATTTCGTTGTAGAATCCTTCAAGCGAGCTGGAAATGGTGTGCGGCTGGTTGTAGCGGAAGTAGCGCGTTTCTTCGTAGTTCAAGTTAAGGTATTGCTCATCCCGCCGGAATTTCAGCGCCAAGCCGAGGTTCTTACCAAAGATGCTGCTGAAGATGCCACCGCTGGAAGCCTGCGCTGGTTCGACCTGCGGCATTGGCGGATCAAAGATGACCTTCTTTGCTTGCTCGGTAAATTGCGTGACAATCTGATCAATGCGTTTATTGATCATGCTCTCCATTTCCTGCGCGCCCGGCATCGTCCCGTCAATATCCACCTCAACCTTGATGTCGCCATTGATACGAAGTTTATTGAATTCGGCTTTGATATCAGCTGAAAACCACAAATAGCGGGCATTCACGTGCGACGAGAAATGATTGAAGATACGTTCCCAGTTACCCGTGATTTTGACGCGCATCAACTGCGACCACATCGGCATAACCAGATTTTGGGTCACAAAAAGCGGACTGTATGTGCCGTGGAAGCCGGCCCAGACAATCTCGCTCGGAATGGGGCCGATGATCCCGCCGTAAGCATTTTCGCCACCGGTGATGGAGCCAGGACCGCTGCCCTGTATCCGCCACGCCCAGGCGTCAATCTGCGTCCCTCGAAAATCGCGTCCGTGTGGCACAGTGCTCCAAGGTGAGCGGCTCCCCAATACGACAGCATCCCGGCTGCGGGGACCATCTGGCACAGGTTGCGCCCCACCATCGGGTGTTGAGTCTCCGCCTCCGGGCATCACATCGCCACCACCAACGCTAGGCGTCGCGCCACTGCTATCTGGCGCGAGACTGGAAATGGCCGTCTGGTTGGCATTGATTGGCGCAATACGAATTTGCGGGGCAACGCGCGTGCGCAAGCCCCAATACTTGTCATTGCGTCCACTGAACTTGTCGAGGATTTGCGTTTCCGCCTGCTTTAATACTGCTGGCGAGAAACGTGAGGTAGTGGTGAGCGAAAGCACGCCGCCTGAGGTTTCTCCTTTTTCAATGCCCACAGTGGATTGATCGAAGACCCCGACAAAATGAATGTGCCGGAATTTGAAATCGTTGGTGGCTGCATTGCGCGCCAGACGCACCGCTTCGGGAATATAATAGAAAAAAGGAGCCTTGCCCTCGCGCTGCAATGCATCATTGTTGCGATCCGGCAGAAAGAGCAGCTTATGGCCCTCGCCCCGTTCATCTTGGATCACGATCTCTTCAAACCCGCCAGTAAATACCGGCCCTACAGGTTCAGCCATAATTTCTCCTTCTTAGCCTTACCGCATTAGGAGGCAAGGCCGAGTAATGCTCACCACTTGCGAGGCGAGACAATTTACAGCAGTTTTCACATGAGCGAGTAGGTATAGCCACAATTGGCAAACCACCCGCAGGCGTCATCTATCCCGACATTTTGTAACTACTCAGCCCATTAAGGCGGGCAAAATGGGCTGACCGGCAAAAATTGAGGTGATTGCTGACAAAATGTGGAGGCCCTGTTTTTTGAGAGTTGAAATATATCCCCTGATGTGACAGAAGTTTTCCGCTCCCTGACGAGTGCGAAAACAGCCAGAGATTTTTTGCTGTACCTTCATCATTCTCAGATCTCGCTCGGCGAGATTGTTATCGAATGGAACGGTAAAATCATACATAAACGCCAGGACCTCCTTTCGTAATTACTCACGACATCGTCGATTGTCGTGCTATTCTACGGTCCAATTATGACAATCCCGTCCGATTCACAACTCGAGCAAATGTCCCACGCTGACCTGATAGCAATGGTTCGCGCACTGCTGGTGCGCGTGGACTCTCTCGAGAAAGAGAATCAGAAATTGCGCGAAGAGATAGAACGGCTAAAACGCCCAAAGGCCAATTCGCAAAATTCATCACAGCCTCCATCGCGAGATCAGAAACCGAACGCCCCGAGTGGTAAGCTAAAGAGGAAACATGGGCCTCCATTTGGTCACAAACGATCCGTTCGCAAGCTCGTCGACAACCCGGACAGGGTGATTCGTGTCGATGTCAATCAGTGCGAAAGCTGTCAGCACGATCTGAGCGCAACAGAACCATCAAAGGTTGTCAGACGACAGATCACGGAATTGCCCGAGGTAAAACCGATCGTTCTAGAGACACAGCAGGCGGAGAAAGTCTGTCCGCACTGCCAGCACCTCAATCGATCCACTCTGCCGGTGGGACTGGAAGCTGATCGATATTTCGGACCGCGGCTTGAAGCGTCAATTGTCTTCCTCAAACACCAGAACCACTTCAGCTACAAGCGCATCGTGCAAGCCCTTCGCGAGCTGTTTGGTCTGGAGATCAGCGAAGGAGGCGTTGCCGCAATTATTGCCCGTGCCGGAAAACTGGCGGCAGACTGCGCGGCAGAAATTCGCCAGGCGGTCATCTCAAGTTCGATCATCCAAAGTGACGAAACCAGCGCACGGGTCAAAGGGCGAAACTACTGGCACTGGGTATTTCTCAGCCAATCAGGCGTCTACCATCAGATTGTTCCACGGCGAAATGCTAAGGTTATCCGCGATCTGATGGGCAAGGCGACGACCGATGTCTGGGTGAGCGATTGCTTCAGTGCTCAGATGAATGCTCCGGCAAAGAACTTTCAGCTGTGCATTCAGCATCAGCTCCGGGATCTGAAAAGAATCCTCGATCGAGCACCCGGACTCGCCTGGACAAGTCTGGTGGGAGAATTGTTCCGGGAAGCGATTCATCTCAATAATCGAATGATCAGCCCATCTCCGGACCTGACGTTGAACGGTTTCCATCGGCGCGTCGCAGAGATTGGCAACCGACTGGACCGCCTGCTTGAAAGTCTGCTGATCGATCCGGATGAAATGAGATTACAGAAACGGTTTCAGATTCATCGACAGAAACTGTTGACATTTCTCGAATATCCCGGTGTTCCACCGACGAATAACGCCAGTGAACAAGCCATCCGAACCTCGGTCATCCATCGAAAGGTAACGGATGGATTACGATCAGAATGGGGAGCCAAAGCTTATGCCAACCTTCTCTCAGTCATTTCAACTTCAAAGATCAAGGATCAGGGTGTCCTGATGACGCTGGTGAATTTGATGGGGTCAGAGGTTCTTCCTTTCCTAAACACCTAAACCCCTTGAGTAATTTAGCGAGAACATATCAAGCCCTCCGGCCAGCTCTTGCAAAGGCAATTAAAAATGTTCTGATAGATGACCACTGCGGGTGGTTTGCCAATTGTGGCTATACCTACATGCTCATATAAAAATTACTGTAAATCAACTCAGTACTCTTCATTAGCCCAGCCAAGAAGTTTCCAGCCCCCAGCACGACGAACGAACAGCCTGATGTTGTGGTAATTCTTATCTTTATAATTAACTACGCATTTGACGATTGCCCTGTCTCCGAAGATCTCGATCGGGTCTATCAGGTCGGTCGTACGCTTGCTAACTTCTTCATGTTTCTCGGAGTTCAGCTTTTCAAAATCCCCCTTGACTCTCTGAAGATAATCGTGTCTGTTCTCGACAACATTATTGGCTCGGCGAAAGGCGAGTTCCGGCGCGAGAACGCAGCTTAGCCACTCGTAGTCACATGTATCTTCAGCATTTCCAATATCAATGTTCAAAGCTGTCAGCATTTCCAGATCTTTTGACATTATTAGTTCTCCAGTCACTTAAAGTCGCATTGGTAGCCGTAAGACATCAACTACAGTCACGGTAAGCCTAGGTACAAGATCTATATAAAATCAAAACAAGTCAGTGGTTTAAAGTTACATATGTGCGACCAATAGACCAATTAGACACATAGATGGCCTGTCAGTTTCACAGCAAATTAATTGGCTTTATAATTAAC
>Ga0255287_1000052_pt1 | contig 14043 bp, 10 predicted proteins | sample AtltaT_39_FD_183791 | JGI IMG/M metagenome (GOLD analysis project Ga0255287, IMG submission 183791) | Metatranscriptome of freshwater microbial communities from Altamaha River, Georgia, United States - Atl_Colum_RepC_8d (Metagenome... | ecosystem: Environmental > Aquatic > Freshwater > River... | reverse complement strand
GCGACCCACTGACTAAGTCATGTTTTCGGAAAAGTCGCTTCAGATTCTTTGGCAAAACCTCTCTGATCCGGATGTCATGAAGACTCGCCGCAGCCTGTGCAACCCGTTCTTCCTGCTCTTGGCGTCGATCATTGGCCTTGTCGATGGACAGTTGGCAGGGGCGCAGTCCGGACCTGCCGCCACATCCAGTCAAACACCACAAGTCATTGAAAATCAGAGACTTATTGCACAAGCAGAAGAGCGTCCAGTAGCCCCGACTGGAGGCAAACCTCGAACCGCGGCAGCCGAATTGAAGCGGGCACGTGATCAGATGATCAAGCACTCATCCATCCGGGCGAGAATTGTGGAGCAAGTCACCCTGGCGGACAAAAGTTATCGGGCTGAGGGACGCTACCTGCAACTGGCGCTCAAGCCGGGGGATTGGCAGATGCGGATGGAACTGGCGATGAAAGTGGGGGAATCGGAAGGGTCCCTGCTCGAAGTCTGCAATGGCACCGTCTTGTGGACCCTCACCCAGATCGATGCGGGCGGCAGCGGCAAGAAAAAGGATCCCAAAAACCGGGAGATGACCCTCACCCGGCGGAACGTCCAGCAGATCCTGGATGAAGCGAGGAAGTCTGGGGACTTTAGCGAACAGACCGAGTCGGACCTCCTGACCTCGATGGGACTCGGCGGACTGCCTGCTCTGCTGACAAGTCTCGAACAGGACATGAAACTGGGAGCCATCAAAGAAGAGACCCTCAGGGATCGCCCGGTATTGGTCATTTCGGGAACATGGTCTGAGGCGGTCGCCTCGCGCATGCGTCGCCCTGGGCCCGGAGGCAGTGTCGGGCTGCTCCCTCCGACGGTGCCCGATCAGGTGCGGCTCTACCTCGACAAAGAGACCGGCTTTCCCTATCGACTTCTATATCTCAAAAAGGTTGTGAATCGCGACGTTCTGAAACCCATGCTGGTTCTGGACTTCCGTGATGTCGTCCTGAACGAACCGATTCCGGCCAGCGAATTCGACTATACCCCTCCACAAGATGTGCAACCGCAGGAAGTCACCAACCTGTACATTGAGCAATTCGCCCCCAAGGCAACTGGCTCGAAAAAATAGAGCAGACGACTCTGCGAGTCATCCCCGGTGATCGTTCGCATCCACAACCGGTGAGGACGAGGAACTGTGTTAAGTGACCTGGAAATCGCCGGGAGTGGCATTCCGCTGTCAGGTCCGCGGTAACCACCAATTGTATTCCGATCATTCGGCCACGACGTCCAGTCGAGGCCTGTCATTAATTCGTATTTTCATGGTTTCTGCGGGCAATTCGGCCTGTTGCGGACTCGCCTTGCCCTGTTTTTGGGTTTCGCACTACAAAACCTCTCGATTCCCCGGGTTACGACCAACTGGGGCGCAACCCGCGAGTACGAGGACTGAAGTTGTCTACATTGTCGAGCTGTCACATGCGCGGGTGTCTCTTCCAGGCATTTGCCTTCAGCCTGATCGTCGGCCTGACCAGTTCCCCTGGCTTCGGAGCGGAATCAGGACTGATTGCTCCGGAGGGCTTCGAGGTCATCCAATATGCCTCCGACGACTTGGCCCATGACATCTACTCTCTGACGGTTGATTCCCTCGGCCGGGTTGTGGTTTCTGGCCCCGGTTACGTCAAGATTCTCATCGATCGGGACGGCGACGGTATTGCCGATGAAGCAAAAACCTTCGTGGATGGCCCAGCATCGGGAGCACAGGGACTCTGTTTTGTTGGCCGAGACCTGCTCTGTACTGGTGATGAAGGACTGATTCGGTACCAGGACCGGGATGGGAATGACGAGGCCGATGGCCCTCCCGAGACGTTCCTGAAGATCAAGACCGGTGGCGAACACCACGCTCATGCGATCCGACGGGGACCTGATGGATGGTGGTATCTGATCGCGGGCAATTTCAGTGATGTCAATGGGAGCTTTGCGACCGAACCGACCAGCCCCATCCGGACGCCGAACGGAGGTGTTGTCCTTCGTCTGAAACCCGATCTGTCCCAGGGTGAGATCGTCGCCGACGGATTGCGGAATGCCTATGACTTCGACTTCGACCCGCGTGGCGAGATTCTGACTTACGATAGTGACGGGGAACGGGACATCTCCCTTCCCTGGTACGTTCCCACACGCGTGCTGCATGTCTTGCCAGGAGGAGAAGAGGGTTGGGTCACGGAAACCTGGAAGCGCCCCAACTACTTCGTCGACGCCGCTCCGGTGGTTTCTGCCACAGGTCGCGGTTCTCCTACCGGGGTTGTCAGCTACCAGCACACTCAATTCCCGGCGAAGTACCGTGGTGGCTTGTTTGTTCTCGACTGGACCTTTGGCCGGGTCCTCGCAGTCCCACTGACACGCCAGGGAGCCTCGTTTTCTCCCCAGGAAGCGGAGGAGTTTCTGCGAGCCGATGGTGAACGGGGCTTTGCCCCCACGGACGCGGAAGTCGGTCCCGACGGCAGCCTTTTTGTCTGTGTCGGCGGTCGGGGAACCCACGGAACGGTTTACCGCGTGCGATATACCGGTGCCACATCACGCGAGCGTCAGCCGGCGTTGCTGAGTCTGAATCAGCAGGCACCAGTTCCCCAACAACTGCAGGCCTGCCTGGAACCGATTCAACCACAAAGCAGTTGGGCAAGAGCCCGATGGGTTCCCCTCGCGCTTCGCCTGGGAGAGCCGGCGATTCTCGACGCGGCGCTGAATGAACAAATGCCTTTGGAACGACGCATCCGGGCAATTCAGATTCTGGTCGATCAGTTCGGTGGCTTGAATGAACGGTCCCTGCAAGCGCTGACTGGCTCCAGGCAACCTGGAGTCCGCGCGGCTGCGGCCTGGTCGATCGGTTTTCAATCGAAGCCCACACCCGCTCCGGAGGTCTTCGCGGCATTTCTTGGCGATCAGGATCCTCTCACCAGGCGCCGGGCTGTCGAGAGCCTTGTTCGTCGACAACCCGATTATGCCCACCTGCTTCCTGTTCTGGCGGACTGCCTGAACAACGATGATCGGGAGGTTCGATTGGCAACCGCACGCCTGATTCCACGAATGAAGCCCAACGAAGTTCGAGCCCTGGCCGAACGAGCGAGGCCACTGGGCTGGCGTGCTGCTCTGGCGAGTTCCATCGGATACGTCTGGCGGACGCTACAGGATGGTGAAGGAATCAATCCTTTTGGAATCGACTTCGGACGACGTGTCCTGTCTGCCCGTCATCCGACTTCCATGAAGTTGGAGGCGGCTCGGCTGATTCAGATGTCACTGGGTGATCTGGGTGGTCTTGGCGGAACCGCCGGAATGTTTCATGGTTACACGGGCACAGTTGCTCTTGACGGTTCACTCCCGGAAATCCGTGAACTGATTGCGACCATGGAAAAGGTCTTTCCGACGGGCGACCGGGCCGTCGATGCAGAGTTGGGACGGGTCATTGCGATGCTGGCCCCACAATCGCCTCTACTTGTCGACAGCCTCCTGGCTCAAATCAGTCCTCAAAGTCACCCGGTGGATGACATCCATTTTCTGGCGTGTCTCGCCCGCATTGACATGGCAATGTCGGATGAGAGCACCTCGAAATGTGCCACCGCCCTGCTCTCTGTGGAAGGAAAGGTTCGGGATCGCAATCTCCCACAGGATGCCAACTGGAATGACCGAATGTCCGAACTGTTTGGCGAGTTGGTCAATCATACGCCAAACCTTTCCCGTGCCGTGATTGATTCACCGCTTTTTGGGCAACCCTCCCATATTGCATTCACCTCCCGGTTGACGGAGGAAGACAATGCACGAGCGATCGAGGCATTCACCAAAGCCGCTCGCGCGGACACCAACTATCCCTGGAACAACGATGTCGTCTTTCTGGTGGGGGCCGCACATTCCGAGGAAAGCCGACAACTGATCCGACCGCTTTTCGAGCGGCATGATCTTCGTCTGGCTGTCCTGATGAACCTGTCTGAAGCACCACAGCCCGAGGACCGCGACCTCTTCGTTGAGGGACTTGATGCCGGCTCTCAGGAGGTCATCGCTGCCTGTGTTGGCGCTCTTGAGAAACTCATTCCCACGGAACTGACGCCACGTGAATGTGTGGGAATGGTAAGGCTCATCAGGCGACTGGGAACCGATCGTTCCGAGTTCCTCCTGCGGGAAAAAGTAGTGCGGCTGTTGGAAAAACAGGCGAAGACGAACCACGAGTTTGTTTTTGGAAATGTGGGATATGTGCCCCAGTCTGAAGTGATCAACCGGTGGACGGACTGGGCCATTCAGAACTATCCCGAGGAATCGCGGGAACTCCTTGGGGCTGGCCAGATCGACGAGGAATCACTCCGTGCCCGGTTGGAAAAGATCAGTTGGGAGGCGGGTGATCCCGAACAGGGAGAAATCCTCTTCCGCACGCGTGGCTGCGTCCAGTGCCATGGCAGCGGCAATGCCTTGGGGCCAGACCTGGCGGGTATCACCGCACGGTTTTCCCGGGACGACCTGTTCGTCGCAATCGCTCTCCCCAGTCGCGATGTTTCGTCCCGCTATCAGACAGTCCTTGTGGAGACCAAACAGGGCAAAACCTTTTCGGGACTGGTGGTCTATGAGTCAGCCGATGGGATTCTCCTGCGAAGTGGTGTCGCCAAGACCCATCGAATCGAAGCCAGGGATATCGCAGCACAACGAACACTGACGACCTCCGTGATGCCTGAGGGCCTGCTCAAAGATCTCACAGACGGCCAACTTGCAGATCTCTACGCCTACCTCAAGGCTCAATCGGGTCGAACAGCATCCCGCAAAAAGCAGGATTAAAGTGTTTGGGGAGTCGAGTGATTGTGCTGCCAGCAACTCCGCTCAGGCAGGCTTTGGCTTTCGAACGGCCGCTGATCGGGGTTTACCGACCTTCCGTTTTGCCGGAACTGAGCTTTCGGGTTTTCCGGTGGGCGTTTGTGAAAGCTGCGGAAGTCCGACACGTGAACAAATCAGCAACAAGGGACACTGCGGGCAACGGGGTCGGCGCGCGATACAGATCTTGCGACCGTGATGGATCAATCGATGGGAAAAATCGATCCATTCGTTTCTGGGCAATAGCGCCATAAGATCCTGTTCGATTTTCTCGGGTGTGGACTGTTTCGTCAGCCCCATCAGCCGTGTCAGCCTTTTGACGTGGGTATCAACCACCACACCCGTTGCCAATCCGAAGGAAGTTCCCAGGACGACATTGGCGGTTTTGCGCCCCACTCCTGGCAGACGGACCAACTGCTCGAGATTCCTGGGGACCTCTCCACCGTATTCCTCGACAATCATCCGGGACATTTGCTGCAGGCTTTTGGCCTTGGAGCGAAAGAAGCCGGTCGATTGAATCAGTGATTCAATTTCCGGTAGTGATGCCCCGGCCATGGCCTCTGGGGTGGGAAACTTGCGAAAGAGACCCGGAGTGACCAGATTTACCCGCTCGTCAGTACACTGGGCGGACAGAATCGTTGCGGCCAACAACTGAAATGGGCCTTTATGAATCAATGCACAGAGTGCTTCCGGGTATTCTGTGGCGAGGGCCACGCTGATCGCCTGGGCCTGTGATTGAAGTTTCCGCATACGTCCGGCAGAACGTGAGGCAACCATGCGACTCTCCAGACCGTTAGGACCCTACGGGTGTTGATGAATCAGAGCCAATTGTCTTTGAGCCGCGTGGACAGAGCCCGCGCGACGCGCTAGATTCTATGCTTCCCGCTCGTACTCAAGGACGGAACCCGATGACTGAGGACTATCCGGAACTCTATCTTCAGGGTCTCCGGCTGTTCAACGCCGAAGACTTCTTCGAGAGCCATGAGGTTCTGGAAGAGTTGTGGTCCGAAACCCAGGACGAGCGTCGGAGGTTCTATCAGGGACTGATCCAGGCGGCTGTCGCGCTCTTGCATTTCGGGAATGAAAACCTGGGGGGGGCCAAGAAGGTGTACGTGTCATCGCGAAAGTACCTTGAACCTTATCAACCAGTCTACGAGGGGCTGGATGTTGCGGGCTTTCTTCAGTCGATGCAGCACTGCTTTGCCGAATTGATGGAAAACCAGGACACTTTCCCGGCAGGAATCACCTTGCAGGACGAGAGGATTCCCAAAGTTCTGGTACCGGGGGACTGACGCTGACCATGCAATTCGAACCCGAGTTTACCGCAGACCTCTCTGGTTTCGAGGGTCAGGTTCCATTGATGCCACTGGACGGTGTTGTCCTGTTCCCTCATGTGGCGATTCCGTTGCACATCTTCGAACCCCGTTACAAGAAGATGATTTCGGACGTTCTGCAATCGCACCGATTGCTGGCCATGGCACTTCCCCGGCCCGAACGCGGACAAACAGGTACCCCCGTTCTGCATGATGTGGTCTGCATTGGACGAATCACTGCGGAAGAACAGCTCGCGGGTGGTCGCTATAATCTGGTGCTGACCGGTCTGCAGCGTGCCCAACTGCAAAGCGAACTGGTCACCGATCTCCCTTACCGGATCGGCGAATTCAAACTGCTTCCAGACTCCTACGATCCGTCCACCGCGCGGGAGCGGACAGAACGCCACCGGGAACTCTTGAAATCGTTCCGGAGTTTGACCCGAAACAAGACGACGGACTCGCTGTTTCAGCAGCTCCTGGATGCTGAACTTCCCTTGGGTGTCTTGTGTGACCTCCTGGCAGCGGCTCTCAGGATTCCACACGCATCCAAGTACCGCGCCCTTTCGGAGATTGATGTCGATGCGCGAAGTCAGTTTCTTCTGACCACCATCGAGTCCCTCTCCAACGAAGCTGGAGGCTTGCCACAACGCCGGCGTTTTCCGCCACAGTTCAGCATCAATTGATCCCATGTCGACACGTGACACTCCGGTTGATCTTCCCCGAATCGAACGAGCGGTTCGGGAAATCCTCTTTGCGATCGGCGAAGATCCGGACCGCGAAGGCCTGTTGGACACCCCCGGACGTGTTGCCCGAATGTATGCCGAGATCTTTTCCGGTCTCCATTCGCACCCCGAACGCCATCTGCAGCGGGTCTTCCACGAGACCTACGACGAGATGGTGTTGGTCCGGGACATTACCTTCAACAGCATGTGTGAACACCACCTGCTTCCCTTTCATGGTGTGGCGCACATCGGCTACCTTCCCAACGGACGTGTTGCCGGGTTGAGCAAGCTCGCCCGCATCGTGGAGGATATCTCGCATCGCCCACAGGTTCAGGAACGGATGACACACCAGATTGCCGACCTGATGGAGAAAGAACTTGAGGCGAAGGGAGTCATTGTCGTCCTTGAGGCAACTCACACCTGCATGACGATCCGCGGAGTCCGCAAGCCGGGAAGCCTGACGGTGACAAGTGCGGTCCGGGGATTGCTGAAACGCAATGAATCGACCCGGTCCGAAGCCATGTCATTGATCATGAGTCGCAAGTAGCCTCGGAGGGAGGCCCTGTGCCGGAAGCAATTCCCTTTTTCGCCCTGCGATTGATCGCAGGAATCGGCTTCATGTTGCTGGTGATGCCCCGCCAAAAGGTCACCAGCGCCTTCTTCCGCATCCTCATGTTGGTGTGCCTTGGACTGGGTGTTGTCTCGGCACTGACCTCGGGTCATGGTCCCTGGGTCTGTGCCGCGATTTGCCTCGCCGCCTTCCTGGGTTCGGTTCTCTGGCTGCTGGAACGCCGGGGCGGAGGGGAAATCTGCTTGATCCTTGTGACCACGCTGGGAATTCTGGAGACCGGGCGTACGGCGTATCGATTGGCGATGCTGGGGGGAATCGCCATTCCAGTGATGGCGTTCTCTACCGTGGCGGCCACGGCGAGCCTGGGAGCGACACTTTCGGGAATGCTCCTGGGTCATCGTTACCTCACTGCCCCCGGCATGCCGCTGGCTCCCCTGGAACGGCTCAACAATGCGGTGGGGGTCGCGGGCCTGTTGCGACTGGGACTCTCCACCTTGATGTTGTATTCGTATGGCCTGCCGACAATCACCGGCGTTGCGAACGCCTGGTTTCTGCTGCGCTGGATCGGTGGCGTATTCGGCCCCTTGGCCGTCTGGTGGCTGGTACGACGGATTCTCCGTTATCGCAACACACAGTCCGCCACAGGGGTCCTGTTTGTCGGTGTGATCCTGACCTTTCTCGGTGAGCTATCTGGCGATCTCCTGACCTGGTCCACCCACATTCCTTATTGAGATCCGCCGGTGCGCCGACTGGCCCCTTCGATCGGGTGACACAGCCCGACGCTGCTCCAAAAGACATCGTGGCCCGAAAACAAAACCGGTCGGCCACAGGTCCAGGACCCGAAGACCGACCGGTCAATGACTGCGATGACGAGTCAGAGCAGTAGCTCTACAGCTTCTTCAGGCTGATGTTCCGGAACTTGACCGGATCGCCGTGTCCCGCAAAGCCGAAGAAGCCAGTTTTCCGGTCCTTGCCAGGATGCGGGCTATTGGCCATGTATTCTGTGATCTTTGACAGATCGGTGTCGAGAATCGTCACGCCGTTCAGCTCCACCTTGATCGTCGATCCCTTGACCGTCACCTGCTCGTAATTCCATTGTCCAACCGGACGCAGGTAGCCCCGATGGGCGGCCGCCATACCGTAAGCCGAACCGTGAGCCTGCCGCGGATCAAGATTCTTGTAGTTGGGATGCTCGGTATCGAGCACCTGCAGTTCGCACATGCCGGCATACGCCGCGTCTCCCTGTCCCGGGTAGCGGATTGCCAGACCATTATTGCCTGCGGGAGGAAGCTGGAACTCAAGCCTCACGGTGAAGTCGCCAAACTCGTCCTTCGTGTGCAGAGTGCCCCCCTTCTCGGGCTTGCACATGATGACTCCGTCCTGAACCTGGTAGTTGTCAACCGCACCAGCCCACCCAGTGAGATCCTTGCCATTGAAGAGAGAGACGAATCCTTCCGGATCTTTGCCCCGCAGCAGCTGATTGGCTTCTTCCGACGGAATTTCACGGATGAAGATGTTCTTCCACCGCATTTCGCCGCCATGAGTCTGCAGCTGGATTGAGCCACGAGGAAAGAGCGGCAGCTTGCGATCCCAATAATTTTCGAGCGGTGCCTTGTCGACGATAAGCTTGTCGTTGAGGCGAATCGTGGTCTTGTCACCGACCTGGATGATGTGGAAGCGGTTCCACTCCCCCAGTTTCTTGTCCGCGAGAACGAGAGGGTCTTTCCCGGGATTGCCCGGGGAATTGTTCCACAAACCTCCCGACCCCTTGGCCGCCCCGAGATTCTCCTTGCCGGGGTCGGTGTAGTCCCAGATCTGGATCTGAGGGGTTGCCCGCAGATAGACACCACTGTCACCCTTCGGGACCATCTTCCAGTCGATGAAGAGTTCAATGTCCCCGAATTCCTTGTCGGTGGTCAGATAAGCTCCCTCACCATCATTTACCAGATCTCCATTGGCATCGACGCGCCAGTGTTTCAGCGCGTTTTCCTGATCCGCCTTGCGTTTGGCCTGGAGATCGGCTTCCGACATCTGCTTCCACTTGCGGGGATCCATCGTTTCCTCCCCGTGCCAGTTCGCCAGGTCCTTTCCGGTGAACAGGGCCGTGAATCCCTTGGGTGCGGAGTTGTTTTCCTGGGCCGGAAGTTTTCCGGGAGTCATCAGGCTCAACAGCCCCAATGCCAGGCAGCCAATCGACAATGAACGCACAGTTGCTCTCCTCTGAAGTGTCGGGAAGCCAAATTCCGAAGCGTATTCTACAGTCGCATCATGCGCAGGGCAGCAACCGGGGTTGCCGACCGACTGCGAGAAACCAGTCATCACCCGGTCCGGACTTCACTCAGTCCAGTAATCCACCACCAGGGCCTTTTCAATCCGCGGAACCGCCAGCTTGACGAACTCCTCATGCACCGGATGCTTGAGGTAGGTGTCACGGTCTTCATTGCTGCCAAACGTCACGAAAAAGCAGTGGGTAAATCCCTGGGCCAGGTTTTCAGGACTCACGTTGGTCCCCCGTTCAAACGCCTGAATTTCCCGAATGCGTGTTGGCAGAGCCTCAAAGGCCGCCTCGACTTCAGCCACCTGAGCGGGGGTCAGGTCGGTCTTGAACTGGAACAAAACCACGTGACGCAATCGTCTCTGTCCGTCATCATTTCCGTGCAGTGCCTCTCCCACCTGCTCCGCAACAAACTGATTGCCGGCCGCACTGAGATGGACACCATCGGAGGTCAGTACCCCCTGCTCGGCATTCTTGCCATTCAATTGGCGAAGCCTCGAGACGAACCGACGCCTCAGGTCCAGAAGATTGGACTTGGTGTCGCGGGCCACGCGACGACTGATGGCAGAGTACTCTTCGAGCATCTTGTCGAGCGGGTTGGTTCCATCGGTCTTCTCTCCAATCACGCTTGGCGTACAGAGGATGACGCGGGCACCAGTCCCCTGGATCTTCCGAATGATGCGCTGCAAGCCCTGCTCATAATCTTCCCGGGAAGTCCCGCTGCCATTCTGCGAGTGCCAGACGTCGTTGATCCCGATATAGATCACCACCACATTCGGCTTGCGCGAGAGAACATCCTTTTCCAGTCGCTGTTCCAGATCGGGCACGCGATTGCCGCTGATTCCCGCTCCGACAATCTCAAGCCGGGTCTCGGGATGGGCCTGTGCCAGTTTCTCGCGAACCAGCGCCACATAGCCGCCGGGATGGGCACCGGCCTCGGTGATCGAGTCCCCGAGGAAGACAACCTTGTCTCCTGCCTTGATCAACGGTTCTCCGGCACTCAAAGGTGCGCTCAGCATTCCCGCCAATCCCGTGGTCAGCCCCACAACAACACTCCACACTCGATGCGACCGCATCTGAACACTCCGACTGAGCAGCACCAGAAAAACTGCTGGAGAGCCCCACTGGACTCATCCCAGTGCGTGTGACCATAACGACGAACGTTCCCAATTCCAAATGCAGCGAACCCCGCATCATTCCGGCGTCGCGTCCCAGCCTGTCAACTGGTGACCAGACTACCCGTAGAGCGGGGTGATGACACTGCCGTTCAAGAGCCGATTGGGCCGCCCGAGGGGATCCATGATTTCCACCTCGGAATCCACCCCCAGAGCACTGAGAATCGTGGTTCCCACGTCCGCCGGTGACCATGTCCGCGAGACCGGATAGGCAGCGAATTCGTCCGATTGGCCGATCACCTGCCCACCATGCACCCCGGCACCGGCAAACAGCCCAGAGTATACATGGGCCCAGTGGTCACGGCCGGGGATATCAGAACCCGGCAGGGTCGAAATCCGCGGAGTTCGGCCGAACTCCCCCATCACGATGACCAGGGTTTCGGAAAGCCGTCCCGAGGCTTCCAGATCATCGAAGAGTGCTTCCAGCCCCTGATCCAACTGGGGCAAAAGGACATTCTTCAACCGCCCCCAATTGTCCACATGCGTATCCCAGGTCTGCACAATGCCCATCGCAGCCTGGATCATCGGCACCCCTGCTTCGACCAACCGCCGGGTCAACAACAGGCTCTGCCCCATCTTGTTGCGGCCATATCGGTCCCTGGTCGATGCCTCTTCGCGATGGATGTCAAACGCATCCGTGACCCGAGCCGAGGTCAACAACGAAAACGCAGCCTCCTGCTGCGACTGAAAGCCAATCGCCGCCGATCCACGCTCGCTGGCTGATCGTTCCAGAACCCCCAGCAAACCACGGCGGTTTTCCAGCCGGGCCGGAGGAACACCCTCGCGCAGCGACAGACTGTCCACCTTGAACCCGGGATCATTCGGGTCCTGGTTGATGGGCCAGGGATCATGTCGAATCCCCAGAAACCCGGCATGTTGCCCGGGCCAGGTGAGCGGTCCCTCGATCAGGTAATTCGGCAGTGAGACGCCGGTCGGAACCCCGTCCTGTCGTGGTTGTACGTAGTCCAGTGCGGCGGCGAAATTCGGAAAATCAGTCCGTGACTGGACCCGATCCAGATCACTTCCTCCCCGCGGTACAGGGGTCGGACGTCCCGTCAGGGCGACATGCGTCGCCAGCAGATGATTGTGCTCGGTGTGCGACAGTGAGCGGACGACGGCGACCCGATCGGTCCGCCGTGCCAATCGGGGCATGTGCTCGCAGATGCGCAATCCGGCAGTCGCCGTGTCGATCGAGGAGAACTCACCCCGAATGGCCGCAGGAGCGTCCGGCTTGGGATCCCAGGTATCGAGTTGACTGGGGCCACCCGACAGCAGGATGACGACCACAGATCGCGCCCGGCCCACACTGCCGTCACCAGCACGCAGACGTCGCGATGCCAGAGGCAGAGCCCCGGCGACCACTCCGGAGGTGGAAACCCGCAGGAAGTTGCGACGGGACAGATTCGACAGGTTCATGCGGTCACGCTGTTCCAGGAAAACTCGACAACGGGATCGTTCGAACGGGAATTTGAAACCCGATCCAGATCGCCGTGGAATCTTGTTCCCACGGAAATGGATCGTCACTCTTCCCGGTTTGCTGCCAGGGGCAACGCCTCGTTCCACTCAATCTTCCCAAATCATTCTACCCGACTCACCGAAACGGCAACAATGACCGTTTCCAGATCATTGAGCGTTTCGAGATTCCTCCGGAATCCCCCCGCAACTGGACGCAAACACCTGAAGTATCACCACTTCTGACTATTGAAGATCATGCCCGGTCAGCAAATGCTCGATCGCGTCCGCCCGGGCAGCCACTTCGAGAACGCTTTTCCGGATCTCCTCGGCATCGACCGTGGCACGGGGATAGGTGTCGTGGACCATAAACTGAGGCCTGCCACCATCATCCTGGATGGCAATGCTGCCGTGCGGCATCTCGGAATTGAGTCGCAGCGCTTGCTCAAAAAACTCAGGCTGGGCATCGCAGCAGGTACTGGAGATGACCAGCAATCTCTCGGCGGCCGCGTGGCTGCTGGCCTCCACGATCACCGCTTGCCGACGACCGGAAGGAAACCGCACCCGAACGAGATGTCGCCGTCCATCGTGACTCCATTCCACCGCGGGATCATCACGAAATGCCTCATCGAGCAGACTGTCGAGATCGCGCGTCTGCCCCAGAATCGCCTGCAGCAATTGGGCCGCCCGGATGCCATCTTGCGGACGATTGGCGGGATTCTTGTCGAGCAGCAGTGCCAGGCACTCCGCCATCTCGAGCGACACTTCAGGAATGATCTTCCGGATATTGGGCAATGGTTCCCGCAGCACTTCACCAACCAGCACTGCCAGCGTCTCCCCGTGGTAGGGAAGACGGCCGGAGAGCATCAAAAAGTAGGTAACCCCGAGGGCATAGACATCGGTCACCGGACTGGCAGGGGCCCCGTCAAACAATTCGGGGGCCATGAATTGTGGTGTTCCACAAAGAGATTCGCCGGAATTCCCCGGCTTCCTGGACCGAACCATCTTGGCCAATCCAAAATCGGCGATCTTGGGAATCCCCTGCAGGGTCATCAGCACATTGTCCGGCTTGAGATCCCTGTGAACCACCCCCAGCCGATGGGCCTCCGCCAAACCATCGGCAATCCTTGCCGCAACCGCGGTTGCCTTCACCGGAGCCAGAGTGTGCTCATCCCGGATGATCTGGCGCAGCGACCTTCCGGGAACAAACTCCATCTCGAGGAAATACAGATCATCCAACTGGCCCACCGCATGCACAGTGATGACATTCGGGTGACTCATCGACGCCGCCGCCCGCCCCTCATTGAGGAACCGGTCGACATACTGCCGATCATCCCGCACCAGTTCCGGCATCAGGATCTTGAGCGCACACAGGCGGTGCAGGTCGCGATGATGGGCCAGATAGACCTTCCCCATCCCGCCTCGTCCCAACAGCGACTCGAGGTGATAGAGTCCGAAATCGGACCCCACCAGCGGGTCGGGTTGCGATGGAGACGACTCGTCCACCCGGGACGTCTGCACCCCCTGCATTCCGGGGACCACTTCAAATATCGAAGTCTCCCCTACGGAAACCGGCCGTGGATTCCGGATCTCATACCCGCAGTGCGGACACTCGATCACGAGATCGACCGCGAGCACTGGCTTGCCACAGCGCGGACAGTCTCTCTGGGCATCAGGGAATGCGTTGGCTGCAGGATCGTGTGACATCTGACTTTTGACCGCG
>Ga0255287_1000047_pt1 | contig 14735 bp, 9 predicted proteins | sample AtltaT_39_FD_183791 | JGI IMG/M metagenome (GOLD analysis project Ga0255287, IMG submission 183791) | Metatranscriptome of freshwater microbial communities from Altamaha River, Georgia, United States - Atl_Colum_RepC_8d (Metagenome... | ecosystem: Environmental > Aquatic > Freshwater > River... | reverse complement strand
GCCATTTTGATAAGGCGCTACGATCAGTCCGCCTGACTAATCGATATCATCATCGAACGCCGGCTCCTCTTCATCCATCATTGAGATAGACTCGTCGAAGTCGCCATCCATCGAATCGACCGATTCGTTATCATCGAAGGACTCTTCGGCTGAATACTCGTCAAGCTCACTCTCAACGTCGGCTTCAAGAGGGGGGAGGAGGCGATTGTTGGTCGCCGCCACAACCGCATCGATGTAGCTCTGGGTATCGTCGATGTCTTCCACCTTCATTTCACGCGCCGTCGCGTCGTCCGGAATGCGTACATTCCGGTAGAAGTCCATGCCCGTGCCGGCCGGGATGAGCCGTCCCATGATCACGTTCTCCTTGAGGCCACGCAGATAGTCGACCCTTCCGGAGATGGCGGCCTCCGTCAGCACTCGCGTCGTCTCCTGGAATGACGCGGCGGAGATAAATGACTCTGTCGAGAGCGACGCCTTGGTGATTCCCAGCAGCAATGGATCGGCCGTGGCCGGCTGACCATCCTGTTCGAGCACCCGGGCGTTCTCATCCGCGAAGCGGAATCTGTCAACCTGTTCCTCGAGGAGGAACTCGGTGTCACCGACATCCTTGATCCGCACCCAGCGGAGCATCTGGCGAACGATAACTTCGATATGCTTATCGTTGATATGCACACCCTGGAGGCGGTAGACCTCCTGGATCGCATTGACCAGATACCGTTGCAGCTCCTCCATTCCGCGCACCGACAGGATATCGTGTGGATTGAGCGGACCATCCATCAATGGCTCACCCGCCCGCACGTGATCACCTTCCTGAACGTTGATGTGGGTTCCACGCGGGATTGAGTATTCACGCTCCTCGCCTCGGTCGCTGCTGACGATGATCTTCTGCGAGCCCTTGGTGATGTTCCCAAACTTGACGACTCCGTCAATCTCGCTCATCACCGCCGTCTCGCGTGGCTTGCGGGCCTCGAAGAGCTCCACGACGCGCGGCAGACCGCCGACGATATCCTTGGTTCGGGTCGATTCACGCGGGATCTTCGCGATGACGTCTCCCGGCGCGACCTCGTCGCCATTGAGAACCATCAGGTTGGCACGGATCGGCATTGAGTAAGACTTGAGCGCTTTGCCGCCCTCACTCCTGATCTCGATGCGCGGCTGGCGCTTCTCATCCGGCGAGTCCATGACGATCGGTCGGGTCTGCCCCGTCACTTCGTCGACCTCTTCGTGAACGGTGATCCCCTCGAGCAGATCACGCCAGTGGACCGTCCCGCCAACCTCAGTGAGGATGGCAAAGGTGTACGGGTCCCACTCCGCAATCATCTGGCCCTCTTCGACCGTATTTCCCTCTGCGACGAGCAGGGCAGTACCGTAACCGATCGGATAGCGCTCGACCTCGCGGCCTCGGTCGTCGACGATCAGCACGGAACCATTGCGGTTCATGGCGATGATCTTGCCCTCGCGGTTGATGACGGTGTTCAGACCCTCATACTTGATCGTGCCATTGACCCGCGCTTCGTGATGCTGCTGCTCGGCCACCTTGGTCGCCGTACCTCCGATGTGGAAGGTGCGCATCGTCAGCTGGGTTCCGGGTTCGCCGATCGATTGGGCTGCGATGACCCCAACGGCTTCGCCAATGTCGACCAGCGCTCCGGTCGCCAGGTTGCGACCGTAGCACTTGATGCAGCATCCGCGGCGAGACTCACAGGTTAGCACCGAGCGGATCCGGACGCGCTGGATTCCCGCGTTCTGGATTTCGGTCGCCACATCCTCGGAGATCTCTTCGCTGGCGTCGATCAGTATCTGTCCCGTGATCGGGTCGTGAACGTCCTCGAGGGAGACGCGACCGATGATCCGCTCACGCAGACCCTCGATGATGTCAGACCCCTCGGTGATCGGCTCGGCCCAGATTCCCTTGACCGTTCCACAGTCGATCTCGCTGATGATCACATCCTGGGCCACGTCGACCAGGCGCCGCGTCAGATAGCCGGAGTCGGCCGTCTTCAGCGCGGTGTCCGCCAGACCCTTCCGGGCGCCGTGGGTCGAGATGAAGTACTGGAGCACGTTCAGCCCCTCACGGAAGTTGGCGCGAATCGGGGTCTCAATGATCTCTCCCGATGGCTTGGCCATCAGTCCGCGCATTCCGGCGAGCTGCCGAATCTGCTGCTGGTTACCACGGGCTCCCGAATCGGCCATGACGAGGATCGGATTGAGTTCGCGACTGCTCTTCTCGCGCCGCTGCATCTCCTTGAACATCTCGTCGGCCACCCGCTCGGTGACCTCTGACCAGATCGCGACAACCTTGTTGTAGCGCTCACCATTGGTGATTACGCCATCCCGATACTGCTGCTCGACCTTCTCGACATCGAGTTCGGCATTTCTCTCGAGCGTCGGCTTGCTGAGCGGCGTGACCATATCGTCGATGCCGATCGAGAGACCCGCCCGGGTCGCATAGAGGAAACCAGTCTCCTTCAGCCGGTCGAGCGTCCTCACCGTCGTCTTGTGGCCGAGGCGGAGGAAGCAGTAGTTGACAAGGCTCGTCAACCCCTTCTTCTTCAGCATTCCATTGACGAAGGGCATCTCCGTGGGGAGGGCATCGTTGAGAATGACCCGCCCAACGGTGGTGTTGATCGTCCGCTTCACCTCCTGCGGTGTGGCGCGGATGATATCCTGCGTATCTCGCTCGTTCTCGAGATCGAGCAGTTTACCCTCGTAACGGAGTCGAATCTTGGTCTGGGTCGTCACCTCCTTGGCGTCGAGCGCGAGCAGGACCTCCTCAAGGTTGGCAAATGCCCGGCCCTCGCCCTTGGCCCCGTCGACTGCCCGGGTCAGATAGTAGCAACCAAGCACGATGTCCTGTGAGGGCACCGCAATCGGCTGGCCTGAGGCAGGTGAGAGAATATTGTTCGAGGCGAGCATCAGCACCTGAGCCTCGATCTGGGCCTCCGGTGAGAGCGGGATGTGCACGGCCATCTGGTCGCCGTCGAAATCGGCGTTGAAGGCGGTACAGACCAGCGGGTGGATCTTGATCGCCTTGCCTTCGACGAGCACCGGCTCAAAGGCCTGGATGCCGAGACGGTGGAGCGTTGGGGCGCGGTTGAGCAGAACCGGGTGGTCCTTGATCACCTTCTCGAGGATATCCCACACCACGTCATCCTGCTGTTCGACCTTCTCCTTGGCCTGCTTGATGGTCGCCGCATGACCCTCAGCCTCGAGGCGGTTGTAGATGAACGGCTTGAAGAGCTCGAGCGCCATCTTCTTCGGCAGACCACACTGGTGGAGCTTCAGCTCCGGCCCGACGACAATGACCGATCGTCCGGAATAGTCGACACGCTTTCCGAGCAGATTCTGACGGAAACGACCCTGTTTGCCCTTCAGAGTATCGGAGAGCGACTTGAGCGGGCGGTTATTGACCCCGCGCAGCACTCGACCCCGCCGGCCATTATCGAAGAGCGCGTCGACCGCCTCCTGGAGCATGCGCTTCTCGTTGCGGACGATCACCTCCGGCGCCTTCAACTCGATCAGCTTCGAGAGGCGATTGTTCCGGTTGATGACCCGGCGATAGAGATCGTTCAGATCTGATGTCGCAAAACGACCGCCATCGAGCGGGACGAGTGGTCGCAGCTCAGGCGGAATGACCGGGATCACATCGAGGATCATCCACGACGGCTTGTTCCCCGACTTGCGGAAGGAGTCGACGACCTTGAGCCGCTTTGAATACTTCAGCTTCTTCTGCTGGCTCGTCTCCGTGCGCATCTTCGAGCGCATCTCATCGGAGAGGTCATCAACATTGACCTTCTCGAGGAGGATCTTGATCGCCTCGGCGCCCATCCGCGCCACCTCTTCGTTGAACTTCCCGGGAAACTCCTGCTTCAACTGCCGGTATCGCTCGTCCGTGATCATCTCCCGCTCCTTCAGCGGCAGCGCGAGCGCGTCGATCTCCTCCTTGTCGGCGATGACGATGTAGTTCTCGAAATAGAGCACCTTCTCCAATTCACGGAGCGGGATATCGAGCAGGTGGCCAATGCGCGAGGGCAGTCCCTTGAAGAACCAGACGTGTGAACAGGGGCTGGCGAGCTCGATGTGCCCAAGTCGCTCACGACGTACCTTGGCCTGGGTCACCTCCACTCCGCACTTGTCGCAGACCACGCCGCGGTGCTTCATCCGCTTGTACTTGCCGCAGAGGCACTCCCAGTCGGTTACTGGTCCAAAGATACGCGCACAGAAGAGTCCGTCGCGCTCAGGTTTGAAGGTCCGGTAGTTGATCGTTTCAGGCTTGGTCACATGCCCATGCGACCAGGAACGGATCTTCTCCGGCGACGCAAGACTGATGCGAATCGCCTCAAAGTCAGGTGTCAGTGTTTTCTCGCCTGTATGTCTATACACTGCTGTCCTCCAGATTTGCCTCTTGGCAGATTTGCCTTCTGGCAGATTTGCCCTCTGGCAATTGTGGCCATCGACGGAGAGGGGGGATCACTTAATCTCTCCGGTTGGCCGGCCATAGCTATTGAGCCTGGCCAGCCCCCGTCAGGACAGGGGCCGGCTCACTGGTCACATCCCTCAGGCTTCCTGCAGGTCACGCCGCTTCAGTTCAACGTCGAGGCAGAGCGACTGCAGCTCTCTGATCAGAACGTTGAACGATTCCGGCAGCCCTGGTTCAAAGTCGGACTCACCCTTGACGATCGACTCATAGATCTTCGAGCGGCCAGCCACGTCGTCAGACTTGGCGGTCAGCAGCTCCTGCAGGATGTGTGCGGCGCCATAGGCTTCGAGCGCCCACACCTCCATCTCTCCGAAGCGCTGGCCACCGAACTGCGCCTTGCCACCCAGCGGCTGCTGGGTGATCAGCGAGTACGGTCCAATCGACCGGGCGTGGATCTTGTCGTCGACCAGGTGCGACAGTTTGAGCATATAGATGTACCCGACCGTCACCCGCTGTTCAAAGACCTCACCGGTCATGCCATCAAAGAGCATCGTCTTCCCGGAGTCGGCAATCATGCTCGGCGAACCATTGTCGACGAGATGCTTGTCGGCATCGCGGAGGAAACGCTTGATCTCCGTCTCCGGCGCCCCGTCAAAGACCGGAGTGGCAAAGCGAAGTCCAAGGACATGGGCCGCCCAGCCAAGGTGGGTCTCGAGGATCTGCCCGACGTTCATACGCGAGGGCACTCCAAGCGGATTGAGGACAATCTCGACCGGCGTGCCATCCGGCAGGTAGGGCATATCCTCTTCCGGCAGAATGCGTGCGATGACTCCCTTGTTGCCGTGGCGACCGGCCATCTTGTCTCCAACCGAGAGCTTGCGCTTCATGGCAATGAAGACCTTGACCATCTTGATCACGCCCGGAGCAAGTTCGTCGCCCTTCTTGATCTTCTCGATCTTCTCCTGATAGAGATGGTCGAGAATCGCGATCTGCCGTTCCGTCCGCTGCTCGAGATCCTTGATCTCGCTGGCGACGTCACGCGCCCCCGCCACCTCGATCCGCTTCAACGCCCCGATATCGAGCCCTTCGACCATTTCGCGAGTCAGCTTGACTCCCTTCGCGGCCACCGTCCGTCCACGGAAGACGAGGTCAGCCTCGAGCTTCCGTCCCTCGATCAGCTCGTAGATGCGCTTGTTGCGCTCCTCCTCGAGGATGCGAATCTCATCGTTGAGGTTCTTGCGCAGCTTCTCCTCTTCAGCCTGCTCGATGGCGAGGCTGCGGGCCTCCTTCTCCGAACCCTTGCGGGTGAAGACCTTCACATCGACTACAGTTCCCTCGATGCCCGGGGGGCAATTGAGCGAGGCGTCGCGAACATCACCAGCCTTCTCACCGAAGATCGCCCGCAGCAGCTTCTCCTCGGCCGTCAGCTGGGTCTCGCCCTTCGGAGTGACCTTGCCGACGAGGATCGATCCAGGCTTGACATAGGCCCCAATCCGGATGATTCCACTCTCATCGAGATCCCGCAGCGCGGCTTCGCCGACGTTCGGAATATCCCGCGTGATCTCCTCCGGTCCAAGCTTCGTGTCACGGGCCTCGATCTCCAGCTCCTCGATGTGGATCGACGTGTAGTAGTCGTTCTTGACCATCTTCTCGGAGATGAGGATCGCATCCTCGAAGTTGTAGCCACGCCAGGGCATGAAGGCGACCAGCACGTTCCGTCCCAGCGCCAGCTCGCCACCCTCTGTACAGGGGCCATCGGCAATCACATCGCCCTTCGCGATCCGCTGTCCCTTCCGGACGATCGGTTTCTGGTTGATGCAGGTGTTCTGGTTGGAACGCTTGAACTTGATGAGCGGATAGATGTCCGCCGTCACCTCGCGTGAGAGCGTGCCATCGACGTTGTGGTCGACGCGAATGATGATCCGCTCAGAGTCGACGACATCGACGATGCCGTCGCGACGGGCCACCACCACTGCTCCCGAATCCTGCGCCGTCACCTTCTCCATGCCGGTGCCAATCAGCGGCGCCTCGGCCCGGAGGAGGGGAACCGCCTGCCGCTGCATGTTCGAACCCATCAGCGCCCGGTTGGCGTCGTCGTTCTCAAGGAAGGGAATCAGCGACGCGGCCACAGAGACAAGCTGCTTGGGCGAGACATCGAGGAACTCGACATTCTCGCGGCTCGCGTTGGTGAAGTCTCCGGCCTTCCGGACCACCACCCGCTCATGGACAATGTTGCCATTCTTGTCGAGTTCGATGTTGGCCTGACCAATGATGTACTTGTCCTCTTCCCACGCCGTGAGATAGAACGGGTAGGGTTCAAAGGTCGCCTTCTTCTCGCCCTCGCCAAGCTTCTTATTGGCGGCGAGGATCTTCGACTCTTCGACGTGATCCCCAGGCCTGAAGCCGCTGTCGCCCGGGTTGAGAATCAACACGTAATCGATCACCCGCCCATTCTCAACCTTCCGGTACGGCGACTCGATGAAGCCAAACTCGTTGATTCGCGCAAAGCAGGAGAGGGACGAGATGAGACCGATGTTCGGCCCTTCCGGGGTCTCGATCGGGCAGATACGGCCATAGTGGGTCGTGTGGACGTCGCGCACCTCAAAGCCGGCCCGCTCACGCGAGAGACCGCCCGGTCCAAGCGCCGAAAGACGACGCTTGTGGGTGATCTCGGAGAGGGGGTTGGTCTGATCCATGAACTGGGAGAGCTGGGACGACCCGAAGAATTCACGCACCGCCGCCGTGACCGGCTTGGCATTGATCAGGTCGTGCGGCATCGCTGTCTGCATCTCCTGATGGATCGACATCTTCTCCTTGATTGCCCGCTCCATGCGCACCAGCCCGAGCCGGAACTGGTTTTCGAGCAGCTCGCCAACCGCGCGCACGCGTCGGTTGCCGAGATGATCGATGTCGTCATCACTGTAGAAGACTTTGCGGCCATCACGCGTCGTGTGCTCGCCCGAGACCCGCTTCAGCTTGAGGACATACTCGATCACATCGAAGAAGTCCTGCGGCGAAAGAAGCGGATCATCCAATCGCTCCCTTTCCGTCCGACCCATTTTAATGTTGAACTTCAGTCGTCCAACCCGTGAGAAGTCGAACTTCCGCGCATCGAAGAACATCGACTGGAAAAGAGTCGTCGAAGTTTCGAGGGTTGGCGGATCGCCCGGCCGCATCTTGCGGTAGATTTCAATCAATGCCTCCTGCGAGGTCTTGATCGCATCCTTGCGGACGGTCTGGCTCATCACCGCGCCAACCTCATCCTTCTCCGGGAAGAATATCTCAAAATTCTCGATCCCGGCGTCGGCGATCCGCGCAATCGCCTCCGGCGTCAGCTCGGTGTTGCTCTCCGCGACGACCTCGCCATCGTTCGTGTTGACGAGATCACTCAGGGTGTAGGCTCCGGCCAGGTCGGCCACCTGGACCCTGATCTCATCGATCCCGGCCTTGACGATCTCATCGTAGACGCTGCTGGTGATCTTCTTGCCGCTCTTTGCCAGCACCTCGCCCTTCCGATTGGTGATGTCGGAGGAGGCGCGGGTGCCGACGATCGACCGGCTGACCTGCCAGTAGAGCTGGTTGTCGTCGAGCCGGATCTTCTCGACGCCGTAGAACGTCCGCAGAATATCCTCATCGCTCTTCATCCCGAGCGCCCGCAGGAAGATCGTCGCCAGGAACTTGCGCTTCCGGTCGATGCGGACATAGAGCAGATTCTTCGTGTCGTACTCAAACTCGACCCACGAGCCACGGTAGGGAATCAGCTTCGCCAGAAAATAGGTGTTGTTCTGGGCCTTCTCGAAGAAGACGCCCGGTGAGCGGTGGAGCTGGGAGACAATAACCCGCTCCGTCCCGTTGATGATGAAGGTTCCGTTGTCGGTCATGAGGGGAAGGTCACCGAAATAGACCTCCTCCTCTTTGATGTCACGGATCGACTTCTGCTCCGTCTCGTCATCCTTGTCCCAGACGGTCAGGCGGATCTTGACATGGAGCGGGACCGAGTAGGTCATGCCGCGCTCCTGACACTCCTGCACGTCATATTTGTGCTTCAGGCCGACCGGCTCACCGCAGTTGTCGCAGGTATTGACGACGTTCTTGTTGTAGGTTCCGCAATCGCGGCAGACGACGTCTTCGGAGGAGAGCGGATTGACTTTGATCACGGCGCTGCAACTGCGGCAGTTTGAGCGCAGGTGGTGCAGGCCCTGCAACTGGCCGCACTTGCACTGCCAGTTGCCGATCCGATACTCGACAAACTCGAGCGACGATGTGTTCCGGAAATCGGTGATCGGAAAGGTTGATCGGAAGACGGCCTGCAGACCCGTGTTGTCGCGCTCGGGCGGCAGAAGATCCATCTGCAGGAACCGGTCGTAACTCTCCCGCTGAACCTCAATCAGGTTCGGGATTCGCACCGAGGTGCGAATCTGCGAAAAATCGTAGCGGGGACGATTGTTTGACACAATGTTCCCGTTAGTGCCGTTGCTATTTGATGTTGTTTGATTCATGTCGATAGCCATCTCGAATCACACCCTCTGCCAGAACTACGATATCTTCGACCTCTCTGCGGCTTTCCCGCCCGATCAGGGCAATCGGGCGGCGCTGCGCAGCGGCCACGTGATAGATCAAATCCAAACGCCTGACTGTTGATACGCCGTAAGCGTCGTTACAGACTCTCGTGTCGCTCTATACTCGCAACAAGACTCGTGACAAAGAGTTGGCGCGTAATCGGGCGTACCTGCAGAAACAGTTGACGACTTCGTCCGGCAACCCGGTGCGAATGATCCAATCCCCCCAATCCTTTTGGACAGAATTGTAAAGAAAAGGATGAACCCCGGCGATTCATCCGAGGGATCGGGTCGATAATTGATCGTCAATGCTGCTCGTGCTGCTCCAACGCCGAAAAGGCGGCCAGGGAAGACCTTGCCCCTGCCGCGCGTAATGCGGTTGATATCGCTAACCCATTGTTGTAAAAAATGCCGATGCTTAATACCTGTGAGTATATTTTGTCGTTGACAATATGTAAAGCAAGGGCGTCACTCTCCAGCCAGAAAAAAGAACTTTGCAAGGCGAGAGAGTCTCCCGGCGATGATGTCGAACCTGCTCTTTACGAACTATGAGCTCTCGTAAAAGATATGCAGTGGGTGTTCGATTAGATTTGTCACCCCTCAACACCATCGAACGGGATAATCATCAATCCTGGAATCAGAATGGCGAGAAGCTCAACCGGGAGAATTGCCCGCCTCTCGGTTGAGCTCATCGCCTTCTGTTTTCCGGATCGCCGACTACTTCAGTTCGACCGTCGCACCAGCTTCGGCGAGCTGCTTCTTCATCTTCTCGGCGTCATCCTTGGAGACGGCCTCCTTGACGGTCTTCGGCGCACCATCAACGAGATCCTTTGCCTCCTTGAGGCCAAGGCCGGTCAGCTCACGGACGACCTTGATCACGTTGATCTTGTTCGCTCCGGCGCCGGTGAGGACGACATCGAAGGCATCCTTCTCTTCAGCGGCAGCCGCTGGAGCGGCGCCCGCAGCGGCGACGACAACTGGCGCCGACGCGGCGGCGGCCGAGACGCCAAAGGTCTCTTCGAGAGCCTTGACGAGCTCGGAAGCCTCAAGAAGGGTCAAAGTCTTGATCTGCTCAACAATCGCTTGAATATCAGCCATGGTAATCCTGTTTCCTCCTCGGAAGATAGGTTATCTTCCGTAAACCGGTAGCCGGTCTGTCTTCCGGCCCTCCGCAAGTTCAATATTGTTACCTTCGGACGGGATAATCTTCCGTCCTCCGATCGACTACGCCACCGACACCGCCCCGGGCATCACTCCGTTGCAGGTCTTGGAGCAGGTCACCGCGCACTGACAAGGCAACGCATGTGACTTGGAGTACTGAAAAAGTGACAAAGAATGTCGGGCGGAGAGAGTAATCTCTTCCGCCCGGATGACTACGCTTCCTTCTGCTTCGAAATCTCACTGACCACCACGGCCAAATTACGCGAGACTCCATTGAGGGCGACCGCCAGCCGCTGTGCCTGTGAATTGAGCACAAACATCAACTGGCTGATCAACTCTTCCTTGCTCGGCAGCTTGGAGAGCGCATCAATATCCTTGACGTTAATCGCCCGGCCATCGACCACACCCGCCTTGAAGACAACCTTGTTGTTGTCCTTGGCGAAGTTGGTGAGGACCTTGGCGAGGGTGACCGGGTCATTGGCGCTGTAGGCCACACCTGTCATCCCGATAAAATGGTCCTTCAGCGGTTCGAGCGCCGTCCCTTCGACTGCCCGGCGGCCAAGAGTATTCTTGACGACCCGGTAGGTGAGCTGGGCCTCGCGCAGCGCTTTGCGGAGCTCCCAGTCCTTCTCAACGGTCAAACCCTGAAAACTGATCATAAGGGCGTGCGAGATATTCTCAAACTCGCCCTTGAGGACGGCAATATCCTGATCTTTCTGCTCTCTTGTCTTCATAGCAAACTCCAGATCTCCTCGCGGGTGAGGTTAGGCGCCAACTGAACCCGGATCAACGAGAATTCCCGGACCCATGGTCGTCGCGACATTGACTTTCTTGACGTACTTGCCCTTCGCCGTCGCCGGCTTCGCCTTGATGACCGCGTCAATCAGCGAGCGGGCGTTATCGACGATATTCTCGGCAGTGAAGGAGACCTTACCAACCGGAACGTGGATCACACCGGTCTTGTCGACTCGGTACTCGACTTTACCCGCCTTCGTTTCGCGAACTGCATTCGCGACGTCGATGGTAACGGTGCCGGTCTTCGGGTTGGGCATCAGTCCGCGCGGACCAAGCACTTTACCGAGCGTTCCGACTGACCGCATCATGTCGGGCGTCGAGATCAGGGCATCAAAATCGAGGTAGCCGCCTTTGATCTTGTCGACCAGATCGTCACCACCCACCTCATCAGCCCCAGCCTCCTGGGCTTCACGCTGCTTCTCGGGGTTTCCGGCGATCACGGCGACCTTCTTGGTCTTACCAAGTCCGTGCGGAAGGACGATGGTGCCACGAACGAGCTGGTCCGCCTTTCGCGGATCGACTCCGAGAACCATGGTCACTTCAACTGTCTCATCAAATTTGGCAAAGGCAATCTTCTTGGCAAGAGAGATCGCATCGGGAAGGGGATAGAGCTTTGTCAACTCGACTTGGGCGAGTGCGGCTTTAAACTTTTTTCCAGCCATTGCTGTTTCCTTTCAGGTCATAACGTGACCGCGAGCGGCCCACAATGGGCCATTGGTCACTCCCTTTTCACTTCGCGCGTCAACCCGGGATTGGGTGACCCGTTAGTGATGTTGGAGGGGTCACAGAAGAATCTTTGGACGATCCTGCTGCGCCATCCGGAAGGGGATTAGGTGATTTCGAGTCCAAGACTCTTGGCCGTGCCTTCGATGGTGCGGATGGCCGAGTCGATGTTTGAAGTATTGAGATCGGGAAGCTTCAATCTGGCGATCTCTTCGATCTGTGACCGTGAGATCGTGCCGATCTTTTCGCGATTCGGCTTCCCGGAACCCTTCTCGATCTTCGCCGCCTTCTTGAGGAGGTCGGCCGCCGGAGGGGTCTTGGTGATGAAGGTGAAGGAACGATCAGCGTAGACCGTGATCACCACCGGGATCTTGATGTCCCCGGCGTTGGCGGTCCTCGCATTGAACTGCTTGCAGAACTCCATGATGTTCACACCCTGCGGACCGAGGGCGGTTCCGATCGGGGGGGCCGGATTGGCCTTGCCAGCCGGCACCTGGAGTTTGATGTATCCGGTGATTTTCTTTGCCATAACTTAATCTTCTGTGCCTTAATTGCCTCGAATGCCTTGAACACCTAAAGTGTCATAAAGGACTTTTGTGCTTTTGAACTTTCGGTCACCTGGACCTTCGTTCGTTTAAAGCCTCGACCGTTCGAAGCTTCAGTCGCTTCGCTGACTGGGGCGACTTCGACGTCTTCTGTTCCAGAATCCGCCTGCCGTCTATCCGGTCAGTTCGACTGTCTGCTCCTGGAGGTGCTTCACAGGAACAATTTTCAAGAAACTACGCTCTTGAAAAATCTGAAAAATCTCTTCCAGGCTTCACTCCCCATTCTGCACCTCAGCAGGGAGGAGGACCGTGCCAAATTCAGGGGCCGGCAGAACCATTCAGAAGTGGAGATCAAGCCTCTTCTGAGAAGGAGACCTTCTCGACCTCCAGAAAACCCAGCTCGACCGGAGTCGCCCGACCAAAGATCGTCACATTGACCTTCAACATGTTCTTGTCGGGATTGACCTCTTCGACAGTGCCGATGAAGCTCGTGAATGGACCCTGGGTAATGCGGACAGTCTCGCCACGCTCGAAGGTGAATTTGGGTTTGGGTTTCTCTGCGGCGACGGCCACGTGATGGACGATCTGATCGACCTCTTCCGGGGTGAGGGGCGTCGGCTTCTGCCCACCCACAAAACTGGTCACCTTTGGAGTGCTCTTGATAAGGTGCCAGGTCTTGTCTGAGATTTCACCCTTCTCATCGCATTCGATCTCGATCAGCACGTAGCCCGGGAAGAACATCCGGGTGCTCTCGACGCGCTTTGACCCGCGCATCTCGACGACTGTCTCGGTTGGAATAAGAACCTGAGTGACTTCGTCCTGCATGCCGAAGGCCTGGATGCGCGTGTTCAGGCTGTCGCGAACCTTTCGCTCGTAGCCTGAATAGGTGTGAATGATGAACCACTGTTTAGCCATATTCTACCCTGTACCGTCATCCGAACCAGCAGCGGACCAGCGGCTCCGTCAAGTGAACCAGGTTTGGTTCACCGGAGCTGCTTCTCCGGGCTAGCCGAAGAGCTTCTGCGCCCCCCATTCGAGGCCCTGTATGATGTAAGTAAAGACAAGATCTGCGGCAAAAAGGTAGGCGGCAAAGAAGAAGACCGCAATGACCACGATCACTGTGGTGCTGACAACCTCGGACCGCGCCGGCCAGGAGACCTTCTTCATCTCCAGCGCAATCTCATGCCAGAAGTGTTTGACGCGGGCGATAAGGCCAAGCGGCTTGCCCAGCAGTGGATTGGCGGCGAGCCCTTCACTGCTCTCAGTCGTGATGTCGGTGGCGTCGTCGCGCGTTCCCAATGTGGCCATCGTTCTTTCCTCTAACCTTCCTGGTTCGACTTGCTATAACCTTATTGGCTATCTAGCGCATCTATCGATTGGCTGTCTAACCTGTCTATCGTAACCATTGGCTATCCGATATACCTTGGCTGCATAACTTGGATACATACCCTGGCTATCTGCCATAACTGCCAAATCTGATTACTTGCCTTGCCTGGTTATCTGCTCAGGGTTGAAGCAACCTCGTTCCCGCTGGCAAGCAGAACGTTACTCTCGGTCGAGATCTGCCTCCGACAGTCGTCACAGCTGGGATAACCACATCACCACCGCTGAAAAGACTGTTCTGGTCTACAGCCACCCTATAACACAATCCCGGCAGCGCCGGGTCTTGTTGATCCATCGGGATCGAATATTCATCTCTGACTGGTAAGCTACCCTAAATTTAAGCCTGGAGAAACGAGTCAATCCGGCTCAACAAGAGCTAACCAGATCATACCGACCGTACTAGCCGTGCAAATCGCGCCATCTGAACTGGCAGGCAGCAAGGGCAGTATTTGGGCAGTATCTGGTTAATGTCTGAAGAGAATGGCAGGGGTATCAGGATTCGAACCCGAACTCTAGGTTTTGGAGACCCATGTGCTAACCGTTAACACTATACCCCTTCAAACTTTCAGGAGATCCAGCTTTTACTGCATCCCGCTCATTCGAACCGACCAGGAGAAGCTACTTGGTCTCGCGATGAGCAATGTGCTTGCGGCAACGGCGGCAGAACTTGCGGAACTCGAGACGCTGAGTCGTCTTCTTCTTGTTCTTGGTCGTCACGTAGTTACGCTCTTTGCATTCTGTGCACTGTAAAACGATGTTATCACGCATGTTGAACGCTCACTGCTCTCATAGAGTCCGGCATCTGGTCTTGATCCGGCTGCTTCGTTATTGACCGACGAATCCACCATCACGCTGCTGAATGATCAATAACCATTCCACGATCATTATGGGATCATTCTGGCCTGGATCTGTCGACGCTGACCAGAATCACCGCATTGGATGGGGACCCACTGAAAAAACTGGAGCCCACAACCGGACTTGAACCGGTGACCTCGTCCTTACCAAGGACGCGCTCTACCTACTGAGCTATGTGGGCTTGACCGTCAAAATTTGGAGCGGGCGACGGGGCTCGAACCCGCAACAACCAGCTTGGAAGGCTGGTGCGCTACCAATTGCGCTACGCCCGCTCAAGGAGACCATCTGAGAAAT
>Ga0255287_1000025_pt1 | contig 16831 bp, 26 predicted proteins | sample AtltaT_39_FD_183791 | JGI IMG/M metagenome (GOLD analysis project Ga0255287, IMG submission 183791) | Metatranscriptome of freshwater microbial communities from Altamaha River, Georgia, United States - Atl_Colum_RepC_8d (Metagenome... | ecosystem: Environmental > Aquatic > Freshwater > River... | reverse complement strand
GCTAGAGGGAGAATTGGGAAGAAAATAACCTTAACCGGTGACACTTGATTGTCAGCAGTTGGAAACAAGAAGGGCGGAATCACAGGACTCCGCCCCACAAGGTTCAATCTGAATTGCTGCTTAGCGCATGAAACCTTCGTAGTTGCGCATCACAAGCTGTGCTTCCAGTTGACGCATCGTATCGATGACCACACCGACGACGATGATCAGACCGGCACCGGTGAGAACTGCTGCCGGATTGGTCGCAGCACTCTGTGCAGAAGCGCTGATTTCAGTCGGGAACAGGATACCATTTAGCGCCTGTACCAGACCCGGCACAATCGCAATCGTACCGAGGAACAGCGCACCAACCAGCGTAATACGGCGAGTCACGCTAACCACGTAATCTTCGGTCTTCTTGCCGGGACGAATACCGGGGATGAAACCACCCTGACGCTGCAAAGTCTCCGCAAGGCGATAGTTCCCGACCATGACATCCGAATAGAAGAAAGTGAATCCGACGGTCATGAGGAAGAACGTGAACCAGTAGATGAATCCCTGCTGGTTACCAAACGAAAGTTGCAGATCATAGAAGAATGTACCCGGCGCAGGATTGAACAGACCAATAATCACCGCAGGGAAAGTAATGATCGCCTGCGAGAAAATCAGCGGAATCATGCCGACCGGATTGACACGCAGCGGAATGAACTGCCCGCGCCCCTGTACCTGACGATTGCCACGCACGCGCTTACCATACTGTACCGGAATACGACGAACGCCTTCCTGAACAAGGATAATCGCCACGATGCTAGCGAGCACAATCACCACAAACAGCGTCACATTGTAAACCAGGCGAACAGTTTCACCACTGTTCTGGATCATGAGCAGGATGTTGCTGGGAACACGCGAAACGATACCACTGAAGATGATGATCGAGATACCGTTACCGATACCATCTTCGGTGATCAATTCACCCATCCACACCGCAAACATTGTACCAGCGGTCATCGTCACAATGACCGATAGGGTCAGCAGGAAGTCAGTGCCGAATCCCGGAATGATGGCGCCGCCACCAAGCTGCGAGAATACGGTGATCTGAGCAATCGACTGCAAAATCGCCATCGGGATCGTAGCGAGATAGGTATAACGCTGGATTTTTTCCTGACCACCGGGTTCACGCTGCATCGCTTCAAGCTGCGGAATGATCGGTGCAAGGAGCTGGAAGATAATGGATGCCGTGATGTACGGATACACACCGTTTGCCAGCACGCTGAAATTAGCGACAGCACCACCTGAAAGGAGGTTGAGCACATTGGCAAAACCGGCGCCAGCACCCTGAAACACCTGTGCCAGTGCTTCGCGGTCAACACCTACCACCGGAATATGGGCGGCAAATTGATAGACCACCAGAATGAACAGTGTAAACAATAGCTTGTTGCGCACGTCTGGCAAACGCCAGGCGTTTCTCAAAGCCTGAATCATCCGGATTAACCCTCTACTCTGTACCAAAACATGGGAATGATTATAACGCATCACACAAAACGGAATAGTTTTTCTGCTGCGAATGCGTTGCCCACACTATATAAAGCAAGAGGCAATGAACCAGCGGTTCACTGCCTGTTTGCGACTGCTAACTGCCTTTGCTTTCGCGCAGAGCAGCGATTTTTTCTTTGGTCAGCTTCTTGACTGTCGCATGAGGACCCGTGATCAGTAGTTCCACTTTTGTATAGGAACCACCGGCTTTTTCGAGTTTCTCAGCAGCACTCTTGCTGATGCGGTGAGCATGCACGGTTAGCTTCTTGTCGAGATCACCATCCGCCAGAATCACCACCGGTTCCTCTACCGAACGCAGCAAACCTGCCGCGACAAGGGTTTCAGGATTCACGACAGCGCCATCATCAAAACGCTTGTTGAGATCACCGAGATTCACTTCCTGATACTCAATGCGGAAGAGATTGGTGAAACCGCGTTTGAAAGGCAGACGACGAACCAGCGGGAGCTGACCGCCTTCAAAATAGGCTTTCTTACCCATACGACCACGTGCGCCCTGGCCCTTGATACCACGACCGGCATACTTACCTTTGCCTGCCGCCAGACCACGACCAACACGGGTTCTTTTACGGGTAGAACCTTGAGTTGGTTTCAAATCATGTAACTTCATCGTTTTTCGGCATGTTCCCGATCAGCGAACGGGATCAAACGCCTGTCTCCTTTCGACCCTATTCGCTGACCTCTTCAACCTTCAGAAGGTGGATGACCTTATTGACCATCCCGCCAATCTGAGGGGTGAGTGTCACGACACGGCTAGCCTGGATTTTGTTCAAGCCCAACGCGCGCACCGTAGCGCCCTGGCTCTTTTCGTAGCCAATTGGGCTTCTCACCAGTGTGATACGAACTTTTTTCGCGTCAGCCATGTTTATTCTCCCTTACCACGGCGCAGCCATACCGGCATCACTTCTACCAGTGGCTTGCCACGCATATCCGCAAGAGTCTGCGAGCTCTTGAGCTGCTTGAGCGCGTCGAGGGTTGCCATCGTCACATTCAGCAGATTGTTGCTACCCTGACTCTTGGAAAGGATATTACGAACACCGACCGCTTCCAGCACTGCGCGAACACCGCCACCAGCAATCACACCGGTACCGGGAGCAGCAGGCTTCAGCAGCACAACCGCACCGCCATAAGTTCCGGTCACTTCGTACGCAATGGTGGTATCGGCGAGCGAAACATCGGTCATATTGGCACGCGCTTTTTCGTTCGCTTTGCGGATGCTATCCGGCACAGCACGGGCTTTACCAATTCCGATTCCGATGCGTCCCTTGTTATCACCTACGACCACGACGGTGCGGAAGGCGAAGCGACGACCACCCTTGATTACTTTCGCAACGCGACGAATATCGACTACGCGCTCATCGAGCTCTTCGCGTTCTTCGTCACGACGTTTACGTTCTCTTTTTGCCATCGTCAATCACTCCAGCCTAGAACTTCAGTCCAGCTTCGCGAGCACCGTCTGCAAGCGCGGCAACACGTCCATGATAACGGAAGCCACCGCGGTCGAACACGACCTCTTCGATGCCTGCCTTCTTGGCGCGTTCCGCCACGACCTGCCCGACAATTTTCGCAGCTTCGGTCTTGGATTTGCCCGCGACCTGCGGAGCAACTTCGCCATCAATGGTGGATGCGGAGACAAGTGTATGTCCCTTATCATCATCAATCACCTGAACGAAGATATTCTCCAGGCTGCGGAAGATATTCATACGCGGGCGCTGCGCTGTGCCGTGCAACTTAGCACGGACACGAGCTTGACGGCGCTTACGCGACTGATATTTATCTCTACCCATCAAATCAGCCATCTCAGCACCCTTTACTTCTTACCAGCTTTACCGGCTTTACGGCGGATACGTTCATCAGAGTAACGGATACCCTTACCCAGATATGGTTCCGGCGGTCTCCAGGCACGAATTTCAGATGCAATCTGCCCGACAACCTCATTATCGATTCCGTTCACATGGATAACGCGACCGCGTGATTCCTGCGGCACTTCAAACGTTACATGCTGCGGAGGCTCGATCACAACAGGATGCGAGAGACCCACCTTGAGTTCGAGATTCTTTCCAGAAACAGTCGCCTGATATCCGACACCTTCGATTTCGAGGGTCTTGCGGAAACCAGTGCTAACACCCTGAACCATGTTTGCAACGAGCGCACGGGTCAAACCATGCAGCGAACGATGCTGACGTTGGTCAGTCGGACGCTCCACAAGCAGTTCACTGCCTTCCTGCTTGATCAACATATCAGGGTGAAGGGCACGCTGAAGCTCACCCTTCGGTCCCTTGACCGTTACGACGTTGCCATCAATTTTTACTTCTACCTTCGCTGGCAGGGCGATGGGTTGTTTACCAATACGTGACATGAGTAATCCCCTCTCTGCCTACCAGACGTAGCACAGGACTTCGCCGCCAAGGCCTTCACGACGAGCCTGCTGGGCGGTCATCACACCATTAGGGGTTGTGATGATGGCGATGCCTGTACCGCTCAATACAATGGGGAGCTCCCCACGCTTGCGGTACACGCGGCGTCCCGGTTTGCTAACGCGCTGAATCTTGGTGATCACAGGGCGGCGTTCACGACGCGACCCATGATATTTCAACTTGATGGTAATCATCGGCACAGGGGTTTCTTCCCCGACCGCATACCCATCCACATAGCCCTCTTCTGTCAGAATACGGGCGATTTCTACCTTAATTTTCGATTTAGGAATCTGCACCTCACGGTGACGCGCCAGCAGGGCGTTCCGAATGCGGGTGAGCATATCCGAAATCGGGTCGTTTGTCACATTCGACATCGGTGTTTACTCTCCTACCAGCTCGATTTCACGACGCCCGGGATAACACCCTGCAACGCGAGTTCACGGAAGCAGATGCGGCATAGCCCAAAACGGCGGATATACGCGCGTGAGCGGCCACATTTCTTACAACGGTTGCGCACGCGAACTTCATACTTACGATTGGATTCACGTGCGATCATGCTTTTCTTTGCCATCAGCGAATCTCCTCACCTTATTCCTGGAAAGGCATGCCGAGCAATTGCAGAAGGCGACGGCCTTCCTCATCGGTTCTGGCATCGGTTACGATGGTAATTTCCATACCACGTACCTTGTCAATCTTGTCGAAATCAATTTCCGGGAAGATCAGCTGTTCGCGCAAACCAACCGTGTAATTACCGCGGCCATCCAGCTTAGCAGGAACACCACGGAAGTCACGGATACGCGGAAGTGCAACATTCAGTAGGCGATCCAGCAGTGACCACATACGGGCACCGCGCAGCGTCACCTTCGCACCAATCGGACGGCCTTCGCGCAATTTAAAACCCGCAATACTCTTCTTCGAGCGGGTTACAATGGGCTGTTGCCCGGTAATTGTGCGGAGCGTATCCACCGCGAAATCCATGGTCTTCGGGTTGTCATTCGCCTCACCCATGCCAATATTCACGACAACTTTCTGAATCGCAGGGACCTGCATAATGTTGTCGTAGTTAAATTCCTGCATCAGGGCGGGCACAACATCTTCCCGGTAGCGCTTTTGCAGCACTGGTAATACACCTTTACTCATCACACACGCTCCCGGTCTTAGTCAATGTCTTGATTGCATTTCTTGCAGACACGAGTTTTAAAACCACTGTCCTTGACGCTAAAGCCCACGCGGGTGCTCTTGTCACACTTCGGACATACCAGCATCACGTTGCTCAGATCCAGCGGCGCTTCAAATTCTGTGATCTGCGCCGGAATCTGCTGATTCCCAACCTGACGGGCTTTCTCGTGCCGCTTCATGATATTAATACCGTTGACGACGACGCGGTTTTGCTTGGGCATCACCGCAACCACTTCGCCGCGGAAACCCTTGTCTTTGCCGGCAATCACCTCTACGGTATCGCCTTTCTTGATCCGCTGCATCGTTCTACTCCTATAGTGTTTCCGGTGCCAGCGACACGATCTTCATGAATCCCTTGTCGCGCAGTTCGCGGGCAACAGGACCGAAAACACGTGTACCTTTTGGATTCTGCAAATCATCCGCAAGGATCACCGCTGCATTCTCATCGAATTTGATGTACGAGCCATCATCGCGGCGATATTCTTTCGCAACACGCACGATTACCGCACGCACAATATCGCCCTTCTTGATGTTGCTCTGGGTTGCAGCAGACTTTACAGCCCCGACGACGATATCGCCGATGTGACCATAACGACGGCGCGAGCCGCCCAGAATACGAATGACCAGAATTTCCTGGGCACCGCTGTTATCCGTAATCTTCAGGCGAGACTCATTCTGAATCATTGTCTGCCTCCTCATCCTGGCGACTGAGCTCTGCTTCGATCACAGCCTGCTCTGCTTCCGTGGTGGCAGTGAGAATCTTCTCAACGACCCACCGCTTGGTTTTGCTGAGCGGTTTGCTTTCAACGAGCTGTACAAGAGCGCCGAGCGGAACACTGTTGGTCTCGTCATGAGCCTTGACTTTCTTGGTCGACGAAACCACTTTCTGGTAAAGTGGGTGCAAGCTGCGACGTTCGATCGCCACTGTCACCGTCTTGTCCATTTTGTCGCTAATGACGCGACCGATCAAACGCTTGCGATTGTTCGGCATCGCTCACTTATCCCTTTTTTACTCCAGCGGCAATCTGGCGTTCGCGCAAAACTGTCAGCGCCCGGGCGATTGCACGCCGCGTATTCCGAAATTGACTGGTATCGACCAACTCACCGGTGGCATGATTCAGGCGCAGACGATACAACTGCTCCTTCATGTCCTCGAAGACATCTGTGAGCTGCTCATCCGTCATTTCGCGTAGTTCGCGAATGTCCATTAGCTCACCTCCTGACCGCTGATCGGGTCAATGCGCTTGACAAACTTGGTCTTGCAGGGCAGCTTCGCGCCAGCAAGTGTCAGCGCTTCAAGGGCGACTTCTTCCGGAACCCCTGCCATTTCAAACAGGATGCGCCCCGGCTTAATCACCGCGACATAATACTCAACAGAACCTTTACCTTTACCCATGCGCGTTTCTGCCGCTTTCTGGGTATAGGGCTTATCAGGGAACACACGGATCCACACCTTGCCACGACGACGGATGAAGCGAACAATCGCACGGCGCGCCGCTTCAATCTGACGACTGGTCATCCAGATTGGTTCCAGTGCCTGCAACCCATAATCACCGAAAGCAACCACCGCACCGCGTGAAGCCTTACCCTTCATACGACCACGATGCTGCTTACGATATTTGGTGCGCTTTGGCATTAACATCGTTCAATACTCCTCAGTCCAACACACGGCGCTACGAACTGACGTAGGCGTCCTGCTTCGGGGAATCGCTCTTGCGTTCCGGTTGCAGAACTTCGCCAGAGTAGACCCATACCTTGATGCCGATACGACCGTATGTCGTGAGCGCTTCGGCGAAACCATAATCAATCTTGGCGCGAAGCGTATTGCGCGGCACACGGCCCTCGCTCATCCACTCGCGGCGGGACATATCTGCACCACCCAGACGACCACTGGCTTCGATACGAATCCCCTGCGCACCCTGACGAACCGCCTGGGTAACCGCACGCTTCATCGCACGACTGTGACCAATACGGCGTTCCAACTGACTGGCGATATTTTCTGCCACCAGCTGCGGATCCAGATCGGGCTTTTCGATCTCGGTCACTTCCACTTTCACAGATTTGCCAGTCATTTCCTGCAAGTCTTCACGCAGTTTCTTGACGGCTTCGCCTTTGCGACCGATGATGAGCCCCGGACGAACCGTGTGAATCGTGACACCCACAAGATTCGGCTGGCGTTCAATCTCAATGCGCGAGACACCGGCACGGGCGGTTTCCTGCTTCACAAACTGACGGACCTTGCGATCCTCTTGCAGAAGCTCTACGTAATCGTTGCCTTCTGCATACCAGCGTGCATCCCAATCACGATTGACCTTGAGACGCGCTCCAATTGGATTGACTTTGCGACCCATAGCGTTACTTTCCCTCTCGCTCTGCCAGTTGAACCCACAGGTGAGACTGGCGGCGAACACGTGGCTTATACCGACCGCGTGCGCCTGCTTTGTAACGTTTCAAGCGCGGACCTTCGCCTGTCCAGATCTGGTGAATCACCATCGTGGATGTATCGAGGTCAAAGTTGTTCCGCGCATTCGCAAGCGCACTCTTGACCGTCTTGTAGACGAATTCAGCGCCTTTGTGGGGCATGTACTGGAGAACGACCAAAGCCTCTTCCGCATCCATGCCACGCACTTTATCACAAACCAGTGCCAGCTTTTGAGGTGAGATGGGCAGATACTTGGTATGTGCTTTGACTTCCATGTTTGCCTCTCCCCAGCCTTACTTCTTCTTCTTCTTCTCAGCCAGATGCCCGCGATAGGTGCGGGTAGGCGCGAATTCGCCTAGCTTGTGCCCCACCATATTTTCGGTGATATAAATCGGCACGTGCTGACGACCATTATGAATCGCAATCGTATGACCCACCATTTGCGGGAAGATCGTACTCGCGCGGCTCCAGGTCTTGATCACGACCTTTTTATTCTGTTCATTCAGCTTCTCGACCTTGCCGAGCAGCCGGGGTTCAATAAACGGACCCTTTTTTAGTGAACGTGACATTACCTTAACTCCTCACGCCTTATTTAGCGCGGCGATTGCCACGGCGGCGAACGATAAACACATCGGTACGCTTGTTCTTGCGCGTACGCACACCGAGCGCAGGTTTACCCCACGGGGTTTTCGGTGCTTTCATACCGATACCGCTGCGACCTTCACCACCACCATGCGGATGGCTATCCGGATCCATCGCAATACCGCGAACAGTCGGACGCCAACCTAACCAGCGACGGCGACCAGCCTTACCGTAATTCACGTTGCCGTGCTCAGCATTGCCGACCTGACCGATGGTTGCCATGCAATTTTCATGGACTTTACGATACTCACCACTTGGCAACCGCAAAGTGACGTACAGCCCTTCCTTTGCGACCAGCTGTGCGGATGTACCGGCAGCGCGTGCCATCTGGCCACCCTTGCCAGGTCTGAGTTCGATGTTATGAATGACCGTACCAACCGGAATATCCTTGAGAATCATCGCATGACCCGGGCGCAGTTCCGCCTGTGTCCCGCTGCCAATCATCTGACCAACCTTGACACCAAGGGGCGCAATGATATAACGGCGTTCGCCATCTTCATACTGCACAAGGGCAATACGGGCGCTACGGTTCGGATCGTATTCGATCGCAATCACTTCTGCTTTGCTATCGAACTTGTTACGCTTGAAATCAATGATACGGTAACGGCGCTTGTGACCACCACCACGATGGCGAACAGTCACGCGACCACGATTGTTACGACCACCACTCTTGCGAAGCGCTTCCGTTAAGGAACGCTCCGGTCTGCTCTTGGTGATTTCCTCGAACGTGTACCCCGTCATTCCGCGGCGACCCGCCGAGGTCGGTTTGTAAACTTTTACCGGCATCGTTAGCCTCCCTAGACGTTGAACAGCTCGATGGAATTTCCATCGGCAAGCGTCACGATAGCTTTCTTCCACTGGCGGTTGCGGATGTAGACTTTACGTCCACGGCGACCGAGCTTAGCGGGCATCACCATCGTACGAACTTTGAGAATATTCGCCTTCGGAATCCCGAAGATTAGCTCCACCGCTTCCTTGATCTGGAACTTGTTAGCGTCCGGAGCCACTTCAAAGACAAACTGGTTCAGTTCATCTTGAAGAAGCGTGGTCTTTTCCGTCACAAGCGGGCGGCGGATCACATCATAAGGATGCAATTCAGGCATGATCTTAGCCCTCCTGGCCCCAGATGCTCGTAATCACATTCAGCGCGTCGAGCGTAATCACGACTTTGTCGTATTGGAACAGATCGCGCATATTCAGGTAATTCGCAAGAATGATATGTGACTTCGGCAGGTTATGCACACTGCGAGACACATTCTCATTTTTATTACCCAGCACGACCAGCGCTTTTTCGTCGCCTGTCAGTACGGTGAGCACCTTCTTCATCTCACGAGTTTTGGGCGCATCCAGGCTCAGTTGATCTACAAACACGAGCTGCTGGTCGCGCATGAGAGCGCTGAGCGCACAGCGCACAGCCTTCTGACGCATCTTGCGTGGCATGTCCTTGGTATATTTGCGCGGTTTCGGACCATGTGACTGACCACCACCGACAAAAATCGGCGCACCACGATCACCATGGCGAGCACGACCGGTACCTTTCTGACGATACACTTTCGCACCCGTACGATTCACTTCCGAACGGGTTTTCGTGCTGTGTGTACCGAGGCGGGCATTCGCCATCTGGCGAACGTATGCCTGATGCATCAAACCAACATTTACTTCTTCACCAAAGATATAGGCAGGCACGTCAATCGTTTTGACTTGCTTACCTGTCATATCCATCACCGGGACTTCCATTGTTCACTCCTTACTCGCCTACTGTGCCTTAACGCTTCTTGCTCTTACGCGCAGCAGGACGGATCACGACGATACCGCCTCTGGCACCGGGAATCGATCCCTTCACCGCGAGCAGGTTTTTATCTTTATCAACCACGACAACTTCCAGGTTCTGGCTAGTCACACGTTCGTCGCCCATGTGCCCACTCATGCGATGCCCCTTCAGTGTCTTACCAGGAGTCGCACGCATACCGACCGAACCGGGAGCGCGTTCACGATCAGACTGACCATGTGTCTTTGGCTGACGATTAAAGTTGTGGCGCTTAATTGTACCAGCGAACCCACGACCTTTACTCGTACCAATCACATCAACCAGTTCGCCCTTTTCAAATACGTCAACCGTAATCTGGTTGCCTTCTTCCACATCAGCCGCGTCGCCGCCTTTGATACGGAATTCACGCAGGTAACGCAGGGCAGGCGCACCTGTTCTCTTGAGATGACCGAGTTGTCCTTTTGTGAGACGACGTGGATTGGTCTCACCGTAACCGAGCTGCACAGCCACATAGCCATCACGCTCTGCGGTACGTACCTGGGTTACGTAGCAGGGACCAGCTTCGATCACCGTGACAGGGACAACATTCCCCTGTTCATCAAAGATCTGGGTCATGCCCACTTTCTTGCCAATCATGCCCTTCATGATGATTCCAGCCTCCAGAGGGGGGTTAGGCGCATCGCCCGATGCGGGGCTAGTTCCCCTCCCATACCTACTACTTCCTTAAAAATAGAATGTTCGGTGACCCGAACGGGAGATACCGGTTATACCGGATTACAGCTTCATTTCGATATCAACGCCAGCAGGCAGATTGAGGCGCATCAGAGCATCAATGGTTTTGCTGTCCGGGTCAAGCACGTCAATTAGACGTTTGTGGGTACGAATTTCGTAGTGCTCCTGCGAATTCTTATGCACGAAGCTGGAACGAATTACTGTGAAGCGTTCCAGTCTGGTCGGCAACGGAACAGGACCCACAACCCGAGCACCTGTGCGCTCTGCGGTCTCTACAATGCGCTGCGCTGACTGATCAAGCACCCGATGATCATACGCCTTCAAGCGGATGCGTATCTTATTTTTCACTGCCATGTCGCAACCTTTTTCACCAGTTCCTTCGGACCGTCAGCAGACCGTGCTATCTGGAAAAAGATACCGGGGACTTGTACCGTACCCCGGTATCTCGTTTGCCAGTTTAGCAGCAGTTGGTGTTAGTCGAGAATTTCGGTAATGATACCAGCGCCGACCGTCAGACCACCTTCGCGGATCGCGAATTTGGAGCCCTGTTCGAGTGCTACCGGCATGATCAGTTCCACGTCGAGGGTGACGTTATCGCCAGGCATGACCATTTCCACATTGCTGGGGAGGTCGATGGTGCCGGTCACGTCAAGGGTACGAATGTAGAACTGGGGACGATAGCCGGTGAAGAACGCCTTGTGACGACCACCTTCATCCTTCTTGAGGATGTAGACGGTGCAGCGGAACTTCTTGTGCGGCTTGATGCTGTTCTTCTTGGAAAGAACCATTCCGCGTTCGACATCATCACGGGTGGTACCGCGCAGCAGAATACCGGCGTTGTCACCAGCTTCCGCCTGATCCAGTTCCTTGTGGAACATTTCGATACCGGTCACGACGGTCTGCTGAGTAGCTTCGCGAAGACCAACGATATCGATTTCTTCACCCTTCTTCAGGGTACCACGTTCCACACGACCGGTCACAACTGTACCACGACCCTTGATGCTGAACACATCTTCGATCGGCATCAGGAACGGCTTGTCGGTTTCACGAACAGGAGTCGGAATCCAGGCATCAACCGCGTCCATCAGAGCGAGGATCGGAGCATATTCCGGTGCATTCGCATCGGTGCTATTGGATTCAGTGGCTGCCAGAGCAGAACCCTTAATGATCGGGGTATCGCCAGCGAATTCATAGCTTTCGAGCAGTTCACTCAGTTCCATTTCAACCAGCTCGATCAGTTCGGGATCATCCATCTGATCGGTCTTGTTGAGGAACACAACCATTGCCGGTACTTCTACCTGGCGGGCGAGCAGAACGTGTTCACGTGTCTGCGGCATCGGACCATCAGGGGCGCTCACAACCAGGATTGCGCCGTCCATCTGCGCAGCACCGGTGATCATATTCTTGATATAATCGCGGTGACCCGGGCAGTCTACGTGGGCATAGTGACGCACTGCTGTTTCATATTCCACGTGACGGATGGCGATCGTGATACCGCGTGCGCGTTCTTCCGGCGCATTGTCGATATCGGCATAATCCATTTTCTGTGCTTGACCCTTGAGGGCGAGAACCTTGGTAATTGCGGCTGTGAGTGTGGTCTTACCATGATCGACGTGACCAATGGTTCCAATGTTCACATGCGGCTTGTTACGCTCAAATTTCGTCTTTCCCATTTTGTGCTTTATCCCCTACATCAACTTAGTTGATAACTTCTCAGGTAACTGAAGGAGGCCGGATTGCCTCAGATCACCGCTGTTGTGGGGTACGCACTAGCGCACCCCTCACGATTAACGCTCACCCTTGATCACTTCTTCAGCGATGCTATTCGGAGCGATCGTATACTTGTCAAATTCCATCGTGAAGGTACCACGACCCTGTGTCATGTTACGCAGCTCGGTGGCATAGCCAAACATTTCCGAGAGCGGAACCTGAGCACGGATGCTGCTGCTACCATCATCGCGAGAATCCATACCTTCAACCACACCGCGGCGTGATGCCAGATCGCCAACGATCGAACCGGTGTAATCATCCGGAGCAACCACTTCGACTTTCATCGCAGGTTCAAGGATAACCGGTGATCCCTTGTGGATACCTTCCTTGAGCGACATCGAACCAGCAATCTTGAATGCAATTTCGCTGGAATCGACATCATGCATACCACCGTCGACGACTGTCGCCTTCAGGCGCACTACCGGATAACCCGCCAGCACACCGCCATCCATCGCTTCGCGCATACCCTTTTCAGCAGCACGCACAAATTCTTTGGTGACAGCACCGCCGGTGACAGCATCCTTGAACATCAGATTGTCCTTGGTGCTTTCGGCTTCTTCATCCGACATCGGTTCGTATTCGATCACGATACGCGCATACTGACCGCTACCACCGGTCTGACGTTTGAAGGTCATATCGACGCGATGTGCACGGGTGATCGCTTCGCGGTAAGCAACGCGCGGACGACCCTGTGTCGCCTGCACGCCATATTCACGCTTGAGACGATCCACCAGAACTTCCAGATGAAGCTCGCCCATCCCCTTGATCTTGGTCTGACCGAGTTTCGAATCCACTTCCACCTGGAAAGTCGGATCTTCATCAGCCAGTGCGGAAAGACCCTTCGCCAGCTTGTCCTGATCGGCTTTGCTGTTCGGTTCAATCGCAACTTCGATCACCGGTTCGGGGAACTTGATGTTTTCCAGAACGATCGGCTTGGTTTCGTCACAAATCGTATCGCCGGTAAAGGTATCTTTCATACCAATCACTGCGGCAATATCGCCAGCATGAATTTCTTCAACATCTTCACGGCGATCTGCGAACATGCGCACAATACGCCCGATACGCTCCATCTGACCCTTTGTGGGGTTGTAGACGCGGGTACCGGTACGCAATACGCCGGAATACACACGGGTAAATGCCAGACGACCGAAACGATCTGCCAGAATCTTAAAGACCAGCGCAGCCATCGGTTCTTCGTCAGTCGCATGACGGACAATCACTTCTTCCGTCTTGGGATCTGTACCTTCTACTGGAGGAATATCCAGCGGGGAGGGCAGATAATCGACAACCGCATCCAGCAGCATCTGAACGCCCTTGTTCTTGAGCGCAGAACCGCATAGAACTGGATGCAACTTGCCTGCAATGGTACCAGCACGCAGCGCAGCTTTAATTTCTTCATCACTGATTTCTTCTTCCATCAAGAATTTTTCAGTGAGCAGCTCATCGCTTTCGACAATCTTGTCGATCATCTGCTGGCGCATTTTTTCGGCAGCTTCACGAATAGATTCCGGAATTGCACCACGGCGGATATCGCTACCGAGATCATCACCGTAAGTGACCAGCTCCATCGTCATCAGGTCAACAATACCTGCAAAATCCGAACCCGAGCCATACGGCATCTGGATCGGCACAGGATTGCCACGTAAACGCGATATAATCATGCCAACTGTACGTTCAAAGTTCGCACCCGTACGATCCATCTTGTTGATGAAACACATACGAGGAACTTTATATTCAGTTGCCTGACGCCAGACAGTTTCCGACTGCGGTTCTACACCAGCTACGCTGTCGAATACCGCCACGCCACCATCCAGAACGCGCAAACTGCGCTGAACTTCTGCGGTGAAATCGACGTGACCAGGAGTATCAATCACGTTGACCTTATGGTCGCGCCAGGAGGTCGTTACCGCAGCAGAAGTGATCGTAATACCGCGCTCGCGTTCCTGCTCCATATAATCAGTGGTTGCAGCACCATCGTGCACTTCACCGATTTTGTGTACCATACCGGTAAAGTAGAGCACACGCTCGGTGACAGTAGTTTTACCGGCATCGATGTGGGCAATAATCCCGATGTTGCGTACATCACTCAGATCGTAATGTTTCTTCGCCATACTGACCTTTATCCACAAAACAACCCGATATAACGCGATACCGGGTCATTAAACCCTTAACGGAAATGTGCGAAAGCGCGATTGGCTTCCGCCATACGATGCACTTCGTCTTTTCTCTTGACTGAAGCGCCCTGACCCTGAGCAGCATCCATCAATTCGCCAGCGAGCTTCTGAGCCATGCTCTTGCCGCTACGCTTACGCGCATTCTGGATTAACCAGCGCATTGCCAGTGCGACTCCGCGTCCCTGACGCACTTCAACCGGTACCTGATAGGTGCTACCACCAACACGGCGGGGCTTCACCTCAACAGTCGGGGCGACATTGCGCAGAGCGCCTTCAAACACCTCAACCGGATCAGACTTGGTACGGTCTTCAATAATGCCAAAAGCGCCATAAATCACACCAAAAGCGGTGCTCTTCTTGCCACCTACCATCATGCGATTCACAAACATCGAAATATGCTTGCTGTTATACTTCGCATCCGGGGTGACTTCGCGCTTCAGCGGTGTTTTTCTACGCATACTTAGGTATCCCTTCTTCTCGCTTCACGCGGCTATTTCTTCTTGGTGGCTGCCACTGCACCGGCTTTCGGGCGCTTCGAGCCGTACTTAGAACGACCCTGCATACGCTTCTCAACACCACCAGCATCCAGCGTACCACGTACAATGTGATAGCGAACGCCCGGCAGATCCTTCACACGACCACCACGCACGAGCACAACACTGTGCTCCTGCAAACGGTGACCTTCACCACCGATGTATGCCGTGACTTCCATCCCATTCGTAAGGCGAACACGAGCCACTTTACGCAGCGCACTATTCGGCTTTTTGGGAGTCATAGTCTGCACACGGGTACAAACACCACGCTTCTGCGGCGCGCCTTTGGGCTGGCGGGTACGCTTCTGCGTGTAGGCATTCAGCGTATATTGCAGCGCAGGTGCTTTAGTCTTCTTTTTCTTGGCTGTGCGGCCCTTACGCACCAACTGATTAATGGTTGGCATGGAACTCTCCGCTACTAAAAATCACTACAGCTAGCTGTTAAAGTGTGCCTATGTCTCTAGGCGTGCAAACGGGCGTACCTATAGAATATAGAACGCCCGCATGGCTATCAAAACATGGCGAGACACCCTCAAATCAAACAAAAAGGCTCTTTCGCCATCCTGCTCAATTCGACAGGGCATTGCCTACCCATGAGGAGTACCTCTGCCGTAACCAGCGCGGTCTGTATAGTATCAGCAGTTTAGTCGGGTTGTCAAGGGATTCACAGGGTAGATTCAGGCAGGTTGCATAGATTGGATAGCGCACATTTCCAGAAATTTCACCGCGAAACAGGCGCTATCCCGGCTGAGTTTCTAAGATTGCTCCGGGGTCGTTTCAGTGGATGGATTATTCAATATTCCGGCAGCTTTTGCCAGTGTCTTGATTAACTCATCAACCGCCAGTGGCTTCACTAGATACAGATCCACCCCCGTTGAAACAGCCTGCCCCATCGTAAATCCACCCGCAGAACTAGCCACAGCGATGATCGGAACTGAATGAGTAACTTTGTTCCGGACATACTCAACCACATCCAGACCATCCCCCTCATTCAGCAGAATCTCAACCATCAGCATGTCGATCCCCTCCCTGTCAATCAGCGTATAAGCATCAACAAGGCTATGGGCAACCGATACGCGAAAACCGCTCTGATTCCCGATAAAACGCACAACCTGACAAACCTCTTCGTTATCGTCAACAATCAGCAGGTGCTGCCCCTGTCCAATCTTTTCGATCTTCAGCTGATTACCAATACCCGGCAGCGTATCATCATCTGAGGACGGTTTAACAAGTAGGTGTACTTGCATCGAAAGTGTACCCAGCTTGATATGATCCCCGGCACGAATCCGCTGTGGACGCAAAATATCTAGCATCTGACCGTTGACATACGTACCATTCGCGCTGCCGAGGTCTTCAAGCGTCAGCCGATTATCTCGCATAATCATGCGGGCATGTTTACGCGAAACACCGCGTTGCTGTGCCTCATACGGTCCCAGATCAATATCCGGAATCAATCCACGGGCAGCGTCCTTACGACCGATGACAAGCATATCTTTAACCGGTACCCGGATAATATGCGGCGTACCAATGACCCGCAGTTCAATTACCCACGGGATGATAGCCTCATCTTCGTAATCCGCTTCCGTTTCACGTTGTGCGGAAGCACGTACCAGATCAAGATCATTAAAGACTTCATCAATCTTTGTCGTTCTGCTGTCGTTTTG
>Ga0255287_1000020_pt1 | contig 17056 bp, 16 predicted proteins | sample AtltaT_39_FD_183791 | JGI IMG/M metagenome (GOLD analysis project Ga0255287, IMG submission 183791) | Metatranscriptome of freshwater microbial communities from Altamaha River, Georgia, United States - Atl_Colum_RepC_8d (Metagenome... | ecosystem: Environmental > Aquatic > Freshwater > River... | reverse complement strand
TTTCAAACAACAGTCGTCTCTTCAAGTCTTCAATGCTGGAAGGCTCCGGGTGAGGTGTATCCCAGAGTGGCCGCAGAGGCTTGTGATGCAACTCTTACACCGAAGAGAGGTGCCGTGATGCTGAAAGTAAGGCTGCTCGGTAGATGCGCGCTCGAGAGCGAATCGGCCATTCAACACGATCTTAGCTGCGCCAAGGCGCGTGAGCTGCTCGGATACCTCGCCTGCCATCGCAATCGTGACCTTCCGCGTGAAGTGGTTATCGGCACGCTATGGGGAGATATGCAGGAAGAGCAGGGAAAGCGAGCTCTCCGCCAGACGCTCTGGCAGTTGCAGACGGCTCTAGGCCCGTTTCAGATCAACGCCAGCCGGCCATTTATCGAGGCTGATGGTGAATGGCTCCGGCTCAATTCCGATTCAGGCATTTGGCTTGATATCGTCCGCTTCGAAGAGCTGGAGAAAATGACCCGCATCCCCAGGGGAGGTACGATCACCAGTGATCATATCCAAAGCCTGAAGGAGGCTGTCTCGATCTATCGTGGACATTTGCTGGAGGACTGCCTTAGCGACTGGTGTAATGACGAGCGGCGTGTCTTGAGTGAGAAGTATCTGAGGATTCTGACAAGTCTGATGTTACAGCAGGAGAAGAATAGTGATTACGAAGAGGCAGCGGAGACGGCCCGAAGACTGCTGCGAGTAGAGCCAGCCTCTGGGAATGCTCATCGAGTGATTATGAATTTTCATTATCAGGAAGGGAATCACACCGCTGCGCTGAGACAGTTTCAGCTATACAAGCAGATCATGCGTGAGGAGTTCAATGAACCTCCGGAAAAGTCATTGGTCGATCTGTATAATAAGTGGATAAGTGAAAATCGTAGATCTGGGAGTGATGATGACGGCAAGACAGACGTGCCGACAAAACCGTTATGTGAAGAGCAGCTGATCACTCTTCTCGGAGCTATCCAAAGGGAGATCATCCAAAACCGGAAAGAGATCAGGGAGCTCAAAGTGTTGATCGATCGAAAAAAAAGCTCTGGTGATAGTAAAAAAGACGCTTGAGAGACGCTGAAAGGATGCTGCATTGACACTATGGTGAATAATGAACAAGTCTAAAGTTTTTCAACTTAAAATGTATCTACCTATACCCTAAATTATAATTTTTGACAAGTCAGGGGCTGAGTAGCTACCAAAATTTTATAGTTAGGAGAGATTATGCCTGAAGAAAAACCTATTAGTGGTAATGATTTTGTGTTTCGTATTGAAGGGGTAAAACTTGATGCGAAGGCTCAGCAACGTATATCCCATGCGATAGCGAATGCCGTTAATGTAGAGATAAACAGACTTGATCTTGAGCCACAGGGTGGACAAATCATACTACCCACTAAATGGCCCGGAGGAATTTGGATCAAATTAAAGGATAGACCTGGTATTGCTCAAAAACTCGAACAGTTAGCACAGTTGAAGCCTACGGTAAAGTATGAAAAATGATGGACTGATCGAAGCTCGATTAACATGTCCCAGCTCACCAATTGATGTAGGTGGACAATTAATTGGTATTGTACTTAAAAATGGTCTAATAGCCTACTCGACTGAAGAGTGTTATGTTGATGAAGACCTATTTGACTCATTAACTGAATTAGACTCAGCAGAGAAAATGTTCAGATTTGCAAGTCCTTGTAGGCAATCTGGATGTCGCCAGTGGATATCTGATCATTGTGGAGTGGCAAAAGATCTCGTTTTAATGAATCGTGAGATAGAACAGGTAAAAAGTACTCTCCCCGCTTGTGTAATACGTGATCACTGTCGATGGTTTGTGCAAGAGCAGGAGAAAGCATGTGCGGTATGTAAATATGTTATTACTGATTCTGCCTGAGTTGAAGCAGCGCTGGGATGGCATCAATGAGATGATCCCGCCTTCGAGTTCAGCAGGCAGCTAAAGAATTCGGTTTCTGATTTGACTGTGAGAACAGATTTCGTGATGTCAAATGGAATCTCGGATTCAAAGACTCTTGAGTCAGATAGATAGACGCATGGTTGCAGATGCTTAAACTTTTTGCCATCACTCTGTCTGCCCTGATCACGCTGGCTATGGCGCTTTTGTTACGAAACTGAACCAGAGCACACGAAGGGGCTACAGACTTTTGTGTGGGTCGGGTGAAAAATCGGGAGATTTATGAGATTCTCCCGTCACGCAAGACAAAGAACTCTACGAAAAGCTGCTTGGCCTGATTGCTCCATGGAGCGTTCAGGAAGTCGACCTCCAGATGAAAGAGATGAAGGTCACATTGAAACTGACCCATCAACCATTTTGGAGGTTTCGGTGCCCGGAATGTGACGAGGAGTGCCCCACCCACGATCATCGCCAGCGCCAGTGGAGGCACCTCGACACTTGTGGGTATGTCACCATGATCGAGGCCGGTGTCCCCCGGGTCGACTGCCCGGAACACGGAGTTCGTCAAGCTCACGTCCCGTGGGCGGAACCAGGCGGGCGGTTCACCTCACTGTTTGAGGCACTGACGGTCTCGTGGCTCAAAGTCACCACGATCAAATCGGTTACTGAACAGAAGAAGATCATCTTGGACGAGGCCTCGGGAATACATCAGGAACTATGGGAAAGAGCGGTCAATCGGGGACTGGCAAAACGAGAGAGCCGATCTATTGAAGATCTGGCAATCGATGAGACCTCGGTTCAAAAGCGGCAAGAGTACGTGACGGTGGTGACGGATCGGAATTCTGGAACGATCATCGAGGTTCTGGATGACCGAAAGAAGGCGGTACTCAAAGGATGGTTGGAACAAAATCGAGGCCAACTGCAGGCTGTCAGATCGGTCTCGATGGATATGTGGGAGACATTCATCAACGAGGCACGAGAGACAATTGAAGGGGCAGAGGAAAAGATCTGCTTCGACCGATTTCACGTAGCTGCCTGATTTGTAAAGGCACTGGACTAGAGCCTGTTATTAACTTTGAGCGAGTACTTCCGCAACGTTCTTTAACATCAACGTGACAAACGCCACATAGTGCAGGCCTGCAAGGGTTTCCGGTAACCGCTCATAGTCACGAGCTAACCGGCGAAATCGAGCCATCCATCCGAAACTTCGCTCGACCACCCAGCGACGTGGCAATAGGACGAAGCCTCTTTTTGCTGTCGACAGTTTGACCACTTCCAGTTTGATACCGTGCTCAGCAGCAGCATCTGCAGCGTTTTCGCCAGTGTATCCTTGATCCACAAAGGCAACTTCTACTGTTTCAGCGGTTTCCTCCTGTACTCGTTTCGCAAGTTCAGCGACCTGAGCCCGGTCCTGTTGATCAGCAGATGTCACATGCAGTGCGAGCAGATGTCCAAGCGTGTCAACTGCAAGGTGGACCTTGTTACCCTTACGGCGTTTGGCACCATCGTAGCCCGCGCGAGCACCACTTTCCGGTGTTGACTGCAATGTCCGGCTGTCGAAGATCGCTGCTGTCGGCTGCTCGTTCCGCCCTTCGGCAATTCGGAGCACTGCACGCAAATCATTAGCAATGGCTTCAAATACCTGAGCCTTGATCCAACGCTGCATTTGTTGATAGACGACATTCCAGGGTGGCAGATCGTTGGGCATCATTCGCCAGGTCGCTCCGGAGCGGACCATCCAACGTAAGCCGTTGAACACTTCTCGTAAAGGATATTCGCGCTGTGGTGCATCTTCGGTCATCAAGGTCAAATATGGGGCGACAAGCTCCCATTCGGCGTCGCTTACATCACTTGGATAAGGCTTTCGTGTCATATCGAAATTCTACCATATTCATTGATGTTAGCGCATGAACTCTAAATCGTTGACAATAAAGCGGAAAAGTTAATAACAGGCTCTAGGGACAAGCCTTAAGCTTTATCGAGCTGCCTTGATTGGCTTGAAGGTTCAGCTGGTTCGGCTGGATTTTCTCCCTCTGACAGGTTTTGTCAGCGAGGTGTCCGACAAGGATTGCCGGCTCATAATCTTCAGTAATCATCGCGGTACATTCCAACTGAAGACGTCGATGTTAACTTACAGTGAGTAGTAGATTTTCTTGGTAGGGCCCAGCAGCTTGTTCTTGTCCCATCCCCAGAACTAATTGGGTGCAGTTGCCACCATCCAAATTTGTAATGCGACGTGGATGGTGCATTGGTAAAAGTCGCCGGCAGGTCTTTATAGAAGTATAGGATCTGATCTCTGAATCATCGACAATATAGCAGAAAAATAACAATCAGTTTTGAGTATTTAAGACGCGTGCTCAATCAACATAAAATCACAGCGACAAACTGCAAGACTAAAGAAAGGGCGAATCCACAATGTCAAAGAGCATCAAGTGGGAACTCAGTGTTCAAGTCGATGACGGAACAAAAATTACCATAATGGACGGTATGGAAATTGCAGCAATTGATCAACTCAAATTTGTTGTTGGTAGCAATGCACCAGTCAATGCTCTTGTACAGCCTGCGGGAATTGGCTCTGCTAAATTTTTATTCATCACCGCCAGTGCTTACAATGATGCCCTGACTTATAAGGTAGACAGTAGTACAACTAGCAACAAGCTAAACGCGCCGGTTTTTTTAACAGGTGATGGCGCAGTCAGTCTGCTTGGATCGACGCAGGAAAAATTTGAATTTACAAATAATATCAATCCAGCTACTCCTGTCACGATTAGTATTCTCGTGGGACGTAATGCAGCATAAGTCATAATTGGTCAAACAATGCGTATCTGAGAAATTTGTAAAGAGAGGTTCCTATGCCGATTTTACCGACGTATCCAGGTGTGTATATTGAAGAGGTTCCTAGCGGTGTTCGCTCAATAACAAACGTGGCCACATCGGTTGCCGCCTTTGTTGACTTTTTTCGTCGTGGGCCAATGAACCATCCTGTGCAAATATTCAACATGGGCGATTTTGAACGTGAGTTCGGCGGTCTCGACCTTCGCAGTGAAGCAAGTTACGGTATTCAACAGTTCTTTCTGAATGGCGGCAACGAGGCTTGGGTCGTGCGTGTTGCGTCGCCCGACGGCACGAATGTCCCCACCAGCGCGGCGGTCTATCTTGACGACGTCGAGCAACCCGTGCTGCAAACCAGTGAAGCAGCGGCGGCGGCATTGGCGGCCCTGGCAGTGCGTGCCAACAGCGCGGGCCGCTGGGGCAATGAACTGCGCGTGGCTGTGGATGGCAATACGCCAGTCGCGGGCGAATTCAATTTGCGCGTTTCTGAAACATCCACGACGGGCGGACGCATCGTGGTGTTGCGTCAAGAGATCTTTCGCAATTTGTCCATGGAAAGCGCGGGGCCCAATTTCGTTGATGCTGTAGTCAACGACGCAAACACCGGGTCTAAGCTCGTAACCGTCGCGGCCAGAGGATCCGATGCACCCTTGGCCAATGGCACACTTTCTGGTCCGCACACTACCAATCCAGGGATTCCGACTAACCCGACAGTAAACGTACAGATCAGCGACGGCACGACGACCGTGGCTTCAGGGCCGGTGGATGTGAATCTGGCCGCCGGAGCACAGCCGCTGACGGCGGTCGCCCCCGTGCTCGAAGCCGCCATCCGCTCGGCCTTTCCCGCGAATCCGGCGTTTGCCAGCGCCACGGTCGAAGTCTCAGGCACACGGTTGCGCGTCCTGGCCGGGCCGGGCAATCCGGCCAACCGGTTGAGCTTTGTGGCCACGCAGACTTCCGACGCTTTGCTTTTCACCAACTCCACCGGCGCGAGCTCCAACGTGCAGGAATACACGCTGGGCGGCGATGGCATCGCCAACACTGCCCATCTCTTTGGCGTAGCCGGGTTGGATGGGGTCGAGCCAGACGCCACTGCGCTCATCGGCAGTCTGACGGCCAAGACCGGCATTCACGCGCTTGAGGAAGTAGACCTTTTCAATTTGCTCTGCCTGCCCCGCGCCGTTCATTTGCCACCCGCAGAAATACAAACCGTGCTCACGAGTGCACAAGCCTATTGCGAAAGGCGGCGTGCGTTTTTCCTGATTGATACGCCTCCGGGTATTGATGAACCAACTGAGATTCGCAATCAACTCAGTAACATGCCACGTCATCGTAACTCTGCTCTCTACTATCCGCGTGTCAGAGTGCCTGACCCGTTGAACAACTTCCGGCTGCGCTCGCTCGGCGCGAGCGGCGTCATTGCAGGACTCTGCGCACGCACCGACAGCACCCGCGGTGTTTGGAAAGCTCCGGCTGGCACTGAAGCTGTGTTGCGCAATGTGAGTGAACTTGAAGACGTGTTGACCGATGCCGAAAACGGCTCGCTCAATCCGCTGGCGATCAATTGTCTGCGCAATTTCCCGATTTACGGAAATGTTTGCTGGGGGGCGCGCACGCTCGAAGGCAGCGATCAACAGGCATCTGAATGGAAGTATGTGCCGGTGCGCAGACTGGCGCTGTTCCTGGAAGAGAGTCTCTATCGTGGCACTCAATGGGTGGTCTTCGAACCGAATGACGAGCCGCTTTGGGCGCAAATCAGGCTCAATGTTGGTACATTTATGCACAATTTGTTTCGGCAGGGCGCATTCCAGGGCCGCACGCCGCGTGAGGCCTATCTTGTCAAATGCGACAAAGAAACGACAACACAGGCGGATATTGACCTTGGCATCGTCAATATTGTAGTGGGCTTCGCGCCGCTCAAACCGGCTGAATTCGTCATCATTAAGATTCAACAGCTGACACAACAGACAGAGATTTAACCGAAAAAAGTGAGGGCACATTATCCTTGCCCCCCACCTTTTCCGAGGAGAACGTGTATGGCTCAGTTTAGTGTCAATCCACAGCGATTCGATCCCTATAAAAATTTCAAGTTTCGCGTCAAATGGGATGGACGTTATGTCGCCGGTGTGAGCAAAGTCGGAGCTCTCAAACGTTCGACCGAACCGGTCGAACACCGCGAAGGCGGCGATCCAAGTACGACGCGCAAATCACCTGGTCGCACCAAATATGAGGCCATTACACTCGAACGCGGCGTGACGCATGACCGCGACTTCGAACAGTGGGCCAACAAGATCTGGAATTTTGGCTCGGGGCTGGGCGCCGAAGTTTCGCTTGCTGATTTCCGTAAGGACATCATCATCGAACTTTATAATGAAGCGGGCCAGCTGGCATTGGCTTACAAGGTTTATCGCTGTTGGGTTTCTGAATTTCAGGCACTGCCGGATCTCGACGCCAGCGCCAATGCCATCGCTATTCAAACGCTCAAACTCGAAAACGAAGGCTGGGAGCGCGATTACGACGTGGTTGAACCAGCGGAACTGCGCTTTACCGAGCCTCCTGTGTAACGATGAAAAGTGTAATCGCCAATTTGCCGAATGGCTATTGGCAGGATGGCGTTTGTTACCGCGAGGCTGTTCTGCGACAACTTACCGGCACTGATGAGCTTTTCCTCGCCGAAGACACACGGTTGGCACCGCCAGCGCAGCGTGTCACCGAGCTGCTCGCGCGTTGTGTGATACGGCTCGGTCCGTTGACGCCGGTGACGGCTGACAACACTCGTGAGCTGACGATTGGTGATCGCGAAGCCCTGCTTTTGCAGTTGCGTTGTCTGACCTATGGCGAGCGGCTCGATTGTGTCCTGACCTGTCAGGCTGAAGGTTGTGGCGAACGAATGGATGTTGCCTTGAGCGCGACTGATCTGCTTGTTTCGCCTAAGGGCGACTCGTTACCGCGTTTTCAAAAGCTGTTTGGGCAATATCACGTCATTTTTCGCCTGCCGATCGGCGCCGACCAGGAAGCCGTTGTCGCGATGGCGCGCACCGACGCGCCAAAGGCGGCGCGTGCATTGCTCGAACGTTGCGTCGAGCGCGTCACGGATGAAAACGAACTTCCCGTGGCCGAATTGCCGCCCGCTGTCGCCGAGCAACTGGGCGAATGGCTGGCGGAACTCGATCCGCAAGCGGAATTGAAATTGAACCTGACGTGCCCGGTTTGTGGTCATCCGTTCGCGGTGCTTTTCGATACGGCGTCGTTTTTCTTGCAAGAGATCGAGCGGCGTGGCGCGCGACTTTACCGCGAGATTCATACGTTGGCGTTGCATTACCACTGGCGCGCCGCAGACATCTTGCGGATGTCTGCGGCGCGGCGGCACACCTTTCTTGAACTGCTATCCGAACGGACGGCTTGAGGAGAAGGCAGTGAATGACTATCTCGTCAATCTGGCGCGCCGCGGCGCAGGGTTGGCTCCTACACAACTGACGCGGTTGGCTTATGAGCCGAGCTTCATGGCTGATGATGCGCTGAGCGAAGCTTCACACGTGGGCGAGGTTGGCGAATTTGGCCAATCCGCTCAGATGCCTGGCCAGACTTTATCGCCCATCACAACCGTGCGCATTGAACAGGAACCAATGGCAGAGCCGCGCCCAATAATGCTAGTGCCGATCGCTGAGCCAGCACGGCCAGTCAGTCAAACGATCATGCGCGCGCCACGTAAGGACGATAGTTTTGCTCCGCTGCATCCAGCCCGCGCGAGTGGCGTGACAGTCGGTTCCCCACTGGCATCGCCGAGAGAAACAGAAACACGCGGCACGCTCAATCAGACGCAATCAATGCAAATCAAATCAGCGTCAGAGTCAGGCGTGAGGCCGCGACAGGAGTTCTTTGTTTCGCACGTGGATGCGCCGCGCGCCGCGTCATCCGCCGCGTCATCCGTGGTTGCGCACGCGAGCCAGTCGGTGACGAAGGTGGTGCCGCAACCGCATACGCCCACGCCACTTGCGCAAGCCGCGCAATCTGAAACGACTGAGTCTGGCGCGCTTGCCTACGTTGCGCCAACCGTGGCTGATTTGCCTGAACTGGCGGCAAGCGAACCTTCCGCCACCGAGGGCGAGGCTCCGCGCATCGAAGTTCGCATTGGCCGCATTGAAATGCGCGTCAATACGCCGCCTGTTGTCGCGCCGCGTCCGGCGGTCGAACGTCCGCGCGGATTTGCGGGTTACGAGCGCGCGCGGCGCGGCGAGAATCGCGATTGGTATTGAGGGAAAGCGATGAGTGATTTCAGAGCCATTGCGGGCGTTAGCCGTACGTTGCGCACGCTGCTGACGAATCAAATTGACAGTCCCGCCACCGTCACCGTCACGCTGGCGCCGCCCGATGTCACAGTCACGGGCGTGACGGGGCGGCGCATCAATCTTTACCTTTACGAAGTGCGCGAAAACGCTTCCTTGAAAAATCAGGAAATTCCGGGGCACGGGCATCCGAGCGTCTATGGCCACCCGCCCCTTTCGCTCGACTTGTATTACCTGATGACGGCCTATGGCGAGAGCGAAACCGCCGCCGACGCCGACCTGGCGGCGCAACAATTGCTGGGCGACGCCATGCGTGTGCTGCACGATTTCGCGCTGTGGCCCGCTGACTTGCCGGGGCTTGATCCGAGCCTGCAAAGCGAATTTGAGCGTATCAAAATAACGCTGCGCCCGTCGACTTTGGAAGAGTTGTCGAAAATCTGGTCGGCCATGCCACAAGCCAACTTTAGGCGCTCCGTCGTTTATGACGTATCGGTCGTGCAAATTGAAAGCCAGACACGGCGGAGGCTTGCCAAACCCGTCGAGAAGCGCCGTCTGGAGATGACACTTGCGCGGCGGCCAGAGATCAAGACTGTTTATCGCAAGCCCGCCGCAACCGGCGGGATCATTGGCGATCCGCGCGTCAGCATCGGAGAAACGCTCGTCATCGAAGGCGCGAATTTTGACGCGACGCGCACCTGGGTGCGCCTGGGCGGACTCGAACCGATACGCGTGACGCCGCTTGCAAACGAAATGATCGAGATCGCGTTGCCTGATGCGCAATATCCGGTGCCGCGACCGATTCCTCCCCACTTGCTCTTGCAGCCCGGCGCGCAATTGGTCGAGGTGCTGACCGAACACCCCACCGAAGTCGTGGAAGGCGGACTCGGTCGCGGCGTGACGACCACCGCTGGAGCCAAAACGCTGGCGTCAAATCAAGCCGTATTCATGCTGACTCCGCAACTCAAGGGGACCACTCCGGCGAGTGCGACGCCGAGCGGTTTGCTGACGCTCACCGGCGTCAGACTCTTTCGCGCGGGGTTGACCAGTTTCGTCTTGCTGGGCGAGCACGCTATACAGGTGCGCCAGCCCGCGCCGGGTGATCTGTGGGCCCCGCCGACCCACACCAGCGTGCAGATTCCGTTGACGGCGCTGCCCACACCGCCCACCGGCGGGCAGTCTTACGCAGTGCGCATTCAGGTGAATGGAGCGCAAAACCGTGAAACCACTTTTTCATTCACGCTCATGCCTTGAGCGGGATCGTTGTATGAGCGAATTGCGCATAGCCTTGAATTCATTGACTTCCGACGACTTTAACGGCGTCACTGAAGCGGCGTGGCTGTCGTTGTCGTTGCAACGCTTGCGCTGGTTGTTGCAACGGCGCGTATGTTGGTTGCGCCAACAATGGCGTCACGATCCGCTGCAAAATTTTCAGGCGATGGTTATCAGCGAAGCACAAGCCGATTGGTTATTGGCCGGCGAAGACCATGAGCAGGAGGCACGCTTTTATCACTCAGACCCCGAAGCCGCACGACTGAGCGAGGCGCTGGCTGTAGCCGATACGAAACTCTCACTGCTCGGTGAAGCCTTGGAGTCTGCCGGTACACCGCCTCCACTCTCGGTACTCGCGCGCCTATTCGGCCTGACGCCCTTTGAGCGCGAAGTGTTGTTGCTGTGTCTCGCCCCGGAATTGGATGCCGCTTTCGAGCGCCTTTACGCCTACGTGCAAGACGACGTGGCGCGCAATTACGCGACGCCGCAACTCGCGCTGGCCTTGCACGGCGGCACGGGCGAAACACGTCTGGCGGCGCGCGAGAGTTTCGCTCCCGCCGCGCCGTTGCGCCGCTTTCGCCTCATCAGGGTTGAGGCGGCTTCAGGTGCGTACGCCAGTATGCGTCCGTTGCGCCTGGGCGAGCGCGTAGTCGAATTCCTGCTGGGCGTCAATCGGCTCGATGAACAGGTTGCTTCGTTGTTGCAGCCGTTGCCGCCGCCGTTGCTCGCTCCGTCACGCGAACCTTTGCTGGCGCAATTGGAAAGTTGGGTGCAACAGACGGCGCGCGCGGCGCGACCATTGATTTTGAATCTGCATGGTCAGCCGGGCGCGGGCAAATTGGCGCTGGCGCGTGCGCTCGGCGAACGACTGGGCATGGGCCCTAGCAAGCTCAATCTCGCGCGCCTGCTCGCTGCCCCCGACCGCACCGAGTTGATTAGCCTGCTCGAACGCGAAGCTGTCCTGCTGCCACTCGCTTTGTGCGTAGACACGGCGGAACTCGAAGCGACGGACAAGGCTGCGCACGTGGCGGTCGGAGAGTTGCTCGACCGTTTTCGCGGACTGCTGATCGTATGCAGCCGCGAACCCTGGCCGAGCGAACAGCCGCTCTTGGCACTCAACGTGCCCAAATCGCTGGCCGCCGATCAACACGACTTGTGGCGTCAGGCCTTGAATGGCTACGAGTTTGAGGGATGCCTCGAATCATTGGTGCAGCAATTTGATTTTGGCCCCAGGGCCATGTGGCGTACGGTCGAACGCGCCGCCGAGCAGGCGCGGTTGCGCGAGCAGGGAACTGACCTGAGCGAAACCGATTTATGGCAAGCCTGCCGCGTGCAGGCGGCTTGGCAACTGGATGAACTGGCGCAACGCATCCTCCCTTGTCATCAATGGGAGGACCTGATTTTGCCCGCCGATCAATTGCAACAATTACGGGAACTGGCCGCGCAAGTTGCCCATCGCGCGCAGGTCTATGAAACCTGGGGATTCGGTGCTAAGCTCAGTCGCGGACGCGGTCTCGCAGTGCTCTTTGCGGGCGCGAGCGGCACCGGCAAGACGCTGGCCGCCGAGGTGATTGCCCACACATTGCAACTCGATCTTTACCGCATTGATCTGGCAGGCGTTGTCAGCAAATACATTGGTGAGACAGAGAAAAATTTGCGCCGGGTGTTTGACGCGGCGGAACAGAGCGGCGCAATTCTATTCTTTGATGAAGCTGATGCTCTATTTGGTAAACGCAGCGAAGTAAAAGACAGTCATGACCGCTACGCTAACATCGAAATCAATTACCTCCTGCAACGTATAGAGGATTATCGTGGCTTGGCGGTGCTCGCGACGAACATGAAAGCGCATCTCGATCAAGCCTTTTTACGGCGCTTGCGGTTCATCATTGATTTCCCCGCGCCCGATGCGGCGTTGCGCGCGCAAATTTGGCAGGGCGTCTTTCCGCCATCGGCGCAAGTCGAAGGGCTTGATTACGAACGGCTGGCGCGGCTCGAACTCACGGGCGGCAGCATCAAGAACATCGCGGTCAACTCCGCCTTTCTGGCTGCCGACGCCGACGCACCGATTCGCATGGAACACGTGATGTGGGCGGCGCGGCGCGAATACATCAAGATCGAAAAGCTGATGAGCGAAGCTGAATTCGGCGCTTATTACGTGAAGGCTCAGCGATGAACAACTTGTCGGTAAATATCGGGGAAATCGTCGTGCAAGGGGCGGCGGAGCGCCTGAGTGGCAGCGAACGATTAGGCACTCTGATTGAAACGTCTTTGCAGCAACTCGCCCGGCAACACGGGCTTTCCACGGAAGTGTTGACGCGCAAGACAAGGATGATAAACAACCTTTCCATCAACCTTCCGCTGCATGCCGAGGCAGAGGACATCGCCCGTGAATTGGCGGCGGCGATTTATCAGTCGCTTAATGAAACAAGATAGTTTATGGCAGAACCGGTCAGAAAATCATTCAAGCGTTCTGGAAACACTGTTGCTGGTCTCCAAGTCACAAATATGGCTGAACGTGCCCCTCAGCCGTTGCCTTCGCAGACGACACCAACGTTGACTCCACTGCTAGGGGTGGGGAATCAGGTCGTGCAAAGCTTGCTGCAGGCAAAGACGATTCAAGCCAAGCTTACCGTTAGTCAGCCGGGCGATCCGTATGAACAAGAAGCAGATCAAGTAGCCGAACAGGTCATGCGCATGCCTGTGCCCGCGCAGACCGCAAGAACAAGTCTTACCCAAAGCGGTCAAGTCGAATTGGTGCAGCGCAAATGCGCCACCTGTGAAGAAGAAGAAGAGCAAATTCAGGCTAAAGAAATAGCTGGGAGAACTCCACGAATTGATGCCGGTGGCGAAGCGCAAATCAAGACGCAACTGGAAGGCGGACAACCGTTGCCTGGTGCGGTGCGAGCTTTTTTTGAGCCACGCTTTGGGTCTGACTTGAGCGAGGTGCGAGTGCATACGGACGCGCCAGCCGCCGAGCTGGCGCGCTCAATTCAGGCGCGGGCTTTCACACTGGGACAGAGCATCAGCTTCGGCGCCGGGCAATACGCACCGAACACCAGCGAGGGGCAACGGTTGCTCGCGCATGAACTGGCTCACACGATTCAGCAGCGCACCGGGAGAATGGCGCAACGCACGATCCAACGGCGGTGGGATGCGGCAACCACTGAATGCAGCGCGCAACCGCAAGACAAGTGGATTAACAAAGTGGTGGTTAACCAAGAAGTGCCGCAAACCGCCACTGTGCATTGGAGCGATGGCACAACTGAGGTTGATGAGTGCTCAACGGGTAAAGGGCATTGTTGCGTAACGCCGGAGATGTCTGGCGGCACTTGTTCGGCCACTGGCTCGCGCGCTGATGGCAGCAATTGCACGCCGGTTACCAGGGGGGCTGGCCTGCCGGTAGTCAATCGCGTGTTGGATCACAGCGGCGTACCTTTTTGGAGTGAGTTTGAGCCGAACCGTGCCATTGCCTTGCACCAATATAGTCCGGTGGATGGCACGCCGCTCTCACACGGATGTGTGCGGCTCAATCAGGCGATGGCCGAAAAAATCTTCTGCGGAGTGCGCCGGAATCGAACGCTTGTGCAGGTCACGGGACTGGCGCGACCGCAGTGCGAGCATACAGCGTTGCGGCTTGAATGGAAAAATGATTTCCAAACGGGAGGGCTGGATCTGGTGAAGTTCGATGGGGACCGTAACGCGCAAGCCTCGATTCGCGAAGCACGTCGCATGCTCAACGCCTCGTTCGGACGTAGGCTCACGGTTGCCGAGATCAATGCGCTGACTGAAGATGACATTCCTCATTGTCTGCTACCAACGACTGAGGAAGCGCGACGCACCGACACTAGCCTTGACGATACGCCCTGAACGCCGACCATACTCATGCAAATTCTTTCAACGAGCCGGTTCAGCCGTTTTCCGACACGCTTCGACGCGGCGCTGAGGCGCGCTCGCAATTTGAACCGTGCGCAGGAAATCGTGAGCGAACACGGATTAAATTTGTGGCAACAAGCTACCAGCCGCGCACAAGCCACTACAGGTCAGAACGCGGATGACCGCCCACTTTATTGGGCGCGACTGCAAATGACACAGACGTTGCGCCAGTGGCGACCCGCTTTCGCGCTCGGCGATAGCGATCGGCAGGCACTGGTGAGGCTTTTGGAACAGCGCGCGCGCGGGATGACGAGCACCACTTTCAGTGGTGCGGCGGGAGTGAAGAAAATTTTGATTAGCGGTTTTGATCCGTTCGGTTTGGACAATTCGACCACTATCAAAAACAGTAATCCGTCCGGAGCAGTGGCGATTTCGCTTGATGGCGCCACGATCAGCAATGGCACTCTGATGGGCGAGATTCAGAGCGTCGTCTTCCCGGTGCGCTTTGACGATTTCAACGCGGGGTTGGTTGAGTCTTTCTTCGGCCCTTACCTCACCGGCACGAATGCCGTGGACATGATTATGACGATCAGCCAGCACTCTGCCGCTGACTTTGAAGTCGAGCAATTTGCAGGACGGCGACGGAACGCCGCATTACCAGACAATCTCAATTTGCCGGGTGCAACGGCGGCGACCGGTTCAGTGGTTCCACCTGGTTTGGCGGCGGGGCCTGAGTTCATTGAAACTTCATTGCCAACGGCGTGCATTCGCGGCGCGTTGGGAAGACCGACTTTACTGGGAGAAACCGAAATCACCGAGACCCCGGCTGGCGGAACTGCCCCGGTCGCGCAAACAACTGGGCCGACGGCAGGGTCTACCGCAGTCAGAGGCTCTAGCGGGAGTTTTCTGTCCAACGAGATTTTTTATCGCACTAGCTTGCTGAGGACGCAGTCTCGTCCTACGCTCCCAGTCGGTCATTTACATATTCCAAGACTCGCTCCGCCCGCGACTGGCGTCACTGATGCGCAGTTTGAAGTGGCGCGCACGCAAATTGTCAATCAGGTAAAAGCAATTTTGGAAGCAACGCTTCCCGCTTTATGAGGGCTTTTGCGCAAAGCGCCCGCGATGAATTATGGAAACGCCTGAATGAAAAACGGAAAGAATCAATGGATCAATCGGCTAAACATCGAATTAATCGGTCTGATGCATTCAGTACTTCACCCATAAGGCCTCGCCTCGCGCTGGCAACCCCTGGCTCAAACAGAGCCACTCAGACCTGGCGGTCCGCATTGGGAAATCAATCCGTGCAACGCTTGCTGAGTTCCGGGGCGCTTCAGGCAAAACTTACTGTGAGTCAGCCGGGTGACTCGTACGAACGAGAAGCAGATCAGGTAGCTGAGCAAGTGATGCGTATGCCTGACACAAAAACAGGTGTGGAAGGAGAGGAGCTTCGAGCGACGGCGCAGTTGCAGCGGAAGTGTACGAATTGTGAGGATGAGTTGCAGCGGCAAGCCGAGGATGAAACCGAAGCCGCAATGGAAGCAGACCTGCCTGTGGAAGAAGCAGCGTCGGAAGAAGAGGAGTCGGATGATGTGGAGCCGGATGAGACTGGCATGCCAAAACTTGAAACAGGTGCGCGACCCAGTGATGGTGGCGCGCTTCAAATACCGCGTGGCGGCGGACAACCCCTTGAATCTGGCGCGCGCCATTTTATGGAGCGCAGATTGGGCGTTGGCTTAGATGGTGTGCGGGTACATACGGATGGCGCCGCTGCCGCTTCGGCTCGCGCGCTGCGAGCGATGGCTTACACTGTCAAGAATGACATCTATTTCAACCACGGGCAGTATCGCCCTCACAGCTACGATGGGCGTAAATTACTGGCGCATGAATTGACGCACGTCATTCAGCAAGCCAGACCAGGTGGTGGTGATGGAGTGATCAGAAAACAGGCCTGCCCGCAGGGGAAACAAACGAAGGTTGTCAGAAACGATTGCGCCAATGCCGGAGGGCCTGAAGACGAACAAAACTTTATTCGCCATTTAGAGGTTTCGTTGGCCAACCAGACAGTCACTGCCAGTTGGGGAGATCAATCACAGACGACCAGCACAGACACTTGGGACTGTTCGCCTAATCCTTCTGCCACACCGACGGGCAATGATGTCGTAGGCATCAAATGCGGAATCAATCACACCAATCAAAAAAAGGATGGCATGGCATGGTTTACCGGCTTCCGCAGCGAAGGGTATCGCATTGGCTTCCACGACTCTCAACGTGTTGGGGCGGGCACTCATTCGCATGGCTGTGTTCGTGTTCTTTGCCCCATTGCCAGGCGGATAAACAAAAACACGTGGAGCGATGTCACGACGATCAATGTAAGTTGAGTTGGGGGAGAAACGCATGCCAAGCCATACGACAACCAAGTTGCAGCGCCATTCGACAACGCGGCGCACGCCAGTGGATGCGACGGTTGCGCCATCCTCAGTACGGAACGGATTGCAGTACAACAACACAACAGCACTGGGAAATCAAGCTATGCAAGCCTTGTTGCGTGGACGGGAGGCTGTCGCCCTGAGTACGCCACAAGACCGCCTGGAACGGGAAGCTGACCATTTGGCAAAGACAGCATTGCTGACGCAAACAACCAAACGCCAATCCCAGATGACCCCGCGTCAGCCGGCGAGCGAGGAAGCCGCACAGGGCGGCCAACCCTTACCTGCTCATCTCCGGTCGTTTTTTGAGCCGCGCTTTGGTTACGATTTTGGCCATGTGAGGTTGCATCGCGGAGCCGCCGCCGCCGCCGCCGTACAACGTGTGGACGCACTGGCTTACACCATGGGGTCGCAGATCGTTTTCGGGGACGGGCAATATGCGCCGAGCACGCGGCGTGGGTTGGGCTTGCTGGCGCATG
>Ga0255287_1000018_pt1 | contig 17338 bp, 11 predicted proteins | sample AtltaT_39_FD_183791 | JGI IMG/M metagenome (GOLD analysis project Ga0255287, IMG submission 183791) | Metatranscriptome of freshwater microbial communities from Altamaha River, Georgia, United States - Atl_Colum_RepC_8d (Metagenome... | ecosystem: Environmental > Aquatic > Freshwater > River... | reverse complement strand
TGTGGACGATCCGCATAATTCTGCCGTCCCAACCAGCTCAGATAGCCCACCGCCCAACCATCCCCCAGAGCGACTTCGATCACATTTTCGCCTAGCCGCAAGGGTACCGTCACATCATAGGTCATATACTGGACGCGCTGACGATAATCCGTCCATCCGGGAGCAAAAACATCATCACTCACCGGCTGACGATTGATTGAACACTCGAATACACCGATTGCCGTGATATATAACCGTGCCGAAGCAACTTCCTGCGGGAGTGTAAACGTCTTACGCAGATAGGGCACCGGAATCATGCTGCGAACACCACCGGAGAGGCTTGTACCGATCCACTGTGCCTGCCAATCATCCGGTTGTAGCAAGCCCATCTCAAACCACGCGATCTCACTTGTGCTCATCGTTTCCAGTTCATCCCACACCATCACTTTCCAGCACAGGCGCTCGCGAGAACTCAGCGCGTGTCCGGCATATGCGATATGTAGCGATTGATCGGAAACGATTTTGCCGGAATCCCAGTAATCGGCATGATTTTCCTGTAGCAGATCCGGGTGACTTGCGACCAGTAAGCGGTACGCGGTCTGGCGTGCCCCCTGACGCGCTGTCTGCATCTGCCAGCAAAAGCGCGGAGACCGGCTATCAATAGCGAGAGGATGCTTCTGATATTCGCATTGGAGATGGGTAATATGCGTCATGGGTGTGCTTTCTCTAATCGATGATAGCAGGATGTTGATTGATGTCTTACTCAACGCATTGTGAGCGTTTCAAAGAGTATACAGGCGGGTGATCTGGACTGCATCATCCGCCTGTAATAACGATTAACTCCACAGGCGATCGTGTGAGCGTTCGCCATCCCATGCGCTCGAAGATTCAAAGTAACCAGCGGGGCGTGTTTCATCCATACGGGCACGGAAGGTTGCTTCGTTGACCTCGCTGAATCCCAGACCGGGTGTTTCCGGAACGGTCACAAAGCCATCTTGAATCAGCGGTTTTTCGATGCCATCCACCAGATCATCCCACCACGGCAGATCAACCGAGTGATTTTCCAGCACGTAGAAATTTTCGGTTGCGGCGGCACAATGCACACTCGCAAGGAAGGAAATCGGTGAGCCTGCCGCGTGCATCGCCATCGCCACACCGTATTCCTGCGCCAGATCGCCAATTTTCTTGGTTTCCAGCAACCCGCCAGACGTTGCCAGATCGGGATGAATCACCGCGACAGCACCCTGTTCCAGCAGCGGACGGAAGCCTTCTTTGAGGTAAATATCTTCTCCGGTGCAGATCGGTGTATGCACCGCACGCGAGAGGCGCACATACTGATCGGTGTACTGCCACGGGATCATATCTTCATACCATGCCAGCGAGAAGCGATCTAGCGCCTGACCCAACCGGATGCACGATTCGACATTGATATGTCCGAAATGATCGACGGCTAGTGGCACTTCGTAGCCGATTACCTCGCGCACCTGACGCACATATTCCACCAGATAGTCAATGCCTGCCTGCGTGATCTGGATGCCTGTAAACGGGTGCATGATATTCGTGCTGGCAAGCATCTCCGGCGGGGCGCTGAGCGTGCCGGGGACATCACGCAGCAGACCGATCCCCACATCCATTTTCAGGAAGCGGAACCCGCGTTGCATGCGCTTCAACAGGCGTTCGCCCATCTGTTTGCCATCGGGGACAGAATCGGTATCGCAGTAACATAGCACGCGCTCACGGAATTTGCCGCCTAGCAACTGGTAAGCAGGCACACCATAGGCTTTCCCTGCCAGATCAAACAGCGCCATCTCGATGCCGGATACGCCGCCACCCTGCCGCCCGTGGTAACCAAATTGCTTGATCTTGCGAAAAATGCGGTCAATCTCGCAGGGATTTTCACCGATCAAGCGCGATTTCAGCATCAGCGCATAGGTCGGGCTTGCCCAGTCGCGGACTTCCCCGTAGCCACTTATGCCCTGATTGGTATCGATGCGGATGATCGAGCAATCCATCGGCAGCCCTTTCAGGTTGCAGATGCGTAGATCTGTGATGCGTAGTTGGGACGGATGCGACCCGCTCTGGATCGCATCCGTTATAGAAGAATCCCCTGCCATAATTAGCGCTTTCTATTCTTCAACCATTCCTGATAATCCGCTTCAATCGGCGCGGGCCAGTTCGGAACATCAATTTCACCGGGTGTATATTTGCCAATGCTCAGGCAGTATTTTCCGAAGGTATCACGCAGTTGGATTTCTTCGGCAGTATCGACCACTTCCTGTATCAGATGCGGCGGGATGAAGATCACCCCCGATGGCGTACCCAGCACAATATCACCCGGCAGCACGGTTGCTTCCCCGATGCGAATCGGCATATTGATGCCTGCCAGCGTCACATCGGCAATCGCCGTCGGATCAACCCCGCGACAGAAAAACGCGGATTCGGTCAATTGTACGATGCCCTGATAATCGCGCACACCACAATCGAGAATCGCGCCGCGTTTCGTGCGCGATTGGATCGATGTCGACAGGTTATCGCCGACAAATGTCCCGTTCTTGATTTTACCGAACATATCGACCACCAGCACATCACCTTCGACCAGTGTATCGATCACCCAGGAATTTTGTCCACCGATGCGCCCATCTTTCACGCCGCTTTCCTGTACCAGATCATGAAAATCCGGGCGATGGGGAAGCATCATCGCGGTCACGCAGCGCCCGACCAGAATCTTATCGGGGTGTGTCTGTAGCCAGTTACCCTCAAATTGCAGATGATAGCCGTGACTGCGCAGCACTCCCCAGGCTTGCTCGGTTGTGGCGCTTTCCATCCGGTTCAGCAGATCATCCGGCACACGCGGACGACCATCAGCAAAGCGTTCATAGGGACTCAAGCGTGTAAGCTCAACCACAATTTCTCTTGGCGTGACAATATTCATAACAACCTCAGTTCTGTAAATAGCAGATCGTTAACTACTTTTCGGCGTAGACTGCTTCACGCAGCCCTTTGAGATAGCCAATGGCAAATAAGCGCCCCACGGACGAATAGCCAGCATTTTCGTTGCTGTCGCCTGCCATCGTCGGCACATGATCCGGACGGCACAGCCCATCAAAGCCAATATCACGATAGGCACGCATACAGGCAAGCATATCGGTCTGTCCGTCATCGTGAAACGTCTCGACGAATTTTTCAGGTGTACCGCGTACATCGCGCATGTGCACGAAGAAGATTTTCCCCTGTGCGCCAAAATGCCGGATCACCCCCGGCAGATCATCGGTCATCAGGGCGAAATTACCCTGACAGAGCGTGATGCCATTCATCGGGCTAGGGATCATATCGAGCAGGCGCTGAAAATTCTCCACACTGCGCATGATGCGCCCTAAGCCGCGAATCGGGGAAAGTGGCGGATCATCGGGATGCATGGCGAGTTTGACATTGGCTTCTTCGGCTACCGGAATCACACGCTCAAGGAAATACCGTAGATTCTTCCAGAGCTGTTCTTCGCTGACTTCGCCATGTTCGGTGAGCGGAGCATCCTGCATCAGCGCATGATCGTAGCCAGTGACCAGTGCGCCGCCGCGTGTGGGAATGGTGGTAGCGGTACGCATCCAGTTCATGACCGGCATCCACTCATAACACCAGACCGGAATGCCGAGCTTTCCCATATTGCGCAGCAGATCACAGACCGCTTCGATTTCTTCATCGCGTCCGGGTAACCCCAGTTTCGCCTTATCGAGCGGCGGACGGTTCTCGAATACTTCCAGCGTAAAACCGCCGTTCTCATAGGCTGATTTCGTGCGAACCAGCGGCATATACGCCCACGGGAGATCATCTTTTGGGACATTCAGCCCGCGACTCCAATCAAACGTACCCACCACATGATCGACCCCACACTGCTTGCTCAGCGTCCAGAGCGGTGTCGGATGCGGGGGCAGCACTTCAGCGATTCTCAGCATGCTTGCCTCCACTCCATGAATACTGCGGTTCAAATCCAATCAATTCACGGGCACGCGCAATGCTCACTAGCGTCTCTGACCCGTTCAAGGCTTGCTTGCGTGCGCTGACCTCCGGAAAGAAAATCTGCGCCAACCTCTCCGACGCATACCCCAACGAATTATGCGTATCGTTGATAAACAGATTGTGTGCGCCCTGATAATCCGCTGTCAGGGCAAGCTCAACCGCTAGCGCCGCGTCACGCTCATCCAGCGATGCCCACAGGTTATAGCGGTCAAAGATATAGGCAAACAGCATCCAATCTTCCAGACCGGTATTTTCGGGAATTTTCCACTTGGTTTCGGGCCATTCCAATCCGCGTGCCGCCCGCATCGTCAGGCAGTGATGGCGGGCAAGTGTGAGTTGTCGTTGTTGTTCTTCCTGTGGCAAAGCCGAAAAACGATTGAGAAAATCAATCATGTTGGCGCGGCGTTCGTGCCATTCCGGATTGCTATGTACAGCAGCGCGATAAATCCCCGGAAAGCGCAGCGCCACGCTTGAAATGCCAGCTCTGCGCCAGTAGTACGCGCCAATCTGCTCGACCTGTTCTTTCGAGAAAGAATACGGATCAGTGGTATAGAGCGGATGATCTTCATCCACAGGTAAGTACTGCGGTTGAAAGTCGATGATATTCCACGCACAGCCCAGCGCATTGATCGAGCTTGCCTGCACAACGCGCTTGATCCCGTACTGCGCTGCTGCTTCAAAGACATTGAATGTGCCAATCGTATTGACGCGGTAGACTTCTTCGCCGGGACCATAGAGCGGATTCCGCAGCGCCGCCATGTGTACCACCGCATCACAACCGCGCATCTGCTCGCGGACAGATGCCATATCGGTGATATCACAGACCGCATAGCTGCTATGCGGCACATCGGTCTGTGGCATCAGATCGGTCACATGAAGATCATAGCCACCTGCCACCAGACGTTCGGCAATCGCCGCCCCGATTAGACCTGCCCCCCCTGTTAAAAAAACGCGCATGAAACCCTCAATTCTGTCAGAGCATTACACCCCGACGCGATGCTGAATCAACAAATCAAGCAGCGCACGATCCACCTGATAGCCATGCAGGGTTTCATAGTGTGTATCGCCGCGACCATGTTCGACGATGCCGAACGCTCCCTCGAAGTTCCAGAGAGCATAGCCCCATCCATAAGTCTGATATAGATCCAGCAGGTCTGCAAACCAGCGCAGCGCAACATCATTCGGGGTGTGGTTGTAGCAACCAAATTCGCCAATGTGGACAGCGGTTCCGGTAGCGGCAACATCGCGCCATGGCAGATAGTGTTCATGCATGGTCTGTTTGTCCCAGACCTTACCATCCCACTCCACACCCGGATAAATCGGACCGGCAGCTTTTTCCCACTCGCGCCACCACGTTGCTCCCCAGTGGCTGACCGGCATCGGTTGATAGCCGCGTCCGCTGTGGATCACGCCGAGATCCGCCAGTTCCGGCATGGCAACATGACCACCGGCTAATCCGTCAATCGCGATCTCGCGCTGCGGATCAATGGCGCGGATCGCAGCTACCGTGCGCCGGATCAGCGCGGCATGGTTATCACGGGTCAAGCCATGATCGCCCACTGCTGCCGGTTCATTCACCAGATCAAAGCTCAGGAATTGTGACGGCACGCCCTGATAGCGCCGGGCGAAAGTCTCCCACAGGAATACAAACGCATCCTGCGCAATCTGATCTGTCCACAGGTTGTGCTTTTCGAGATCATTGCGGTTGATGCAGTAACCGGGGGCGCGGTGCAGATTCAGACTCATCTGAAACCCGCGTGATCGGCAAGCATCGAGATAGCGATCCAGCACCGCAAAAACGCTTTCATCGGGCTGAAAGTAGTTGAAATCACGTGTCCAGAAATTGTAGTCACAGGGAATGCGCACGAAGTCAAAGCCATACGCTGCGAGGAAATCGAGCGCACGCTGATCCGCTTCTGCCGGAGCTTCCCCGTTATATGAGAACATCCACTGAAAATTAAAGCCATAGCGCGGCATAGTTGATCCTTCTTCTACAGGGTCAGTTCGAGAGCATGGGCGAGCTTACGCAGGTGCGCCGCTGCGCCCGTGTATTGCTCCATAGGGAGATGTTCCAGCATCAGCGGCACATCATCAAGCTGCTGCAAACAGCGCAGATACGTCCCATAATCGAGATTCCCTGCCCCCGGCGCAACCTCATCAAGATGCACGGTCAGCGCCGGACGCAGCAGGATATCTTTGGCGTGGCAGCTTTTGATATGTGCCCCCAGTAGCCGGAAACAGTGTTCAAGGAATGCGCCATTATGCACATACAGGCGCGGTGAGGTGATCATATTGACCGGATCGAGGTGCACGCCGAACTGCGGTCGATCAATCGCACGCAGCAATTCCAGGTAGCTTTCCGGCGAATCCGGCACGATCCACGGCATCGTTTCCAGCGCATAATAGGTGCGGGTCGGGCGCACCGCGTCGATGATCTCGCGCACGGTATCCACGATCAGCGCGAACGTATCGGCGCTGTAGTTGTCTGCGTAGGGTCCATCCCACTGTGCGCCGCGTGCCCCTGCGATATTGACACAGCAGCGCGCCCCGACTTCATCCGCGAGCGCAAGTTGCTGCTGGCAATATGCCAGCGCGGTACGGCGTACGGTATCATCCGGACTGATCGGGTTGCTCCATGCGCCCACTTCCGCGATTACAATATCTGCCTGTGCCGCAGCGTGAACATACGCGGCGCGGGTCTGCGAATCGCTATCAGCATCCAGCGGGCAATAAGCCGCACGATAACCGCCGCGTTTTACTGCGGCGATCCATTCATGCGGAGACGTGAATCCATCTACCGGCGCACCCAGACGCATCGCTCATCCTGTTCGATTATGTGAGATCGCTTACTCTGTCAGACTATGTTCCCAGATCGCTGCAAAGCGTTCCGGATCAGCCGATTCGCCCCGGAAATTTTCCAGCTTCAAGCCCTGTACGTTGATCGCTTCCAGTGCGTGATGATAGGCTTCCGGACGATTTTCGCCCCAGTAAACTTCACAATCACGCAGGGTAACGCCCTGTGCATTGCGAATCAGGAAACCGGATGTCGGATAATCCGGCAACCCTTCGCCACCTTCAAAGGGACGTAGATCCTGTTTGCCGGCGGGAATGCTGGATGTCTTGTTGAGTTCTACGCGCACACGCTCAAATACGATATCTTGCAGCGTGTCCTGTTGCCAGCCATATACAAATACGCCATTTTCGCCTTTACACAGGATGTTCGAGAAGCGCACATGCTTGACCTGCCCCATGACCACATCCGGTGTCCAGGGCATGGCACACACATAAATCGGTTCGGCACGCCCCCACCAATCATGATGAAACAGGCGCGTCTCGATGATGATATTGGAGAAAATCACATTCTCAATGATGCTGTTGTGGCTGTGATGAATCCCTAACCCGCGATTTGAGGACTGAATCACGCATGAATCAAACACGATATTGCGCATCGGCGTGAATGCCTCGCATCCGACCATCAGCGCGGTTGAGGTGCAAACCAGCGTGCATCCGGTCACGGTGATATTCTCACATGCGCCAAAATCACCGGCATTGGCACAGGTTTTCATGCAGATGCAATCATCCCCCGCCACGATATGACAATTTGCAATCCGCACATTGCGGCACTGATCGATATCGATCCCGTCACTATTCGGGAGCATGAGATCATTCTGGATACGGATACCCTGAATCAGAATATCTTCGCAACCGGAAAAACGCAGCGTCCACATCGCGCCATCGCGGATCACGATATCCTGAAAGGTGATATTGCGGCATCCGATCATGACAGAGGTAAAGGGGCGCTGTGCCTGCATGCGGTAGATATGCTTGAGGCGTTCGCGGATGAATTTGCGTCCGCCACCATCAATCACACCGCCACCGGTAAAGGCAATATCTTCGCAATCGTAGGCAGCGACAAACGTCACACTTTCGCCAAGATTGGGATACCCGACCCCTTTATGGCTTTCAGGTGTCTGGACATACTCAAAATCGCTGATCGTCCCACTTGCTTCAACGACTGCGCCGCGCTCCACATGAAATTCGACATGCGATTTCATGCGAAACGTGCCCGCAAGATAAGTCGCCCCTGCTGGCACCACAACCCGTCCGCCACCCGCAGCATGACAGGCATCAATCGCCGCCTGAATCGCGGCAGTGTCTAGCGTAGTGCCATCGCCGACGGCACCATAATCACGAATATTGAAAGAAGGCATCGCATACTCTCTCAGTCAAAAAGAATCATCCGGTCGGGCACGAATTTCGCATACCGACCGGTTCGCTAAAAAATTTCATTGTGCCCGGATCTTGAGCGCCAGATCACGCTCAAAAGCTGGCAGCGTAAGCGTTAGCACACCCTCCACCGCGCTGACGGTCTGCGTGCTGAGAATCTCTCCGCTCAACGGATCATAGATAGCAACGCTATAGTCACCCGCCTGCATAGTACTCAGCAGCAGCGGCGCAGGCTCAACCAGCGGAAATTCAATGTCGAAGGGATCTTCTACTTTGTTCCGCAGATTAGCGAGATAGGCGCTTTCGAGGTACTGCGTCGAATAATCGCGGCTCACGATCCACAGCAGCGCAGCATCGGCGCTCTGCAAGCCAAAGATGCGGGCGCGGGTACGTTCGGCAAATTCCGCTTCCGGACGTTGCCAGCGATACGCCGCGAGATCTTCGCCTGCGAAAAATGTGGATACCCCTTTGAACAGACGTTCCCAGAGATCGTTGGGGTGGACGTAGGTATCCCACCACCATGTCATCGCGGTACCGGCGGCACCGGTCATCGGGGCGCTCCAGATGCCGAGATGCAATTCCAGCCCTTCGAGATCATACGACAGCGCTTCACTGGCACGCCCGAATTCTCCCGCGAGGAATGGTTTCTCAGGATAGGCTTCCTGCCATTCTTCATTGGCATTGAGGAAGGTACGCGGGAAATCATCACGGTCATAGAAATGATCCTGTGTGAAATCGAGCGGTTCCCAGACACCGGCAGCAGCAACCGGCGAACCGGAATGCGTCAGCAGGTGATCGTATGGATCTAGTTCACGGATCAGGGCGCTGTTGCGCTCCATCCACGGTGCGAGGATCGGTTCACCGGCAAGCGGTGTCCAGTTGATTTCGTTCCACCATTCCCACGTCATGATATTCGGGGAGTATCCCCAGCGGGCGACGATATAGCGCACCCGTTGTTCCCAGTAGCGAATCGCTTCCGGATCAGTAGCAAAGCATTGCGGCGTATCACAGGGACCGCCATTCGCGGCGTTATACGGGTTCTGATCCCATTCCGGATTGACGCTAGTATTGAACTGCCCGTGATTGAGCAGCGTCAGCATGATATAAATATCGCGCTCGGCAGCGAGTTCGATCACGCGATCCAGTTCATATGCGCGGAACTGGCGGCGTTCGTAATTGCCAAGACCGGTATCGATCCACTCAATCGTCATGTTCCAGGGTGCCATCCAGACGCGGATGAAATTGCCGCCGCTTGCCTGCAATTCATCCAACCATGTTTCATAGTCGCCGATGGTATTGCCCGTGCTCCACGCCATATTCAAGCCAATCGGGAAATAGGGCGATCCATCATCGAAGGCGAAATAACGCGGATTCCGCGCATCGACGCGCACGAATCCACGCCGATCCGATTCGCTGACCGTGAAGGTGACCGGTTCGCTGCTAACGGTACCGTTTGCGGCGGTTGCGCTGACAGTATAGCTGTAGTCACCGACTTCCTGCGGGGTGAAGCGCACGCGCCACGAAACATCATCAGTAGCGCTGACGCGGCTACCATTGTAGGTAAAATCCCGATAATAGAATGCCGGGACAGTCAGCACCGTTCCGGATGGTGCGGTGAACTGCGCCTCGACGCGAATTTCTAGCGGATCATAGGGGTTGCTGAATGCTGCATCGAGATCAATCGCCGCTTCATAGCGTTCATAGCGTCCGACAGTCTCTGTGAGGGCGCTCACGCTGCTGATCGCATTCACGGTTGCTTCCGCAATCGGCGCGGGTTCTGCGCTGGTCGCCTGTGCGCTGACCTGCTGCAAGCGCACGTTGTCCACGAGAATGCCACCGCTGAAAGCGGTGACGCTTGTGCCAACTTTGATACCATATTCGCGCACCTGTGTCAGATCCCCCATCGTGCTGAGATCCGCAACCAGCGTCGTCCATCCGCCTGCGGTCAGACCGGTATCGGGGGTATTCGCCCACGTCCAATCCGAACCGGTCTTGATGAAAATCTGCGCGATAAAATCCGTCGCGCCTTCCGGCAGGTAAATATCGACGGCAAGCTGTGTGAACGCAGACCAATCCGCCGCGGCAGGCAGGGTATAGAATGCGCCCGCTTCCTGCCATGCCGTACCGCTCAAAGTGGCATCGAGTTGCAGCGATTGTGCGCCAGCAGTTGCCTGCTCGCTGGAAACAGTCAGACCGGTTCCGCCTGACCAATAATCAGCGACCTTCCAGCCTTCGATATCCTGCTCGAAACTATTGAGCAGCGTTTCTTCACTCACGACGATTTCCGCCGGGGCGCTTGTTTCTTCCTGTGGGGCATTTGCCAGCGCGACGAACGATTCCGGCAGCGTTTCCAGCGCCGCATCCGCGACTTCTGCGGCGACACCGTAGATTTCAAATTCCCAGAGCGAGAATCCCCATTCTTCACCGCGCCGGATGCCATTCATACGCACAAAGCGCGTATCAACCGGTTGCGCCAGCGTGATATCATCGACATCGCCATCACCGGTGATTTCTTCAAAAACAGTTTGCCAGGCGCTGCCATCCCAGACCTGAATCTGGTACTGATCGCCAAATGCCGCTTCCCATTTCAGCACCACCTGACTGATCGTAAAGACCGCACCGAGATCAACATCTAGCCATTGACCGTCGGTATATTCGGTTGACCAGCGCGTTGTCATCAACCCATCGACAGCATAATCAGCGAGGTGTCCGCTGTTTTCCTCGGTTGAGGCAGTCGCCAGTTTACCGAGCGCCACATTTCCACGATTCGGGTCTACAACCTGCACGCTGAATGTCGTCTGACTGCTGTTGCTAGCAGAATCACTCGCGCTGACAGCGACGACAGCGGTTCCGGTCATGCCAGAGGGGAAACTGAGCGAGAGTTTGCCATCTTCCGCGATGCTCACCGCAACTAGATCCGGTTGTGAATTGCTGACGAGCGCATAGCTGAGGGCGCTTCCGTCTTCGGCATCGCTGAAAATCTGTGTGAGATCGGCATAATTTTCGATAGCCGGCACATCATTATTGACAATCGCATTTTCGACTGGCTGTTGTAGCACCGGGATGCGGTCGATCTCGCCGATATTGACGAGCAGTACGCTGTCCGGCGCAAGCCGATCCATCCAGCGGATTCCCGCTCTGGCATCGAGCATACTGCCATGCGGACTGTTGTAGAATGTCCATGCCAGTGCACCGGCGTAGCCATTTTCGATCAGGTAGCTATACGATTCGATGCTATTGCGCAGGCGCGTACGCGGCAAAAATCCCATACCCAGATCCATAATCGCCTTTGCCGGAAATTCCCCGACGACCAGCGGTTTATCTAGCTGCCAGTGTGCGTAGGGATTATGAAACGGCGAGGTACTCTCATCGAAGTGTTCCGGATAATAGTGTACGGAATAGAAATCGAGCGTCCCATCGGCATCACCACCCGCTTCGATCAGGCGATCATCGCGGTAGTAATTGGTAAACGGCGCGAGATCAGTCAGCACGCGCATATTCCATGAACCATTCGTCACCAGCGCATCCGGATCAGCACGATGAATCGCGCCTGCCAGCAAATTAACAAACTGCTGAATCGAGCGCATATCGGTGCGCTGATCTGTCCAACCATATTCGCGGGTTGTGCCTTCCGGTTCGTTGAAAATCTCCCAGGCGACGATGCCGGGATAGCCGCGCAGACCTTCCACCAGCGGAATCAGGGCATGCTCGATATATGCCTGTGTATAAGCGGGGTCTTCGATCATGAGCTTATTGGCGGCAGTCGGGACATTCCCCTGCTCATTGAGCATGTCGTGTGACCAGAGCGTCGGCATCAGCAAAATCCCGCGCTCATAAGCCAGCGCTGCGGCGCGTTGCAAATTGCGAATATCGGATTCGCCCAGACCGATCACACGCCCATCTTCTCCGTAGAGCGGGCTGGTACTGCCATTGGTGTGCAACCACCAGCGCAATGTATTGCCGCGTGCATCTGCCAGTTCATCGAGCGCCGCAACGAAGCGCACCTCATCGAAACTCTGAAGATCACGCCCGAAATTGATCCATGCAAGATTGATCCCGTTCAGGAATAGATCCTGTCCACGATGGTTGACCAGCACACTGACCGGATCAGACTGTGCTACCGCTGCACCGATCAGGGTCAGCAGCACCAACAGCGTACAAACGAACTTCTTCATGGTTCCGGCATCCTTTACTGATGGTAATCGATGGAAAGTCCTTGCTACCTTTTTTGCAAAAAAGGTAGCGCCAAAAAACTCGATAGAAGTTCTCTAAAAGTCTTTTTTAGTTCTTTTTCAAATTACTTTTGATCTACATGATGGACTGACATTTTCTATTTTCGCATGAAATAGATGTTGTTGACGAATCAAGCCCTCACCCTGAATCCCTCTCCCGACCGTGTCCGCGACACTGAGCGAGGGACTTCAAAAAGCGTTTTGCTCCCCTTCTCCCGAATGCTACGCCGGGAGAAGAGGTTGGGGGATGAGGGCAACACAAACATCTGAAACAGCAGTGACCTCACACATGAGGTCATTGCCCCTTTTTGTGGCTAGCCCTTCACGCTGGTTACGGCGATTCCCTGTACAAATTGCTTCTGGAATAGCACGAATAGCACCAGTGTCGGGATCGAGGTGAGCAGCGCCGCAGCCATCGCCACGCCCTGTTTATTCGCTCCGGAGAACGGATCAATCATGGTCGTCATGATTAGCGGTAGGGTGCGCATTTCCTCCGAGCGGATTGTCACCAGCGGCCAGACGAGGTTATTCCACTCGTTCAACCAGATGAACAAGCCCATTGAAACCAGCGCGGGACCGATCAGCGGCAACACAATCGTCACGAAGATGCGCAACTCACCCGCGCCATCTAGCCGCCCTGCTTCGAGCATTTCATCCGGCAGCGAGAGCATGTACTGACGCAGGAAAAAGAGTGCGAAGGCTTTTGCGAGTGCCGGAATCAGCAGCGCCCAGTACGTATCAATCCATCCCAACCGGCTGACATTGAGAAAATTCGGGATGATCGTTACCTGCCAGGGAATCATCATCGAGGCGACAAAGATCATGAAGAAAAAGTCACGCCCCGGAAAACGATGCTTTGCCAGCACAAATGCCCCCAGCGCCGCAATCAGCAGACCACTCACGGTGATTGCCGCCGAGACGAAGAAGCTATTGAACATGTAGCGCATGAATCCGCCCTGCGTGTTCGGGTACAACTGGAGCAAGCCTTTGGTGTGGTCAGGCGGCAATTCTCCAAGCGGATCATAGAAGCTATTGAGCGTTGGTTCGTGAATAACGAATGTCGGCGGGATCGCGTTCAATTCGCGGACGGTTTTGAACGCTCCCAGCACCATCCAGTAATACGGAATGAGCGTCGTCAGCGCCATGATGAGGACAATGCCCATCCCCACGCGCTGCAAAATCTGTGTGGTTGGATCGGTATGTTTCATGGTTAATATGCCTCATTGGCGCGTCCGACGCGCAGATTGATCAGACTGAGGACGAAGATAATCGCAAACAGAATCCAGGCAACTGCTGAAGCATAGCCCATCTGGAACAGGCGGAAACCGCGGTCATAGAGATACGGCACAACCGTCAGACCGGAATCGAGTACGCCGCCCATCCCTTCGGAACTGGCGAACAGGATATAGACCGCCTCAAACACCTGAAACCCGCCGATGATGCTGGTAATCAGGATATAGAGCGTGGTCGGGCGCAGCAGGGGCAGTGTGATGTGGCTGAACGTTTGCCAGGGACCCGCACCATCAATCGCGGCGACTTCATAGAGTTCCGGATTGATATTCTGCAAGCCCGCCAGAAATAGAATCATGTTGTAGCCGATGCCACCCCAGATCGCCATGATCATCAGAATTGGCATGGTCCATGCGGCGCTATTGAGGAAGGGAATCGGTTCCGTGACCATCCCCGCTTGCAATGCGAGATGATTGATCAGTCCGTATGGTTGCCCTCTGAAAATCCAGCCCCAGACAACGGTAATCGCGATACTGGCTGTCACCGAGGGCAGGAAAAAGATCAAGCGCAGAATATAGGTCGTGATCGTCTGCTTGCGCAGCACGAGCGCCACCATCAGCCCCAGAACCAGCTTGCCAATTACCGTGAAGAATACGAATACCAGCGTGTTCGAGATCGATGTCCAGAAACGGGTATCCCGTGCGCCAATCACATATTGCGTTGCATTGATGTTGAAAACTGTCCAATCAGTATAGCCTTCGCTCAGAATGTCACGGGCACGGGCGAAAGCCGGGGTGCAGAGTTCGCCCTCTTCCGCTTCATACGCGGCGACTTCACTCTGCGGGAGTTTGCGCCGTCCACACTGGAACATGCGCTCATTGGTTTCTTCATCGAACAGCGCCGGCAATTCTTTCAGTTCGAGGCTAAGCAGCGCCGCATAATTTTCCGCCCCGACAAATTCTGGTTCATCAGTCGCTACCGCGCTGTAATCATACAGGCTGACAACTGCGGATTGCACCAGCGGCATCACGACAAAAATAGTAAAAGGAATCAGGAATGGTAATAACATCATATAAGAAACGCGAGATCGCCAGATTCGCACCCAGATTGGCACGCTAGATGTGTTCCGGGTCACCGGCGGACTGACAGAGAAGCTACGATCAGACATGGGAAGCTCCTTCGGGTAACAGAACGTCAGGGCATGCCCTGACGTTCTGCTGTGATAGTCTGGAGAAAATTAGCTACCAAATTCGTCGAGTGCGGCGTTCAGGATATCTTCCATTTCGGCGAGTGCATCTTCAAAATCTGCACCTTCGAACAGAACCGACTGAATCACCAGATCAATGCTCGCGTTGCTTTCTTCCCAACCGGGGCAGTTGGACGGACCGGCTGCATCGGTGAGCTGGGTTGAGAGGGCATCGCGGACAGCATCGCCACCCTGAATCAGGCTGTAGTTTTCAGTCTGGGGCGGTACGTGGATCGAATTTGCCATCGAGAGTGACAGTTCGGTGAGCTGCTGCTGGGCTTCGGTGCTGCTCAGGTACATCATGAACTCGAAAGCGGCTTCAAAATTCGGGGAGTACGAGAAGATACCCATGCCCTTACCACCGATGAAGGCGTTGAAGCTGCCCGAAGGACCTGCCGGAAGCGGAGCAACCGACCATTGACCGGCGAGTTCCGGATGCGCTACGTCGATACCAGTGGCTTCCCATTCACCGCTGAATACATAGTCGACTGTACCGGAAGCGAGACCATCAGCCACCGGAACCTGTTCCGCGGGGAAACCATATTCTTCGTAGAGGGCGGTGTAGTATTCGAGTGCCATCATGCCTTCTTCGCTGTTGATGGTCGCGGCGGAGCAATCAGCAGCATACCACTCACCACCAGCCTGCTTGAGGATGCTCTGGAAACCAAGCCAGGATGTATTGCCCCAGCTCCAACCACCCTTGAGACCAGCTTCGGCGGCGGCAGCGACATCATCCCATGTAGCAGGAGCAGAAAGACCAGCAGCTTCAAAGCTACCGGGCAGGTAGTACATGAGCATGGTATCGAGGTTGAAGGGGATGAAATAGACATTGCCTTCAACAGTCAGGATGGCTTCATAGAAAGCAGGATTGCTGATTTCTGCGATACGGGCAACTTCTTCCGGGAATGCTGCGCCCAGATCAAGCATACCGCCAAGATTACCGAGCGAGATACCCCAGCTCATACCACCGGCGATGATATCCGGACCAGCGCCATCGGCAACTGCGGCAAGCGACTGCGCGTAGGCATCGCCCCAACCAACGGCGGTCACAGTGACCGGAATGCCACTTTCAGCGCTCCATGCATTGGCAACTTCTTGTAAGATCGCCGCGCCGGTATCATCACCGGTCAGCCAGAATGTGACAGATTGTTCCTGTGCCTGAGCACCCAGGACAAGCGAGAGCAAAGCAAATACTACAAGCAACGTTTTGAAGTGCTTCATAAAATCCTCCATGTATTGAACAAGAACGTAAATTCAGCTAATATGATTTTCCGCAGCTACAAGATCGGATACTCCCTCCTTACTTATTCTGAATGTTTGATTGTTTGGATCTACTCACCTGGGCGGGTGTGAATCCTCTATCGGTCGGACGCTTTCACGGATAATAAGCTGGGTCGTTATCACGGTTTTGATAGCTGCCTTCTGCTCATCGTTCACGCGATCGCGTAGCATGCGCAGCGCCATCGTCCCCATCAGGACTTTATCCACATGAATCGTGGTCAGGGATGGCATCACTTCCTGCGCGAGATCAATATCATCGAAACCGATGATCGAAATATCGTCCGGTACACGGTAGCCGAGGCTCCGTGCGGCATTCATGACCCCGAATGCAGTCTCATCGTTACAGGCAAAAATCGCTGTGATCTGCGGAAAACGCCGCAGCAGACGAATCGTCGCCTCAAATGCATCAGGGCGTTCTAACATGCCATCTTCAGTATAGGTTTGCTGAATCCCATACTGGGCTAGGGCGGCAAAATACCCCATACGCCGTTCGAGCACGCTCGGATAAGAGTTCGGGTTACTACCGATTAACCCGATATGCTGGTGACCATTTTCCAGCAGATGCGTAACCGCTTTGACAGCGCCGCCGAAATTATCGAGCACAACCGTATCGAACATCGTATCATCGGATGTATAAGCATCCACCAGTACAATGTTCTTGCCTGTGCGGCGGCTAATATCCGCAATCGCTTCTTCCAGAAACGCCCCGACCACGATCACGCCGTCTACCAATTCGTTGAGCAGCATCGCGGGCCAGCTTAAGGTGCGGTTGCGCTCATCAACTTCGACATTGGCATACATCAGGTTGATATTGTTGCGCTGGCACTCGCGTTCGATCCCATCCATCACATAGGAATAAAACGGGTTCGAGATCAGCTGATCGCTTTTGCGGCGCTTGGTGAGTACCCCGACAGTCGTCAAGCCAGATGCAACCGGCGAATTTCCGATGAATTTCTGGCGATAACCCAGGCGCAGCGCCGCCTCTAAAACGCGCTCGCGCATTTCCGGCGTGACATTCGGCTTATTGTTCAGTACCAGCGAAACGGTACTGAGCGAAACTTCCGCCAGACTGGCAATATCACGCAGGGTCGGGTTTTTGGTCATCACACCTCTATCGAACAAATCGAAC
>Ga0255287_1000009_pt1 | contig 19075 bp, 19 predicted proteins | sample AtltaT_39_FD_183791 | JGI IMG/M metagenome (GOLD analysis project Ga0255287, IMG submission 183791) | Metatranscriptome of freshwater microbial communities from Altamaha River, Georgia, United States - Atl_Colum_RepC_8d (Metagenome... | ecosystem: Environmental > Aquatic > Freshwater > River... | reverse complement strand
GCTGTTTGGCAAGTTGTTGCCCCAAGAAGGCAATTTTTTCGAAATGTTCAACCAACACGCGGCGCGCATTGTCGAGGCAGCGCAGGCCTTCTCCCTCTTGGTGGCCAATTACAGTGATACCACCTTGCGTGCCAAATACAACCAGGAAGTCGACAACGCTGAGCGAGCGGCCGACCGTGTGACGCACGAAGTCAACCGCGCCATCCACAAGACCTTCATCACCCCCATCGATCGGGAGCAAATCCACTCCCTCATCAACACCATGGACGATGTGGCCGACCTCATTCAAGATTCGGCTGAGACCATGGCGCTCTACGATGTGCGTCACATGACCGAAGAGATCTTCCGTCTCACCGAGTTGAGCCTCAAGAGTTGCGAGCGCGTGCGCGACGCCATTCGGCTCCTCGACCGAATTGCCGACCACGCCACCGCCGAAGCCGCCCTCAAAACTTGTGAGGAAATCGATCGCCTGGAGTCTGACGCCGATCGCGTCATGCGCAGCGCCATGAGCAAGCTCTTCCGCGAAGAACCCGATGTGCGCGAGGTCATCAAGCTCAAAGCCATTTACGAATTGCTCGAAACCATCACTGACAAGTGTGAGGACGTGGCCAACCACATCGAGGGCATCATCCTCGAAAACTCCTAAGGTCTGACACATGGAACCGGTGCAAACCGCCCTCTGGGTCGTGGTCCTATTGGTCGTCTTGGCCCTGGCCTTTGACTTCATGAACGGCTTTCACGACGCGGCCAACTCCATCGCCACGGTCGTCTCCACCGGGGTGCTCAAGCCGGGGCAGGCCGTGTTGTTCGCCGCCTTTTTCAACGTGATCGCCATCTTGGTCTTCCAACTGAGCGTGGCGGCCACGGTCGGCAAAGGCATCGTTCAGCCCGGTGTGGTCGACACCCATGTGGTGTTTGGCGCCCTCGTGGGCGCGATCACTTGGAACATCATCACGTGGTACTACGGCATTCCCAGCTCATCCTCCCACGCCCTGATTGGCGGGATTGCTGGCGCCGTCATCGCCAAATCGGGTGCTGGGGCACTGCTGCCCTCGGGCATTTTGAAGACCGTGGCCTTTATTTTTGTCTCCCCCATGCTGGGCTTTTTGCTGGGCTCGCTCATGATGGTGGCCGTGGCCTGGATCTTCCGCCGGGTCCGCCCTTCGCGCGTGGACAAATGGTTCCGCCGCCTGCAGTTGGTCTCCGCCGGAGCCTATAGCCTGGGGCATGGCGGCAACGATGCGCAAAAAACCATTGGCATCATCTGGATGCTCCTGCTCGCCACGGGCTATGCCTCCAGCGAGGACAAAGCCCCGCCCAACTGGACCATCGTGAGCTGTTACCTGGCCATTGGCCTGGGCACCATGTTTGGGGGCTGGCGCATTGTGCGCACCATGGGCCAGCGCATCACCAAACTCAAGCCTGTGGGGGGCTTTTGCGCCGAAACGGGTGGAGCTCTCACCCTGTTTCTCGCCACGGGGCTGGGTATCCCGGTCTCCACCACCCACACCATCACGGGTGCCATCGTGGGCGTGGGCTCGACGCAGCGCGCCAGCGCTGTGCGCTGGGGCGTGGCGGGCAACATCATCTGGGCCTGGGTCCTGACCATTCCGGCCAGCGCCTTCGTGGCTGGCGCAGCTTACTGGGCCAGTTTGAACCTTTACTGAGTTTCCAGCTTATAATGGTCGGTTTTCAGCGTGTCGCTGGCCGGGTGGCCTTAAGCGCGTGTCTCAAACGCTGAGAGAACATTACCACCCAAAGGAATTCCCATGGTCGTCATTCGACTCGCCCGCGGCGGTGCCAAGGCCCGTCCGTTCTTTCATATCGTCGTCGCTGACAAGCGTGACCGTCGTGACGGTCGCTTCATTGAGCGCATCGGTTTTTACAACCCCCTCGCCGTCGAAGGCGAAGAGGGCCTGCGCATTGCGCAAGATCGCCTGACCCACTGGAAGGGTGTTGGCGCGCAAACCTCGCAAACCGTGGACCGCCTCATCAAGCAGGCAGCCAAAAAAGCCGCCTAAGCGGCCCCCGTGCCCATGCTGCCCGCCCTCGAGCCAGCCGAAATGCCGGCTGACGCCATCGAAGTCGGGCGCATTGCCGATGCCTGGGGCATCAAGGGCTGGTTCAAAATCATTCCCTACAGCGCTTCTGCGGAAGCGCTTTTTTTCTGCCCGTCGCTGGTGGCTTTTGCCCCCCGAGCGTGGGGCGCGCCATTTTGAAGGCGCGCAGCGCTTGCGCATCCGTGAGACCCGTGAGCACAGCGACGGCTTGGTCGCTTGCGCCGAAGATCTCCCCGACCGCAATGCCGCCGAGCAACTCAAAGGCGCGCGCATTTTTGTGCCCCGCACAAGCTTTCCCACCCCAGAGGCTGACGAGTATTACTGGGTTGATTTGATCGGCCTGCAAGTCATCAACCGCGAGGGGGTGGCGCTCGGTCAAGTGCAAGACTTGCTCGCCACCGGCCCACAGTCCGTGCTCGTATTGCACCAGGAGGTGGGCGGTCAAACCCACGAACGCCTCATTCCCTTCGTCTCGGCCTTTGTGGATGAAGTCGATCTCGCCGCAGGCGTCATCAAGGTCGACTGGCAGCCCGATTACTGAGGCTTGGTCGTGCGTTTTGACATCATCACGCTGTTTCCCGAATTGTTCAGCCCTTTTCTCGAGGCGGGGGTGACTCGGCGGGCGTTTGAGAGTGGCCAAGTTGGCGTTCACTTGTGGAACCCGCGCGACCACGCGCCGGGCAATTACCGTCGCGTGGACGACCGTCCCTTTGGCGGTGGACCCGGCATGGTCATGCTGGCCGATCCCTTGCTGCGTTGCCTCGAAGCCATTCGGGCGGACCGGGCAGAGCCTGCGCCCGTGGTGCTGTTTTCTCCCGCTGGGGTGCCGCTGCGGCACGCCACCGTGACCGATTGGGCACAGAGCGCGGGCGCGATCTTGCTCTGTGGTCGCTACGAAGGCATTGACCAGCGTTTCATCGATCGCTACGTCGATCATCAGATCAGCTTGGGGGATTTTGTCCTCTCGGGCGGAGAGATTGCCGCCATCGCTTTGCTCGACGCCGTGGCGCGCCTGCAGCCCGGCGTGTTGCAAGACGCCGACAGCCACCACCAAGACAGCTTCAATCCGGCCCTTGACGGGCTCCTCGATTGCCCGCACTACACCCGCCCCGAGGTCTGGCAGGACGCTGCGGTGCCGGCGGAATTGCTCAGTGGCCACCATGCCCAAATCGCCCAATGGCGTCGCCAGCAAAGCTTGGCCTTGACCGCGCACAAACGGCCAGACCTCATTGAGGCCGCCCGCCTTGCGGGACGTCTGAGCGCGCAGGACGAGCGGTATTTGAAATCGCTGCCACCGAACTGACACGCTTGCGTCACAATTTCCGGTCATACTGATGCCACGTGCACAGTTCTGGGAGACCCCGATATGGCCAAAGATTTCGACACGATGGAAGACAGCAACCGCAGCGGCAACCCTACCCTGCATGAGGTCTCCGACCCGGCCCGCCGGCTCTACCTCCAAGCGGCGGGGGGCGCCTGGCTCACGAGCTTGCTCGCCCCGCTCGCCGCGGGCTGCGCACACTCCAACCCCTCGGCCGCACTCGGTCCCCGCGCGCGCATGGGCTTTCGCGCTGTGCCCCCCAGCGCGGCCGACCAACTCGTGGTACCCCCGGGCTACATTGCCCAAGTCTTGGCCCCTTGGGGTGAGCCCATTGGCATCGCTGCGCACATGCCGGCTTTTGCCCGCGATGCCAGCAACTCGGCGCACGATCAAGCCTACCAACTGGGCATGCACCACGACGGCTTGAGCTATTTCCCGTTGGAGGGCAGCAGCGCCCACGGCTTGATTGCCCTCAACCACGAGTACACCGACGACGGCTTGCTGCACCCCGATGGCATGCAGCCCATGACCGCGGAGAAAGTGCGTAAATCGCAAAATGCCCACGGCCTCTCGGTTTACGAAGTGCGCTTGCGCGAGGGGCGCTGGGAGATGGTTCGCCCCTCCAAGTACGCCCGTCGCTTCACGATGCAAACCCCCTTCACCGTCGCGGGCCCGGCCGCCGGTCACCCCCTCATGCGCACCGCCGCAGATCCGGCCGGACTGCGCGTGCTCGGCACCCTCAACAACTGCGCCAGCAGCCAAACCCCCTGGGGCACTTATCTTTCGGGGGAAGAGAACTGGGCGAATTACTTTGCTGCCGGTCCGCAGCCCAGTGCGCACCACAAGCGCTGGGGATTGCGCGAGAAAAGCAGCTACCAGTGGGACGGACATGACGAGCGCTTCAACGCCGAGCGCAACCCCAACGAGCCCAACCGTTACGGCTGGGTGGTCGAGGTCGATCCCTACGACCCCGAGAGCACGCCCATCAAGCGCACCGCGCTCGGCCGTGCCGCGCATGAGGGCGCTTGGGTCGCCCTCACGCGCGACCAACGGGCTGTGGTGTATTCTGGGGAAGACGCCCGATTCGAATACATCTACAAATTTGTCAGTCGCGACCGCATGCGTCCGGGCGGGGCCAAAGCCAACCGCGAATTGCTCGACCACGGCACACTCTATGTGGCCCGTTTCGACGCCGATGGCCGGGGCCGCTGGCTGCCCCTGGTGCACGGTCAAGGGCCGCTCACCGCCGCCAATGGTTTTGCCGATCAAGGGGAGGTTGTGATCAAGGCCCGCCAAGCCAGCGACGCCCTTGGCGCCACGCGCATGGATCGCCCAGAGTGGCTGAGCATCGACCCACGCACCCGTTGGGTGTATTGCACCCTCACCAACAACACCTCACGCGGCCAACCCGGTCAACCCGGCGTGGACGCGGCCAACCCCCGTGCCAATAACGCCATGGGGCACATCATCCGCTGGCTCGAGGCCGGCGACCACGACGGCGAGACCTTTGTGTGGAACCACTTGGTGCTCGCCGGTGACCCCGCCAACACCCGGCCCGAAGCGCGGGGGGACGTCCAGGGTGACTTTTTTGGCTCACCCGATGGCCTGGGCTTCTCGCCCAATGGCTTGCTCTGGATCCAAACCGACGCCTCCGCCACCCAAATGAACCAGGGCGAATACGCCCGCATTGGCAACAACCAAATGCTCGTCTGCGACCCCGACACCCGTGAAATTCGGCGCTTTCTCACGGGCCCCGTCAATTGCGAGATCACCGGTGTGAGCTTTACCCCCGACGGGCGCAACCTCTTCATCAGTGTCCAACACCCCGGGGAGACCCCCTCCGAGCGTTCCGACCCTCGCCAGCCCCGGCGCTTCTCCAACTGGCCCGACCGGCACCCCGATGGCCGCCCCCGCTCGGCCAATGTGGTCATCCGCCGCTTGGATGGCGGGGAAATCGGCACCTGAGGCGGCTTTTTCGGGCCGATTGGGGTCAATGAAGGGGGGAGGGGGCCGAAAGTTCCATCGGGGGCGGTTGGCTGGCACCCGCTGCCCCTGGGCAAGGCCCCCCGCCATACGCTATAATCTCGGGTTTTCCGGTCCTCTACCCGCCGCGGTTGGCCATACAAAGCGCGACAAAAAGCGCACAAGCGGGATCGCGCCTGGCGCTGTCCCCGAAAAGGCATCCACCGCCCCTAGTGCAGCGGGCACGAACGCAAAAGCAGACGGAGTTCAACATGAACCTCATCCAAACCCTCGAGCAGGAAGAAATCGCTCGCCTGAACAAGAAGATCCCCGAGTTCGCCCCTGGCGACACCGTGATCGTGAGCGTCAACGTGGTGGAAGGCACCCGCAAGCGCGTGCAGGCCTACGAAGGCGTGGTCATTGCCAAGCGTAACCGCGGCCTCAACAGCGGCTTTACCGTGCGCAAAATCTCCAGCGGAGAAGGCGTTGAGCGGACTTTCCAGCTCTACAGCCCCCTGATCGCGAGCATTGAAGTCAAGCGCCGTGGCGATGTCCGCCGCGCCAAGCTCTACTACCTGCGTGAGCGCAGCGGTAAGAGCGCCCGCATCAAGGAAAAGCTGCCCCAACGCGCAGCCAAGCAGGCTGCTGCCGAATAAGCCTTCGCTTGTTCGATCCCCAGCAAGTGCCGGTGTTGCGGGTGGACCACCACCTGCCCACCGTGCCTGCCGAGCACTTAAGCGCCGCTGCCCTGCGCGCGCGACTGGCCAATCCCCCTGCCTGGACCCCCGAGCTGCGGCGTGAGCCCCAGTTCAGCGATCGCGCGCCTGCCGACGCCGCGGTTCTCATGGCCATCGTCGACCGTCCCGAGCCCACAGTGTTGCTCACCCAACGCACCGACCACTTGTCCACCCACTCGGGCCAAGTCGCGTTTGCGGGTGGCAAATGTGATCCCGAGGATGCCCACCCCGCCGCCACCGCCTTGCGCGAAGCGCAGGAAGAAATCGGGCTGGACCCGCAATGGGTCGAGGTGCTGGGCCAGTTGCCCACTTACTTCACCGGCACGCAGTTTCACGTCACCCCGGTGGTGGCCTTAGTGGATCCCCGCCACCAACTCGAGCCCAACCCCCACGAGGTGGCGCATGTCTTTGAAGTCCCGCTGGCTTTCCTCATGAACCCCGCGCACCACCGCTGGCACGAGGTGCAATTCCAGGGCCAAACCCGGCAATGGCTCTCCATGCCGTATGACGACGCCGGTCACCTGCGCTTCATCTGGGGCGCCACGGCGGGCATGTTGCGCAATTTCTATCGCCTCCTGAGCGCTTGAGTCGCCCTTCACGGTAAATCGGCGACGCGGTTCGCTATCATTCGGCCATGAGCTTTCTGGCCCTCATCTTCGCACTGTTGGTGGAGCAGGTTCGACCCATGTCGGATCACAGCTGGCTTTACCGCGTGCTGCGCCAGTGGGCCGACACCTTGCGCCAAAACTTGGATGCGGGCCAGCCCCGTCTGGCTTGGCTGGCCTGGGGGCTTGCCGTGGGCGCTCCCACGCTGCTCGTGTTGCTGGTGCATTGGCTCTTGCTCTTTCTGATTGGCTGGCCAGTGGCCATGCTCTGGGCCATGGTGGTGCTCTACGCCACCTTGGGCTTTCGCCAATTCAGCCACCACTTCACCGCCATTCGCGACGCCCTGAGCGAGGGCGATGAAGACCTCGCCCGCGAGCACTTTGCGCGATGGATGGGGGTTGCCGTCACCGAACTGCCCCGCACCGAGCTGCTGCGCCACGTGATCGAGCATTCCGTGCGCCATGCGCATCGGCATGTCTTTGGTGTCTTGGCTTGGTTTTCCATTCTGGCTGCGTTTGGCTTGGGGCCTGCCGGTGCGGTGTTCTACCGCATGAGTGATCTGGTGGCGCAACGCTGGCGCCAGAGCGGCCAAAGTCAAGACTGGGTCAGCGGCCACCTCCAGCGCGTCTCCCAAACCGGCTGGGCTCGCGTGGACTGGTTTCCCGCGCGCTTGACGGCGGCGGCGTTTGCAGTCGTGGGCAATTTTGAGGAAGCCGTCGATTGCTGGCGCAACCACGCCGATCGCTTCCCCGATGACAACGACGGCGTCGTGCTCGCCGCCACCTCAGGGGCCTTGAATGTGCGTCTGGGTGGCGAGGCCCTGCGTGCCGCGGTCGAACCGGCGCCCTGGATGAGCGACGCCGTGGCCGAGCCTCAAGACAGCGAAAGCACGCCCGGTCGGCCGCCCGAGACGGCCCATCTCGCCAGCGTGGTGGGGCTGGTCTGGCGCAGCGTGGTCATGTGGCTGGTGCTCTTGGCGCTGCTCACCTTGGCACGCCTCTTGGGCTAAACCCCCAGCCGCTGGGGCGCTTCAGTGCCGCTGTTGCGCGGCTTCGAGCTCGGCAAACAGGGTTTCATACAAACGGTGACGCGACGCGGAGATTTGCCCGCCGGCCAACGCATCCTTGACCCCGCAGCCCGGCTCATGGCGGTGCGTGCAATTGTGAAAACGGCATTGCCCCAGATGCGCGCGCAGGTCTGGCATGAGGCCCGCCAAGTCCACGGCGGCCAAGTGGTGCAGGCCAAACGCTTGAAAACCCGGGGAATCAATCAAGGCACTTTCGCGCGCGTCATCGAGCCAATACCAACGCGTGTCGGTGGTGGTGTGCTTGCCCGTGTTGAGCACACGCGAAATCTCTTGCGTGGCCGCTTGTGCTTGCGGCACCAACGCATTGATCAGGGTGCTTTTGCCAACCCCCGAAGGGCCCAGCACCAGCGTCGTGCGCTTTGCCAAACGCGCGAGCAAGCCGTCCAATTCAGGGGGGTGCACGCGCAAACTCAAACCCAGCAGGGGGTAGCCCATGGCGGCATAGGGCGCGAGCCGACTCCAAGCGCGTGCAAAGGCTTCGCCCAAGTCGCGCTTGTTCAGGGCGAGCAAGGGCGTGATTTGTGCCGCCTCGCAGGCAATCAGTGCGCGCGTGAGTTGCATCTCGGAAAACTCAGGCTCAGCCGCGAGCAAAATCAGCACTTGGTCCAAATTCGCGGCAAACGATTTGCTGCGGATCTCGTCTTGTCGGTAGAGCAGGTTGCGTCGCGGCGAGACGGCTTCCACGCTGCCTTCGTCCCCGCTGATCTGCCACGTCACCCGATCCCCCACCACCACGGCGTTCTTTTTGCCTCGGGGGTGACATAAACGCCGTGAGCCATCGCTCGCCTCGACCACGCAATGGCGGCCATGGCTGGCGACGACCAAACCCGTTTGCGTCATGCGCCCATGCGCGCGAGCCGTTGAGCGGCTGGCGGATGCGAATAATAAAACGCCACATACCAGGGGTCGGGCGTGAGCGTGGAAGCGTTGTCCTGGTAGAGCTTGAGCAAGGCGCTGCGCAGGGCTTGCACCTGGCTATGCGCGGCGGCATAGGCATCAGCCTCAAACTCGAAGCGCCGTGAACGCGCGGCCGAGAGGGGCGAGGTGAAAAAGCTCACCAGGGGCGTGACCAAGAGAAACAGCAACAAAGCCAAGGCGCTGTTGGATTGCGTGAGCTCAGGCAACACCCCAAGCCCGGTGAAAAACCACACCTGCTGCGCCAGCCAACCCAGTACGGCCAAACCGAACAAACTCGCCGCAAAGCTCGAGAGCATCAGGCGCGTGATGTGGCGGTGCTTGAAATGCCCCAACTCGTGCGCCAGCACCGCCTCCATCTCGTCGCCGTTGAGTTGGGCGAGCAAGGTATCAAAGAACACCACTCGCTTGGCCGAACCGAAACCCGTGAAAAAGGCGTTCGAGTGGGCCGAGCGGCGGCTGCCGTCCATCACGAAAAAACCGCGCGCGGTGAACCCCGCACGACTCATGAGCGATTGCACCCGCGCCTTGAGGGCTTCATCCTCCAGGGGCGTGAAACGGTTAAAGAGCGGCATGATCACATTGGGCGCGATCCACATCACAAAGAGCTGATAAGCCACCAGCACGAACCAAGCCCAGAGCCACCACCAGGCCCCACCCGCGTTCATGAGCCACAACACCAGCCAAAGCAGGGGCAGGCCCAGTATGGCCGCCACCAGCAAGCCTTTGAGCAAGTCGCTCACCCATAAACCCGGGGTGGTGTGGTTAAAGCCAAAGCGCTGTTCTAGGCCAAAGGTGTGCACCAACGACAGCGGCAGGTGCAGCAAGCCGTTGATGAGGAAAAACGCCACCACCAAGGCCATCTGCTGTGCCATGCCCGCGTCCATCAGGCTCAACAAGCCCGCATGGAGTGCGGCGAGCCCGCCGAGCAAAGTCCAACCCAGCAGCAAAATCACATCCAGCGCCAAGTCGGCCCAAGCCAAGCGCAGTTTGGCCAAGCTGTAATCGGCCGCCTTTTGGTGGGCGTCGAGTGAAATGGTGTGCGCGAAATCGGCGGGCACCGCATCACGGTGTTGTGCCACCGTACGGCTTTGGCGCAAGATCAACCAAACCTTGGTGAGGGTTTGGGCCACCAAGAGGGTTAGCAAAACCAGGGTACAGGCAAGGGACAAATCGGGCATGGTGCGAAGTGTAGGCCATGGGCGACAATCACCCCATGAATCCTGTTTCTTCTCCTGGCGCCGGGGCCATGGCCGAATTGGCCAAAAACGACCTTAACTTGGTCTGGATCGACTGTGAAATGTCGGGTCTAGACCCCGAAAAAGAGCGCTTGCTCGAAATCGCCGTCATCGTCACCAGCCCGGACTTGAGCGTGCGGGTTGAAGGACCGGTGCTGGTGATCCACCAAGCCGACAGCCTGCTCAACGCCATGGACGCCTGGAACAAGGGCACGCATGGCAAAAGCGGGCTCATCGACAAAGTCAAGGCCTCCACCCTCACCGAGGCCGAGGCCGAGGCGCAGCTGATTGCCTTCATGCAGCGCTATGTCTCCAAAGGCGTCTCGCCCATGTGCGGCAATACCATTGGGCAAGATCGGCGCTTCCTCGTGCGCTACATGCCTCGCCTGGAACAATGGTTCCACTACCGCAACCTGGATGTGAGCACCCTCAAGGAGCTCGCCCGCCGCTGGAAGCCCGACGCGTACAACAGCTTCAAGAAAGCCCAAGCGCATACGGCACTCGCGGACGTGCACGAGTCGATTGACGAGCTCATCCATTACCGCACCCATTTTTTGCAGCTCTGAGCGCTTTTGGGGCGCCCAGATGCGCGTTTTCCCGAAGTGTGCGACAATACGCACAACGCGATTCCAATAACTCGCGTTCTTAGCGCATCTCCCACTGACCCTGTGGCCTTCTCGGCCGGCGCGGGCAACGCCCGCAGAAACGTTGTTTGAGGGTGGATGTCGTTTGATCCACCTCGCAACTGAGCCCGACAGGGCCCGCACCATGACTGATACCACACCCACCGCATTTGCGGCATTGGGTCTGGCCGACGTGCTTTTGCACGCCGTGGCCGACCTTGGCTTTACCGAACCGACCCCGGTTCAAGCCCAAACCATTCCCTTGGCCCTTCCGCGCGATGACGGCTGGCAAGACCTCATGGTCTCAAGCCAAACCGGCAGCGGCAAAACCGCCTCCTTTCTCTTGCCCGTGTTGCACACCCTCTGGAGCAATCGCTTGGCCCGCCAGGCCGCTGAAAACGCGGAATGGGAAGCGCGCGTGGCCGAAGCGGCCGCCGCAGGTACCGAGCCGCCCAAGCGCCCCCGCCGCAAGGACCCGACCAACCCCCGCAACTTCAAAGCCGCCGTCCCCGGCGCCATGGTTTTGTGCCCCACGCGAGAACTCGCCCAGCAGGTGGCGCAAGACGCCATCGACTTGGTACGCCATTGCAAAGGACTGCGCGTGGCCCATATCGTGGGTGGCATGCCCTATGCGGTGCAAATTGCGCGTCTGCAAAATGCCGATCTCGTGGTCGCCACGCCCGGACGCTTGCTCGATTTGCAGCGCTCGCGCCAGATTGACCTGAGCCAAGTCCAAACCTTGGTGCTCGACGAAGCCGACCGCATGCTCGATTTGGGCTTTGCCGACGACCTCGCCGAAATCCACAACCTCACCGAATCTCGGGTGCAAACGCTCATGTACAGCGCGACCTTTGCGCCACGTGTGCAACAACTTGCCCAACGCCTCATGCGCGCGCCCCATCGCGTGCAGTTGGACTCGCCCCAAGAGCGCCACGACAATATTCGCCAAATCCTGCATTGGGCAGACAGCCGCAGCCACAAGCGCCAACTCTTGGACCACTGGCTGCGCGATCCCAAAATCGATCAAGCCATCGTGTTCGCCAGCACCCAGATCGAGTGCGATGAACTCGCCAACGACCTCCAACAAGTCGGCTTTTCCGCTGTCGCCTTGCACGGTGCGCTCAGCCAGGGCTTGCGCAACCGTCGTCTTCAGGCCTTGCGCCAGGGACGCGTGCAATTCTTGGTTGCCACCGACGTGGCCGCGCGTGGCATTGACGTGCCTACCATCTCCCACGTCTTCAACTTTGGGCTGCCACTCAAGGCCGAGGACTATACCCACCGCATCGGACGCACGGGGCGCGCGGGCCGCGACGGCTTGGCCATCACCATGGCGGAGTTCCGTGACAAGCGCAAAATCTTTGACATCGAAGCCTTCACCCGACAGCCCATGCCGGTGGAAGTCATTCCGGGCCTAGAGCCACAGGGTCGACTCGAACGCAGCCAACCTGCGGGTAAGCCCGGTCGCGGGCGTCGTCCCGAAGGCAAAGATTGGCGCAAGCCCTCGAGCCATGGCAAGCCCCATGGGGCAGGCAAGCCCCGTGGCGCGGGGCAGGGCGGTCATGCCCAGGGTGATAAGCCCGCCTTTGGCAAGCCTCACGGGGGTGGCGGCAGTGGCAAATTCCACGCGGCCGGCAAACCCGCTCACGGCGCTGGCAATGCCCATGGGGCCCACCCATCCCCCCGTAAACCCGCACCCTCCCGCGGCGGTCCGCGTCAGGTTCACCGGGCAAAATAGCGCGCATGCGCGCTTGGCTCTCGGCAATCGTCATCGGTCTTGCCCTCGCTCCCTTGGGGGCGAAGGCCTGGACCCAACATGCCCTGGGCACCTGGCAAGCCTTGCAGGTTTTGCCCGACGCCCGCCAAGAACCCCCTGTTCGTGTGGAGAGCCTCGAGCAGTTCCTGCGCACGCAGGGCACTGCGCTTGAGCTCATCCTGCGCGAGGAAGAACAATGGGCACGCGCCAACGTGCGCAACTATGCCCCTCGTCCCGAGGTCTTGGCCTATCGCTTTGATCCCAAGGCAGAAGCGCCTGAATGGCGCCGCCGCTTCATGGCTGCCGTGCGCATCAACCCCTCGCTTCCCCTCACCCCTTTCTTGCAGCTCCAACCCCTGCCGTCTGTGTTGAGCGCCAATGCACGCATGGAAATCCCCGTGCGGGAAGTGGTCGCGCCAGGTGCCGAGGCGGCTGCGGCGGGGCATCGACTCGTGGCCTTGCGTGAAGGCGAGGCCGTCCCCGTGATCGATGTCATTGCCAGTGCCTCGGATGAACCCGACTACGGGATGGATCTCGGCTTGTGGGCCGATAGCGGCACTGAAGCTGGGCGCCTGTATGGGTTGGGCAAACCACCCTGGAGCGCGTTGCAGCTCGCCCAGGGGGAACAAGCTTTGTTTCACCGCGGCTTCTACCACGAGTCATCATGGGTCTATGCCCTGGTCGAGGGGGCCAACCGCAGCTTGTTGGAGTCACGCATGCACCTGTGGCAGACGCTCGCGCGTCACGCCCGGGTCACTGGCCATGCGTATTGGAGCTGGCGATTTGCCGGCTGGGCCATGCATTACGCGCAAGAGCTCACACAACCCTATCGTGCGCGTTTGCTCCCCGGGGTCTCCCCCATGCAATTGGTCTCGTGGCGGCTCATGAATGCGGTGGGGGCGTCTCGGGCGCTCGATCAGGCCTTCGCGCAAACCAACCAACGCATGCTGGCACTCGAGCAATACCAACAACAGGTTTTGCTCGGAGCGCTCTCGCGCTCGGACCTGCAGCACCCCTGGATTCAAGCCCTGGGCCATATGCGTGACGATATTGGGCGACTCGTTTTACCTGAGCGGGGCTTGCGTGAGCAGGTCGCCCGTCGTGCGTTCGCGCGGGCTGATGCCTTGGATGAAATGGTCTCGCGAGGGGTTCCTCCCCCCGCTGAGCTGGATGCTTTGCTCGCCGAATTGGCGGGCGATTTTGGCAGCGTCACGCGCGCCATCTGGCGGCGCCTGCAATAAGCCTCAAGCCGACTCAGGCAGTTCGATCTTCACCTCAAGCACTTCAAGATTGTCCTGACGCTCCAGGTTCACCTTGATGTCTTCGGGATTGATCTTCACGTATTTGGAGAGCACAGCCACCAAATCGCGTTGCAAGGCGGGCAAGTAGTCCAAGGGAGGCGCGCCGTTGCGACCACTGCGCTCGTGCGCCAGAATGATCTGCAAGCGCTCTTTGGCCACACTGGCCGTCTGTTTCTTCTCGCCCAACAGAAAGGACAGGAACGACATGGTTTACCTCCCCCCGAACAGGCGCTTGAGCAGGCCCGGCTTTTCCGCTTCGGTAAACCGCAGCGGCACATCTTCACCCAAGAAACGCTTGATCACGTCCTTGTAGGCTTCAGAAACATCGGTTTGCGCGAGGTGAATCGCCGGCACCCCCTGGTTGGAGGCGTTGAGCACCGTTTCGGATTCGGGAATCACGCCAATGAGCGGAATGCGCAGAATATCTTGAATGTCCTCGAGCGAGAGCATCTGCCCGTCCTGCACCCGGCTGGGGTTGTAGCGCGTGATCAAAAGGTGTTCTTTGATGGGGGTGTCGCCTTCAATCGCCCGCTTGGTCTTGCTGCTGAGCATGCCCAAAATGCGGTCAGAGTCACGCACCGAGGAGACTTCCGGGTTCGTCACCACCAAGGCCTCATCGGCAAAGTGCATGGCCATCAAGGCGCCGGTTTCAATGCCAGCGGGGGAATCACACACGATGTACTGAAAACCCATTTCCTTGAGTTCATTGAGCACTCGCTCTACACCGTCTTGCGTCAAGGCCTCTTTGTCGCGCGTTTGCGAAGCGGCCAACACGTAAAGATTCTCGCACTGCTTGTCTTTGATGAGTGCTTGGTTGAGCGTGGCCTCGCCGTGAATGACATTGATGAAGTCATACACCACCCGGCGCTCGCAACCCATGATCAGGTCGAGGTTGCGCAAACCCACGTCAAAATCGATCACCACGGTCTTGTGCCCAGCCAAAGCCAACCCGGCGGAAAAACTCGCGCTGGTGGTGGTCTTGCCCACGCCTCCCTTACCCGATGTGACAACGACGATTTTGGTCATGAAAAAGCCTTGCGAGTCGCAAAATTGATAACAGGCGGTAGTTTACAACTTCTCCATGATCAGCCGGTCACCCTGCAGTCGTACTTGTGCCGCTTTTCCAGAGACCTCGGCAGGAAGCGGCACATCGCTGGTGCGGTAAACACCGGCGACCGCCACCAACTCTGCTTCCAGCGAGGTCGTGAAAATACGAGCCGACTCATCCCCCCGAGCGCCGGCAATGGCTTTGCCACGCAGCGGAGCGTAGACATGGATATGACCATCGGCCATGATCTCCGCGCCCGGATTGACCATGGCCAGCACCACCAAATCGCGTCCTCGGGCGTACACATGCTGGCCTGAGCGCAGGGGTTTGTCTACCACCAAGGCGCTAGTGTTCGCCGCGGGCACTTCGCGCACCACTTCCACCTCGCGCACCACCTCTTGCACCACGGTTTCGGTGCGGGATCCCAACGTTTGGACGTCTTGGGCCTCAAAAAGCCCCGCTTGGGCGGCTGCTGCGCGGTGATGGTCCTGTAAGCCCCGCACAGCCACGGGCAAGAGCTGGTGGGCGCGCAGCAGCAAACAGAGGGAGGCGAAATCCACCTCCGCTTGAGGGGCGTCAATTTGGCTCAGATCAATCACCACCGGGTCGTGATCAAAGAAACCGGGCGTCGCGCCCAAACGGCGCGCCACATCGGCTTGAACCGAGGCCAAATCGGCGGATTTCAACAAAAAGGACACCAAACTGAGGCTGGCGCTTTTGATTTCATAGGTGTGGAACAGCGGTTCTTGGCTCATGTCGCGATCTTTGGGGGTGCGGGCGGATGCCCGAATGACAATAGGGGGCATTATCGACGGGTAAACTTACCCGCATGCAAATCCCCCCCCTTCGTTTCCACCGAGCTGCAGTGGCTTTGGCGGCGCTCGCCGGCGTCGCGGCTTGGGCGCAGAACGCCTCTACGCCCGACCTCGGAAGAGTCGAAATCACGGGGGATCGGCAAAACGAACTCCAGCAGCGGCGCGAGTCTACCGCCAGCAAAATCGTCATCGGCCGTGAGGAGCTCGAACGGCAAGGCGATTCCACCATCGGTGAAGTCCTCAAGCGCCTACCCGGCATCAGCATCGACGGCCCACCTGGGCGCTTTGGGGCTGTGCGCATGCGTGGCCTCAGTCGCGGCTACACCCAGATCTTGCTCGACGGCCAGCGCTTGCCCCCGGGCTTCTCCATCGAATCGCTCACCCCGGAAATGGTCGAGCGCATCGAAATCCTGCGCGCGCCAACTGCCGAGACCGGCGCGCAAGCCATTGCGGGCACCATCAACATCATCCTGCGCGAAGGCCAGCGCGGCATGCCCACCGACGTCAAGGCCACGCTCTCGGCACAGGGCGGGTATTACGCGCCCCAAGCCACCATGACGCGCAATGCGGTGGGCGAAGACTGGAGCGCCAATTACACCCTGGCATTCAATTCGTGGGCGGGGCCGGACCACAGCGAAACCGAAACCCGGCGCGAGACCCTCGACGCCCAAGGCCAACCGCTGCCCATGGCCACCGTGTTGCGTCAACGCCAGATCGACAGCCACTACCGCCGCGAAGGCATGAGTGCCAATGCCCGACTGCAAAAACGCCTGGGGCCAGGTGAGTCCCTCACGCTCTCGCCTTTTTTTGCGTTCTCACGCGGTGTCACCCAAGGCGACGTCAACCTTCTGCAAATCCAACCCCTTTCAGCGCAAAGCACCGCCACCACCCACAACGACAATCACTTTGGCGTGGGCCGCGTCTTGGGTCAGTGGCGGCAGCGGCTGGGTGCCGACAGCAACCTCGAGCACAAATTCAACATCGGAGGCTGGGACAGTCAAACTGTCTTTGACCAAATCCCCCTCACCGGCAACCTCATCACCGGCTATCGTGACATCACCAACACCCACGATCGTTCCGTCACCCTCTCGAGCAAATACACCCGCATCTTGGGCGGGGGGCATCAATGGATTTCGGGCATTGAAGTGGAGGCGGTGCAGCGCTCGCAAAGCGTTCGCTCTAGCCTGAGCCTGCTCAACGCCAGTGGCGATTTCAACGCCCGCACCGAGCGCTGGGCGCTCTATACCCAAGACGAGTGGCAAGTCAACCCCAAGTGGGCCTTGCACGGCGGGGTGCGCCACGAAAGTCTCGTCACCCAAGGCAACAACGGCGCGGGAGAGCAACGCAACCAAAATGCGGTCTTCACACCGCTGCTGCACGCGCTCTACAAACCCAACCCCGAGCGCAACGATCAATTGCGCCTCAGCCTCTCCAAGAGCTTTCGCACGCCCACCATGCCTAACTTGATGGCGCGCCGCACCTACAGTCGCGACATCAACAGCCCCACCAACCCCGACTCCATGGGCAACCCAGACCTGCGCCCCGAAGTCGCTTTGGGATTGGATTTGGCGGTCGAGCGTTACCTTGCCGAAGGCGGTGTGCTCAGTGCCAGCGTTTTTCACCGTCGCGTGCAAAACCTCATTCGCTCGGTCACCAGTCTCGAAACCACGGGGGATCAACGCTGGGTGAGCATGCCGCGCAACATTGGCGAAGCCATCACGGAAGGGCTCGAACTCGAAGCCAAATTCCGTTTGAACCAGTGGGTCGAGGGAGCCCCTGCGGTGGACTTACGCAGCAATGCGAGCTTTTTCCGCAGCCGCGTCTTGAGCGTTCCGGGGCCCAATAACCGCCTCGACCAACAACCGCGCATGACCCTCAACTTGGGTGGTGACTACCGCTTGCGCAGCGCCCCCTTCACCCTGGGCGGCAACCTCAACTACAACCCCGGCTACACCACTCGCACCAGCGACGTGCAAACCCTCTTCACCTCCCAGAAGCGGGTTGTCGATGCCTATGTAGTCTGGCGCGTGGATCCCCGCACCGCTTGGCGGTTGAGCTTGAACAACCTCGATCCTCGTCTCTTCACCACGGGCAACACCTTCAACAACGGATCGCTCGTCGAATCCAGTGAAACCCGAAACCGCAGTTGGCTCAACGCCCAGATCCGATTGGAGAAAAAAATATGAAGCACGATGCCGCTTGGTATGACGCCATGTACAACAACCGCGCCATGGTGCCCGATCACGCGCATCATTTCGCGCAATGGAAAACCGCCTCGGCGCAAGTCCGTGATCAAGAGCTCGGCTTTCTCGACATTGCCTATGGCCAAGGGCCCAACATGGGGCTCGATGTGTTTCCACCTCCCGTCGCGGGCAAGTCCATGCCCGTCTTGGTCTTCATCCATGGAGGCTACTGGCGCTCCCTCGATAAATCCGATTTCTCCTTTATCGCGCCCTCTTTTACGCACCAAGGGGCCTTGGTCGTGGTGGTCAATTACGCGCTGTGCCCCCAAGTCACAATCGCCCAAATCTGCCTGCAAATGACGGAGGCTTTGGCCTGGGTTTGGCGCAACATTCGTCAATTTGGCGGCGATCGGGATCGCATCTCGGTCATCGGTCACTCTGCGGGAGGGCACCTCGCGAGCATGATGCTGGCCTGTCAGTGGAAGCAAGTGGGGGCCGATTTGCCGGCCGATTTGGTCAAGGCCGCCATGACCGTCTCTGGCGTGCACGACTTGCGACCCCTCCTGCACGTGGACTTTCTGGAAAACGATTTGCGTTTAACCCCCGCCGAAGCCTTGCGTGTGAGCCCGGCCTGCATGCCTGCGCCCAAGCATGGCAAGCTCTATGCCGTGGCTGGTGGAGAGGAGAGCGCGGAGTTTTTGCGCCAGAACCAATCCATTCGCGATGCCTGGGGAGACAAGCGCGTCCCGCTGTGCGCCGTCGCCCCGAGTCTGCACCACTTCAACATTGTCGAAGCCATGGCCCAATCGGGCCACAGCCTGCATCGCGTCGCGTCGGAATTGGTCCTGGGGGAATGATTCCCCCGTTGCCCGTGGCCAGGGGCTGAGCCGGCCCCCACCGTTGGCGCGGAATTCACATCAGCAGATGCTCGCCGGCGTTGTCGCCACCCAGAATCACGTAATTGACCTTGCGGATGTCCATGAGGCTCTTGCCCCCGGCATAGCTGATGGAGCTTTGCACGTCCTGTTCCATTTCCACCAAGGTATCGGCTAGCTTGCCCTTGATCGGCTCCAGAATACGCTTGCCTTCCACGTGCTTGTATTCCCCCTTGTTGAAGTCAGACGCGGAGCCGTAGTACTCCTTGAACAACTCGCCGTCGACTTCCACCGTCTTACCCGGCGATTCCTCATGGCCCGCAAAGAGCGATCCGATCATCACCATGCTCGCGCCAAATCGAATGCTCTTGGCAATATCGCCATGACTGCGAATGCCGCCGTCGGCAATGATCGGCTTGGTTGCGACACGAGCGCACCATTTGAGCGCGGAGAGTTGCCAGCCACCCGTCCCAAAACCCGTCTTGAGTTTGGTGATACACACCTTGCCCGGCCCCACCCCCACTTTGGTGGCGTCGGCGCCCCAGTTCTCG